>JAESFO010000223.1_pt1 | contig 114770 bp, 109 predicted proteins | sample 9269421 | NCBI WGS metagenome assembly JAESFO01 (sample SAMN14502839, study PRJNA617101) | algae metagenome | isolation source: Nostoc desertorum CM1-VF14 and co-occurring heterotrophs from rocky... | place: USA: Clark Mountains, San Bernardino, California | collected 2000-06-05 | reverse complement strand
GCAGCTGTTCCTTGATCTGGTCGTGCGGGCTGCTGTAGAGGTCGGAGATGCGGGTGTGCACGTCGAGCACGGTGCTCACGGCATTGAGGTAGTGCTCGCGCGGGTTCTCCTCGTAGTCGACGAAGGTGCGCGGCAGCTGGTTCTCTTCCTCGCGCGAGGTGCAGGTGACCTTGATGGCCTCGGGGTTCCTGACCTTGTTGACGCGGTAGATGCCCGCCTCCACCGGCACCCATTGCAGCAGGTGCGTGAGCCAGCGCGGGCTGATGGTCTCGAGCTGGGGAACGGTCTTGGTGGCATTGGCCAGCTGCCTGGCGGCGTTGTCGCCGAGCGCGGTGGTTCCACCGACGGTTGCGGTCATGAAGAAAGCTCCGATGTGATCAGGCCCACCGGGTCACCGCGAGCGGTGCCGGCGACTCCGAAAGGCCGTGGGAATGAAGAAAAGGGACGAACGCGACTGACGGCGGGAGTGTCCCGGCGCCAAGGGTTTCCCCTCAACAGGCTATAGCCGCCAAGTTGATCCGGCGTGCCAGGCGCGACTGGCCGAGCTGCTCGCAGCGCGACAGCAGATGCACGATGTTGATCTCGAGCGCGGTGGCGAGCTTGTGCGCAGTGACGATCGAGGGGATGACGCGGCCGCGCTCCACCTCGCCCACGTAGGAGCGGTTGAGGTCCGAGCGCTCCGCGAGCTGCTCCTGCGACCAGCCATGGGCCTCGCGCAACTGCCGCACGGCCACTCCGAAATCTTCGACGAATGCATTCATGGTGTGTTCACCCCCTCGGTGCGTTGTTCTTCTGCAGGCTGGCCTGCGTGACGCTCGCGCCCGGCGGCACGTCGTCGGTGATCCAGACATTGCCGCCGATGACGGCGCCCTTGCCGAGCGTGACGCGCCCGAGGATGGTGGCGCCGGCGTAGATCACGACGTCGTCCTCCACCACCGGATGGCGCGGCAGGCCCTTCTGCAGGTTGCCCTCGGTGTCGGTCGGAAAGCGCTTGGCGCCCAGCGTCACGGCCTGGTAGAGCCGCACGCGCTTGCCGATGACCGCGGTCTCGCCGATCACGACACCGGTGCCGTGGTCGATGAAGAAGCCGGCATCGATGCGCGCGCCCGGATGGATGTCGATGCCGGTCTGCCCGTGCGCGAGCTCGGCCACGATGCGCGCCAGCAGCGGCAGGTCGAGGCTGTAGAGCTCGTGCGCGGGCCGGTGGTGGATCATCGCGAGCACGCCCGGATAGCACAGCAGCACCTCGTCGACGCTGCGCGCGGCCGGGTCGCCCTGGTAGGCCGCGAGCACGTCGCTGTCGAGCAGCCGGCGCAGCTCGGGCAGGCGGTTCGCGAAGCTGCGCACCGCCGCGGTGGCGGCCTCGTCGATCTCGCTGGCGCTGCGCGGTGCATGGCGCGCGTTGAAATGCAGCTCGAGCCGCGCCTGCGACAGCAGCGCCTGCAAGGCGGCGTCGAGCGTATGACCGACATAGAAATCCTCGCTCTCGTGGCGCAGGTCGTGCGGGCCGAGCCGCATCGGAAACAGCGCGCCCTTGAGCGATTCCACGATCTGGGCCAGTGCGTCGCGCGAGGGAAACTCGCGCGCGCCGGGTTCGCGCGAGCGACGCTGCAGGTCGCGCCATTCGTTGCGCACCGCATGCAGCGCGGCAACGATCTCCGCGACTTCGAAATGGGCCATGGGCCGTTCTTCCTTCTGTGCGTGGGGAGAAATCAGTCCTGCACCCACGGCAGGCCATGGAAGCGCCAGCCGTCGGCGCCGCCGCGATGCTGCTGCGCGTCGATCTCGCCCTCGAAGCCCTCGAGCACGTTGTAGACCTGCGAGAAGCCGGCCTTGGCGGCGGCCTCGGCCGCGAGCGCCGAGCGCTTGCCGCTGCGGCACAGCAGCAGCACCACGGCATCCTTGCCGCCGTCCTTCGCGAGCTTGGCCTCGAGTTCGCGCACGAAGCGCGGATTGCGCGTGAGCGCGGTGCCGGTGGCCCAGGCCACGTGCAGGCTCTCGGGCACGTGGCCGACGAACTTGCGTTCCTCGCCCGAACGCACGTCGACCAGTACCGCCTTGCCTTGCTGCACCAGTTGCCAGGCCACGGGCGGCGTCACGCCGCCCGCATGGGGCCAGCCGGCTTCGGCGGCATGGGCGCGCGCCTTCTCGAGCGCTTCGGGCAGGACGAGGTCTTCAACTTCCACGGACATGGTGTGCGGGCTCCTGGTGTGCGTTGCTGTGTGGATGCATGCGCCGCTGGTGGCGATGACCATCACTGTAGGAGCGGGCCCGCGATCCTCAAACGACTGAAAAGTCGGTTCCTAACAACCGAGCGTTCTAAGCCTCATTCGGGGTGCTGAAGGAAAGCTGAAGCCACCGCGCGCGACCCGCGCTAGAGTCGCCGCCCCACCGCTTCGGGAGTGCCTTCATGCAACGCAGATCCCTCTGGCCACTGGCCCCGCTGGCCCTGCTGTCGGGCATCGCCGGGCTGCCCGGCGGCGCGTTCGCCGCGCGCGCGATGTCGAACATCGCCTACGTCGTGGCCGGCCCCGATGGTGTCTTCTATGCCCGATGCATACCCGAATCCGACACGGGCGAGGCCGGCACGACCACGGTCTACCGGGTCCGCAGGAACGGCGACGAAGCCGTCGACCGCTATCCCTGGTTCAACCCGGGCCGCCTGCTGCTGGCATGGAGCCCCATCGCGGGCCAGGTCGCGCTGATGCGGCTCGACCGGGAACTGGAGCCTTCGTCCGCGAACCCGCAGGCCGCGTTCGGCTTCTACCTCGGCGGCCGGTTGCTGAAGACCTGGACCACGCGCGAGCTGATCGCGCTGGGCGCCGAGTTCGGGCCCACCTACGAGGTGCCCTCGGGACGCGCCGGTTACAAGGTGCTCGGCGCGCGCCAGCAGGGGCTGACAAACGATTACGTCTTCGTGATCCGGATCGGCGAGACCGAGCACGCCTTCGATATCCTGACGGGCCTGCCCTGGCGCGCCAGCAGGACCACCTCCTGAACCCCGACGACCTCCTCCCCCGACGCATGCGCAGATTCCTCTCGACCACCCTCGCCCTGGCCGCCGGCTGCACCGCCGCCGCCCTCGCCTGGGCCGACGAACCCAAGCTCCCGGTGAAGACCGACGACGGCACCATCCTCTACGTGGCGCCCAAGATCGCGCCCACCGAGAAATCGGCCGACACCCTCGGCGCGACCATCGGCGTGCAGCGCCCGAGCGGCGCCACGGCCTATGGCGGCATGGACACCTCGGGCTCGCGCCCGATCTACTCGGTGGGCGGCAGCACCGGCGGCAACACCTCGTTCTCGGCCGGCGTCGAGTCCGACGGCAAGCAGAACAACGGCGTGAAGGCCGGCATCACGATCAAGTACTGAAAAAAAGCCCGGCGCCATCGCTGGCGCCGGGCCGAGAGGGAATGCGCCACGCGCACTCCAGGGGATTCAGAGCTTGGCGATCGACACTTCGGTGGACTTCACCAGCGCGACGACGTCGGAGCCGACCTTGAGCTGCAGCTCGTCGATCGAGCGCGTGGTGATGACCGAGGTCACGATGCCCCAGGCGGTCTCGACATCGACTTCGGAGACGACGTCGCCGCGGATGATCTCGCGGACCTTGCCCTTGAACTGGTTGCGCACGTTGATGGCCTGGATGGACATGATGGTTCCCTTTGCTTGGATGGTGTGGATGGATGGGTCGGTGAAGGAAGGACGTGACTCTCAGGCGATCTCGGCCACGTCGTCGAACGCGAGCCGCGGCCCGCGCTCGAAGGTGCCGGCGTGGTCGGCCACGCCGAGGTTGACGAGAAAATTCGCGCGCCAGCGCCCGTCGGGGAAGAAGGCCTTGTCGACCAGCTCGGCGTTGAAGCCCGACTGCGGCCCGGCATCGAGGCCCAGCGCGCGCGCCGCGAGGATCAGGTAGGCGCCCTGCAGGCTGCTGTTGCGAAACGCCGTGGCCTGCGCCGCCTCGGCGCTCTTCTCGAAGAAGGGCTTGGCGTCGTAGGCCGGGAACAGCACCGGCAGGTGGTCGTAGAAGCGCGTGTCGTGCGCCACGATCACGGTCACGCCCGCGGCCAGCGTCTGCGCGGTGTTGCCCGACGACAGCGCGGGCTTGAGCCTGGCCTTGGCCTCCTCGCTGCGCACGAACACGTAGCGCGCGGGCTGGGCGTTGTAGGCCGTCGGGCCCCACTTCAGCAGCTCGTAGAGCTGGCGGATGGTCTCGTCGCTCACGGGCACCGGCTTGAAGGCATGCACGGTGCGCGCCTTGCGGAACAGCTGGTCGAGCGCGGCGTCCGGAATGGATTGCAGTGTTGTCATGGTTCTGCTTTCGCGCGGCTTCAGGCCGCGGCCGCGGCCAGCGCCTGGTCGAGGTCGGCGCGCAGGTCGTCGATGTGCTCGATGCCGACCGACAGGCGCACGGTCTCCTCGCTCACGCCGGCGCGCGCGAGTTCCTCGGGCGAGAGCTGGCGGTGCGTGGTCGAGGCCGGATGGGTGGCGAGCGAGCGCACGTCGCCGATGTTGACGAGGCGCGTGAACAGCTTCAGCGCGTCGAGGAACTTGGCGCCCGCCTCGCGGCCGCCCTCGATGCCGAAGGTCAGCACGCCGCTGGCCTTGCCGCCCAGGTACTTCCGCGCCAGCGCATGGTCGGGATGGTCCTCGAGCGCCGCGTAGTTGACCCACTTCACCGACTTGTTCGCCTTCAGGTGCCGTGCCACGGCCAGCGCGTTGTCGCTGATGCGCTCCACGCGCAGCGACAGCGTCTCGATGCCCTGCAGGATCAGGAAGGCGTTGAACGGCGAGATCGCGGCGCCGGTGTTGCGCAGCGGCACCACGCGCGCGCGGCCGATGTAGGCGGCCGGGCCGAGCGCGTCGGTGTAGACCACGCCGTGGTAGCTCACGTCGGGTTCGTTCAGGCGCTTGAAGCGCTGCTTGTGCTGCGCCCACGGGAACTTGCCCGAATCGACGATCGCGCCGCCGATGCTGGTGCCGTGGCCGCCGAGGTACTTGGTCAGCGAGTGCACCACGATGTCGGCGCCATGCTCGATCGGCCGGCTCAGGTACGGCGAGGGCACGGTGTTGTCGACGATCAGCGGCACGCCATGGTGGTGCGCGATCTCGGCGATGGCCGCGATGTCGGTCACGTTGCCGGCCGGGTTGCCGAGCGACTCGACGAACACCGCCTTGGTCTTCTCGTCGAACAGCTTTTCGAAGCTCTTCGGATCGCGATGGTCGGCGAAGCGCGTGGTGATGCCGAACTGCGGCAACGTGTGGGCGAACAGGTTATAGGTGCCGCCGTAGAGCGCCGTGCTGCTGATGATGTTGTCGCCGGCTTCCGCGATGGTCTGGATCGCGTAGGTCACGGCCGCCTGGCCCGAGGCCAGCGCCAGTGCGGCGATGCCGCCCTCGAGCGCGGCGATGCGCTGCTCGAGCACGTCCTGCGTCGGGTTGTTGATGCGGGTGTAGATGTTGCCCGGCACCTTGAGGTCGAACAGGTCGGCGCCGTGCTGCGCGCTGTCGAAGGCGTAGGCCACCGTCTGGTAGATCGGCGGCGCCACGGCGCGCGTGGTCGGGTCGGGCGAATAGCCGGCGTGCACCGACAGGGTCTCGAATTTCCAGTGTTGCGACATGCGAAGCCTTTCAGATGGGAGGAAGGAACGCTCAGATCGCCCAGCGCAGTTCGTGCGCGGGCTTGCCGAGCCAGCTTGCTTCGGCGCCGCTTTCAGCCTCTTCGGTTGCCCCGGGCTTTTGCAGCACCCTGTCGAGGATGCGTTTTTCGATGGCCGCGAAGGCCGGGTCGCCCTGCGAGCGCGGACGCGCCAGGGCGATGTTCTCGTCGAGCGCGATGCGCCCGTCTTCGATCAGGATCACGCGGTCGGCCAGCGCCACCGCTTCCTGCACGTCGTGCGTGACCAGGAGCGCGGTGAAGCGGTGGCGCTGCCACAGGTTCTCGATCAGCCGGTGCATCTCGATGCGCGTGAGCGCGTCGAGCGCGCCCAGCGGCTCGTCGAGCAGCAAGAGCCGCGGGTGGTGCACCAGCGCGCGCGCCAGGGCCACGCGCTGGCGCTGGCCGCCCGACAGGCGTGCCGGCCACTCGTTCTCGCGGTCGGCCAGGCCGACCTGCGCCAGCACTTCCTTGCCGCGCGCCCTGGCGTCCTTCGAGAGGCCCAGCGTCACGTTGTCGAGCACGCGGCGCCAGGGCAGCAGGCGCGCCTCCTGGAACATGATCCGGGTGTCGTCGTGCAGGCCGCTGACCGGCTTGCCGTCGGTGTAGAGCGCGCCGGACGAGGCGTCCTCGAGGCCGGCGATCAGGCGCAGCAGCGTGCTCTTGCCGCAGCCGCTGCGGCCCACGATGGCGATGAACTGGCCCGGCTCGATCGCGAGCTGCGTGTTGCGCAGCACCTCGCGTTCGCCGTAGCGCTTGTGCAGGCCGCGCACTTCCAGGCGCACGCCGCCGGGGATCGCCAGCGGCGCGTCGTTCTGTGGTCGGTCGAGGACGGCACTCATCTCAGGCTCCAGGCTTGAACAGCGCCACGTCGAGCGCATTGATTTTCTTGGGCAGCAGCTTCTCGGCCAGGAAGGCATCGGCGATGCGCTGCTGCTCGCCGAGCACCTCGGGCACCACCGGCCGCACCGCATAGCTGCGGCGGCCGTTGGCCTGCTCGATGGTGGCGGCGTCGAGGCCCCACACGGGCGACAGCAGCGCGGCCGCCTCCCTGGGGTTCTGCTTGACCCACCTGCCGGTCTTCTCGAGCTCGGCATAGACCACGCGCAGCACGTCGGGCCGCGCCTTCGCGAACTTGGTGCTCGCGAGGTAGTAGCGCTGGTAGGACGCGATGCCCGCGCCGTCGGCCAGCACGCGCACCTTCGACTGGCGCTGCGCGGCGGCGAGGAACGGGTCCCACACCACCCAGGCGTCGATCGCGCCCTTCTCGAACGCGGCGCGGCCGTCGGCCGGCGTCAGGTAGGCGGGCTCGATGTCCTTGAACGAGAGGCCGGCCTTGTCGAGCGCGGCGATCAGCAGGTAGTGCGCGCCGGCCGCCTTGGCGAAGCCGACCTTCCTGCCTTTGAGGTCGGTCACGGTCCTGAGCGGCGAGTCCTCGCGCACCAGGATCGCCTGCGCCGCGGGCGACGGCGCTTCCTGCGCGATGAAGGTCAGCTCGGCACCGGCCGCCTGCGCGAACACCGGCACGGTGTCGGCCACGTCGGCGCTGATGTCGAGGTTGTCGAGGTTCAGCGCCTCGAGCAGCGGCAGGCCGCTGGTGAACTCGTGCCAGCTCAGGGTGGCGTTGAGCGGCGCGAGCTGCTTCTCGAGCACGCCCTGCGCCTTGAGCACGGCGATCAGCGTCGAGGACTTCTGGTAGCCCAGGCGCACGGTGGCGGGCCGCGCGGCCGTGCCCTGCGCGAAGACGGCGGGCGTGCCGGCCAGGCCGAGCACGCCGGCTGCGCCGAGCGTCGCGATCGCCTGGCGGCGGGAGATGGTCGTGTGCGTCATTCCCCTGCCCTCACTTCGTCGTCTTCTTCTGGTAGCCCGGATGCCAGCGCAACCACCATTGCTCGAGGCCGCGCGCGAACAGGTCGGCCAGCTTGCCGAGCAGCGCGTACAGCAGGATGCCCACCAGCACGATGTCGGTCTGCAGGAACTCGCGCGCGTTCATCGTCAGGTAGCCGATGCCGGCCTGCGCCGAGATGGTCTCGGCCACGATCAGGATCACCCACATCAGGCCCAGCGAGAAGCGCAGGCCGACCAGGATCGAGGACAGCGCGCCCGGCAGGATCACCTCGCGGTAGAGCTGCCAGCGCGTGAGGCCGTAGGTGCGGCCCATCTCGATCAGCTGCGGGTCGACGTTGCGGATGCCGTGGAAGGTGTTGAGGTAGATCGGGAAGAACACCGACACCGAGATCAGGAACAGCTTGGCCGACTCGTCGATGCCGAACCACAGGATCACCAGCGGGATCAGCGCCAGCGCCGGGATGTTGCGCACCATCTGGATGGTGGAATCGAGCAGCGTCTCGAAGAACTTCACCGAGCCCGTGAGCAGGCCCAGCGCCAGCCCGGCGCCGCCGCCGATGGCCAGCCCCGCGAGCGCGCGGCCCGCGCTGACCTTCACGTGCGTCCACAGCTCGCCCGACACCGTGAGGTTCCACGCGGCCTTCACCACGTCGACCGGCGCCGGCAGCACGCGGGTGCTGAGCCAGCCCAGCGACGACGCGATCTGCCACACCACGATCAGCCCCACGGGCACCAGCCACGGCACCAGTCGCCTGGCGACATTGAGGCCGAAGCCCCGCAGCGCGGAGCCCGCGCCCTCGGCCGGCGCGACCGCCGGCAGTTCCTGAACCTGTTCCGTCATGGCGTGTCCTTCAGCTTTGCGAGACGAGGCGCGAAGGCGCGTCGAGGTTGGCGACGACCTCGCCGAAGGGCCCGCTCAGCGAGCCGCCGGCCAGCCGGGCCTTGGCCTTGCGCGAGAGCAGCGGGAACACCAGCTCGGCGAAGCGGTAGGCCTCCTCGAGGTGCGGGTAGCCCGAGAGGATGAAGCGGTCGAGCCCGAGCGCGGCGTATTCCTCGATGCGCGCGGCCACGGTCTTCGCGTCGCCGACCAGCGCCGTGCCGGCACCGCCGCGCACCAGCCCCACGCCGGCCCAGAGGTTGGGTGCGATCTCGAGTTCGGCGCGCGTGCGCCTGGCGCCGCCCGCATGCAGTGCGGCCATGCGGCGCTGGCCTTCGGAGTCCATGCGCGCGAAGGCGGCCTGGGCGCGGATCACGGTCTCGTCGTCGACGCGACTGATCAGGTCCTCGGCCGCTTTCCAGGCCGCTTCCTCGGTCTCGCGCACGATCACGTGCAGGCGGATGCCGAACTGCACCTGGCGGCCCAGGCGCTCGGCGCGCGCGCGCACGTCGGCGAGCTTCTTCGCCACCTCGGCCGGCGGTTCGCCCCACGTGAGATAGGCATCGACCTGCTCGGCCGCGAGCTCATGGGCCGCGGCCGACGAGCCGCCGAACCACACCGGCGGATGCGGCTTCTGCACCGGCGGATAGAGCAGCTTGGCGCCCTTCACGCTCAGGTGCTTGCCTTCGTAGTCGAAGGCCTGGCCGTCGTGGCTGCGCGCGAGGATCTCGCGCCAGATGCGGATGAACTCGGCCGACTGCTCGTAGCGCGCGGCATGGTCGAGGTAGACGCCGTCGCCCTCGAGCTCGGCCTGGTCGCCGCCGGTCACGAGGTTCACCAGCAGGCGTCCGTTCGAGAGCCGGTCGAAGGTCGCGGCCATGCGCGCGGCCAGGCTCGGCTGATGCAGGCCGGGCCGCACCGCGACCAGGAACTTGAGCTTCTTCGTCGCGCCGATCAGGCTCGAGGCGATCACCCACGGGTCCTCGCACGAGCGGCCGGTCGGGATCAGCACGCCCTCGTAGCCGAGGTGGTCGGCCGCGCCCGCGATCTGCTGCAGGTAGTCGAGGTCGACCGGGCGCGCGCCTTCGCTGGTGCCGAGATAGCGGCTGTCGCCGTGCGTGGGCAGGAACCAGAAGATCTGCATCACGCGATCCCCGTGGCGGCTTCGAGCACGTTGATCTTCTTCGGGATCAGCTTGAGTTCGAAGAAGGTGTCGGCGATCTTCTGTTGCTCGCCAAGGATGGCCTTGGTGATCGGCGTGGTGCCGTAGGCGGTGCGCGCCACCGTGAGGTCGGCCACCGGCTTGGGCAGGCCCCACAGCGCGGCCAGTTCGGTCGCGAGTTCGCCGCGGTTGGCCGAGCCCCAGGCGTCGACCTTGTTGAGTTCCTCGATCGCGATCGCCACCACGTCGGCGTTCTTCGCGGCGTAGTCGAGCGAGGAGAAGTAGTAGGCGCGGTTGCCCACCACGCCGGTGGCGTCGGCCAGCACGCGTGCCTCGAGCGTCTTCTCGGCCGCGGCCAGGAACGGGTCCCAGATCACCCAGGCGTCGATCGAGCCCTTCTCGAAGGCCGCGCGCGCATCGGCCGGCGGCAGGTAGACCAGGTTCAGGTCGGCATACGACAGGCCATGCTTCTCGAACAGCTTGACGATGAAGTAGTGGACGTTCGAGCCCTTGTTGAGCGCGATCTTCCTGCCCTTGAGTTCGGCCACCGTCTTGATGGCCGAGCCCTTGGGCACCAGCACCGCTTCCGACTGCGGACGCGGCACCGTGGCGCCCACGTAGGCCAGCGGCGCGCCGGCGGCCTGCGCGAAGATCGGCGGCGCCTCGCCCACGTCGCCGAAGTCGATCGAGCCGACGTTCAGCGCCTCGAGCTGCACCGGGCCGGCCGTGAACTCGGTCCACTTGAGGCTTACGCCCAAAGGCGCGAGGCGCTTCTCGAGCGTGCCGCGGCCCTTGAGGATGTTGAGCAGGCCCTTCTGGTTGCCGATGCGGAACTGGCGCGCGGGCGCCTGCGCCAGCGCACCGAAGGCGGAAGGCAGCGCGATGGCGGCGGCGGCGCCCTGCAGCAGGCGGCGGCGCGGGAGGGAGATGGTGGTCATGGCTGGTGTGGCTTGCGAAAGATGAAGGGGACCGGTGCTCAGGGCTGGGCCGCGACGACGGCGTCGCTGACCTTGATCGGCTTCGGAATCAGCTTGAGCGCGTGGAAGGTGTCGGCGATGCGCTGCTGGTCGGCGGCGACCTCGGGCGTGATCGGCTTCACGTTGAACTCGTAGCGGCGCAGCGCGAGCTCGACCACGTCGACCGGCAGGCCCTGCAGCGGTGCGATCAGCTCGGCCGCCTGGCGCAGGTTCTTCTTGAGCCAGATGCCCTGGGCCACCGAGTCCTCGAACAGGGCCTCGATCACCTTCGGGTTGTTCTTCACGAAGCCGCGCTCGCCCAGGTAGTACTGGTAGTTGCTGACCACGCCCGGCGTGCCGTCGGCGAGCACGCGCGCGCCGGTGGCCTTCTCGGCCGCGGCCTGGAACGGATCCCAGATCACCCAGGCGTCGACGTTCTTGCTCTCGAAGGCGGCGCGGCCGTCGGCCGGTGCCAGGTACACGGGCTGGATGTCGCTGAACTTCAGGCCGTTCTTCTCGAGCTGCTTCACGAGCAGGTAGTGCACGTTGCTGCCCTTGTTGAGTGCGACCTTCCGGCCCTTGAGGTCGGCCACCGACTGGATCGGCGAATCCCTGGTGACCAGGATCGCCTCGGCGCGCGGCGCGGCCGGGTCGTAGCCGAAGTAGACAAACCTGGCGCCCGCGGCCTGCGCGAAGATCGGCGGCGCCTCGCCCACGTAGCCGACGTCGACGGCGCCGACGTTCAGGCCCTCGAGCAGCTGCGGGCCGGCCGGGAACTCGACCCACTTCACGCCCACGCCCAGCGGCGCGAGGCGCTTCTCGAGCGAGCCCTGCGCCTTCTGCAGCACGAACAGGCTGGCCGACTTCTGGTAGCCGATGCGCAGCTCCCTGGCGGCGCCGGCCTTGCCCTGCGCATGCGCGGAGGTGGCGGACAGGAAGCTCACGATCAATGCGATCGCGGCGACCACGACGATGCTGACGGCGAGGTCGCGCAATGCGCGCCAGAGCGAGCGCGGCGGCACGTCGAGCACGGAGTCTTCGGTGGCAACGGGGTTCATGCGGGGTGGTCCTTGGACTGAATCGAAACTGGAGGCGAAGCCATCCCCGCGCGGCGCACAGCGCCGCGTTCGGAAGGGTCGGGAATGGAATGAAGCGGTGGTGGCGGCCGGGCCGTGCGCCGGCCGGCTTCAGACGCTACATCGCACGCGCGAGAACGGCACCGGCTCGAAGCCGTGTGTCGCCGGCAGCTTCAGCCCCTCGGTGGCCAGCACCTCGACGGCCTCGTTGAGCCGCTCCGCCAGGTCGTTGTGCACCTGGTAGGCGTTCTCGGGCGTCAGCGCGATCTGCGAATCGCTCGCGTAGACGCCCGGCAGGATGTGGCGCGCCGACAGCGACTGCAGCACGGGCCGCAGCGCGTAGTCGAGCGCGAGCATGTGGTGCGGGCTGCCGCCGGTGGCCAGCGGCAGCACCGTCTTGCCCTTGAGCGCGTTCTGCGCCAGCAGGTCGAGGAAGACCTTGAGCACGCCGCTGTAGGCGGCCTTGTAGACCGGCGTGGCCACCACGATGGCGCGGGCCCGCGTCACCTGGGCGATGGCCTGCACGATGGCCGGATGGTTCCAGTCCGCCAGCAGCAGCGCCTGCGCCGGCAGGTCGCGGATCGCGAGCCGATCGATCTGCGCATGGCGCCGCGCCAGGCGCTCGGCCACCGCGTCGAGCAAGGCGGTGGAGCGCGAGGGCGCCGAGGGGCTGCCGGCAATCAGGAGAACGGACACGGAAGGCTTTCGGGTGGCGGTATCGGAAGGGTCGAAGCGAACCGATCCCCGGCACCCGTCGAGACGGGCGCCATCGGGGACGGTCGCCGCGGGGCGAATGCCGCGCTTACTTCTGCTTGGCGGTGTAGATCTGGTCGAACGAGGCGCCGTCGGCGAAGTGGTCCTTGTCGGCCTTGGCCCAGCCGCCGAAGGCCTGGTCGATGGTCACCAGCGTCAGCTTGGGGAACTGCTTCTCGTACTTGGCCTTCGCCTTGTCCGAGGTCGGGCGGTAGAAGTTGCGGCCCGCGATGTCCTGGCCTTCGTCGGAATACAGGTACTTCAGGTATTCCTCGGCCACGGCGCGCGTGCCCTTCTTGTCGACCACCTTGTCGACCACCGCCACGGTGGGCTCGGCCAGGATGGAGATCGAGGGCACCACGATCTCGAACTTCTCGGGGCCGAATTCCTTCAGCGCCAGGAAGGCTTCGTTCTCCCAGGCCAGCAGCACGTCGCCCACGCCGCGCTGGACGAAGGTGATGGTCGAGCCGCGCGCGCCGGTGTCGAGCACGGGCACGTTCTTGAACAGGTTGCCGATGTATTCCTTGGCCTTGGCATCGCCGCCGTACTTGCGCTTGGCGAATTCCCAGGCCGCGAGGTAGTTCCAGCGCGCGCCGCCCGAGGTCTTGGGGTTCGGGGTGATCACCTGCACGCCGGGCTTGACCAGGTCGTCCCAGTCCTTCAGGCCCTTGGGGTTGCCCTTCTTCACCAGGAACACGATGGTCGAGGTGTAGGGCGCCGAGTTGTGCGGCAGGCGCTTCTGCCAGTCGGCCTTGAGCAGGCCGCCGTGGGTGACCAGCGCGTCGACGTCGCCGCCGAGTGCCAGCGTGGCCACGTCGGCGTCGATGCCGTCGATGATCGAGCGGGCCTGCTTGCCCGAGCCGCCGTGCGACTGCTTGATCGTCACGTCCTGGCCGGTCTTGCCCTTCCAGTACTTGGCGAAGGCCTGGTTGTAGTCCACGTACAGCTCGCGCGTGGGGTCGTAGGAGACGTTCAGCAGCGTCACCGGACCGGCGGCGCTGCCCTGGGCGAACGCCGGCAGTGCCGACAGGGCCATGGCGCCGGCCACGCCGGCACCGAGGGAAAGCTTGATAAAGTCGCGGCGGAGGCTCATGGTGTCGTTCTCGAATGGCATATCAATGAAGCTGCGTATTCTCAATACGACATATAGGAACTGGAACGACCAAGTTTTCAGTTCTAAATAGCTAAATCAACTAAGAGCCGCGTTCCGCGCTCCCCCACCCAAAGGCAATCGACATGGCTCGCATGGTTCAGTGCATCAAGCTCGGCAAGGAAGCCGAAGGCCTCGACTTTCCCCCCTACCCCGGCGAACTCGGCAAGCGCATCTGGGAAAGCGTCAGCAAGGAAGCCTGGGCCGCCTGGCTCAAGCAGCAGACCATGCTGGTGAACGAGAACCGCCTGAACCTCGCCGACCAGCGCGCCCGCCAGTACCTGGCACGCCAGATGGAGAAGCACTTCTTCGGCGAGGGCGCCGACGTCGCCCAGGGCTACGTCCCGCCATCGGCCTGAGGCCGCGCAACCACCTGCAGTGACGGCCGAACCGGTCGCCTGGCGCGCGGACGGCACACCGCACAGCGCACGCTTCGGCGACATCTATCACACGGAGGCCGGCGCGCTCGCGCAGTCGCGCCACGTCTTCCTCGGCGGCTGTGGCCTGCCGGCCGCCTGGGCCGGCCAGCCGCAGTGGCGGATTCTCGAAACCGGCTTCGGGCTGGGCCTCAACTTCCTCGCGACCTGGGCCGCGTGGCGCGCCGATCCGGCACGCCCGCGGCTGCTCCACTTCGTCTCGATCGAGGCCTGGCCGGTAGCGGCCGACAGCCTGCTGCGCGCCGCCGGCGCCTATGAGGAACTCGCGCCGCTCGCACGCGAGCTGGCCGCGCGCTGGCACGGCCTGCTGCCGGGCTTCCACCGGCTGGCCTTCGACGACGGCCGGGTGCTGCTCACGCTCTGCGTGGGCGAGGTGCAGCCCATGCTGCGCGCCCAGCGCTTCGAGGCCGACAGCCTGTACCTCGACGGCTTCAGCCCGCAGCGCAATCCCGAGATGTGGTCGCCCGAGACGCTGAAGGCGCTCGCGCGCTTCGCGCGCCAGGGCACCCTGCTCGGCACCTGGACCTATGCGCGCGCCGTGCGCGACGCGCTGGCGCAGAACGGCTTCCAGCTCGAACGCCGTCCCGGCCTGCCGCCCAAGCGCGATTGCCTGGGCGCGCGCTTCGCGCCGGCCTGGACCGTGCGCCGGCGCGAGCCGCTGCCCGAGACCGTCGCAACGCCGGGCCGCTGCGCCGTGATCGGTGCCGGCCTCGCGGGCGCGGCCGTGGCGGCCAGCCTCGCGCGGCGCGGCTGGCGGGTCGAGGTGCTCGACGCCGCCGCGCGCCCGGCCGAAGGCGCCTCGGGCCTGCCCGTGGGGCTGCTCGCGCCGCATGTGTCGCCCGACGACGCCCTGCTCTCGCGGCTCACGCGCGCCGGCATCCGCGCCACCTGGAACGAACTGGCGCAGCGCCTCGAAGAAGGCCGCGACTGGCGCGGCACCGGCACGCTGGAGCGCCGGCCCGATGGCGATGTACGCGTGCCCGCGGGCTGGCAGGCCGACGGGCCCAACGAATCCTGGCCCGCGAGCGCCGCGCAGCTCGCGGCCGCGGGCCTGCCGCACGACGCGCCCGCGCTCTGGCATGCGCGCGCCGCCTGGGTGCGGCCGCGCGCGCTGGTCGAAGCCTGGCTGCGCGAGCCCGGCATCGCGTTGCGCGCTGGCTGCCGCGTCGAGCGACTGCAACGCGATCCGGCCACCGGTGGCTGGCGGCTGCTGGCCGAAGACGGTGCCGTGCTGGCCGAGGCCGACCGCGTGGTGGTCGCGATGGGCCATGGCTCGGGCCTGCTGGCGCCGCGCCTGCCGCTGCAGCCGGTGCGCGGCCAGGTGGCCTGGGGCCGCAGCGACGCGGCCGCGTTGCCCGCCGCGCCCGTGAATGGCGACGGCCACCTGATCGCCGGCGTGCCCGAGCCCGATGGCGGCGCGCCGCTGTGGCTGGCCGGCGCCACCTTCGACCGCGACAGCCATGACCTGGCGCCGCGCGACAGCGATGCCGAGGCCGTGCGCGAACGCGCCGCCCGGCTGCATCCGGCCAGCGCCGAACAGATCGACCAAGCCTTCGCACGCGGCGAGGCCCAGGCCTGGGTCAGCGTGCGCTGCGCCTCGGGCGACCGCCGGCCGCTGGTCGGGCCGCTCGGCGATACGCCCGAGGACAAGGGCCTGTGGGCCTGCACGGCGCTCGGCTCGCGCGGGCTCAGCTTCGCCGCGCTGTGCGCCGAACTGCTGGCCGCGCAGTGGCATGGCGAGCCCTTGCCGTTGCCGGCGGCGCTGGCCAAGGCGCTCGATACGCGGCGCACCGCGCGGGCCTGAGGGCCGCTACACGGCGTCCAGCACCGGCAGCAGATGGTCGATGCGCCCATCCCCGTAGCTGCGCACCACCTCCGAGATCACCACCCGGTAGCCATCGAGCCAGTTCGCCTGCGCCGCCTTGGCCTGCAGGTGCGAGGGATGCGTCATCAGCGCCTGCAGCGCCTCGAGCGAGCGCCAGTAGTAGACGTTAGACACCAGCCCGCTGGCGCTGTTCTCCCAGCTCTCCTCGCCCAGGTAGCCGGGCAGCGCGCGGGCGGCTTCGGCGATCGCCTGGTCGAGCCGGTGGAAGGCGTCGTCGAACTGGCGGGTGGCGAAGATGAAAGTCGATGCGTACATGGTCCTCCATGGGCGAACGGTGCGGCCACGAAGGCCGAGGGGGCGCGGATTATGCGGCAGTCCGGCGTGTTCACGGCGTCCGAACGCAAGACAATGCGCCCATGCCCAGCACCCAGTACGACATCCGCCACACCACGATCTACCGCTACAACGAGCCGGTCAGCTTCGGGCTGCATCGCGTGATGTTCCGTCCACGCGACAGCCACGACCTGCGCGTGCTGGCCACCGACCTGCAGGTGAGCCCGGCGGCCCACACGCGGCTGATCCAGGACCCGCATTCCAATTCGGTGGCGCTGGTGCAGCCGATGGGCGAGGCCACCGAGCTGCGCATCGTCTGCTCGTTCACCATCGAGACCGTGCCCGCGGCCGCGCAGGACCAGCTCGCGATCGACCCGGCCGCGGAGTTCCTGCCCTTCGCCTATTCGGTGCAGGACCGGCTCGACCTCGAGCACTACCTGCGCCCGCACCACGACGACCCCGACGGCACGCTGATCCGCTGGGCCCACCAGTTCCTGCACACCGACGAGCCCAACAGCACGCGCGAGGTGCTCACGCGCATGAACGCCCACATCGGCCAGAGCCTCGAGTACCTGGCGCGCGACGAGGAAGGCACGCAGACGCCGCTGGAAACGCTGGCGCTGGGCAGCGGCAGCTGCCGCGACTACGCGCTGCTGATGATGGAGGCGGTGCGCCGCCTGGGCATCGCCACGCGCTTCGTCTCGGGCTACATCTACGACGCCGCGCTCGACAGCACGGTGCAGGCCAAGGGCGAGGCCATGACCGGCGCCGGCACCACGCACGCCTGGCTGCAGGCCTGGCTGCCGGGCGCGGGCTGGGTCGCGTTCGACCCGACCAACAACCTCATGGGCAGTGGCCAGCTGATCCGCGTCGGCGTGACGCGCGACCCGGCCCAGGGCGCGCCGATCGCGGGCAGCTGGTACGGCCCGGCCGAGGCCTACGAGGGCCTCGAGGCCACGGTGACGGTCACGCGCCGGCGCAACTGAGGGCCCCGCTGTCGCGCAGGCGATAGCGGCTACGGGAAAGCCCCCACCTTCCACAGGGGCGGCGCCTCTACGCTGCGCCGCCGGTCCGCAGAAAAGCACGGTCGTGCCAGCCCACTGGACACACGCCGCGACCGTGGCGGACGGCATTCCTCGCCCCTCGAAAAACGGAGACAACGAACCATGCATTCCGCGCGCCTCAAGCTCATCGTCATCGCCGCCAGCATCGCCGCCGCTTCCTGCGGCGGTGGAGGCGGCGGTGGCGGGGTGTTCCCGATCCTGCCGCCCGCGCCCGCCCCCGCGCCGCCGGCCCCGCCGCCTCCGCCGCCGGCACCCGCGCCCGAGGAGCGCCGCGCGCAGGACGACCGCAATTCGTTCGCACCGGCCGACCCCACGGCCACCACCTTCGCAGCGCTCGCGGCCGCGGCCGGCGACACGGTCGACAACGCCACCACCAGCCGCTGGGCCGGCGTGCTCGGCGGCGCGGCCTACCGCGTGGAGGTGCCGTCCAACTGGAACGGCAAGCTCGTGATGTACGCGCACGGCTATGCCGGCGAAGGCAACGTGCTCGCGGTCAGCAATCCCTCGATCCGCCGCTACCTGATCCAGAACGGCTATGCCTGGGCCGCCTCGAGCTACAGCAAGAACTTCTACGACGTGCGCGTGGGCGTGGAGGACACCAACGCGCTGGCGCTGGAGTTCAACAAGATCGCCAAGGCCAACGGCCGCGAGCTCGCCGCGCCCTCGAAGATCTACATCACCGGCCACTCGATGGGCGGCCACATCACGGCCGCGGCGATCGAGGACGAGGCCTATGCCACGGCCAACCACAAGGTGCGCTACAACGGCGCGGTGCCGATGTGCGGCGTGGTCGGCGACACCGAGCTGTTCGACTACTTCGCGGGCGCGCAGGTCACGGCGCAGGCGCTGGCGGGGCTGCCGAAGTACCCGACGGTGAACTGGTCGGACATCTCCGCGCAGGTGACCGGCACGCTCTACACCAGCTTCCCGGGCACGCCCACGGCCACCGGCCTGAAGTTCGCCTCCGTGGTCGAGAACCTCACGGGCGGCAAGCGTCCGATGTTCGACCTCGGCTTCACCGCCGGCGGCTCCTTCGCCGCGGTGTGGGGCGTGTTCGGCAGCGACGGCACGGTCAACGGCATCCTCAACAAGAACACGCTCGACACCAACCGCTTCACCTACACCATCGAGGGCGACACCGCGGGCTCGACCGCGCTCAATGCCTCGGTCATCAAGCTCACCGCCGTGGCCGATGCCAACCGGCTGCGCCGCGACGGCCTGCGCTGGATCCCCAAGGCCAACGGCGAGTTCAAGATCCCGGTGGTCAGCCTGCACACGCTCGGCGATCTCTACGTGCCCTTCAGCATGGAGCAGATCTACAACAAGCGCGTCGCGGCCAAGGGCAACGCCAGCTGGCTGGTGCAGCGCGCGGTGCGCGGCATCTCGCACTGCGACTTCACGCTGGCCGAGCAGGTCGAGGCCTTCGACGCGATGATCAAGTGGGAGCGCGATGGCGTGAAGCCCGCGGGCGACGACGTGGTGACCGCGGCGACGGTGGCCGATCCGAAGTACGGCTGCACCTTCACGCGGCCGCTGGGCACGGTGGACGAAAGCGGCACCAGCCAGCTGACGCGACCCGGCGCCGCCGCCGCGCGTCCCTGCTGACGTGCATCGAACGGGAACCGCCCGCGCGGCGGTTCCCGCCCGCCTTCAGCGCTTCTGCGCGCTGTAGGCCTTCACCACCGGCACCGCGGTCGCGGCGCTGTCGACGAACAGCCCGTCGATCCCGGCATCGAGGAAAGCGGTGATCTCCGCCGCCGTGTCGCCATGCACGGTGCCGTCGGCCTTCGGCTCCTTCTTGAGGCTGTCGGGCAGGAAGGCGTTCTCGGGCCGGACCGTGTAGATGTGGACGAACAGCTTTTTGTCGTGCGCATCCTTCACCAGCGTGGTGGGCGTGCCCAGCTTGCCGGCCACCACCGGGATCACGCGCGACTTGTCGGGACCGATGCCCTGCGCATAGGTCGCGATCTCGGCCAGGCCCTCGGGTTTCACGAGATCGGCATAGGTGCGCTTGTCGCCCAGTGCCACGAGGTCGTAGGGCGCGCCCGAGCCGCCGATCAGCTGCACGATCCTCACCGTGCTGCGCAGGCGCACGTCCTTGAGGTTGCCGGTCTCGAAGGACTGCACGAACACCGGCGCATCGGCCTTGTTCAGGCCGTGCTTCTGCAGGGTATCGAGCAGCTTGTTCTCGAGCGGCAGGCCGATCGAGCGGAAGTAGGTCGGGTGCTTGGTCTCGGGATAGATGCCGATGGTCCGGCCCTTGGCCTGCGACTGCGCTTTCGCGAGCTCGATCACCTCGTCGAGCGTGGGCACCTGGAACTGGTCGTTGAACGACACGTTGGCCGGGCGCTGCGCCGGAATGCGCTCGCGCGCGCGCAGCTCCTTGAGCTCGGCCAGCGTGAAGTCCTCGGTGAACCAGCCGGTGACAGCGCGGCCGTCGATGGTCTTGGTGGTCTTGCGGCTCGCGAACTTCGGCACGTCGACCACGTTGGTGGTGGCCTCGAGCACGTTGCCGTTGGCGTCGACGATGGCGATCGCGTTCTCGTGGCGCGCCACCAGCTCGCCGTCCTTGGTCGGCACGAGGTCGGGTTCGATGAAGTCGGCGCCGTCGTCGATGGCCTGCTGGTACGAGGCCAGCGTGTGCTCGGGGCGCTTGGCGGGTTCGCCGCGGTGCCCGATCACGAGCGCGGCGGGCACGGGGGCCGGCGCGGGCGGCGGCGGCGGCGGTGCGGGCGGCGCGGGGGCCGGTGCGGGCGGCAGGATCGGGAAGACGGCGCCGCCGCCGCCTCCTCCACCGCAAGCGCTCATGAGCGCGCAGGCGCCGACCGCCAGGGCGATCCTGGCCAGGGGAAATGACTGCATGGGAGACCCTCTCTCTCGCTGTGTGGCTGGTACGGATTCGTCGCCACCCGCCGCGCGTTGTTATGAGTTCTTGGCGGGCGTCGGATCATTGCGAGGCCATGTGTCCGCGCCGTGACATGCACGGCCCCCGCGCCTCGCTCAGGAGCGCGCGGCCAGCTTCGCCTCGAGCGCGGCGATCAGCGCCCTCGCCTCGTCGCCTTCGGGGATGTCGCGCCCGCTGTCGCGCCACTGCACCGCACTCTTGAAGCCCTCGGCCTCGGCCTGGCGGCGAAACCACATGCCCTCGGGGTTGTGGCGCGTGATGCCGTCGAACACGGTGGCGAACATCTGGCTCTGCTCCAGGCCCATCGAATGCCAGACCTGGTTGACCACCAGCTTGTGCATCATCAGGTGCGAGCGCGGCACGCCCGCGATGCGCAGCGCCAGCTTCAGCGTGGCGGCGTCGAGTTCTTCGGCCGGCACCGCGAAGTTGGCGAGGCCCCAGTCGGCCGCCTGCGCGCCGTCGATGGTGTCGCCGGTGAACATCAGCTGCTTGGCGCGCAGCGCGCCGAGCCGGTAGGTCCACATGGCCGTGGTCGGGCAGCCCCACACGCGTGTGGGCATGTAGCCGATGCGCGCGTCGTCGGCCATGGCCAGCAGGTCGCAGCACAGCGCGATGTCGCTGCCGCCGGCCACCGCGTAGCCATGCACCTTGGCGATGGTCGGCTTGGTGCAGCGCCACAGCGCCATGAAGTCGTCGGTGTTGCGCTTCATCGCGGCGTAGTCGAGCATCGGGTCCCAGGGCGTCTTCTCCTGCCGGCACGGATGCTCGCCCTGCCCCTCGCGCCCGTGGCCCTCGGCATAGTCGCCGAGGTCGTAGCCGGCGCAGAAGGCGCGGCCCGCGCCCTCGACCACGATCACGTGCACCTCGTCCTCGGCCTGGGCCCACTCCACCGCGTGGCGGATGTCGGTGGGCGTGGTCTCGGCGATGGCGTTGAGCTTCTCGGGGCGGTTGAGCACGAGGCGCGCGATGCGCGGGTGCTGCGGGTCCTGGTCGATGACGACGGTGCGGAAGTCGGGCATGGGCGGTGTCTCCTGGGTGGATCGTCGGGTGCAGGTCGACGTGCCTGCATCCCGCATCCGCTTGTAGCATCGGCCGCCGCGCGCGCAACCGGCGCTTGCACCGATGCGCCCGATGCTCAGGCGCCCGAGAGCCGGAAGCGGAACACCGCGCCGCGACCCGCCTGCGGCACCAGCCGGATGTCGCTGCCATGCAGCTGCAGGATGCGCTGCACGAACACCAGCCCCAGCCCGCCGCCGCCCGAGCCATCGCTGCGCACGCTGCCGGTGAAGGCCGGGCGCGTGAACAGGCTGGGCTGCAGCTCGCGCGGAATGCCAGGCCCGGTGTCGCTGACCTGCACCGTCACGCCCGCGCCCTCGTCGCCCGTGGCCGCCCGCAGCTGCACCACGATCTCGCCGCCGGCCGGCGTGTGGCGGATCGCGTTGTCGAGCAGGTTGGTCAGCACGCGCTCGATCATCCCGAGGTCGGCCGACACCACCGGCAGGCCCGGCGCGATGTCGGGACGCAGCCTCTGCTGCCGCGACTCGGCCGCGAGCTCGAACTTCTGGAACACGTCCTGCACCAGGTCGGCCAGCGCGAAGCGCTCCTTCTCGGGCTTGACCACGCCGTACTCGAGCCGCGCCAGCTCGAACAGCTCCTGCGCGAGCCGCCCCACCTTGCGGCTCTGGTCGAGCGCGATGTCGAGGTAGCGGCGGCGCTCCTCCTCGTCGAGCGTGCCGGCCTTCAGGCGCAGGGTCTCGAGGTAGCCGTGCAGCGAGGTCAGCGGCGTGCGCAGGTCGTGCGAGACGTTGGCGAACAGCTCGCGCCGCTGCTGGTCCTGCAGGGTGAGCTCGCGCCACTGCTCGGCGATGCGCCGCGTCATCTGGGCGAAGGCCTGCGCGAGCAAGGCGATCTCGCCGCCGCCGCGCGCGATGCGCTCGAGCGTGGGCGCCTGGCCCTCGAGCGCGTCGATGCCCTCGGTCTCGAAGCGCCGGACCGCGGCCGTGAGTTCGCGCAGGGGCCGCGTGATGAGCCAGGACGCGGCCGTTCCCGCCACCAGCCCGAGCAGCGCCACCAGCGCCATCGACCACAGGGTGGTGCGCAGCACGTTGTCGGCCGCCACGTTGGCCGCCAGCGCATCGTGGTCCTCGCCCTGCAGCACCACGTAGACATAGCCCGCCTCGCGGCCGTTCATGCGCAGCGGCGCGGCGCTGAAGACCTTGGCCGCCTGCAGGTTGCGCGGATCCTCGCCGAGGATCGGCATCGGTTCGCCCGCGAGCAGGCGGCGCACCGGCGCGAGGTCGACGCGGTCGCGCTTGAGGTGGCCCGGCGGCGCGGCCTGCGCCGCGATGCGGCCGTCGGGCGCGAGCACGTAGAGCTCCACGCTCGGGTTCACGGCCATCAACTGGTCGAACAGCCGCTTCACCGCCTCGGGGTCGAGGCCGCCCGGGCGCATCAGTTCGGCGTTCTGGGCGATGTGCGCGGCCAACCCGCTCGACAGCCGCTGCACCACCTCCTGCTCATGGCGTCCGTTCGCGCGCAGCTGCAGCCAGGCCGAGGCGCCGCAGCACACCAGCAGCAGCAGCGCGAACACCAGCGACAGCCGGCGCGAGAGGGTGGCCCAGCCCATCATGACCCGGCCTCCTCCTGGCCGTCGGCCGCGAGCTTGTAGCCGCGGCCCCAGACGGTGAGGATGCGACGCGGTGCGGCCGGATCGGCCTCGACCTTGGTGCGCAGCCGGTTGATGTGGGTGTTGACGGTGTGCTCGTAGCCGTCATGCTGGTAGCCCCAGACCTGGTTGAGCAGGTCGAGCCGCGAGAACACCTTGCCGGGATGGCGCGCGAAGAAGTACAACAGGTCGAACTCGCGCGGCGTGAGCTCGATGGCCTTGCCGTCCACGCGCACCTCGCGCGCGAGCGGCTCGATCTCGAGGTTGCCGAGCGCGAGGCTGCCCGACTCCAGCCGCGCATTGCGCGCCAGCGCATCGGTGCGGCGGATCAGCGCCTTCACGCGCGCCACCAGCTCGAGCACCGAGAAGGGCTTGGCCAGGTAGTCGTCGGCGCCGAGCTCGAGGCCGAGGATGCGGTGCACCTCGCTCGAGCGCGCGCTGATGATGATGATCGGGGTGTAACGTGCCATGGCGCGTGCGCGGCGGCAGATCTCGAGCCCGTCGATGCCGGGCAGCATGAGGTCGAGCACCAGCGCGTCCCACTGGCCGCGCTCCAGTTCGCGCAGCCCCGCGTGCCCATCGGCCGCATGCACCACCGCATAGCCTTCGTCGCGCAGGTGCATGCGCAGCAATTCGGCGATGTGGGCGTCGTCTTCGACCAGCAGCACGCGTTTGGGGGTGTCCATGGCGCCGATTGTCCCGCGATACGGATTCCCGAGTTATCACGATTCTTTGAACTTTGCGTGATGAATCGGCCAGGGGGTGCGGCCAAGAATTCGCTCCATGAACAGCACCGCCCTCGCCGCCCCGGACACCCGTCCCATCCACCCGCTGTGGATGCGCATCACGCACTGGCTCAATGCGCTGGCGGTGCTGGTGCTGGTGACGAGCGGCTGGCGCATCTACAACGCGGCGCCCTTCTTCCCCTTCACCTTCCCGTCCGGGGCCACGCTCGGCGGCTGGCTCGGCGGCGCTTTGCAGTGGCACTTCGCGGCGATGTGGCTGCTGGTGTTCAACGGCTTCGTCTACCTGGCACTCAACATCGCGAGCGGACGGCTGGCCGCCAAGTTCTTTCCGGTCACGCCCGCCGGCGTGTGGCACGACGCGCTGTCGGCACTCAAGGGCCGGCTCTCGCATGCCGATCCGCGCCGCTACAACAACGTGCAGCGGCTGGCCTACTTGTTCGTGATGCTCGACATCGTGTTGATCGTGCTGTCGGGGCTGGTGCTCTGGAAGTCGGTGCAGTTTGCTGTGTTGCGCGATCTGCTGGGTGGCTACGAGTTCGCGCGGCGCATTCACTTCTTCGGCATGGCTTCGCTTGTTGCCTTCGTCGCGCTGCATCTGGTCATGGTGGCGCTGGTTCCTCGCACCTTGCTTGCGATGGTGCTTGGGCGTTTGCCTCGGGGATCCCAATGAATTTCGTGGCTCTTCACAACCAAAGCCAGACATGAGAATCTTCAAAGCCCCAAGGATGACCGCCGTCGACAGCGAGGCAGTGGTGAAAGAAGCCCGCCAACTGATCGCGAAGAAGGTCGAGCACCCCGCACGCCGCGCCTTCCTGCAACGCTCGCTGACCCTGGGTGGCCTGTCGCTGCTCACAGGCTGCAGCATCAGCGACGACAGCCACGTCGAGGCCGCGCTCTCGAAGATCTCGCGCTTCAACGACCGGGTGCAGGGCCTGATCTTCAGCCCCACGCAACTCGCCGAGACCTATCCCGCCTCGATGATCACGCGGCCCTTTCCGTTCAATGCCTACTACGGCGAGGACGAGGTCCGCGAGGTCGACGGGGAAAGCTACCGCCTCGAGGTCACAGGACTGGTCGCCGACAAGCGCCGCTGGACCCTGCCCGAGCTGCGTGCCATGCCGCAGCACGAGCAGATCACGCGCCATATCTGCGTCGAGGGCTGGAGTGCCATCGGCCGCTGGGGCGGCGTGCGCTTCGCCGATTTTCTGCGCCACGTCGGTGCCGACACCACCGCGCGCTACGTCGGCTTCAAGTGCGCCGACGACTACTACACCAGCATCGACATGGCCACCGCGCTGCATCCGCAGACCCTGCTGGCGCTGACCTACGACGGCGAGGTGCTGCCGCCGAAGTACGGCTTTCCGATGAAGCTGCGGATGCCGACCAAGCTTGGCTACAAGAACCCCAAGCACATCCAGGCGCTGTTCGTCAGCAATACCTATTCAGGTGGCTACTGGGAAGACCAGGGCTACAACTGGTTCGGAGGGAGCTGAGCCGTCGCCCGCGACGACCTGGTTGCCGATGAAAGCGAGAGGCCGAGTTCCTTGCGGACCGCGCCATTTTTTGATGAAGACGAAATCCACTCACTCAGGAGAACCGATATGAACAAGCTCACCGCCACCCTGCTCGCCACCTGCCTGGCCTTCGGTGCCGCCTCCACCGCCTTCGCGGCCGACGAGATGGCCAAGGATGCGATGTCGAAGGAGGCCATGGCCAAGGACGGCATGAAGAAGGACGCCATGGCCAAGGATGGCATGTCCAAGGACGCGATGAAGAAGGACCACATGGCGAAGGACGGCATGGCCAAGGACGCCATGAAGAAGGACGCCATGGGCAAGGACGAGATGAAGAAGTAAGGCGCGACGGGCGGCCCCGGCGCGACGCCGCGGGGCCACCCTCGCTGCGCATTGACGAAAGCCGCGCGGCACGGCATGGTTGCGCGGTCGACGCCGCCACCCCCACCCTCGAGGCACTCCATGAAGACCTTCGCACTTTCGGCGGCCGCCATCGTCGCCGCCGCCACCATCTGGCACGCCGTGCCTTCCGCCGCCGAGCCCGCGCGCCGCGTGCCCGCCCCCACCGCCGACCTCGTGGCGCCACCCGCCGCGAAGACCGAAACCGCCGTCTTCGCGGGCGGCTGCTTCTGGGGCGTGCAGGGCGTGTTCCAGCGCGTGCAGGGCGTGAGCAACGCCGTCTCGGGCTATGCGGGCGGCGATGCCAAGACCGCCAGGTACGACGAGGTCGGCTCGGGCCGCACCGGCCATGCGGAATCGGTGCGCATCACCTACGACCCCAAGCAGATCAGCTACGGCAAGCTGCTGCAGATCTATTTCTCGGTCGCGCACGACCCGACCGAACTCAACCGCCAGGGCCCCGACACCGGCACCCAGTACCGCTCCACCGTGTTCGCCGAGAACGCCGAGCAGGCCCGCATCGCGAAGGCCTACATCGCGCAGCTGAACCAGGCCAAGACCTTCGGCAAGCCGCTGGCCACCACCATCGAGACGGGCAAGCCCTTCTACGCCGCCGAGGACTACCACCAGGACTTCCTCACCAAGCACCCGGACCACGGCTACATCGTCGTCAACGACTGGCCCAAGATCGACGACCTGAAGAAGCTCTTTCCCGAGAGCTATCGGTCGGCGCCGGCGCTGGTGAGTGCGGCCGCGAAGGCCGGTTGAGAGCCCTCGGTCAGCCGCCCGCGATCACCAGTTCCACCCCCTGGGCCGACGCCGCATCGCGCGCCGCCTGCGGCAGCCGCGCGTCGCTGACCCAGTGCGTCACCGCGCCGAAGGGCACCACCGAGACCAGCGCGCGCTGACCCCACTTGTTGCTGTCCACGATCGCGCACACCTGCCGGCTGCGCTCCATCACCGCGTGCTTGACTTGCGTTTCGAGGTGGTTGGTGTTGGTCCAGCCCACCTCGGCATCGACCCCGCGCGCGCCCATGAAGAACAGGTCGAAATGGAAGTTCGCGACCTGGGCCAGCGTCATCGGGCCCACCGCGCTCACGCCGGCGGCGTAGATCTCGCCGCCGATCGCGTAGATGTCGTAGGGCGTGCGGCCCACCAGCTCGGCGGCGATGTTGATGCCGTTGGTGACGATCGCGAGCCGCTTCACGTTCTTCAGGCCCTGCTGGATCGCGCGTGCCACCTCCATCGAGGTGGTGCCGGCGTCGAGGTAGATCGACCAGCCGTCCTGGATCAGCCCGGCGGCCGCCGTGCCGATCTGCTGCTTCTGCGACGAGCCCTCCTGGATGCGCACGCCGAACTCGGTGTCGCGCCCGATCGGCAGCGCACCGCCGTGCACCCGCTTGAGCAGGCCGGCGTCGTGCATCTCCTGCAGGTCGCGCCGCAGCGTCATCTCCGACAGCGTGAAGCGGCGCGCCATGTCGCTGACCCGGCAGGCGCCCTCCTGCGCGAGCACCTTGAGGATCAGCATGTGCCGGTGCTCCGCCGTCGTCGCCTGCAGGGCCTCCTGCCGCGACGGATCGGACGGCGGCTCGAAGGCCTGGGGCGTGGGACGGGAAGCGTTTCGGGTCATCGCGGGTTCGTGTGTCTATCGGGCCTGCCCATAGTAGGCGCCGGCGCCATGCTTGCGTTCGTAGTGCTTGCGGATCACGGCGCTCGGCAGCTCGCGCGCCTGGGGGTCGATCGATTGCGTGAGATAGGCCATCTGCGCCAGTTCCTCGAGCACGCGTGCGTTGTACACGGATTTCATCGCGCTCTTGCCCCAGGTGAAGGGCCCGTGGCACGACACCACGATCATCTCGACCTCCTGCGGCGAGATGCCCTGCATCCGCCGCACGATCTGCAGGCCGGTCTCCTCCTCGTAGTCGCGCGCCACGGCCTCGTCGCTGATGACCTCGGTGACCGGCACCGCCACCGTGAGGTGGTCCGCATGCGTGGTGCCGTAGATGGGGATCGGGCGCCGCGCCTGGGCCCAGGCGACCGCATGCACCGAGTGCGTGTGGCAGACGCCGCCGATGCCTTCGAAGGCGCGGTAGAGCACCGCATGGGTCTTCGTATCGCTCGAGGGCCGCAGGCTGCCTTCGACCACGCGCGACTCGAGATCGACCACCACCATGTCGTCGGCCGTCATCCGGTCGTAGGGCATGCCGCTGGGCTTGATCGCGAAGACGCCCTGGCGGGCATCGAAGGCACTCACGTTGCCGAAGGTGTACAGCGCCAGCGCCTGCTTCGGGATTTCCAGGTTGGCCTCGTAGGCCTCGCGCTTGAGTTCTCTATGCAGCGTCATGGCCCACCTTCTCCTTCATCCCTTGCACCAAGGCGCCCATCTCGCGATAGCGCCGGAATAGTAAACGATAGGCCGCGGCCTCCGCGGGCCGCGGCTCGTAGACCAGGTCGAAGCCGCAGGCCATGGCCCGCTGCGCGGCGGGAATGTCGGCATGCAGGCCGCATGCGACCGCCGCGCACATGGCGGCGCCCAGCGCCACCGCCTGCTCCGACTTCGCCACGCGGATGCGCTGGTCGAACACATCGGCCTGGATCTGCATCAGCAGCGCCGACTTGCGCGCCACGCCGCCGATCGCGAGCACCTCGTCGATGCGCACGCCCGACTCGGTGAAGCGGTCGACGATCGCCTTCGCGCCGAAGGCCGTGGCCTCGACCAGCGCGCGGTACAGCTGCGGCGCCGAGCTGCCCAGCGACAGCCCGAACAGCGCACCGTGCAGCGTCTGGTCGGCATAGGGCGTGCGGCGCCCGTTGAGCCAGTCGAGCGCGGCCACGCCGTGCGCGCCCGGCGGCTCCAGCGCGGCGGCGCGCTCGAGCCGCGGCAGCAGTTCGGCGCGCAGCGCCTCGCGCGCTTCGCCGTCCTGCAGCGGCCACTCGAGCACGCGCGCGAACCATGCGAAGGCATCGCCCACGGCCGACTGCCCGGCTTCCAGGCCGATGGCCCCGGCCATCACCGAGCCGTCGACCTGGCCGCAGATGCCCTCGACCACGCGGTCCGCGAGTTCCTCGGTCGGCGCCAGCACGATGTCGCAGGTCGAGGTGCCCATGATCTTGACCAGCGTGTGATGGCGGATGCCGGCCCCGACGGCGCCCATGTGGGCATCGAAGGCGCCCACGCCGACCGTCACGTCGCCGGGCAGGCCCAGCCGGTCGGCCCAGGCGGGCGTGAGCGTGCCGATCGGCGTCTCGGCGGTCCAGGTGCGCTCGTAGAGCCGCTCGCGGATGCCGTCGAGCAGCGGATCGAGCCGGCTCAGGAAGGCCTGCGACGGCAGGCCGCCATGGCGCTCGTTCCACATCGCCTTGTGGCCGGCGGCGCAGCGGCTGCGGCGCAGCTGCGCGGGCGCGGTGGTGCCGGTGAGTTCGGCCGGCAGCCAGTCGCAATGCTCGACCCAGCTCGCGGCGGCCTGGCGCACCCGCGCGTCGTGCCGGAACACCCACAGCAGGTTGGCCCAGTACCACTCGGCCGAGTACACGCCGCCGATGTGCGCCGTGTAGTCGACGCCGCCCCAGCCGCGCGCGGTGGCGGTGATCTGCTCGGCCTCGAGCGTGGCGCTGTGGTCCTTCCACATCAGGAACATCGCGTTCGGGTTGTCGGCGAAGGCCGGCTGCAGCGCCAGCGGGCGGCCGTCCGCGTCGACCGGCGCCGAGGTGGAGCCGGTGGTCGCGATCGACAGGCCGCGTACGCCGGCGCGCACCGTGGGCGCCACCTGCGACAGCGCGCCGCGCACCGCCTGGGTCAGCGCCTCGAGATGGTCCAGCGGATGCTGGCGGAAGATGCGCCGCACCGGATCGCAGTACTGGCCGGCGGCCCAGCGCGGAAAGGCCGCCACCGCGCTCGCGAGTTCCTCGCCGGAGAAGGCGTCGGCGATCACGCAGCGGCAGGAATCGGAGCCGAAGTCGACGCCGATGACAGGAGTGATGGAGGTCATGGCGCTCAGTGCTGCGATTGCTTCTGCCGCCATCTGTCGATGATCACCGCGAGCAGGATCACCGCGCCCTTGGCCACGTACTGCCAGAACGACGAGACGCCGAGGATGGTCAGTCCGTTGTTGATCACGCCGATGATCAGCGCGCCGATGATCGTGCCGCCGATCGAGCCCACGCCGCCCATCAGGCTGGTGCCGCCGAGCACCACCGCCGCGATCGCGTCGAGCTCGTAGCCGGTGCCCCAGTTGCCGTTGGCGCCGAACAGCCGGCTCGCCGACATGGCGCCGGCCAGGCCCGAGAACAGGCCGCTGATGGCATAGACGAACAGCAGCACGCCGCCCACGCCGATGCCCGTGAGGCGCGCCGCCTCGGGGTTGCCGCCCACCGCGTAGATGTGCAGGCCGAGGATGGTCTTGCGCAGGATGACCCACGACAGCAGCGTCACGCCGGCGGCGATCCACACCAGCCAGGGCAGGCCCAGGAAGTCCTCGTTGCCGATCCAGCCGAAGCTAGGGATCTCGCTGTTGAGCACCGTGGTGCCGTCGGCGAACAGGTAGGCGGCGCCGCGCAGTGCGGTCATGGTGCCCAGCGTCACGATGAAGGGATTGATCTTCAGCAGCGCCACCGTGGTGCCGTTGAGCAGCCCCATCAGCAGGCCCGCAGCGAGGAACACCGGCAGCGACAGCGCCGCGTGCGAAGTAAGCGAGGTGAGCATGCCCAGCACCGCGGACACGGCCAGCATCGAGCCCACCGACAGGTCGATGCCCGCCGTCAGGATCACGAAGGTCATGCCGGCCGCGAGCACCAGGTTGATCGAGACCTGGCGCAGGATGTTCATCGTGTTCGCGGTGGTCGCAAAGTTCGAGCCGCCGTCGCCCGACAGGTAGACGGTGAGGCCCCAGAACACGAGGTAGAGGATCAGCAACGCGGGCAGCATGCCCAGGCGCTGGAGGATGCCGGTCGCGCGGCTGGCGCGCGCCGGCGTGCCGCCCGGGGGGGATGCCGGCGGGAGCGCCGGGGAAACGAGTGTCTTGGACATGGCGAGGGCTCGGTGGTGTGGGGGTGTGCGGCGCGGATCAGCGCGGCGCGCGCGTGGCGTTGGCGTTGGCATGGGCCTGCTGCAGCAGCCCGGGCGTCAGCGCTTCCATGGTGTCGATGCGCAGGTCGGCCAGCGCGAGCGCCTCGGCCGACAGCGGGTAGTCGGGCCCGGGCGCGGCGATCGCGGCCATGCCGGCGGCCTTGAGCGAGCGCAGGCCGTTGGCGCTGTCCTCGATGCCGACCGCGGCCTGCGGCGCGATGCCCAGGCGTGACAGCGCGAGCAGGTAGATGTCGGGCGCGGGCTTGCCGTGCTCGACGTCGTCGCCGCAGACCACGGCCTGCATCAGCGGCGCCAGGCCGCTGGCCTGCAGCACGTGGTGCGCGAGCTCGGCCGGCGAGCCCGTGGCCAGCGCCACCGCGTGCGAGCGCGCGGCCATGCGCACCGCCTCGACGGCACCGGCACGCAGCGGCAGGTGGCGCCGGTACTGCGCCAGCATGCGGCCCACGATCTCGCGCGCGATCGCGGCCTCGTCCATGCCGTTGCGCTCGCGCAGTTGCAGGCGCTCGACCATGATGCGCGACCAGGCCGCGGTGTTGGTGCCCATGGTCGACTCCTGGTCCTCGGTGGTCCAGCGCGCGCCGATGCTCTGCGCGAAGTCCTCGCGCACGCGCTGCCAGACGATCTCGGTGTCGATCAGCACGCCGTCCATGTCGAAGACCACGGCCTGGAGCGGCGAAGAAGAGGAGGAAGGGTGGATTGCGGTCGAGGCGTTCATGCGATGTGCCGCTCCGGCTCGGGAGCGTTGACTGCGAGTTGGATGATGTTTTCCTGGGTGATGCGATCGCCCGCGAGTTCGCCCGCGATGGCGCCTTCGCGCATCACGAGCACGCGGTCGCACACGCCGACGATCTCGGGCAGCTCGCTCGAGATCACGACCACGGCCACGCCGGCCTCGGACAGCTCGCCGATGATCCGGTAGATCTCGCTCTTGGCGCCGACGTCGACGCCGCGCGTGGGCTCGTCGAGGATCAGCACGCGCGGCTGGATCTCGAGCCAGCGCGCCAGCAGCAGCTTCTGCTGGTTGCCGCCCGACAGCGCGCCCACGATGCCCTGCGGCCCCGCGATCTTCACGTTGAGCCGCGCGATGGCCTGGCGCGTCAGGCGGTCGAGCGCGCCGTGGTTCAGCACGCCCGCGACCGCATGCCGCGGCAGCACGTTGATCGCCACGTTGGTCAGCGCGCTGAGCTGCAGGAACAGGCCCTGCCCCTTGCGGTCCTCGGGCACGTAGCCCAGGCCGAGGCGGATGGCATCGAGCGGACGGCGCACATCGACCGGACGGCCGTCGACCAGGATCGTGCCGCCGATGCGCGCGTCGGCGCCCACCACCAGCCGCGCCAGCTCGGAGCGCCCGGCCCCGACCAGCCCGGCCAGGCCCAGCACCTCGCCCGCGTGCACGCGCAGGCTGCTCGGCCGGTTGCGCGGCCCGCTGAGGTCGCGCAGCTCCAGCATCACGCGGCCGGGCGGGCGCCGGCCGCGGTGCTGGTAGAAGTCGGTCAGCGTGCGCCCGACCATCATCTGCACGATGCGCTGCTCGTCGATCTGGTCGCGCGCCAGGTCGGCCACGTGGCAGCCGTCGCGCAGCACCGTCACGCGGTCGGCCAGCGCCGTGACCTCGGCCATCCGGTGGCTGATGTAGATGATCGCGATGCCGTCGTCGCGCAGCCGCCGCATGACGCGGAACAGGTGCGCCGTCTCGCGGTCCGACAGCGCGGCGGTCGGCTCGTCCATGATCAGGATGCGGCCCTTGTGGACAAGCGCCCGCGCGATCTCGACCTGCTGCTGCTCGGCGATCGACAGCCGGCCGGCCGGCCAGTCGGCGCCGAACTGCGCGCCCAGCAGCTGCAGCACGCGCTCGGTCTCGCGCAGCATGCGCGCGCGGTCGACCAGCCAGAGCGCCGCGCGCGGCTCGTTGCCCATGAACACGTTCTCGGCCACCGTGAGGTGCCGCGCGATGGCGAGCTCCTGGTAGATCAGGTTGATGCCCGCGCGCTGGCCATGGGCCGGACTGCGGATGGCCACCGGCTGGCCGGCCACGCGGATCTGCCCGGCATCGGGCTGGTAGACGCCCGAGAGGATCTTCATCAGCGTGCTCTTGCCCGCGCCGTTCTCGCCCATCAGCGCGTGGATCTCGCCGGGGCGCACCTGCAGCCGCATGTCGTGCAGCGCCCGGGTCGCGCCGAAGCGCTTGTGGATCCCGGACATCTCCAGCACGAACTCGTCCATGGCGGCCTGCGTGCTCAACGCACCCAGCCCTTGTAGCCGGCGATGTTGTCGCGCGTGGTCAGCGGCGTCGCCATCAGGTTCAGGGTCTTGGCGGGCTTGCGGCCGTTGAGCAGGCCGTAGGCCACGCGCACGCTCTCGGCGGCCATCTCGTTCGGGTCCTGCGCCGGCGTGACGACGAACAGCGAGTCCTTGGCCTTGAGCGCGGCCTCGCCGTCGGGCGAGCCGTCGACGCCGCCCGTGACCTTGATGTCGGTGCGGCGCGCCTGGCGGATCGCGAGCTCGGCGCCGATCGCCGTCGGGTCGTTGATGCCGAACACCGCATCGATCTTCGGCTGCGCCGTCAGGATGTTGGCCATGGCCGCCAGCCCGCCGTCGCGGCTGCCCTTGGCGTCCTGGTTGTCCGACACCAGCTTGATGCCGGGGTACTTGGCCAGCGTCTCCTTGCAGCCCTTCACGCGGTCCATGATCGACGACACCGGCGGGCCGTTGACGATCACGAAGTTGCCCTTGCCGCCGATGCGTTCGGCCAGGAACTTGCACGACTCGGCGCCCGCCATCGTGTTGTCGGACATCACGGTGGCATCCGCGCCCTCGGCCGTCACGTCCACCGCCACCACGATCACGCCGGCCGCGCGGGCCTTGCGCACGGCCGGCGCGATCCCCTTCGAGTCGGCCGCGCCCAGCACGATCACGTCGACCTTGTTGGCGATGAAGTTGTCGATCTGGTCGACCTGCGTGTTGAGGTCGTACTTGCTCGAGACCGTGGTCACCTTCACCGCCGGGTTGATCTTCTTGGCCTCGGCTTCGGCGCTGCGGCCGATCGCGACGAAGAACGGATTGGCCATGTCGCCCAGCGTGATGCCGATGGACTTGAGCGGCTTGTCCTGCGCGAATGCATGGCCCGCGCACAGCGCGAGGACGGCGGCTGCGACGCAGCGGGTGATCGACTTCTTCATGGACCTGTCTCCTTTCGAATGCTCTGGAAGGTGCGCGCCGGAAGCCGGCAGGCGTTCGGTTGTTCGATAGAACGAACGAATTTTATTGTTCATTCGAACATTTAAAATCGAACAATATCGAAATTATTCTCAGGGAAATCCCTGGATATATGTCCGTTTATGTGCGTATTTGATGCTGCATACTTGCCGCGCCTTCGCGACCCCGCGGGGCGCAGCCAAAGGGGAAAAGACAAGCCATGACTCGCTTGCTGGTGGTGGGCGGCATCAACATGGACTACGTGTTCGAAGCACCCTGCCTGCCGCGCACCGGCGAGACGCTGGGCGGGCAGAGCTTTCGCCGCGCGTCCGGCGGCAAGGGCGCCGACCAGGCCGTGGCGGCCACGCGCCTGGGCGCCGAGGCCTGGCTGGTCGGCTGCACCGGCGACGACGCGGAAGGCCGCGAGCTGCTGGGCCGCCTGCGCGACGAGGGCGTGCGCACCGACCACGTGGCCACCACGGCCGACGCCCCCACCGGCGCCGCGGCGGTGTTCGCCTGCCAGGGCGAGAGCGCGATCGCCGTGGTGCCGGGCGCCAACCACCGGCTCAGCGCCGCGCACGTGCGCGCGGCCGAACCGCTGTTCGCGCGCAGCGACCTGGTGCTGGCCGAGCTGGGCATTCCGCTGGCGGCCGCGCTCGAGGCGGCCGAGCTCGCCCACCGCCACGGCAAGCCCTTCCTGCTGACGCCCTCCCCCGCGGGCGCGATCCCGCCCGAACTGGCGCGGCGGGTGCATCTGTTCCTCGCCAACGAGCACGAGCTGATGGCGGGCTTCGGCGACGGCGAGTCCGACTGGCGCGCGCTGCTGGCGAGATGGCCGGGCCGCATCGTCGTGACGCGCGGCGGCGAAGGCGCGGCGCACGTCGATGCCCATGGCACGCTGCACGAGCAGCCGGCCTTCCGCGTGCCGGTGATCGACACCACCGGCGCCGGCGATGCCTTCGCCGCGGCGCTGGCGGTGCACTGGGCGCTCGGCATCCCGCACGCGATGCGGCTGGCCTGCGCGGTGGCGGCGCTCGCGGTGCGCGGCTTCGGCTCGCAGAGCACGCTGCCCACGCAGCGCGAGCTGCAGGACTTTCTGGAGCGCGCGGGCGCCTAGACCGAGCTCACAGCAGCCTCAGCCGCTGTGCCTGCTCTTCGAGTTCCGCGCGGAAATCCGGATGCGCGATCGCGATCAGCTCGCGCGCACGCTGCCTGGCCGACTTGCCGCGCAATTGCGCCACGCCATGCTCGGTCACCACGTAGTCGATGTCGTTCTTGCTCGTGCTCACGTGCGTGCCGGGCGACAGCGAAGGCACGATGCGCGAGATGGTGTCGCCCTTGGCGGTCGAGGGCAGCACGATGAAGGCCTTGCCGCCGCGCGAACGGTTGGCCGCGCGCACGAAGTCCGACTGCCCGCCCGTGCCCGAGTACGGCGCATGGCCCAGGCTCTCGGAGCCGCACTGGCCCAGCAGGTCGATCTGCATGGTGGCGTTGATCGCGACCAGGTTGTCGTTGAGGCCCGCGAGCGCCGGGTCGTTGGTGAAGTTCACCGGATGCATCTCGAGCGCCGGGTTGCGGTCCATGAAGCGGTAGAGCTTGCTCGAACCGAGCGCGAAGGTCGCGATCGACTTGCCTGGCAGGTGGTTCTTGCGCCGGTTGGTCACGGCGCCGCTCTCCACCAGCGTGAGGATGCCGTCGCCGATCATCTCGGTGTGGATGCCGAGATCGCGCTTGGCCGTGAGCTGCATCACCACCGCGTCGGGAATGCCGCCATAGCCGATCTGCAAGGTCGAGCCGTCGTCGATGCGCTCGGCCACGTACTTGCCGATCGCCTGCTGCACCGGACCGATCTTGGGCAGCCCCACCTCGAGCACCGGCGCCTCGCTCTCGACCAGCGCCGCCACCTGCGACACGTGCACATGGCAGGCGCCATGCGCGAAAGGCACGTTCGGGTTGACCTCGAGCACCACCGCGCGCGCCTTGGCCACGGCGGCCATCGTGTAGTCCGCACCCAGGCTCAGCGCGAAGTAGCCGTGCGCGTCCATCGGCGAGGCCATGCTGAAGACCACGTCGGCCGGAATCTGGCCGCGCTCGATCTGCGCCGGGATCTCCGAGAAGTAGTTGGGCAGGAAATCGATCCAGCCCTCCTGCCCGCCCGCGCGCGTGGCGCCGCCGAAGAACAGCGCGACGTGGCGCACATGCGCCACCGTCTCGGGATCGATGTAGGCGTACTTGCGCATCGCGAGGATCTGCGCGACCTTGACGTCGCGGAAATCGCGCCGCTGCTCGGACAGCGCCTCGAGCAGCGCGGGCGGCTCGCCCACGCCGGTGGGCACGATGATCATGTCGCCGTTGCGCACCTGGCGCACGGCATCGGCAGCGCTCGCGCGCTTGCGGCGGTACTGGTCCTGGAAGTCCATGAAGCGTCTCGTCTCTTTTTCTGCAGGGATGGGAAATGAGGGGGCGGCCTACAGCGGCGCGTCGTTGCGCGCATCGTAGGTGCCGCGCCGCGCGGCCCGGTTGCAGCGCGCGCGGAACACCAAGGCCTTCTGCGCCTCGGACACGCGGGCCGGGTCGCCCTTCCAGAGCTCGAGCGCGGGCTGCTGCACCGCGCGCGAGAACGAGAAGCTCAGCGCCCACGGCAGCCGCGCGCCGAAGCGGGCATTCATCGCATTGAGCCGCGCCGAGGCCAACTGCGCCGACTGCCCGCCCGAAAGGAAGGCCACGCCCAGCACCGCCGCGGGCACGCTGCGCAGCAGGCAATGCACCGTGGCGTCGGCCACCGCGGCCACGTCGTCCTGCACGGCGGCGTTCTGCGCCGGCAGCACCATGTTCGGCTTGAGCAGCATGCCCTCGAGCAGCACGCCCTGCGCGCGCAGCTCGGCGAAGGTGCGGTGCAGCACTTCTTCCGTGACCTCGGCGCAGCGCGCAAGCGAATGGTCGCCGTCCATCAGCACCTCGGGCTCGACGATCGGCACCAGGCCGGCTTCCTGGCACAGTGCCGCATAGCGCGCGAGTGCGTGGGCGTTGACGCGGATGCAGGCGCGGCTGGGCAGGCCCGCGCCGATCGCGATCACGCCGCGCCACTTGGCGAAGCGCGCGCCCAGGCCCGCGTACTCGGCCAGCCGTTCGCGCAGGCCGTCGAGGCCCTCGGTCACGGTCTCGCCCGGATGGCCCGCGAGCGGCTTAGCGCCGGTGTCGACCTTGATGCCCGGCACGATGCCCGCGGCGGCCAGGGCCTGCGCGAAGGGCACGCCGGCGTTGGTGGTCTGGCGCAGCGTCTCGTCGAACAGGATCGCGCCGCCGATGCTGTCGGACAGCCCCGGCGCCGTGACGATCAGCTCGCGCCAGTCGCGCCGCGCCGCCTCGGTCTGCGGGATGCCGAGCGCGGCGAAGCGCTTGTTGCAGGTGGCGTTGCTCTCGTCCATCGCGAGCAGGCCCTTGTCGGCGGCCAGCAGCGCGGCGGCCGTGTCGGTCAATGTCTTGGCGGTCATGTCGGGACACCTTTCGGGGGCCATCCTACGCCCGCGAGGTTCGCCCCTAGATGACGTTGCGCTCCAAGAGCGGCATGTTGCGCAGGATGCGCTCGAAGCCCACGGCCGACAGGTCGAGGCTGCGGTAGCCGCCGAAGCGGATCAGCTCGGCCACGCCGCGCCCCGCCGCCGGGCATTGCTGCAGGCCATGGCCCGAGAAGCCGTTGGCGAAGTAGAGGTTGTCGCAGTCCGGGTGCAGGCCGAGGATGGCGTTGTGGTCGAACAGGTTCATCTCGTAGTAGCCGGCCCAGGCGCCGGTCATGCGGATGGCCTCGAAGGCCGGCACGCGTTCGGCCAGCGCGGGCCAGATGAAACCGTCGAAAGCCTCGTACTCGACCTCGAGCGGCGCGTCGTCGGGATCCTGGTCCTCCGGCGGCGCGAAGCCGCAGATGAACTGGCGGCCCTCGGGGCGCAGCCAGATGCCCGAGGTGTCGATCACCAGCGGGCAGCCGGGCAGCGACTCGGGACACGAGAAGCTGAACACGCTGCGCCGACGGCCGCGCACCGGCAGCTCGATGCCGGCCCAGCGCGCCACCGTCGCGGCCCAGGCGCCCGCGGCATTGACGACCACGTCGGCCGGCAAGGCCTGGCCGTCCGCAAGCACGACGCCGCGAACGAAGCGCCCTTCGCATTGCAGCCCGGTCGCCTGCGCCTGCACATAGCGCACGCCCTGCGACACGGCCTTCCTGCGGAAGGCCTGCAGCAGGCTGTAGCCGTCGTACCAGCCCTCGCCCGACAGGCCCAGCGATCCCAGCGCGACGCCTTCCACGCCGAGCCACGGAAAGCGCGCTTTCAGTTCCTCGGGCGCGAGCAGCGCCACGTCGACCGCATGGGCCTTCTGCAACGCATGGTTCTCGCGCAGCACGCCCTCGCCCGCCGCCGAGGCCAGGTACAGGTAGCCGGGCTCGACCAGGCCGATGTCGGGCACCTCGTCGCCCACGCGCAGCGTCTGGCCCAGGCTGCGGAAGAAGTCGATGCCGTAGCGCGACATCTCGATGTTGATGGCGGTCGAGAACTGCTGGCGGATCGAGCTGGCCGACAGCGCCGACGAAGCCTGGCTGTACGAGAAGTCGCGCTCGACCACCGTGACCTCGAAGGGCTCCTGCGCTGGATCGCGACTCAGGAAATAGGCGATGGCCGAGCCGATGGCCCCGCCGCCGATGATCACCACACGCCGCATGCAATGCCTTTCGCTCCGCTCGTCATCGTCATCTTCCTTCGTCATGCGCCAGCCGCGCCGCCGCCAGATCCCACAGCGCATGGCCCACGGTCTTGACCAGCACCGGCGCACGGGCCGCCGCGGGCACCGCATGCGCGAAGTCCTGCACGGCGCGCCAATCGACGTCGGCGCGGATCAGGTCGCCGGCCTCGCGGCGCGCGCCCTCCAGCGTATCCACAAACACGCTGCCGCGGCGCACCAGCGCGGTGGGCACCTCGGCCATGTCGGCGCGGTAGGCGCCGATCGCGATCACGCAGGCATCGGGGCGCAGGTCCGGCGGCACCACGGGGTCGAGCGCATTGGTCGCGGCGACGACGAGGTCGGCCTCGCGCGCGACGGCGTCCGGATCGGCGATCGCCTGCGCCTCGACGCCCAGCGAACGCATGTGCCGCGCGAGGTCCTCGGCATGGGCCGCGGTGCGCGCATGGATCGCGAGCCGGCGCACACCCCACAGTTCGGCCAGCGCCTCGGCATGCGCGCGCGCCTGCACGCCCGCGCCGATCAACAGCACGTGTTCCGCCCCCGTGCGCCCCGCGCGCATCGCGCCGGCCAGCGACAGGGCCGCCGTGCGCCGCGCGGTCAGCACATTGCCGTCGAGCGCGAGCAGCCGCGTGCCGGTGGCCGCATCGAGCAGCACCACCTCGCCCTGCACCACCGGCAGGCCGCGCGCCGCATTGCCCGCATGCACGGTCACGGTCTTGAGCGCGGCGAACTCGGCGTCGGCCGCGGGCATCAGCAGCATCGTGCCGCCGGCCGCAAGCGGCACCGCGGTGCGCGGCGCGGCCCGTGCCTCACCGCGGCGTTCGCGCTCGAACATCCGCAGCATGGCCTCGACCAGCGGTCCCCAGGGCAAGGCCGCGGCCGTCTCGGCCGCATCGAGCGTGCGCACCGGGGCCGCCTCAGGAACCGGCGACGCGCACGCGCTTGCCGTCCTTGTAGGTGAAGACGGTGAAGTCGGGCTTCTGCAGGTTGCCCTTGGCATCGAAGGCGATGGCGCCGGTCACGCCGTCGAACTTCACCTTGCGCATCGCCGGCAGGTAGGCCACGGGCTCGACCGAGTTGGCCTCGCGCATGCCGGCGGCCAGCGCCATCATCGCGTCGTAGAGATAGGGCGCGTAGGTCAGCACGTCGACGCCGAAGCGCGCCTTGTAGCGCTGCTCGAACTCGGCGCCCCTGGTGGTCTTCTCGACCTCCTTGCCGCCGCGCGTGCAGTAGAGCAGCCCGTCGACCGCGCCGCCGCTGATCCTGGCGACCTCGTTGGTGCACAGGCCGTCGGTGCCCAGCAGCTTGGCCGTGATGCCCAGTTGCTTCATCTGGCGCGCGATCAGCCCGCCTTGCGCGTCCATGCCGCCGTAGAACACGACCTCGGGCTGCTTCGCCTTGATGCTGGTGAGGATCGCCATGAAGTCGGTCGCCTTGTCGCTGCCGTACTCCTGCGCGACGATGGTGCCGCCCAGCGCCTTGACGCCGCGCGCGAACACCTCGGCCGCGCCCTGCCCGTAGGCGGTGCGGTCGTCGATCACGGCGATCTTCGTGGCCTTGAGCTCCTTCACCGTGTAGTTCGCGATCGCCATGCCCACGTCGTCGTCGCTCGCAAGGATGCGGAACACGTTGTCGTAGCCCTGCTTCGTGAAGCTCGGGTTGGTGGCGGTCGACACGTCGGGCAGGCCGGCGCGGCTGTAGACGGCCGAGGCGGGAATCGCGGCGCCCGAATTGAAGTGGCCGAGGATGCCCTTCACGCCCATGTCGGCGAGCTTGTTGGCGACCACCATCGCCTGCTTGGGATCGGCCTGGTCGTCCTCGGACTGCAGCACGAACTTGATCTTCCTGCCGCCGATCAGCAGGTTCTGCCTGTTGAGATCCTCCACCGCGAGCCGCGCGCCGTTGTCGTTGTCCTTGCCCCAGTGGGCGGCGCCGCCCGTGAGCGGGCCGGCATGGCCGATCAGCACCGTCTGCTCGGACTGGGCCCAGGCCGGCAGCGCCAGGGCGCCGGCCAGGACGCCGGTCAGCAGGCAGGCCGAGGCGGCGGCATGGCGCCGTGGCGATACGCGCGAAGCGGTCATCGAAAGTCTCCTTGTGTTTGTGCGTGCGGGCCGCGCTGGAGGCCCGAACGCAGAATAGAGTCGCTGGCGGGCGCAACAAACGCTCAATGCGCACGACGTTGTGCGATCCCGGAAGGAAGACCGCCGGATCGGCGACGCGATGAATGCTTTGGTTGACGGAAAGCGGGCCGCGCCAGAATCGGCCCACCAGGACAAGCAGGCGAGATGAGAAAAGACATACCCAACCTCGGCGCGCTGCAGGCCTTCGAGGCCTCGGCGCGGCTGGGCAGCTTCACGCGCGCCGCGAGCGAACTGGCGCTCACGCAGAGCGCGGTCGGCCGCCAGGTGGCGATGCTCGAGCAGCGGCTCGGCGTGGCGCTGTTCTCGCGCGTGCGGCGCCGGCTCACGCTGACCGACGTGGGCCGCGAGTACGCGGCGCGCATCCGCCGCCACCTCGACCAGATCCGGCGCGACACGCTGGAGATCGCCGCCGGCCACGACATGGGCTTCGTGCTCGAGGTGGCGGTGGTGCCCACCTTCGCGACCCAGTGGCTGATTCCGCGCCTGCCCGATTTCAGCCGGCTGCATCCCAACATCACGGTCAACCTGTCGGCGCGCTCGCAGCCCTTCTCGTTCCAGGAGAACGCCTACGACGCCGCGATCTACTTCGGCGACCAGTTCTGGCCCGACACGCGCGGCGGGCGCATCTTCTCCGAGGGCGAGATGGTGCCGGTGTGCAGCCCGGCCTTCCGCGATGCCAACGGCCCCTGGGACGAGGCCGCGTTCGCGCGCTGCCGCCACGTGCACCTGAGCACGCGCGCCCATGCATGGCGCGACTGGTATGCGCAGCAGGGCTGGGACTACACGGTGCATGCCTCGCGCGGGCCGCGCTACGAGCTCTTCACCATGGTGACGGCCGCCACCGCGGCCGGCATGGGCGTGGGCCTGGCGCCGCGCCTCTTGATCCAGCACGAGCTGCGCACCGGCGAGCTCGTGATCCCGATCGACCGCAGCCTCGACGTGAGCCAGGGCTACTACTTCGCCTATCCCGAGGGCCGGCCGGCCTCGGGGGCGCTCGAGCATTTCAAGCGCTGGGTGCTGAGCCTGACGCCCGAGAAGGGCTGAGCCCGATCAGACCGGCGCCGGATTGCGCTCCGCGAAGCCGCGCTGGTGCCAGTACGGATAGGCCAGCGTCGTCGTGCTCGCCGCGTCGAGCTCGGCCACCTGCTCCTTCGTGAGGTTCCAGCCCACCGCGCCGAGGTTCTGGCGCAACTGCTGCTCGTCGCGCGCGCCGATCACCACGCTCGACACCGTCGGGCGCTGCAGCAGCCAGTTCAGCGCCACCTGCGGCACCGTCTTGCCGGTCTCGCCGGCGATCTTCTCGAGCGCATCGACGACGCGGTACAGCAGCTCGTCGGGCACCGGCGGGCCCATGTCGGCCGTCACGTGCAGGCGACTGTTGGCCGGCAGCGGCTGGCCGCGGCGGATCTTGCCGGTGAGCCGGCCCCAGCCCAGCGGGCTCCACACCACCGCGCCCACGCCCTGGTCCTGCGCCAGCGGCATCAGCTCCCATTCGTAGTCGCGGCCCACCAGCGAGTAGTAGGCCTGGTGCGCCACGTAGCGCGGATAGCCGTAGCGCTCGGCCACGCCCAGCGACTTCATCAGGTGCCAGCCCGAGAAGTTGGAGGCGCCCACGTAGCGCAGCTTGCCGGCGCGCACCAGGTCGTCGAGCGTCGAGAGCGTTTCCTCCACCGGCGTCGCGGCATCGAAGCCGTGCAGCTGGAACAGGTCGATGTAGTCGGTGCCCAGGCGCTTCAGGGCCGCGTCGACCGCGGCGACCAGGTGATAACGCGAGGAGCCGACCTCGTTGGCGCCCTCGCCGCTGCGGAAGGTGGCCTTGGTCGAGATCAGCAGCTTGTCGCGCGGTCGGCCCTTGATCGCTTCGCCGAGCACCGACTCGGCCGCGCCGCCCGAGTAGATGTCGGCGCTGTCGAACATGTTGACGCCCGCGTCGAGGCAGATGTCGATCAGCTTGCGGGCCTCGGCCACGTCGGTGCTGCCCCAGGCCTGGAAGAATTCGCCCTTGCCCCCGAAGGTGCCGGTGCCGAAGCTCAGGACGGGGACCTTGAGGCCCGATCGGCCCAGATGACGGTATTCCAAGATGCTGCTCCTTCGGCCCGCGGGCCATGGTGGTGCGGGCCGACTGGCCCGCGGATCGGCGCCATTGTTGGCCGAGGGCGCAGAACCCCGCCGGCAGTCGGGCTTTGGAATCCGTGCATGGCGCACGGAGCGCAGCCGCCTAGGGCAGCAGCTTCGCCATCGCGTCATCGAAGGCCAGCACGTCCGTGCCGACGTGGGTCGCGTCGAACAGCGTCGAGATCAGCTTGAAGTCCTTGTAGTTGCGGCCCGCGAGCCGGTCGTACATCTCCCTCACGCCCGGCCCGTTGCAGCCGCTCTCGCAGCGCGCCAGCACCATCGTCACCGGCAGCGACCTGCCGGCCAGCGCGGTGAACATCTTCTGCTCGAGTTCGAAGTTGAGGTCCTTCTGCTGCCAGAAGGCGGCCTCGAAGGACAGGAAGTACGAGAACACCAGCGCGTCCGGCGCCTCGAGGAACAACGCGGTCGCGGCGAGGTTGCCGCTGGTCGACAGGCCCGTGAGCATGCGGCGCTTCGGATCCATGCGGTACTTCGACTCGAGGTAGGGAACCAGCTCCGTCGCGAGGAAGGCGTGGTAGCCGTCGGCGCCCGGGAAGTTGTAGTCCTGCTGGCGCCGCGCGGTGCCGCCGATGCCGACCAGGATGGCCTTGGTGCCGCGCTTGAGCAGCACGTTCTTCAGGTTCGTGAAGCGTGTCTCGGGCAGGCCGTTGGTGGCGTCGCCGTCGAGCGCATAGATGGTGGGCAGCGATTCGGTGCCCGCGTCGTAGGCGGCCGGAAGAAAGACCTCGATGCGATATTCCGCGCCGTACTTCTTCGCGTTGACCGTCTCGCTGACCACGCGGCCGGTGGCCGCTGGCGGCGGCGAGGCGGGTGGCTCCGGCGCCGGGCTCGAGGGCAGCAGCGGGAGCCCGCCGCCACCACCGCCACCCCCGCCTCCTCCGCACGCCGCCATCGTCACGACGAGCGCGCAAGCGCCCACGGCCGCGAGCGCGCGGCACCATCCTTCTTGTCTCATGCGGTTCCTCTTCTTCCCCGGCACACGTCGTGCCACGCGGGATGCTGCGTCAGGGATCGGCCAGCGTCAACCGCACCGGTCGGACCGACTCCGGCGCGGGCTCATGCGCCAGTGCCCTGCGAGGCCTCGTCCACCGGCACCGTCAGCCCCACCTTCACCCGGCTCATGGCCACCAGCGTCTTGAAGCGCTTCACGTTGCTGTTCTCGAAGAACAGTTCGCGCGTGAGCCGCGTGTACTCGGCCATGCCGCGCACCGCGAAGATCAGCACGAAGTCGCATTCACCCGCCACGTAGTAGCACTGCTGCACCTGCGGGCAGGCCTGGAAGCCGCGCTTCATCGCATCGAGCAGATCGGCGCGCTCGCTCTCCACCTCGACCTCGACGATCACGGTGAGCTCGCAGCCCACCGCGTCGGGATTGACGATCGCCGCATGGCGCTCGATCACGCCCTCGTCGGCCATGCGCTTCAGGCGCCGGTTGACCGCCGCGGCCGACAGGTGCACCTGCCGGCCCAGCTCGCCCTGCGGCAGGCGCGCGTCCTGCTGCACCAGCGCCAGCAGCTTGAGGTCGTAGGCATCGAGGGGCGTGGGCATGGGCGTGGTCGACGGGGCGCGGCGGGTGGAATGGAATTGCGTCGCCGCCCCCTTCAATGCGCGCGGATTCAGGGGTCGGCGGCATAGCATTGTTGCCCATGACCTCCGCCCTCCCCGCCCCCGATCCGACCGCCGACGCGCCGCTCGATGCCGAGCTCTCGGGCTGGCGTCGCTACCTCCACACCATTCCCGAGACCGGCTTCGCCGAGCACCGCACCTCGGCCTTCGTCGCGCGCACGCTGCGCGCGCTGGGCCTCGAGGTGCACGAGGGCATCGGCGGCACCGGGCTGGTGGCGAACCTGCGCGTGGGCGAAGGCCCCGGCACGATCGGCATCCGCGCCGAGATGGATGCGCTCGACATCGCCGAGTCGGCGCCGGGGCGTGCCCATGCCTCGGCCACGCCGGGCAAGATGCACGCCTGCGGCCACGACGGTCACATGTCGATCGTGCTCGGCGCGGCGCGGCTGCTGCGCGAGCGCCGTGACTTCGACGGCACCGTGCGTTTCGTCTTCCAGCCCGCCGAGGAGCATGGCCGCGGCGCCAAGGCGATGATGGCCGACGGCCTGTTCGAGCGCTTCCCGGTCGACGAGATCTACGGCCTGCACAACATGCCGGGCCTCGCGGCCGGGACCATCGCCACCTGCGCGGGCGGCATCATGGCCAGCGAAGACAACTTCACGATCCACGTGCGCGGCCGCGGCACCCATGCGGCGCGGCCGCACATGGGCATCGACCCGATCGTGATCGGCGCCGAGATCGTGCTCGCGCTGCAGACCATCGTCTCGCGCAGCCTCGACCCGGGCGCGCAGGCCGTGGTGTCGTGCACCGAGTTCATCACCGACGGCATCCGCAACGCGATTCCCTCCAACGTGATCATCAAGGGCGATACCCGCAGCTACGACCCCGCCGTGCAGGCCACGCTGGAGCGGCGCATGCGCGAGATCAGCGAAGGCATCTGCCGGCTGCATGGCGCCGAGTGCGCGTTCTCGTACACGCACGAGTTCGAGCCCACGATGAACTGGCCCGAATGCGTTCCGCACGCCGTGGCCGCCGCGACCGCGGTGCTCGGCGCCGCTCGCGTGGACGCGAACACCGTGCCGATGATGGCCTCGGAGGACTTCGGCGCCTTCCTGCGCGTGGTGCCCGGCGCCTTCGTGTTCCTCGGCAACGGTGCCGACGGCCAGCCCGGCGGCACGCCGCTGCACAACGCGGGCTACGACTTCAACGACGCAGTGCTCGAGATCGGCGCGCGCTACTTCGCCGAGCTGGTGCGCATGCGGCTGCCGCGCTGAACCCCAATCCCTCCTTCGAAAGCTCGACATGCTGGTCCGCAATGCCCGCGCCGTGCGCGCGCCCTACCCCGAGGCGCTGCACCGCATCCTCAGCATCGACGAGGCACGCGCCACGCGCACGTGGCTCTCGCGCTGGTCGCTGCTCGCGCCCGAGCCCACGCCGCTGCACCGCCTGCCCGATCTCGCGCAGGCCTGCGGCGTCGCAGAGGTGTTCCTCAAGGACGAGTCGCTGCGCTCGCCACTCGGCAGCTTCAAGGCGCTCGGCGCGCCGGCCGCGCTGGTGCGGCTGGTGCTGCGGCGCCATCCGGACTGGAACGCCGAGGCGGTGCTGAGCGGCGAACACGCGAATGCCTTGAAGGACCTCGTCGTCGTCAGCGCCACCGACGGCAACCACGGCCGCGCGCTCGCCGCCGCGGCGAGCAGCGTGGGCGTGCGCTGCGTGATCGTGCTGCACCGGCACGTGAGCACCGAGCGCGAGCGCGCCATTGCCGACTTCGGCGCCGAGATCGTGCGCATCGAGGGCAACTACGACGCCTCGGTCGCGCATGCCGCGCAGCTCGCCGAACGGCATGGCTGGCAGGTCGTGTCCGATACCGCGTACCCCGGCTACGAAGAGGTGCCACGCGACGTGATGCAGGGTTACGGCACGATGGTCGACGAGGCGCTCGAACAGCTCGCCGCCGAGTCCGACGGCGCCTGCCCCTTCAGCCACGTCGTCCTGCAAGGCGGCGTCGGCGGCCTCGCGGCCGGCGTGGCGAGCTACCTGTGGGAGCGCTTCGGCGAACGCCGCCCCGTGCTCATCGTCGCCGAACCGCGCCAGGCCGATTGCCTCACGCGCAGCGCCATCGAGGGCCGGCCGGCAGTGGCCACCGGCAGCGTCGATTCGGTGATGGCCGGCCTGGCCTGCGGCGAGACCTCGACCCTGGCCTGGCGCTTTCTCGAGCCTTCGGTCGATCTCTTCCTCACGCTGGAGGATGAAGAGGCCGTGGATGCGATGCGGCGGCTGGCCGAGGGCTCGGCGCGCGACCTGCCGGTGGTGAGCGGGGAATCGGGCGCGGCGGGCGCGGCGGCATTGCTGCAGCTCGCGCGGTCCGGGGCGGCGAAGGCACAGGCCGGGCTCGATCCCTCGTCGCGCGTGCTCCTGATCAGCACCGAGGGGGCGACCGCGCCTTCGGTCTATGCGCAGTTGCTGGGTCGCTCCGCGAACGAGGTGCTGGCGGCGCAGCGCGAATGGCTGAACCAGGAGACCCGGCGGTAGGCGGCCGGCCCATGCACAGTTCTTACAAGCTGTAGAACCTGCGCACGGCCCACGCACCTAGACTGGAGCGATGAAAACCAAACAGGGATTCGGCGTGGGCGCCGGGCTCGCGGCCGGCGTGGGCATCGGTGCCTTGCTCGACGAGATCGGCCTGGGGATCGGCATCGGTCTCGCGCTGGGAATCGCGCTGTCGCTGGCCCTCGATCGCAAGGAGTGACGCGGCCACCGGCGCCGCGCCTACTGCGGCACCAGCTCCACGCGCCGGTTCTTCGCGCGGCCGTCCTCGGCTGCGTTGCTGGCGACCGGCGCGAGATCCGCCACGCCGTAGGCGCCGAGTCGGTTGGCCGCGATCGCGTACTGACCGACGAGCGCCGCGTTGACCGCCTCCGCGCGCCGCTTCGACAGCGCGATGTTGCTCTCGAGCGTGCCCTGGTTGTCCGTGTGCCCGACCACGCGCAGCTTGAGCGCGGGCTCGGCCTTGAGCAGCTTGGCGATCTCGTCCAGCGCGGGCTTGGATTCGGGCTTGATGTCGGCCTTGGCGGTGTCGAACAGGATGCCGTAGAGCGCCACGCGCCCGGTGGCTGCAATGGCCTTCGACATGTCGCCCGCGCTCACGGTCACCATGTTCTGCTTCATCGCCCCGACCTCGATGATGTCGACCGCCGCGTAGGCACCCTTGACCGCCTTGTAGTCCTTGCTGTCCTTGGCCCATTGCACGGCCTCGACGACCACGTAGAGATCGCCTTGCGGCCGCGGAATCTTGAAGCTGGCCAGGCGAGCGGTCCCGACCTCGGCGGTCGAGAAGGTGTAGGTGCTGCGGCTGGTCTTGATCTCGTTCCAGCTGTAGGGGCAGAGGAAGCAGGAACGGCTCTTGAAGTTCTCGTCGCGCCCCGAGTCGTAGAGCGTGACGCCACCGGCCGCCTGCACTTCGTTCTGGTAGTTGCGGATCAGCTCGGCCGTGGAGGTGTCGCCCGCCGACTCGTACCAGAGGCGGGTCAAAGCGCCTTCGACCGGCACGGAGCTGACCCAGCTGCGCTTCCTCGACGTCGTGTCGTAGCCCTTGTAGGTTCCCGTCGGCACCAGGTATTCGTCGAAGCGCTTGAAGTCGTAGCCGACGATGGTCGAGCCCGCGAAGCGCTTGAGCAGCGGGTTGTCCTTGGCGCCCGGAAGGTCCTGCCCGGATGCGAGCGTCGAGAGGAACAGCAGCCCGGCGAATGCCGGCGCGGCCAGCAGCCGAAGGAAGGCGAGGACGGAACGCGGACGCATCGATGACTCCGTGAAATGACGGCGCCATTGTCGGGAACTCCGACGATTTGGCTGCACGGCCGTATGGCCTATGGCCGCGGGCCGGGACGTCGATGCGAGGAGATCGGCGCGTCATTTCTCATCGTCCCGGCGCCATCGCTTCGAACCACCGCGCCCCATGCAACCCGAAGCCCCGTTTCGAACCATCGGCGCATGGAGCGGATGCACTCAGGGTGCCAGCGTGAGCTTGAAGATCTGGTTGCCGTTGGTCGCTCCCACGTAGACGGACCCATCGCCGGCCACCGCCACGCCGATCGGAAAGTTGAACGTGATCGCCGCGCCGGCGCCGTCGCGCAGCGTGCCGATCTCGCCCGCGGGCGTGACCACGCGCACCACGCCATCCCAGGCATGGGTGAGGAACACGTTGTCGTGCGCATCGACCGCCACGCCGTAGGAATAGCCGAGCTTGGCCGGCGTGGCGGCCGTGCCGTCGACGACCCCGGCGCCCGCGTTGCCGTTGGCGCAATCGCCCAGCAGCGTGCTCACCGTGGCGGTGGCGATGTCGATCTTGCGCAGGCAGGGACTGTCGGTGTCGGTGTCGTAGAGCGTCTTGCCGTCGCGGCTGATCGCCAGGCCCTGCGGGCGGGCCAACTGGGCGGCCGTGCCCACGCCGTCGAGATAGGCCTGCGTGCCGTCTCCCGCGAGCGTGCTCGTGGTGCCGTCGGCCGCGACCTTGCGCACGCGCTTGTTCTCGGTGTCCGCCACGAACAGGTTGCCGCCGCTGTCGAGCGCGAGGCCGGTGGGGTTGTGGAACATGACGGTGGCCGGGCTGTCGGCATAGCCGCTCGTGGCGCCGCCGACCCAGGTGCTGGCGGTCGTGGCATTGGCGGCGATCTTGCTGATGCGGTGCTGGTCGCTCACGTAGAGCGTGCCATCGGCCGCAAGGGCCAGGCCGGACGGCGTAGTCAGGGTCGCGCCCGGCGTCACCTCGGCACCGCTGCCGCTCGCGGTGTCGATCCTGTAGACGGAACCGTTGCCGCCCATGGCCACGTAGAGCTTCGCGCCGCTCGCATCCAGCGCGAGTTGATAGGGACTGCTGTAGCTCACGCCCGTGGTCGCCAGCACGTTGGCGACCCAGGCCTTGACCGTCAGCGTGGCGGCACGGCTGGTCACGCTGCCACCGGCGCCGCTCACGCGCACGCGCAGCTGCTGGCCGCTGTCGGCCAGTTGGCTCGCGGCCGTGGTGAAGCTGTCGCCGGTGGCGCCGGCGACATCGGTCCAGCGCGCACCGCCATCGACGCTGCGCTGCCACTGGTAGGCCGTGGCGCGCGCGGCCTGCACCTTCAAGGTGGCGGGCACGCCCTGGCCCACGGTGGCGTTCGAGGGCTGCGTCGTGATCGAGGGTGCGGTTTCGGCCGGCGCGGGCGGCGGCGGAGGCGGAGGCGTCTGCGCGGCCGGCGCGGGCGCGGGAGCGACCGGGAAGCCGGCGAAGCCGCCCCCACCGCCACCGCCGCAGGCGGCCAGCACGAGGCTCACGATCAACAGCGCGACAGGGGTTCGCGCCGCGGGGCAAATGGCAGGACGGGTATGCATGAGGGGCCTTCCTTCTTTCAAGCGAGTGGATGAGAAGGCCTCCACGGTAGGGACGGCAATGCCTGCAATCCAGTGTCGAAGGTCATCGACTTGCAGCAATAAAAAGAGGCTCAGCCGTGCATGCCGGCGTGCGTCCTGTCGTGCCGCGCCAACGATGCGAGGGCCTGCAGCAGCCGGTCGGCGGCCACCGGCTTGAGCAGTACCTGCAGGCCGGCATCGTGCATCTGCTGCTGCCGCTGCGGCGCGGTCTCCCCGGTGATCAGCAGCACCTGCAAGCCGGGGCCGAAGCGCGCGCGCAGCCGCTGCGCCACCGCCAGCCCGTCGGCGCCATCGGCCAGCCGCACGTCGCACAGCAGCACCTCGACCGGGTTGCCGCCCTGCGCGGCCTGCACCAGCACGGCCTCGGCCCCGGCTTCGTCGGCCACCGCGTCGACGGCCAGTCGATGAGCCTGCAGCAGGCCGGTGACGGCCTGGCGGATCGGTGCCTCGTCGTCGACGACGAGCACGCGGCGCGGCAACGGCAGCACCGCGTCGGGCCGCGCGATGGATGGCACCACGCCCGAACCCGACACCGCCGCCAGCACGATGCGGAAGCGGCTGCCGCGCCGCGGATGAGAGCGCACCTGCAGCGGGTGCGCCAGCAGGCGCGAGAGCCGCTGCACGATCGACAGGCCGATGCCCAGGCCGCGCGCGCGATCGCGCCCCGGATTGTCGACCTGGTAGAACTCGTCGAAGATGCGGCCGAGGTGCTCGGGCGCGATGCCGATGCCGGTGTCGCACACGTCGATCCACACCAGCGGCCCGCGTGCGCGCGCGGCCACCACCACGCCACCGCGCGGCGTGTACTTCAGCGCGTTGTCCACGAGATTGGAGAGCAGCCGCTGCAGCAGCTGCGGATCGCTCAAGACCCAGCAGGGCGTGGCACGCAGGCGCAGCTGCAGCTCCCTGCCGGCCGCCTGCGCCGCGAACACGTTGTTGAGCGCGAGGAACAGCGGGTTGAGCTCCACGGGCCGGATCCGCGGCGCCACCTCGCCCGCATCGAGCCGCGAGATGTCCAGCAGGGTGTCGAGCGAATCGCCGAGCGTTCCGACCGCGTCCATCAGCCGCACCGCATGGTCCCACTCCTCGCTGCCCTGGAGCTTCTTCTCGATCACGGCGCCGAACAGCGCGATGGCATGAAGCGGCTGGCGCAGGTCGTGGCTCGCCGCCGCGAGAAAGCGCGTCTTCTCCTCGCTCGCGCGCTGAGTCGCGGCGATCTGCCGGCTCAGCTGCTCGGCCAGCGCCTCCTTCTCGAAGCGCATGGTCAGCGAGGCCGTCAGCAGCCGATGGTGCTGCAGCGCGAAGGTGATCATCACGCACATGTACAGCAGGCAGCCGGTGGCCAGGAACAGGTGCACGGTGTCGCCGCGCCAGGCCAGCGCCAGCGTCAGGCTCGCCATGCTGGGCACGATGAAGCGCGGGATGTTGCGCTTGAGCACGGCCAGCGACAGCGCGCCGCCGGCGCAGCCGCCCATCATCATGACGATGACCATGACCCAGAGCCCGAGGTTGCGTCCCGGCGGCACGCACAGCCAGGGCGCCAGGCCCCAGACGCAGGAACGCAGCAGCACGTTGCGTGCATTGAAGCGCGCCCAGTACTCGGGATGCTCGGCCGCGTCGGGACTGCGGCGGTAGCGCCGGTAGGCGCGCCGCAGCGTCAATGCCAGGTGCAGCGCCATCCACAGCAGCACCTGCCAGCGCCACGTGGCCACGAACAGGCCGATGCCCAGCGACTGCGCCGTGAGGAGGTCCGCGAGATAGGCGGCCGGCGCATTGGCGTGGACCGCGGCCACCTGTTCGCGCAGCACGCGCCGCGCCAGCTCGGGCGGATGCGCGTCATTCATCGCCGGCATGCGGGCATCTCGCATCGAAGGCGGCCCGGCGCGGAAGACTCACCGCAGGCTGCTGATGAGCTGGGCCCGCGAGCGCATGCCGAACAGCAGCAGCAGCGTCGACACATGGTTCTTGACCGTGCCCTCGGTGAGGTGCGCCAGCTGCGCGATCTCCTTGTTCGACTTGCCGGCCAGCAGCCAGTCGAGGATCTCGACCTGGCGCGCATTGAGCTGCGGCTGGAACCCGTCCCTGGCCGGCGGCGCCTGGGCATCGACGGGCACGGCCGACGGCCGCGCCGGAAGACCGACCAGGTCGTTGTCCCTCACGTAGCGCAGCACCTCGCCGAGGTGACCGGTCTTGGGCAGGAAGGCCTGGGCCCCGAGCGCCATCGCGCCCTGCATCAGCGCATGGCTGTCCTTGCCCGAGAGCACGATCACGGGCGACGAGGGAAAGGCGCGCTTGAAGCGCACCAGCGTGTCCAGTCCTTGCGAATCGGGCAGATCGAGATCGAGCAGCACCAGGTGATGCGACGACACGTGCAGCGTGTACAGGTGCAATGCGTCGGCCAGGCAACGTGCCTCGTACACCGGCACGCTGCCCGTCTCCGCCAGCAGCAGCGCACGCAGGCCGAGGCGCACCAGCTCATGGTCGTCGACCACCAGGATGCCCCGCACCGGTATGGCAGCGCCCGCCTCGCCGCGCAATGGCGCGGCATGCGGCGGCAGTGGTGTGGCATGGGCCATGGTGCGGGCATCTTAGTGCCGATGAAAGCGAAGCCGAAATGACCAAAGTCATTCGGACGAGGTGCCGCGGCGGGCAATCGGTGCGATCGGCGCGCGGGTCTGGGCTTCGCTTCGTTGCGCGATGTTTCCCTATGGAGAGGCCATCTTCCTCGTGTCCAGAAAGGGAATGCGCGAGTCGAACATGCGCGTCATTTTTGCGCTCGACCGCGGTACGAATCGCAAGGCATATGCGGTAAGACATAGGCCTTCTGGACATGGTGTCTCTAGTCTCGAGAAAATCCGAGGGCGCGAAGACAATGGGTCATGACCAGCTCGCCGCCCAGGCAGATCTCTTCTCGGCTTTCTCTCGGGCTCTCTCGCAATCGACAAGGCCATCATCGATGGCAGCATGCTCGAACCGATTCGCAATGATGGCGCCACTTAGATTCGGGATCGGCGCTTCCATCACACGGGCCACGCTCAGGCGAGCGAAGCGGCTGCTTGGGTCCGACTTCGAAGCTTTCGCAAGCTTCAATCGATCGCCACCCTCGCCTCCTTCACCAGCCTCGCATACTTCGCGGTGTCACTGCGAATCCGCGCTGCCATCTGCGCCGGCGTATCCCCCACCGGCTCCGCCCCGATCTCCTCCATGCGCTTCCTGAACTCCGGCGACTGGATGATCTTCACCATCTCGGCGTTGAGCCGCTCCACGATCTCCTTCGGCGTGCCCGCCGGCGCGAGGATGCCGAACCAGGTGCCCTGGTCGAAATCCTTCAGGCCCGACTCGGCCAGGGTCGGCACCTCGGGCAGGCTGCTCGAGCGCCTGGCGGTGGTCACGGCCAGCGCGCGCAGCTTGCCGGCGCGGATGTGCTGCAGCACGGGCGTCAGGGTGTCGAAGGACATGTCGACCTGGCCGCCGAGCAGGTCGGTGGTGAGCGGCGCGCTGCCCTTGTAGGGCACGTGCAGCAGCTCGATGCCCGACAGGGCCGAGAGCTGGGTGCCGATCAGGTGCTGCACGGTGCCGTTGCCGTTCGAACCGTACGAAAGCTTGGCCGGCGCGGCCTTGGCCTGGGCGATCAGCGCCTGCGCATCGCGCGCGGGCGATTTGGCGTTGACGACCATCACGTTGGGCACCAGCGCGACGGTGGTGATGGGCGCGAAGCTCTTCTCGAAGTCGTAGGGCAGCTTGCGGTAGACGCTGGTGGCGATGGTGTGGTGCACGGCGCCCATCAGCAGGGTGTAGCCGTCGGGCCGTGCCTTGGCGACGTAGTCGGCGCCGAGCGTGGCGCCGGCGCCGGGACGGCTCTCGACCACCACGGGCTGGCCCAGGCTCTGCGAGAGCTTGTCGCTCAACGAGCGCGCCAGCACGTCGGAGCTGCCGCCCGGCGGAAAGGGAACGACGAGGTTGATGGGCTTGGCCGGCCAGGCCTGGGCGGCCGCGGTCGTGGTGGCCAGGGCCAGGGTGAAGGCGGCGGCGAGCGCGGTCAGCGCCGCGCGGCGGCGGACGAAGGGCTGGATCACGGGTTGTCTCCTTTGTTGTCGTGGCAATGGCCGGCCGTGCGCGCACGCCCTCTCCGGCTCCGGGGGCGGAAAACTCAGGCGGCCTGGCGCTCGGGCAGCGGGGCCAGCAGCGCGCAGACGGCGCGGGTCACGTCGGCGGTGGTGGCGCTGCCGCCGAGGTCGCGCGTGTGCAGCGAGGCGTCGGCCGTGACCTGCTCGATGGCGCGCATCAGGCGCGCGGCGGCTTCGGGCTCGCCGAGGTGCTCGAGCATCATCACGACCGACCAGAAGGTGCCGACCGGGTTGGCCAGGCCCTGGCCCATGATGTCGAAGGCCGAGCCGTGGATGGGCTCGAACATCGAGGGGAAGCGGCGCTCGGGATCGATGTTGCCGGTGGGCGCGATGCCGAGGCTGCCCGCGAGCGCGGCGGCCAGGTCGCTGAGGATGTCGGCATGCAGGTTGGTGGCGACGATGGTGTCGAGCGAGGCCGGCCGGTTGACCATGCGCGCGGTGGCGGCGTCGACCAGTTCCTTGTCCCATCGCACCTCGGGGAACTCCCTGGCCACCTGCACGGCGATCTCGTCCCACATCACCATCGCATGGCGCTGGGCATTGCTCTTGGTGATCACGGTGAGCTGGCGGCGCGGCCGCGAGCGGGCCAGCGAGAAGGCGAAGCGCATGATGCGCTCGACGCCGGCGCGGGTCATCATCGAGACGTCGGTGGCGGCCTCGATCGCATGGCCCTGGTGCACGCGGCCGCCGACACCGGCGTACTCGCCCTCGGAGTTCTCGCGCACGATGACCCAGTCGAGGTCGCCGGGGCCGCAGCGCTTGAGCGGGCCGTCGATGCCGGGCAGGATGCGCGTGGGCCGCACGTTGGCGTACTGGTCGAAGCCCTGGCAGATCTTCAGGCGCAGGCCCCACAGGGTGACGTGGTCGGGGATGTGCGGATCGCCGGCCGAGCCGAACAGGATCGCGTCCTTGCCGCGCAGCGCGTCGAGGCCGTCGGCCGGCATCATCTCGCCGTGGGCGCGGAAGTAGTCGCCGCCCCAGCCGAAGTCCTCGAACTCGAAGCCGAAGCGCTCGCCGCCGGCGGCCAGTGCCTCGAGCACCTCGCGCCCGGCCGGCACCACCTCCTTGCCGATGCCGTCGCCGGGAATGGTTGCGATCCTGTAAGTCTTCATGGTGTAGCTGCGTCGCTGGAGTGTTGGAACGGCTTCGACTGTAGGAACTCGACGTGCGATCGGCTCGCCCCTAAAGTCAATCCATCGTTAACTTCAAATCAACAGCGAAAAACGCGATGGCCCACGAGATCCAACCGGCCGACCTCGGCTTCTTCTCGGCGCTCGCACGCGCCGGCAGCCTCAGCGCGGCGGCGCGCGAACTCGGCATCACGACGGCCGCGGTGAGCAAGCACCTTGCGCAAATGGAATCGCGGCTCGGCGTGAGCCTGGTCAACCGCACCACGCGGCGCATGGGGCTCACGCCCGAGGGGGAGCTCTACCTCGCGCAGGCGCGGCGCATCCTGGCCGACATCGAGAGCCTGGGCGAGCAGCTCGGCGTGTCGAAGGCGGTGCCGCAGGGCCTGTTGCGCGTCAACGCCACGCTGGGCTTCGGGCGCAGCCACGTGGCGCCGCTGATCTCGAAGTTCGTGCGCCGGCATCCCGAGGTCGAGGTGCAGCTGCAGCTGTCGGTGAACCCGCCGCCGCTGACCGAGGATTCGTTCGACGTCTGCGTGCGCTTCGGCGCGCCGCCCGAGGCGCGCGTGATCGCGCGGCGCATCGCGGCCAACCGGCGGCTGCTGTGCGCGGCGCCGGCCTACCTCGCGAAGCACGGCACGCCCAAGGTGCCGAACGACCTCACGCGCCACAACTGCATCGGCATCCGCCAGGGTGAGGAGGCCTACGGCCTGTGGCGGCTGTCGAGCGGGCGCGGCGCGAGCGCGAGCACGCAGGCCGTGAAGACGCGCGGCACGCTGACCACCAACGACGGCGAGATCGCGGTCAACTGGGCGCTCGAGGGCCACGGCATCCTGATGCGCGCCGAATGGGACATCGCCCGCTACCTGCGCAGCGGCCGGCTGGTGCAGGTGCTGCGCCCCTTCCACACGCCCGATGCCGACATCTACGCGGTGTACCCGCAGCGCCACCAGCTCGCGGCGCGGGTGCGGGCCTTCGTCGACTTCCTCGCGCAATCGCTGGAGCAGCAGGCTTCGGCGGCCTCGAAGACCGCGTTCTGACGCGACCCTAGGGAAATCCCCGAGGCCGCGCTCGCGGCCGTGCCCGCGCGCGCCCTCGCCCAGAGGGGAAAGCACCCGCGCGGCGCCCGCCCTCACCCGCCCCGATCTCCCCACGGCACTGGCCCGCAACTTGCAAACTCGGCCGAAAATGACAGAAAATTTTCTTAACTGACTTATATTTGTAAATCAGTTTTCAAATTTGCACCGTTCCGGCGCCCTTCCGAACCCCATGAGCACCAACGTCGACCCTCCAGGCACCACCGTGGCCCAGCGCATCGCGCAGGCCCTGCCGCGGCTGTCCCGCTCGCACCGGCAGGTGGCCGACTACGTGCTCGAGCATCCGCTGCAGGTGGCCACGCTGCCGATCGACGAGCTGGCCACGGCGGCCGGCGTGTCGGTGGCCACGGCCAACCGCTTCGCGCGCGCGCTCGACTTCGACGGCTACCCGGCCTTCCGGGCCGAGCTGGTGCGCGGCTTCGAGCCGCTGGTGGCGCCGGTCGAGCGGCTGCGCGGCAACCTCGAGCGGCCGACCACGGTGTCGGAGGTGTTCGCCGCGGCGCTCGAGGAGAGCCGCCGCAACATCGACGCCACGCGCCAGTCGCTCGACTACGCGGCCTGCGAGGCGGCGGTGGAACGCATCGGCAAGGCGCGCTCGATCTACATCGGCGGCTTCGGCGCCAGCGCCTGGCTCGCGGGCCTGCTGCAGCACGGGCTGGACAGCAGCTGCAGCGACGTGCGCCTGCTCTCGGGCGTGAGCGGCGTGACCCATGCCGCGCGCACGCTGATGCATGCGGGGCCGCAGGACGTGTTCATCGGCGTGACCTTCCCGCGCTACCTCACCGACACCATCGCGCTGGCGCAGATCGCGCGCGGCCAGGGCTGCGCGGTGCTCGCGCTGACCGACCGGCCGAGCTCGCCGCTGGCGCCGCTGGCCGACGTGGCGCTCTATTGCCAGACCGAGACCAGCTACCGCCCCAACTGCGAGACCAGCGTGCTCGCGCTGATCGAGGCGCTGACCAGCGCCGTGGCGCTGCGCGCGCCGGGCGCGGTGCAGTCGGCAGGCCGCATCCTGCAGGCGGTGCGGCCGTGGCTGCATGGGGGCAACGGGCCACGCACGAATGGAGCGAACGGCGCGAACCCGCAGGCCACGCCGCCCGCAGACAGCACCCCGAAGAAAAAGACCTCCCGATGAACAGCCCCACCCAGAACGACAACGCTTCCACCCCGCGCGTGCCCGTGATCGCCATCCATGGCGGCGCCGGCACCATCAGCGCGGGCACCACCACGCCCGAACAGGCCGCGGCCTACCACGAGGCGCTGCGCCACATCGTGGCCACCGCCCAGGCTGCGCTGCTGCAGGGCGCCTCGGCGCTCGACGCCACCTGCCTCGCGGTCGAGCTGCTCGAGGACTGCCCGCTGTTCAACGCCGGCCACGGCGCGGTCTTCACCCATGACGAAACCCACGAGCTCGACGCCGCGGTGATGGACGGCGCCACGCTCGCCGCCGGCGCGGTCGCGGGCGTGTGCCATGTGCGCCGTCCGGTGCGTCTGGCGCGCGCGGTGCTCGAGGACGGCGCGCACGTGCTGCTCGCCGGCGCCGGGGCCGAGGCCTTCGCGCGCGAGCGCGGGCTCGAGATGGTCGAGCCCTCGTACTTCTCGACCGAGGCGCGCCGCCAGCAGCTGCACCGCGTGCGCGACACCGGCCGCGTGGTGGTCGACCACGAGGGCGCGGCCATGACCCATGCCCCGCTCGACGAGGACCGCAAGTTCGGCACCGTCGGCGCGGTCGCGCTCGACATGCACGGCCACCTGGCCGCCGCCACCTCCACCGGCGGCATGACCAACAAGCGCGTGGGCCGCGTCGGCGATTCGCCGCTGATCGGCGCCGGCACCTATGCCGACGACGCCACCGCCGCGGTCTCGTGCACCGGCAGCGGCGAGATGTTCATCCGCATCGCCGCCGCGCACGACCTCTGCGCGCGCATGGCCTACGCCGGTGCCACGCTCGAAGCCGCCGCCTACACGGTGGTGATGAAATCGCTCTCGGCCATCGGCGGCACCGGCGGCCTGATCGCCGTCGACCGCCACGGCAACCTCGCGCTGCCCTTCAACACCGAGGGCATGTACCGCGCCCATGCGCGCGGCCGCGAGACCCCGAAGACGGCGATCTTCGCCTGACGCCACAGCTTCCCTTTTCGACCGCCATGTCCGCTGCGACCTCCCTCCCCCCTCTGCCCAACCTTCCGGAAGGCCGCGTGCTCGCGGTCGACGATCTCAGCGTTCGCTTCACCACCTCGGAGCGCACGGTCGATGCCGTGAAGAAGCTGTCCTTCCACGTCGACCATGGCGAGACGCTCGCGGTGGTGGGCGAATCGGGCTCGGGCAAGTCCGTGACCTCGCTCGCGCTGATGCGCCTGGTGGAGCACGGCGGCGGCCGCATCCTCGAGGGCCGCATGGCGTTCCGCCGCCGCAACGGCGAGGTGCTCGACCTGGCCCAGGCGCGCGACCACACGATGCGCGGCATCCGCGGTGCCGACATCGCGATGATCTTCCAGGAGCCGATGACCTCGCTGAACCCGGTGTTCACCGCGGGCGACCAGATCGCCGAGGCCATCCGCATCCACCAGGGCAAGAGCAACGCGGCCGCGCGCGCCGAGGCGCTGCGCATGCTCGAGCTGGTGCGCATCCCCGAGGCGCGCAACGTGCTCGACCGCTTCCCGCACCAGCTCTCGGGCGGCATGCGCCAGCGCGTGATGATCGCGATGGCGCTGTCGTGCAAGCCGCAGTTGCTGATCGCCGACGAACCGACCACCGCGCTCGACGTGACGATCCAGGCCCAGATCCTCCAGCTGATCCGCGAGTTGCAGCAGGAGATGCACATGGGCGTGCTGTTCATCACGCACGACATGGGCGTGGTGGCCGAGATCGCCGACCGCGTGCTCGTGATGTACCGCGGCGACAAGGTCGAGGCGGGCCCGTCGGACACCGTGTTCGGCGCGCCCCGGCATCCCTACACCCGTGCGCTGCTGTCGGCCGTGCCCAAGCTCGGCGCCATGCAGGGCACCGAGCTGCCGGCCAAGTTCGAGCTGCTGCGCACCGAGACCGGCGCGCAGGCCGAGCCCGGCACCCACACCGAGCCGCACGACACGGTGCGCGCCGAGGCCGGCCCGATCCTGCGCGTGCGCGAGCTGGTCACGCGCTTCGACGTGCGCAGCGGCGTCTTCGGCCGCGTGAAGCGGCGCGTGCACGCGGTCGAGAAGATCAGCTTCGACCTCTACCCCGGCGAGACGCTGGCGCTGGTCGGCGAATCGGGCTGCGGCAAGTCGACCACCGGCCGCTCGCTGCTGCGCCTGGTCGAGAGCCAGAGCGGCGCGATCGAGTTCGGCGGCCAGAACATCCGCGAGCTGCCCACGCGCGAGCTGCAGGCACTGCGCCGCAACATCCAGTTCATCTTCCAGGACCCCTTCGCCTCGCTCGATCCGCGCGTGACGGTGGGCTTCTCGATCATGGAGCCGCTGCTGATCCACGGCATCGCCAAGGGCGCCGAGGCGCAGCAGCGCGTCGACTGGCTGCTGCAGAAGGTGGGCCTGCCGCCCGAGGCGGCGCAGCGCTATCCGCACGAGTTCTCGGGCGGCCAGCGCCAGCGCATCGCGATCGCGCGCGCCCTGGCGCTGAACCCCAAGGTGGTGGTGGCCGACGAATCGGTGTCGGCGCTCGACGTCTCGATCCAGGCCCAGATCGTCAACCTGATGCTCGACCTGCAGCGCGAGCTCGGCGTGGCCTTCCTGTTCATCTCGCACGACATGGCGGTGGTGGAGCGCATCAGCCACCGCGTGGCCGTGATGTACCTCGGGCAGATCGTGGAGATCGGCCCGCGCCGCGCGGTGTTCGAGGCGCCGCAGCACGCCTACACGCGCAAGCTGATGGCGGCGGTGCCGGTGGCCGATCCCTCGCGCCGCCACAAGCAGCGCGCGCTGCTCGAGGGCGAGATCCCGAGCCCGATCCGCGCCGTGGGCGACGAGCCCGAGGTGCCGCCGCTGGTGCAGGTGGCGCCGGGCCATTTCGTGGCGCGGCATGCCATCGGCGGCGCCTTCTGACGCCTTCGAGTTTCTCTTTCGTTTTTCCGTCGCAGGGCTCCCTGCTTTTTTGTTCCTCCCTCTCTTTCACGAATCGACTGGAGTTCTTCCCATGAAGCCATCCTCTTCCTCCCTGCGATGGGCATCCGCGCTGCTGGGCCTGGCCGCGCTCGCCGCCTCGGGCTCGGCCCTGGCCGCCAAAGACGTGGTGCTGGCCATCGGCTATCAGCCCGAGACGCTGGACCCGTACAACACCAACACCACCATCACGACGGCCGTGACCAAGACCTTCTATGAAGGCTTGTTCCAGTTCGACAAGGACCTGAAGGTGCAGAACGTGCTGGCCGAGGGCTACGAGGTCTCGAAGGACGGCCTGGTCTACACCATCAAGCTGCGCAGCGGCGTCAAGTTCCACGACGGCACCGACTTCAACGCCGAGGCCGTGAAGTTCACGCTCGAGCGCGTGCTGAACCAGGACAACAAGCTGCTGCGCTACAACCAGTTCAACCGCGTGGGCAAGGTCGAGGCGCTGAACCCGACCACCGTGCGCATCACGCTGAAGGAGCCCTTCGGCCCCTTCATCAACTCGCTGGCCCATGCCTCGGCCGCGATGATCTCGCCGACCGCGCTCAAGAAGTGGGGCAACAAGGACATCGCCTTCCACCCCGTGGGCACCGGCCCCTTCGAATTCGTCGAATGGAAGCAGACCGAGGCGGTCAAGGCCAAGAAGTTCGACGGCTACTGGAAGAAGGGCTTCCCGAAGGTCGACACCGTGCAATGGAAGCCGGTGCTCGAGAACAACACGCGCGCCGCGATGATGCAGACCGGCGAGGCCGACTTCGCCTTCCCGATCCCCTACGAGCAGGCCGAGCTGCTCAAGAAGAGCGACAAGCTCGAGGTCGTGGCCTCGCCCTCGATCATCACGCGCTTCCTGGCCTTCAACATGCTGCAGAAGCCCTACGACAACCAGAAGGTGCGCGAGGCCATCGGCTACGCCATCAACAAGGAAGCGCTGGCCAAGGTGGCCTTCGGCGGCTATGCGATTCCCGCGCAGGGCGTGATGCCCCAGGGCGTGAAGTACGCCGAGAAGATGGCGCCCGTGCCCTACGACGTGAAGAAGGCCAAGGAACTGCTGGCCGAGGCCGGCTACCCGAACGGCTTCGAGTCGGTGCTGTGGAGCGCCTACAACAACACGACCAGCCAGAAGACCATCCAGTTCGTGCAGCAGCAGCTCGCGCAGGTCGGCATCAAGCTGCAGGTGCAGGCGCTCGAAGTGGGCCAGCGCACCGAGCAGGTCGATGCCTGGCCCGACCCCAAGACCGCCAAGGTTCGCCTGTACTACACCGGCTGGTCCTCGTCGACCGGCGAGGCCGACTGGGGCCTGCGCCCGCTGTTCGCCTCCGAGTCGTGGGCGCCGAAGCTCAACAACATGTCGTTCTACAAGAGCGAAGTGGTCGACAACGCGCTGGCCAAGGCGCTGGTGTCGGTGGACGAGGCCGAGAAGGCCGCGCTCTACAAGACCGCGCAGGAACAGATCCGCAAGGACCTGCCGCGCCTGCCGCTGGTGACGGAGCAGAACCTGTCGGCGCATTCGAAGCGGCTGACGGGCGTGTTCGTGATGCCCGACGCCAACATCAACATCGACGCGATGTCGGTGGCGAACTGATCGCGGGTCTCTCCGTTTCCTGACTGACCGCGCGATGGCCGGCGGCACCCCGCCGCCGGCCGTTCGCGGCCCCTGCTCCCCATGCTGAACTACTTCCTCAAACGACTGTTGGGCCTGATCCCCACGCTGCTCATCGTGGCGGTGCTGGTGTTCCTGTTCGTCCACATGCTGCCCGGCGACCCGGCGCGCCTTGCCGCCGGCCAGGAGGCCGACGAGCAGACCGTGGCCATGGTCCGCGCGGAGCTCGGACTCGACAAGCCGCTGCCGCAGCAGTTCGCGAACTTCTTCACCCACATGCTGCAGGGCGACTTCGGCACCTCGATCCGCACGCGGCGGCCGGTGTCGATGGAGATCGCCGAGCGCTTCTTCCCGACGGTGATGCTGACCGTCACCAGCATGGTGTGGGCCGTGATCTTCGGCATGGGCATCGGCATCGTGTCGGCCGTGTACCGCAACCAATGGCCCGACCGCATCGGCATGACGCTGGCGGTCTCGGGCATCTCCTTCCCCGCATTTGCATTGGGCATGCTGCTGATGCAGATCTTCTCGGTGCAGCTCGGCTGGCTGCCCACCGTGGGCGCGGCCACCTGGAAGCACTACATCCTGCCCTCGATCACGCTGGGCGCGGCCGTGGCGGCCGTGATGGCGCGCTTCACGCGCGCCTCGTTCGTCGAGGTGATCCAGGAGGACTTCGTGCGCACCGCGCGCGCCAAGGGCGTGCGCGAGCGCAGCGTGATCATCAAGCACTGCCTGCGCAATGCGCTGATCCCGGTGGTCACGATGATGGGCCTGCAGTTCGGCTTCCTGCTCGGCGGCTCGATCCTGGTCGAGGCGGTGTTCAACTGGCCCGGCCTCGGCCGCCTGCTGGTCGACGCGGTGCAGATGCGCGACTACCCGGTGATCCAGACACTGGTGCTGCTGTTCTCGCTCGAGTTCATCCTGATCAATCTCGTGGTCGATGTGCTGTACGGCTTCATCAACCCGACCATCCGCTACAAGTGAGGCCGCCGCCATGACCCAAGCCACCGGCGTGCCTGCCGAATCCACCCTTCCCGCCGCCATGCCCGTGGCCGCGGTCCAGACCGCGGGCAAGGTCCGCACCCCCTGGGGCGAATGCTGGCGCCGCTTCAAGAAGCAGCCCGTGGGCATCGTCGCCGCCCTGTTCGTGCTGCTGCTGGTGTTCGTCGCCGTGTTCGCGCCGTGGATCGTGCCCTTCGATCCCGAGAACTACTTCGACTACGACATGCTCAACAGCGGCCCCTCGGCCACGCACTGGTTCGGCGTCGACCCGCTGGGCCGCGACATCTTCAGCCGCATCCTCGCGGGTGCGCGCATCTCGCTGATGGCGGGCTTCGTCTCGGTGCTGCTCGGCGGCATCGTGGGGACCGCCTTCGGCCTGCTCGCGGGCTACTACGAAGGCTGGTGGGACCGCATCGTGATGCGCATCTCGGACGTGCTGTTCGCCTTCCCCGGCATCCTGCTGGCGCTGGGCGTGGTCGCGATCCTCGGCAGCAGCATGACCAACGTGGTGGTGGCGGTGTCGGTGTTCAGCGTGCCGGCCTTCGCGCGGCTGGTGCGCGGCAACACGCTGGTGCTCAAGCAGCAGACCTACATCGAGGCCGAGCGCAGCATCGGCGCCTCGGACTGGACCATCGTCGTGCGCCACATCCTGCCCGGCACCATCTCCTCGATCGTGGTGTATTTCTCCATGCGCGTGGGCACCTCGATCATCACCGCGGCCAGCCTGTCCTTCCTCGGCATGGGCGCGCAGCCGCCCACGCCCGAATGGGGCGCGATGCTCAGCGAGGCGCGCGCCGACATGGTGACCTCGCCCCACGTGGCGCTGTTCCCCAGCCTCGCGATCTTCTTCACCGTGCTGGCCTTCAACCTGCTGGGCGACGCCCTGCGCGACGCGCTCGATCCGAAGATCGACCGGCAATGAGCGCGAGCGCCCTGCCCCGCATCGGCGACCTGCGCCCGGGTCCGCGCGACGCGATCAGCGACGTCGCCGGCGTGACCGTGGGCCACCGCACGCTCGCCGAGGGCCCGGTGCAGACCGGCGTGACCGTGATCCGCCCGCATGCCGGCGACCCGTTCCGCGACAAGGTGCCGGCGGCCGCCGTGGTGCTCAACGGCTTCGGCAAGAGCATCGGCCTCGTGCAGCTCGAGGAGCTCGGCGTGCTCGAGACCCCGATCGCGCTGACCAACACCTTCTCGGTCGGCACCGTGGCCGGCGCGCAGATCCGCGACTGCATCGCGCACAACCCCGAGACCGGGCGCTCGCTGCCGACCGTGAATCCGCTGGTCTTCGAGTGCAACGACGGCTTTCTCAACGACATCCAGCGGCTGGCCGTGGGCGAGGCCGACTACCAGCACGCGCTGGCCGACGCCGGCGCGGATTTCGCACAGGGTTCGGTGGGCGCGGGACGCGGCATGTCGAGCTTCCAGCTCAAGGGCGGCATCGGCAGTGCTTCGCGCCTCGTGCCGGTGGGGGCCGCCATGCATACGGTGGGCACGCTGGTGCTCGCGAACTATGGGCGGCAGCCCGAGCTGCGGCTGGCGGGGCACGCGGTGGGCGAGCGCCTTGCCGCGCTCGTGGCCGAACGGGCCGTGGCGCAGGAGCCCGAGAAGGGCTCGATCATCGTCGTGGTCGCGACCGACGCGCCGCTCGATGCGCGCCAGCTGCGCCGGCTGGCGCTGCGCGCGGGGGCCGGGCTGGCGCGCACCGGCTCGGTCTTCGGCCATGGCAGCGGCGACATCGTGCTGGCCTTATCGACCGCCTACACCGTGCCCGACCGCGCCGAACGCGCGATGCCGGCCGTGGCGATGCTGCACGAGACGCAGCTCGACGGGCTGTTCCAGGCGGCGGCCGATGGGACCGAGCAGGCGATCCTGCATGCGCTGTGGCGGGCCGAGCCGGTGACCGGGCGCGATGGCAATCACCGCGCAGCGTTGGGCGAGCTGCTGTCCCCTTCTCTCTTTTCTTGATTTTTCTTGCTGGGTGCCCCCATGAAAGTGCTGATCTCCACCGATATCGAAGGCGTGGCGGGTGTCTATCACCCCGAGCAGACGCGGCAAGGCAATCCCGAGTACGAACGCGCCCGGCTGCTGATGGCGCAGGAAGCCAATGCGGCGATCGCGGGGGCCTTCGATGCGGGGGCCGACGAGGTGCTGGTGAACGACTCGCACGGAGGGTTTCGCAACATGCCGCCCGATGTGCTCGATCCTCGGGCTCGCGTGGTGCAGGGGAAGCCGCGCTATCTGAGCATGGTGGCGGGGGTGGAGGAAGACGGGGTCGAAGCGGTCTGCATGGTCGGCTACCACTCGCGGGCGCAGGGGCGCGGGATCCTGGCGCACACGATCAACAGCTTTGCGTTTGCGGGTATCTCTCTTGGCGGGCAAGAGCTGGGCGAGGCCGGGCTTTATGGGGCGCTGGCGGGGGAATATGGGGTGCCGGTGGTGATGGGCAGTGGGGACGATGTGTTCATTGCAGAGAACCGTGGCTTGTTTCCTCAGGCTGTGTTCGTGGAGACGAAGAGGGCTACGGGGAATACCAGTGGCGTTTCTTTGTCGCCTGAGAAGTCGCGTGAGGCGATTCGGGCGGGGGTTCGAGTCGCGCTGTCTTCGCGGGCCAAGGTTCTTCCGCTGGTGCTCGAAGGGCCGCAGACCGTGACGCTGAGGACGCAGACTGCGGCGCTGGCGGATCTGTTTTGCCAGTGGCCGGCGTTTGAGCGGGTCGATGGAGTAACCCTGCGTTTCTTGGCTCCTGACGTCGAGGCTGCTGTTCGGATGTTGAACTGCTGCTCGGCGATGTCTTCGATGTTGCGCTGAGATCTGACCTTCTTTTTCTCTGCTTAGGTCGTTGGCCGGGTCTCGCCCCGGCGGGCGACTTACTTTTCTTGTCTCGCCAAGAAAAGTAAGCAAAAGAAGGCGACCCCACTGTCTGTGTCCCTCCGCTTCGCTACGGGCAACCTGCGGTGCTCGGAGAAAGCGGGGGTCCGCAGAACTCGCTTCGCTCAAACAACTGCGGCCCTTATCCCGCTTTCTCCTGCGCTCCTCGGCACAGCCAGAGGGGATGAGGGTCAACGCGCCAGGGCGCGTCCTTGTGTGGGGAGTGCGCGTGCGTAGGCCCTGGATCTTTCATTGATGCCGAGCGAAGCGACGGCCCGTTGGACCTTTGTGGCCGAGCGCAGCGATGGCCCGACCCACCCCCTCTGGCTGCGCCGAGGAGCGCAGCGTTTCGCGGATCAGGGCTCGCAGCTGTTTGAGCGAAGCGAGTTCTGCGAGACCCCGCGAAACGCGAGCACCGCAGGTTGCCCGCAGCTTCGCTGCGGGTCGCAGACAGTGGGGTCGCCTTCTTTTGCTTACTTTTCTTGGCGAGACAAGAAAAGTGAGTCGCCCGCCGGGGCGAGACCCGGCCTACGGCCTAAAAAGAGAACACAACCCCAAGCAGAGCCCCACCCCCAAGGGTTCCTAAAATCAACCCCGCCCCCCGCACCCGCCCTTATCCAGAATAAGCATCCAACCGCCCGCAAACCCGCATGAACACTGGCGAATAAGCTTATCCGCATAAGGCGCGAACCAAAAAATAGTTTGGTTCCATAAGGCACGCTTTCAGAATCCCGGCTTCTTGCTGGCGCGCTGGACGCACCGCACTTCAAGACAAGACTCACGCACGATGTACCAATACACAGACTTCGACCGCCAGTTCGTTCATCAACGAGCCGCCCAATTCCGCGACCAGCTCGAGCGCTGGCAAAAGGGCCGCCTCCACGAAGACGAGTTCCGTCCCCTGCGCCTGCAGAACGGCTGGTACGTGCAGCGCTACGCCCCGATGCTGCGCGTGGCCGTGCCCTACGGCGAACTCTCGAGCCGCCAGCTGCGCGTGCTCGCGAAGATCGCCCGCGAGTACGACGAGCCCGAGGCCGAGGTCTACAAGAAGGCCATCGAGACCCAGGGCCAGCTCGGCAGCCAGAAGCTGCCCACCCACTACGCCCACTTCTCGACCCGCCAGAACGTCCAGTTCAACTGGATTCCGCTCGCCAAGTCGGCCGACGTGATGGACCTGCTCGCCTCGGTCGACATGCACGGCATCCAGACCAGCGGCAACTGCATCCGCAACATCACGAGCGACGAACGCGCCGGCATCGCGATCGACGAGGTGGCCGATCCGCGCCCCTACGCCGAAATCATGCGCCAGTGGAGCACGCTGCATCCCGAGTTCGCGTTCCTGCCGCGCAAGTTCAAGATCGCGATCACCGGCGCCGACGAGGACCGCGCGGCCACGGGCTGGCACGACGTGGGCCTGAAGCTGGTGAAGAACGAGGCCGGCGAGATCGGCTTCCGCGTGCAGGTGGGCGGCGGCATGGGCCGCACGCCGATCGTGGGCACGGTGCTGCGCGAGTTCCTGCCGTGGCAGCAGATCATGAACTACCTCGAGGCCGTGATCCGGGTCTACAACCGCTATGGCCGCCGCGACAACATCTACAAGGCGCGCATCAAGATCCTGGTGAAGGCCGAAGGCCAGCGCTACATCGACGACGTCGATGCCGAGTACAAGCAGATCCTCGAGCACGACGGCGCGCCGCACACCATCACGCAGGCGGAGTTCGACCGCGTGGCCGCCTCCTTCGTGCCGCCGGAACTGGCCACCCGCGTGCTGCAGAGCGCCGAGAAGACCGACGCCGAGCTGCGCGCCCATGCCGCCGACGACGTGCAGTTCGCTCGCTGGCTCGCGCGCAACGTGGCGCCGCACAAGAACCCGGCCCTGCGCGCGGTCACGCTGTCGTTCAAGCGCCTGAAGCAGGCGCCCGGCGATGCCTCGGCCGACCAGCTCGACACGCTCGCGCAACTGGCCGACCGCTTCTCGGCCGGCGAAGCCCGCGTGACGCACGACCAGAACGTGGTGCTGCCCTGGGTGCATGCCGAAGACCTGCATGCGCTGTGGCTCGCCGCCCGCGCGGCCGGCTTCGCGAGCGCCAACGTGCACCTCTTGACCGACATGATCGCCTGCCCCGGCGGCGACTTCTGCGCGCTGGCCAATGCGCGCTCGATCCCGATCGCCGAGGCGATCACCGAGCGCTACCAGGACCTCGACGAGCTCGACGACATCGGCGAGATCGACCTGCACATCAGCGGCTGCATCAACTCCTGCGGTCACCACCACAGCGGCCACATCGGCATCCTGGGCGTCGACAAGGACGGCAAGGAGTGGTACCAGGTCACGCTCGGCGGCTCCGACGGCTCGGCCCTCAGCGGCGCGCCGCAGGCCGGCAAGGTGGTCGGCCCCTCGTTCTCGGCGGCCGAAGTGCCGGGCGTGATCGAGGCCGTGCTCATGACCTACCGCGACACGCGCGAGAACGGCGAGAACTTCATCGACACGCTGCGCCGCGTCGGACCCGACCCGTTCAAGGCCGCGGCCAACGGTGCGCGGTTCAAGGTGGAGGAAGCAGCATGAACAAGACCCTGAACATCCTGGCGGCCGAGGAGCACGTGGACGACGGCGACCCGAAGGTGCTGCAACTGGCGAACGACGCCGATCCGCTCGCGATCGAGGTCTGCCTGTCGGACATCGAACGCATCGACCTGCACTTCCCGAAGTTCACCGACGGCCGCGCCTACAGCCAGGCCTTCCTGCTGCGCCGCCGCCTGGGCTTCAAGGGCGACATCCGCGCCACCGGCGACGTGCTGATCGACCAGCTGGTGCAGATGGAACGCACCGGCTTCTCGAGCGCCGTGCTCAAGGAAGGCGTGGACGCCTCCGATGCGCAGCGCCAGTTCGACCGCTTCTCGGCCTTCTACCAGGGCGACGCGGTGCAGACCGCGCCGCACTTCGCGGCCGGCAATTGAGTACCTCCTGCAAAGCCTGATTCATCCATGAGCATCGACCTCGCACGCATCAACACCGAACTCGGCCGCAACGCCGAAGGCCTGGTGGACTGGGCCATCGGCCTGGGCCAGAACGCGATCGTCACCACCAATTTCCGGCCCTTCGAGGCCGTGATCCTGCACATGGTGACGCGCGCCAAGCGCGACGTGCCGGTGATCTGGATGGACAACGGCTACAACACCGAGGCCACCTACCGCTTCGCCGACGAGGTGACGAAGCAGCTGGGCCTGGACCTGCACATCTACCTGCCGCGCCGCTCGCGCGCGCACCGCGAGGCGGTCGACGGCCCGACGCCGGCGCTCGACGATCCGCGCCACGCCGCCTTCACCGAGGAAGTGAAGCTCGAGCCCTTCGCGCGCGCCCTGCGCGAGACGGCGCCCAAGGTCTGGTTCACCGCGCTGCGCGCCACCGACACGGCCGTGCGCGCGCAGATGGAGCCGGTCAGCATCAACCCCGACGGGCTGATCAAGGTCGCGCCGCTCTTGCACTGGTCGTCCAAGGACCTCTACGCCTACTGCGAGGCGCACGGCCTGCCGAACAACTTCGACTACGTGGACCCGACCAAGGGCGAGGACAACCGCGAATGCGGCCTGCACCTCTCGCATTGAACGCACGCTCCACGACACTGAACCTCCAGCGCCCCACCCGATGAACGCCCGTACCGAATCCGAACTGCTGCTGCCGCCGGCGCACCTGTCCAACACGCACCTCGATGCGCTGGAAGAAGAAACCATCTTCATCCTGCGCGAAGTGGCCGCGGCCTTCGAGCGCCCCGCGCTGCTGTTCTCTGGCGGCAAGGATTCGCTGGTGCTGCTGAAGTGCGCCGAGAAGGCTTTCGGCGTCGGCCGCCTGCCCTATCCGCTGCTGATGATCGACACTGGCCACAACTTCCCCGAAGTGACCGACTACCGCGACCGGCGCGCGAAGGAACTCGGCGCCGAGCTGATCGTGCGCAGCGTCGAGGACTCGATGAAGCGCGGCACGGTGCGCCTCGCGCACCCGGGCGAATCGCGCAACGCGCACCAGTCGGTGACGCTGCTCGAGGCGATCGAGGAATTCCGCTTCGACGCGCTGATCGGCGGCGCGCGCCGCGACGAGGAGAAGGCCCGCGCCAAGGAGCGCATCTTCTCGCACCGCGACAGCTTCGGCCAATGGCAGCCCAAGGACCAGCGCCCCGAGCTCTGGACCCTGTTCAACACCCGCCTGGCACCGGGCGAGCACTTCCGCGTGTTCCCGATCTCGAACTGGACCGAACTCGACGTCTGGCAGTACATCGAGCGCGAGCACGTCGGCCTGCCCTCGATCTACTACACGCACAAGCGCGAGGTGGTCGAGCGCCGCGGCCTGCTGGTGCCGGTGACCGAACTGACCCCGCCGCGCGACGGCGAAACCGTGCAGGTGCGCGACGTGCGCTTCCGCACCGTGGGCGACATCACGACCACCTGCCCGGTCGAGAGCCTCGCGGCCGACGCGGGCGACGTGGTGCTCGAGACGCTGTCGGTCGATGTCAGCGAACGCGGCGCCACCCGGATGGACGACATGACCTCCGAAGCTTCGATGGAAAAACGCAAGAAAGACGGTTACTTCTGATGAGCGCGACGACCACTGCAATCCCTGTCACCGCCGATGTCCAGGGCGACACCGGCACCGCGCTGCGCTTCATCACCTGCGGCTCGGTCGACGACGGCAAGAGCACGCTGATCGGCCGCCTGCTGGTCGACAGCAAGACCGTGCTGCAGGACCAGCTCGCTGGCGTGCAGCGCGGCGGCGAGACCGACCTCGCGCTGCTGACCGACGGCCTGTCGGCCGAGCGCGAACAGGGCATCACGATCGACGTGGCCTATCGCTACTTCTCGACCGCCAGGCGCAAGTTCATCATCGGCGACGCGCCGGGCCACGAGCAGTACACGCGCAACATGGTGACGGCCGCCTCGGCCGCCGACGCCGCCGTGGTGCTGGTCGATGCCACCAAGCTGGCCTGGGCTGCCGAGGTGGAGGACGGCACGGTCGTCAAGCGCGAGCTGCTGCCGCAGACGCGCCGCCACACGCTGCTGACGCACCTGCTGCGCGTGCAGTCGATCGTGTTCGCGGTCAACAAGCTCGACGCCATCGCCGATGCCGGCCTGGCCTTCGAGCGCATCTCGGCCGCGCTTGACGCCTTCGCCGAAGCCGCGGGCGTGCAGGTGGCCGCGATCGTGCCGATCTCGGCGCTCAAGGGCTGGAACGTGGCCACGCGCCATGCCGACTGGGTCGGCTACGAGGGCCCGAGCCTGCTCGAGCTGCTCGAACAGCTGCCGGTGACGGCGCAGGACGAATCGGTGCCCTTCGCCTTCCCGGTGCAGTGGGTCGAGAAGTTCTCGTCCTCGGCCGATACCTCGCAGGGCCGCCGCGTGTTCTGGGGCCGCGTGGCCTCGGGCCATGTCGAGCCGGGCCAGCGCGTGACCGTGCTGCCGAGCAACCAGACCGCCACCGTGGCCCAGGTGCTGAGCCACGCGCGCCAGCCCAAGACCGTGCATGCGGGCCACAGCGCCGGCATCGTGCTCGACCGCGAGGTCGACGTGTCGCGCGGCGACTGGCTGCTGGCGCCCGAGGCCTTCGAGCCGGTGCGCGAGATCACCGCCACCGTGGCCTGGCTCGACGACGAGCCGCTGGTCGCGGGCCGCGTCTACTGGGCGCTGCAGGGGCATCGCTGGGTCAAGGCCAAGGTCGCGCGCATCGTCGACCGGGTCAACATCACGACGCTCGAATCCGAGCCCGCGACCCAGCTCGAGGCCAATGCCATCGGCGACGTGGTGCTCGCGCTGCAGCAGCCACTGGCGGTGCTGCCGTTCACGCGCTCGCGCGCGCTGGGCTCGCTGGTGCTGGTCGATACGGCCTCGCATCGCACTTCCGCGGCCGTCCTCGTGCAGCCGAATGCCGCAAAGGCCTAAAATCAAGGGTTTTTCCCGACCACAGAACGCATACAACGCCAAATGACCCACGTCGTCTCCGAAGCCTGCATCCGTTGCAAATACACCGACTGCGTGGACGTTTGCCCCGTCGACTGCTTCCGCGAAGGTCCCAACATGCTGGTGATCGACCCGGACGAATGCATCGACTGCGCGGTCTGCATCCCCGAGTGCCCGGCCAACGCCATCTTCGCCGAGGAAGACCTGCCGGCCGACCAGATCGCCTTCATCAAGCTCAATGCCGAGCTGGCCCAGGCCGACGGCTGGAAGAGCATCACCAAGCGCAAGCCCGCCCTGCCCGACGCCGACGAGTGGAAGGACAAGACGGGCAAGATCTCGGAGCTGGTGCGCTGATCCCCTCCCCCGCCCCGATCGAGACCGACGCCCTGATCATCGGCGCCGGCCCGGTGGGGCTGTTCCAGGCCTTCCAGCTCGGCCTGCTCGAGATCTCCTGCCACATCGTCGATGCGCTGCCCGCCGCGGGCGGCCAGTGCGTGGCGCTGTACGGTCACAAGCCGATCTACGACATTCCCGGCACCCCGGTGACCAGCGGGCGCGAGCTCGCGCAGTCGCTGCTGGCGCAGGTGGCACCGTTCGAGCCGGTCTTCCATTTCGGCGAGCAGGTCGCCACGCTCGAGCGCCAGGCCGACCAGCGGCTGCTGCTGGGCACCTCGGCCGGCCGCCACTTCCTCGCGAAGACGGTGTTCATCGCGGCCGGCGTCGGCGCCTTCGTGCCCAAGCGCATCGCGCTGGACGACATCGGCCGCTTCGAGGACCGGTCGCTGTTCTATCACCCCGACTCGCTCGATCGCTTCGCGGGCCAGGCCGTGGTGGTCAATGGCGGCGACGACACGGCGCTCGAGACCGCGATCGCGCTGGCCGCCATCGCCAGGCAGGTCACGCTGGTGCATCGGCGCGACGGCTTCCAGGCCGACGAGGCCACGGTGGCCGCGATGCGCGCGCTGGTGGCCGAGGGCCGGCTGGGCTTCCGGGTCGGCCAGCCCAGCGGCTTCGACGGCCACGTGCTGCGCATCGCCACGCCCGATGCCAGCACGGTCGAGCTGCCGCTCGATGCGCTGGTCGCCTGCCTCGGCATCTCGCCGCGCCTCGGGCCGATCGCCGACTGGGGCTTCGAGCTCGAGCGCAAGCAGGTGCCGGTCGACACCGAGAAGTACCAGACGCGCGAGACCGGCGTGTTCGCGGTCGGCGACATCAACACCTACCCGGGCAAGAAGAAGCTGATCGTCTGCGGCTTCCACGAGGCCACGCTGGCCGCGTGGGGCGCCGCGGCGATCGTGTTCCCCGGCAAGGCGATCCCGCTGCAGTACACGACCACCAGCACCCGGCTGCACGAGCTGCTGGGCGTGGCCGGCAAGGCCTGAGCCGCGCTCAGCCCAGCGCGGGCAACAACGCGCGGTGCTCGGCGATGAAGCCGCCGATGGCGGCCACGTAGCGCTCGATGTCGGCGTCGCCCAGCGGCAGCGACAGCACCACGAAGCCGCGCGGCGAGGTGTAGATGCCCGCGTTCAGCAGGTGGAAGAACAGCAGCTGGCGCAGCCGCCCGTCGACCGCCGCGAGGTCGGCCACGCGCCGCACCTCGCCGTGCAAAAAATGCGCGTTCATCAGCGAGCCCACGCCCGTGAACTGCAGCGCCACGCCCTCCTTCGCGCCCAGCGCATTGAGCCGCGCGCGCATCGCCTCGCCACGCTCGGCCAGCGCGCCGGCCGCCTCGGGCGTGAAAAGCTGCGTCAGGCCCGCCTGGCCGGCCGCCATGGTCATCACGTTGTTGTTGAAGGTGCCCGAGTGCGCGAGCGCGCCGGTGCGCGGGTCGAACTGCGCCATCACGTCGGCGCGGCCGCCGAAGGCACCAAAGGACATGCCGCCGCCGATGTACTTGCCCAGGGTCGTGAGGTCGGCGCGGATGCCCAGCTCGTTGGCGAGCCCGCGCGGGCCCAGCCGCGAGGTCATGACCTCGTCGAAGACCAGCAGCGCGCCGGCCGCCGTGGCCGCCTCCCGCAGCGCCCGCAGGAAATCGGCCTGCCCCGGGATGCAGCCGGCCGCGCCCTGCATCGGCTCGACCAGCACGGCCGCGATCTGCGAGGCCTGCTCGGCGATGCGCGCGCGCGCCGTCTCGGCGTCGTTGTAGGGCAGCACCAGGAAATCGAAGGGCACGGTGGTGGGCAAGGGCTGGTCGCCGAAGCCCAGCACGCCGCCGTGGTAGCCGCCCGAGAACACCACGATGCGGCGCCGCCCCGTGAAGTGCAGCGCGGCCGTGAGCGCCATCAGGTTGGCCTCGGTGCCCGAGTTGGTGAAGCGCAGTCGCTCGACCTGCGGGAAGCGCTCGCGGATGGTCCGCGCCAGCCGGCCCTCGAGCAGGTTGTGGCCCGTGAGGTTGACGCCGCCCTGCATCGCCTCGATCACGGCCTCGCGAATCTCCGGGGCCGAGTGGCCGTAGACGCCGGCCGTGTACTCGGCGATGAAGTCGGCATAGCGGTGGCCGTCGGCGTCCCACAGCGCGGCCCCCTCGCCACGCGCGATGGTCAGCGGGAACGGCGCGTAGAACAGCACCGAACGCGTGTTGCCGCCGGGCATGGACTCGGCATTGGCCTCGAACTGGCGCCGGCTGGCGGGGTTGGCCTCGGTGAAGCGGCGGTGCGCCTCGGCCAGGGCGTGGTCGATGGGGGCAAGGGTCATGGCGGCTCCTGGAAAGGGTTGGACGGCTGGAATTGGCGCTTGGCTCAGCGTTAATTGTTCGATGCTCAATTTTTCGATGTTTATACAATCAATTCACCGACCGAACAATGGCACCCACCCGATGACCACCGCGCGCAAGAAAGCCGCTCCCCCGCCCCGCACCGCCGGCCGACCCGCGGGCGGCGCCGCGCTCACCAAGGACCGGATCGCCGAAGTCGCGCTGGCGCTGATCGACGAGGCCGGCCTCGGCGCCTTCAGCCTGCGCGAGGTGGCGGCACGGCTCGGCGTCTATCCGGCCACGGTGCACTGGCACGTGAGCTCGCGCGAGGCGCTGCTGGCCGAGGTCGCGGCCGCGGTCATGGCCGACGTGGCGCCGCCCGCCGATACCGCGCCGCCGGGCTGGCAGGCCTGGATCGCCGAACTGTTCCGCCGCTGCCGCGCGGCCGTGCGGCGCCATCCCAACGTCGCGCAGCTGCTGGGCGCGCAGCTGGTGTCCAACGGCAGCCTGCCGACCGCGCTGGTCGAGGGCGTGCTCACGGCGCTGACCGAGGCCGGCTTCGAGGGCGAGCCGCTGCGCGAGGCCTACAACTGCACGATCGCGGCGATGCTGGGCTTCCTCACGATGGAGTTCTCGCCGCTGCCCTCGGACAACACGCAGACCTGGGCCGAGGAGCTGCGCGAGCGCGTCCACACCATCCGCCCGCTCGACCACCCGGTGCTCTCGCGCAACCTGCCGCTCCTGGCCAACCGCGCCTTCATCGTGCGCTGGGACAACGGCAGCACGGTGCCGCTGGACAGCAGCTTCGAGCGCCACGTCCAGATGACCATCGACGGCCTCGAGGCCTTCGCGCGGCGCGTCAGGCCGACGTAGGCACGGGCATCGGCACCGCATCGGCCTCGCGCCCGATGCGCAGCAGCGCGTCCTTGAGCCACAGCACGCCGGCGTCGGAATTCGAGCGCCGGTTCCAGCACACGACCGAACGGTAGCCCTGCAGCTCGAAGGGCAGCGGATGCACCGCGAGCAGCGCGTCGAAGCGCGCGGCCACGCGCAGCGGCATCACCGCCACGTGGTCGGTCTGCGCCAGCAGGTCGACGATCTGGCCGAAGCTGGTCATGGCCACGCTCATGCTGCGCTGGCGGCCCTGGCGCGCGAGCACCTGGTCGATCAGGTCGTCGAGCGCCGAGCTGCCATAGCCCAGGAACACGTGCGGCGCGGCGCAGAAGTCGTCGAGCGAGGCGGCCTCGCCCATCGTCGGATGGCCGCGGCGCACCGCGACCACGTAGCGGTCCTCGTAGAGCAGCGCCGATTCGCAGTCGCTCGGCGGCTGCAGCCGCGGCAGCACGGCGACATCGAAATCGCCCTTGCGCAGCCGCTCGGTCAACGTGAGGAAGGAGCTGGTCTCCCAGTACAGCCGCACGCGCGACCCGCAGGCCACGAGCTCGTTGGCCAGCCGCGGCAGCAGCAGGTGGCTCGCGTAGTCGCCGCCCGAGATGCGGAAGATGCGCTGCGAATGCTCGGGCTGGAAGCGGTCGTCGGGCTCGAGCATGGCCGACAGGTCGGCCAGCACGCGCTCGACCTGGCCCGCGAGCGCCGTGGCGCGCGCGGTGGGCTGCACGCCGTGCGCGGTGCGCGTGAACAGCGGGTCGTCGAAGGTCTCGCGCAGCCGGTTGAGCGAGGCGCTCACCGCGGGCTGGCTCAGGAACAGGCGCGTCGCCGCGCGCGACACGCTGCGCTCGCGCATCAGCGCATCGAAGGTCCGCAGCATGCCGACGTCGAGGCTGCGGATATCACGTCGGGCCATATCTCATATCCAAAGCTTCGAATTGCCCGGGGCACGGGCGGTACTTATCGTCGGGTCCACAAGTACAGCACGACCTGGAGACACGATGAATCCGTTGCGACCCCAGCCGACGCGCCGACGCGCGCTCGGCCTTCTCGGCGCCGTCATGGCCGGCGCCGCCGGCCCGGCCTTCGCGCAGGCGAGTCCGCCCAACTTCCCGACCCGCGTGGTGCGCATCATCCCCTTCGGCTCGGGCGGCGGGCCGATGGACTCGATCGCGCGCATCTACGCCGAGAAGCTCAAGGCGCGCTGGAACCAGCCGGTGATCGTCGAGCCCCGGCCCGGCGCCAGCGGCACCATCGCCGCCGACGCGGTCGCCAAGGCGGCGCCCGACGGCTACACGGTGCTGCTGACGCTGCCGCTCACGCACATCAACAACGTGGTGCTGCAGCCGCGCCTGCCCTACGACCCGGTGAAGGACTTCGAGCCGCTGTCGCAGCTCGCGACCGGCGGGCCGATGCTGATCGCGCGCGCCTCGGCGCCGTTCTCGAACGTGCGCGAGTTCGTCGCCCACGCCAAGGCGCACCGCGGCATCAGCTACGGCACCTGGGGCAACGGCTCGAACGCCCACCTGTTCGGCGAGCTGCTCGCGCGCCAGGCCGGCATCGACCTGATCCACGTGCCCTACAAGGCCGAGGCGGCCGCGCACAACGACCTGTTCGGCGAGGCGCTGGGCGTGGCCTGGGCCAACCCGGCCACCGCGCGCGGGCTGGCCCAGGCCGGCCGCATCAAGGTGCTGGGCATCACCGGCCGGCGCCGCGTGCGCTCGATGCCCGAGGTACCGACCTTCGCCGAGCAGGGCTTCGCGGGCTTCGACCTCGACAGCTGGATCGGCGTCTACGCGCCCGCGAAGACGCCGCAGCCGGTGCTCGACGAATGGGTCGCCGCGCTGCAGGCGGTCACGCGCCAGCCCGACGTGCAGGAGCGGCTGGCCGGCTACGGCTTCGAGCCGCTGGGCAGCACGCCGGCCGAGTTCCGCGCCGGCCAGAAAGCCGATTTCCCCCGTGTCGCGGACCTGATCAAGGCCGCAGGAGTCACCCCCGAATGAGCACCGTCCTTCCCTCCTCCTCTTCCACGGCCGAATGGCAGCCGGTCGCCTTCGACACCGGCACCGCCTACGGCCGCAAGCCGCCGAGCCACAAGGCCGAGCTGACCGAGGTCGGCGCCGGCACGCCGATGGGCGAGCTGCTGCGGCGCTACTGGCATCCCATCGGGCTGGCCGCCGATGCCAGCGACACGCCGCGCCAGGTGCGCGTGCTCGGCGAGGACCTGATCCTGTTCCGCGACAAGACCGGCCGGCCCGGCCTGGTGCACTGGCGCTGCGCCCATCGCGGCGCCTCGCTCTACTACGGCCGCGTGGAGGAAGGCGGCATCCGCTGCTGCTACCACGGCTGGATGTTCGACGTGCAGGGCCACTGCGTCGACCAGCCCTGCGAGCCCGAGAACGGCGCGCGCACGCGCGGCCGCGTGCGCCAGCCCTGGTACCCGGTCGAGGAGCGCTACGGCCTGGTCTGGGCCTACCTCGGCCCGGCCGAGAAGAAGCCGGTGCTGCCGCGCTACGACTGCCTGGAGGTGCTCGACGAGGGCGAGACGCTCGAGGCCGACGACAACAGCATCGGCGGCGGCGGGCCGCGGATCATTCCCTGCAACTGGCTGCAGCATTACGAGAACGTGGCCGACCCCTTCCACGTGCCGGTGCTGCACGGCAGCTTCAGCGGCACCCAATTCGTGGCGCTGATGGGCCAGATGCCCGAGGTGAACTTCGAGAGCACCGAGACCGGCGTGATGATCACCTCGATCCGCCGGCTCGAGGACGGCCGCGTGTTCCGCCGCGTGGCCGGGCCGGTGCTGCCGACCCTGCGCGTGGTGCCGAACCCGCGCGTGGCGGCCTATGGCCGGGTCGAGTCGATCGGCTGGGTGCTGCCGATCGACGACCACAGCTTCCGCATCTACACCGTGGGCCGGGTGAAGCAGCCCGGCGATCTCGCGCGGGTGCGCTCGCGCCTCAACGGCAAGCTGTGGGAGGAGCTCAGCGAGGAGGAGCACCGCCGCTTTCCTGGCGACTACGAAGCACAGGTGAGCCAGGGCGCGATCACCGCGCATTCGGAGGAGCACCTGGCGAGCTCCGACCGCGGCATCGTGATGCTGCGCCGGCTGCTGCAGCGCCAGCTCGACGCGCTACGCGAGGGCCGCGACCCGGCCGGCGTGAGCTTCGATGCCGACGCGCCGCCGGTGCGCTTCGAGGCCGGCAACTTCCTGCAGGGCGAATGACCGCGGCCGTCGAACGCATCGCGGTGCGCGTCGCGCGCAAGACGATCGAGGCCGAGGGCATCGCGGGCTTCCGGCTCGAGGCGGCCGACGGCGGCGCGCTGCCGCCCTTCGAGGCCGGCGCGCACATCGAGGTGCTGCTGCCCGGCGGCCTGGTGCGGCCCTACTCGCTGTGCAACCCGCCCGCGCAGGCGCCCGGCCACTACGAGATCGGCGTGCTGCGCGAGGCGGCATCGCGCGGCGGCTCGCGCGCGCTGCACGAGGCGGTGGCCGAAGGCACGCTGCTGCAGGTCGGCGCGCCGCGCAATCTGTTCGCGCTCGATGAAGCGGCCGATCACAGCCTGCTGCTGGCCGGCGGCATCGGCATCACGCCGCTGCTCGCGATGGCGCACCGGCTCGCCGCGCTGGGTCGCGATTTCGCGCTGCACTGCTGCAGCCGCAGCGCGGCGCGCGCGGCCTACCGCGAGCGGCTGCGGGCGGCGGCCTTCGCCGACCGGGTGTTCTTCCACGACGACGACGGCCCGCCCGCGCAGCGCATCGACCTGGCCGCCACCATCGGCGAACCGGCGCCTGGGCGCCAGCTCTACGTCTGCGGGCCGAACGGATTCATCGAAGCGGTGCGCGCCACGGCCCGCGCGCGCGGCTGGCCCGAGGCGCGCGTGCATTTCGAATGCTTCGCGGGCACGCTGCCGCCCGTCGAAGAGGCCGGCAGCTTCGAGGTGCAGCTGCGCAGCAGCGGCCGCGTGGTGCGCGTGCCGGCCGCGCTCAGCGTGGTGGATGCGCTCGCGGCCGAGGGCATCGAGATCCCGGTGTCCTGCGCCCAGGGCGTATGCGGCACCTGCCTCACGCGCGTGCTCGAGGGCGAGGTCGCGCACCACGACCTGTTTCTCACGCCCGCCGAGCAGGCGGCCAACGACCAGTTCCTGCCCTGCTGCTCGCGCGCGCGCTCGCCGCGGCTGGTGCTCGATCTCTAGGGTGCCTCTTTCTCCTCGAGCAGTTCGTGGAGCACCATGCGCGTCTGCCGGCCGCGCAGCGCCACCTGCTCCTCGATGCGGCGCGTGGGCAGCCGCCCCGCGAGCCCCGCATGGGTGGTGTCGGACATCAGCGTGCGCGTGCCCAGCTCCTTGTTGCTGCCCTCGATGCGGCTTGCCGCGTTGATCACGTCGCCGAGCGCGGTGTAGGAGAGCCGGTCGCTGGAGCCGAGCACGCCGGCGATCACCACCCCGGTGTGCATGCCGATGCGCGTGCGGAAGGGCTGCAGCCCCTCGGCCTGCCAGCGGCGATTGAGCTCGGCCATCTCGGCATGCAGCTCGAGCGCCGCGAGGCAGGCGCGGTACTCCGCATCGGGCAGTTCGAGCGGCGCGCCCCACAGCACCATGATGCCGTCGCCCATGTACTTATCGACCACGCCGCCATGGCGCGCGAACACGCGCTGCGCGAGGTTGAAGTACTCGGTGAGCTGGCGCACCAGCAGGTCGGCCGGCATCGACTCGGCGATGCTCGTGAAGCCCTCGACGTCGGTGAACATCGCCGTGATGCGGCGCGGCGAGCCGCCGGGCGCCAGTGCATGGCCCTCGGCCACGAGCTGGCGGATCAGGTGCACCGGCACGAACTTGCTGAAGGCCCGCAGGCTGCGCGCGGAGTCGTCGAGCGCCTGGTTCAGGTGCTGGATCTCGAGCACGCGGCTGGGCTGCTGCGGCAGGTCGTCGAGCTCGAGCCGGCCGATGCGGCGCGCGGTCTGCGACAGGTTCTCGATCGGCGCGGTCACCAGCTTCGACAGCCGCAGCGAGATGAAGAGCGCGAAGGCCAGGAAGGCCAGGGTCAGCAGCAGGCCCCAGCGCACCAGGCGCTCGAGGCCGGCGAGCAGTTCGGCCTCGGGCTCCCAGCTGATCAGTTCCCAGCCCGTGGGGCCGATGCGCGAGGACTCGACCCGGTAGCGCTCGCCCGCGTGGGTGACCACGAAGCTCTCGTCCTCGACGTTCTCCGAGATGCCGTGCGCCAGCATGTGGGCATGCACCGCGCCGAGCACGCCGCCCTCGGGCAGGCGCAGTTCGCGCACCGGATCGGGATGGTCGCTGCGCGCCAGCACATGGTGGTCGTCGCTCAGCAGCACGCTCTGGCCCGGGCCGCGGCTGCCGAACTGGCGCACCAGCGTCGACAGGTGGCCCAGCGACAAGTGGCCGACCACCACCAGCGACTGCAGGTGCCGCCCTTCCCCGTCGAGCCGCTCGGCCGGCTGGGCGTAGCTCACGCCGAGCTCCTCGCCGTCGTCGAAACGGAACGGCGGCGTCCACACCGGCGCCTTGCGGGCCAGCGCCTCGCGGTACCAGGCGCGCTCGGTGGCGTCGTGGTCGCTGCGGAAGGATTCGATGCGCGTGGTCGCGAAGCGCTGGCGCGGATCGCCGCCCTCGATGTCGACCGAGCGCTTGTATGCCCAGGTCTCGGTGCTGAAGGCCGGATCGCGCACCACCTGGCGGATCGCCGACACCGGGTAGCGCTCGGCCATCAGCAGATGGCCGTCGTCGCTGGCCACGCCGAGGCTGTCGAGTTCGGTCGCTTCCTCGAGCAGGGTCCACAGCATCTCGGCACTGCGCTCGCCGTCCTCGCCCAGCGGATGCAGGCTCGGCGAATCGCCGACGGCATGCACCACCGCCTGGGTCTTGGCGAGGAAGGCCAGCACGTTGTCCTCGACGCGGTCATGGCTCACCTTGTGCGCCGACTCGCCGACGCGCGACACCAGCCGCTGCGCGCCCCAGTAGCCCAGCGCCACCAGCAGCAGCGACTGGACCAGCGCGACGGCGCAGACGATGGTGCCGACGTCGACCCGGAAGCGCCTCATGCGCGTGGCGGCCGAGGCTTTGGCGGCGGGATCCGTGGAGCCCGGGGGCGGCGTTGCTTCTGTCATGCATTCCCTTTCGGCGCGTTCGGATGCGCCTGCATTTGTTGTGGCGCGGATTGTCTTCGGCCGCGCGCATAGCCCCCACGGCCCGGCAGGACTAAAATGGCGCTTCGCTAGGGGTGTTGGGTCGGCTTGCCGACCCGGCTGAGAAAGTCCCTTTGAACCTGATTGAGGTAATCCTCGCGCAGGGAAGCTGGTCCGGCGGCCTGTCACGTTCTCTCGCGTGCCAGCCGCGCCGCTGGAGCCTCGCCCACCTGCCAAACCTTTTGCCCGGAGCAAAACGGATGGCACACGACGACACATCGAATCCTCTCGCCAACGAGGCGCTGACGCCGCTGCCGGCGTCGCAGCGCGTCTTCCGCTGGCACGACCATGCCTCGCTCTGGTTCAGCCTGGGCGTGGGCCTGCTGGTGATGCAGATCGGCGCCTACCTGGTGCCGGCGGTGGGCACGCGCGACGCGGCGATCGCGATCGCGCTGGGTTCCTGCCTCGGCGCCGCGCTGCTGGCCTGGACCGCGCGCCTGGGCTGCGAGAGCGGCCTCGCCAGCGCGGGCCTGATGCATGCCACCTACGGCAGCGCCTTCGCGCGGCTGCCGGTGCTGCTCAACATCGTGCAGCTGGTGGGCTGGACCACCTTCGAGCTGGTGATCATGCGCGAGGGCACGCAGGCCATCGGCCAGTCGGTGGCCGGGCCGTGGCTGGGCAGCGCCTGGGGCGGCGTGGCGGCCACGCTGCTGTGGGGCGCGGTGCTGCTGGCGCTGCTCGCGGGCTCGATGGTGAAGCTGGTGCGGCGCTTCGTGAGCCGCTTCGGGCTGCCACTGGTGGTGCTGTCGCTGCTGTGGCTCAGCTGGCAGTTCGCAACCCAGTTGCACGCCAAGGGCTTCGATGCCTTCTGGTCGCGCCCGGGCGACGGCAGCATGGGCATGTTCGGCGCCCTCGATCTCGTGATCGCGATGCCGGTGTCGTGGCTGCCGCTGGTGGCCGACTATGCACGGCACGGCAAGCGCAGCGCCGGCGGGCTGGGCAGCGCCTTCAGCGGCACCTGGATCGGCTATGCGCTGGCCAACATCTGGTGCTATGCGCTGGGCGTGATGGTGGTGAGCGTGGCCGAGCCCGGCACCAGCCTGGTCACGGCACTGCTGCTGGCACAGGGCGGGCTGGTGGCGCTGGGGCTGATCCTGATCGACGAGCTCGACAACGCCTATGGCGACGTCTACTCGGGCTCGGTCTCCACCCACAGCCTGCTGCCGCGCTGGAGCGTGAAGCGCTGGGGCCTGCTGCTGGCCGCGCTGTGCATCGCGCTCGCGCTGGTGCTGCCGATGCACACGCTCGAGCCCTTCCTGTTGCTGCTGAGCTCGGTGTTCGTGCCGCTCTACGGCGTGATCCTCGGGCGGCTGGGCGGCGGCCGCGCGGTGGCGCCGGCCGGCGCCCGCCCCAAGGTCGACCTGGCGGCGGCGCTGATCTGGATCGCGGGCATCGCGGCCTACCACGCGCTCGCGAAGTGGGCGCCGCAGTTCGGCTCGGCGCTGCCGACGCTGGCGCTGACCTTCGCGCTGGCCTGGCTCAGCCGGCCGAAGCCTGCAGCGGCAGGCGCTGCGTCGGCACTGGCGCAAAGCCGTGGTTGAGCGGGCCATGACCGGCGCCGACCTGCACGTCGACAGCGGCCGCCATCGCGCCGAGGATGTAGGCGCGCGCGCGCTCCACCGCCTCGGGCAGCGCCGCGCCCAGTGCCAGGTGCGCGGCGATGGCCGACGACAGCGTGCAGCCGGTGCCGTGCAGGTTGCGGCTCTCGATGCGGCGCGAGGCCAGGCGCGTGCGCTCGCCACTGGATTGCAACAACACGTCGACCACCTCGCTGCCCGGCAGGTGGCCGCCCTTGAGCAGCACGGCGCGCGCGCCGAGCGCCAGCAGCTCTTCGGCCGCGCCGTCGAGCGTGCCGATGCCGTCGATCGCATGGCCGATCAGCAGGGCCGCCTCGTCGAGGTTGGGCGTGACCACCGCGGCGCGCGGGAACAGTTCGCGCACCAGCACCTGCACCGTCTCGGCCGCGATCAGGCGGTCGCCGCTGGTGGCGACCATCACGGGGTCGAGCACCACGTTCGGCAGGCGGTAGTGGTCGATGGCCCAGGCCACGACCTCGACCACCTCGGGCGCATGCAGCATGCCGAGCTTGACCGCGTCGACGCCGATGTCCTCGACCACGGCCTGGATCTGCGCCTTGAGGAAGGCCGGCGGCACGCCGTGGATGCCCGTGACGCCGAGCGTGTTCTGCGCGGTGAGCGCCGTGATGGCCGTCATGCCGTAGCAGCCGAGGGCCGCGAAGGTCTTGAGATCGGCCTGGATGCCGGCGCCGCCGCCGCTGTCGGAGCCGGCGATCGAGAGCACGCGCGCATAGCGCTGGGTGGGTCCTTGGGTCATGCCGAAAATTATCGACGCGATTCGAAGGTGCAAGGAGCATGGCGATGAAGCTGCCCTTCCGATCGGTGGCGATCCTCGGCGCGGGCCTCATGGGCCGGCTGATGGCCGTGACGCTCGCGCGGGCCGGCTGCCGCGTCGACCTCCACGAGGCCGGCAGTGCCGAGGCCGAAGGCGCGGCGGCGCGCGTGGCCGCGGCCATGCTCGCGCCGCTGGCCGAGTCGGCGGTGGCGCCGGTGCCGCTGGTGCGCATGGGCCACCACGCACTGTCGCGCTGGCCCGAGCTGCTCGCGCCGCTGGCGCGGCCGGTGTTCTTCCAGCGCGAAGGCACGCTGGTGCTGTGGCACCGGCAGGATGCGAACGAGGCCGCGCGGCTCGCGCGCGTGCTGGCCCACACCGGCACGCAGGTGCCCGAGCTGGCGCCGATGCGCACGCTCGATGGCGCGGGCATCGAGGCGCTCGAGCCCTCGCTGGGCCGGCGTTTCGCCAGCGGCCTGTTCCTGCCCGGCGAAGGCCAGCTCGACAACCGCGCGCTGCTGGCCGCGCTGCTCGCGACGCTGCAGGCCGACGACAAGGTCACGCTGCACTGGCAGTCGCCGCGCGCGCCCGAGGACTTCGCGCCCGGCTCGCCAGGCCAGCCCGACTGGCTGATCGACTGCCGCGGCCTCGGCGCCCGGCCGCAGTGGAACGCGCTGCGCGGCGTGCGCGGCGAGGTGATCCGCGTGCACGCGCCCGACGTGACGCTGGCGCGCCCCACGCGGCTCGTGCATCCGCGCTATCCGCTCTACATCGCGCCCAAGCCCGAAGGCCTGTTCGTGATCGGCGCGACCGAGATCGAATCGGACGACATGTCGCCCGCGAGCGTGCGCTCCACGCTCGAACTGCTGAGTGCCGCCTATGCGGTGCACAGCGGCTTCGCCGAGGCGCGCATCGTCGAGATCGCGACGCAGTGCCGCCCCACTCTGCCCGACAACCTGCCCGCGCTGCGCCAGCCGCGGCCGCGCGTGCTGCAGATCAACGGCCTGTACCGCCACGGTTTCATGATCGCGCCCGCGCTGCTCGATGCCGCGATGGAGTGGCTCGCGCAGGGCCGCTCGCCGCTGGCGCAAGGCTTCGGCCTGGAGACTCCATGACGACGATGAACATCCTGATCAACGACAAGCCCTTCGCGCTGCCCGAGCACGCCACGCTGACCGACGCACTCGCCGCGCTGAATGCCACGCCGCCCTTCGCGGTGGCCGTGAACCGCGAGTTCGTGCCGCGCTCGGCCTATGCCGCGCGCGCGCTGCGGCCCGACGACCGCGTCGAAGTGATCCGCCCCGTGACGGGCGGCTGAACGAATTGATGGAGACAAGACCGATGACCACGACCCCGAACGATCCGCTGGTGCTCTACGGCGAGACCTTCCACAGCCGCCTGCTGCTGGGCACCGCGCGCTACCCCTCGCCCGACCTGCTCGAGGCCGCCGTGAAGCGCGCGAAGCCCGCGATGCTCACGGCCTCGCTGCGGCGCCAGACCGCGAACCAGGGCTCGGGCAACAGCGAGCTCGGCAACGGCTTCTGGGAACTGCTGCGCCGGCTCGAGGTGCCGGTGCTGCCCAACACCGCGGGCTGCCACAGCGTGCAGGAAGTGGTCGCCACCGCGCAGATGGCGCGCGAGCTGTTCGACACGCCGTGGATCAAGCTCGAGCTGATCGGCGACGACTACACGCTGCAGCCCGACACGCTGAACCTGGTCGATGCCGCCTCGCAGCTGATCCGCGACGGCTTCAAGGTGCTGCCCTACTGCACGGAGGACCTGGTGCTGTGCCAGCGGCTGGTCGACGTCGGCTGCCAGGCCGTGATGCCCTGGGCCGCGCCGATCGGCACCGGCCGCGGGCCGGTCAACCCCTATGCGCTGCAGATGCTGCGCGACCGGCTCGAGGTGCCGATGCTGGTCGACGCCGGACTGGGCCTGCCCTCGCATGCCTGCCAGGTGATGGAGTGGGGCTTCGACGGCGTGCTGCTGAACACCGCCGTCGCTCTCGCGCAGGACCCGGTCGCGATGGCCGGTGCCTTCGCCGATGCGGTGCAGGCCGGCCGGGCCGCGCGCCGTGCCGGCGCCATGGCCGCGCAGGATGCGGCGCAGGCGAGCACGCCGGTGCTGGGCACGCCGTTCTGGCATCACGCGGGATGAGCGACACCATGAACGACAGCCTTCACCTGGACCGCGCGCGCGTCGCGCAGGAGATCGTCGCGGCGCATGGCCTGCGCTTCGGCGCCGCCACCTCGGCCCCCGCGGCCGCCATCGCCTACAGCGCCGACGACGCCATCTACCGCGGCGCGCGGCAGGCCTGCGGCGCGCTCGGCTTCATCGACATCGACGCCGAATGCATCGCACGCGCCTGGCGCGCGCAGAGCGAACGCCTCGACGGCTTCGATGCGCAGCGCTGGCCCGACGCGCCTGCCGATTTCGGCCTGCGCGAGTTTCCGCCGGCGGCGCGCGACAACGCCTTCGCGCCCTGCCCCGAGCAGCTCGGCCTCTATGCCGTGCTGCCCGACGCGGCCTGGGTCGGCCGCATGGCGCGCGCGGGCGTGCCGACGGTGCAGCTGCGCTTCAAGTCCGAGGACGCGGCGGCCGTGGCGCGCGAAGTTCACGCGGCCGTGGCGGCCGTGCAAGGTACCGACGCGCTGCTGTTCATCAACGACCACTGGCGCGTGGCGATCGAGGCGCGCGCCTACGGCGTGCACCTGGGCCAGGAAGACCTCGATGCGCTCGCGCCCGAGGAGCTGCAACGGATCCGCGCCGCCGGCCTGCGCCTGGGCGTCAGCACGCACGGCTATGCCGAGATGGTGCGCGCCGACGCGGTCGGCCCCAGCTACATCGCGATGGGTGCGGTCTACCCGACCACGCTCAAGAAGATGGCGACCGCGCCGCAGGGCGTGGCGCGTCTCGCGGCCTACGCGCGCTTGCTGCGCGGCTATCCGCAGGTGGGCATCGGCGGCATCGACGCGCTGCGCCTGCCCGAGGTGCTCGCCACCGGCGTCGGCTCCGTCGCCGTGGTGCGCGCGCTGGTCGCCGCCGAGGACCCCGAGGGCACGGCCGCGCAATGGATGGCAGCGATCGACGCCCACCGCACCGCATCGGCTGCGAAGCCCTGAACACCGACCGAATGACGCATCCTTCTCTTCTTCTTTCCCGCACCCCCGTCGCCTGCGCGATGGCCGCGCTGCTCGCTGCTCACGGTGCCTTCGCCCAGGCACAGGACACCACCGCGCTGCCGGCCGTGACCGTGAACCCCGCCACGCTCGCGCCACCGGCCGAGATCAGCGGCTTCGGCGACGTGCCGCTGCGCGAGCTGCCGCTGTCGGCCACCGTGATCGACAGCAACCAGCTGCGCGCGAGCGGTGCGCGCCGCCTCGCGGACCTCACGCAGTTCGATGCATCGGTGACCGATGCCTACAACTCGGCCGGCTACTGGGACTACCTCACGGTGCGCGGCTTCGTGCTCGACAACCGCTTCAACTACCGGCGCGAGGGCCTGCCGATCAGCGCCGAGACCTCGATCCCGCTCGACAACAAGGAGCGCGTCGAGATCCTGCGCGGCACCAGCGGCATCCAGGCCGGCACCAGTGCGCCGGGCGGGCTCGTCAACTACGTGGTCAAGCGGCCGACCGAGCACGACCTGCGCGCGGTGCGCATCGAGACCACCAGCCGCGGCAGCCTGCTCGGCGCTGTCGACCTCGGCGGGCGCTTCGGCGCGCAGCGCGAGTTCGGCTACCGGATCAACGTCGCGGCCGAGAACCTCAAGCCGCTGGTGCACGACCTCGACGGCAACCGCAACCTGTTCTCGCTCGCGGCCGACTGGCGCATCACGCGCGACTCGGTGCTCGAGTTCGAGATCGAGAAGAGCCGCAAGACGCAGCCGAGCCAGAACGGCTACAGCCTGCTGGGTGCCCGGTTGCCGGCGCCGGTCGATCCGCGCATCAACCTCAACAACCAGCCCTGGTCGCAGCCTTCGGAATTCGATGCGCTGACCGGTACCTTGCGCTTCAGCCAGGCCATCAACGCCGACTGGCGCTGGAGCGCGCAGCTCGGCCGGCAACGGCTGCGCACCGACGACCGCCTGGCCTATGCCTTCGGCTGCAACGCCGAGGAGAGCTACGACCGTTACTGCAGCGACGGCACCTTCGACGTCTACGATTTCCGCAGCGAGAACGAGCGCCGCACGCAGACCGCGGGCAGCCTCAACCTCAAGGGCAACGTGATGACCGGCAGCGTGCGGCACGAGCTCGGCATCGGCCTGCTGCAAAGCCGCGTGCGCAACCGCTTCCAGAACCAGGCCTACAACTACGCGGGCACCGGCAACATCTGGGCGACCTCCTTCGTGCCGCCGGCGCCCGACGCCACCACGCCGCAGACCAACCGCGACGAGCGCTCGACCGAGCTCACCCTGCAGGACGCGATCCGCTGGAACGAGCGCTTCACCACCTGGGTCGGCGTGCGCCACACGCGGCTCGACCGCAGCAGCATCGGCAACGACGGCTCGAACCCGACCGGCTACAAGCAAAACGTGACCACGCCGTGGGTGGCCGTGAGCTACGTGCTGCGGCCCGAGCTGCTGGCCTATGCGAGCTGGGGCAAGGGCGTGGAGTCGCAGGTGGTGCCGAACCGCCCCGACCTCTACGGCAATGCGGGGCAGGCGCTCGCGGCGCTCGCCTCGCGCCAATGGGAGCTGGGCCTCAAGGGCGGCAACGAGGCCTTCAACTGGCAGCTCGCGTGGTTCGACATCTCGCGGCCGCTGACCAACCTCGATGCCTGCGGCGAATCGTGCACGGTGCGCAACGACGGCCGCGCCGTGCATCGCGGACTCGAGGCCGGTGCGCAATGGAACCAGGGACCGTGGCGCCTCGGCGGCAGCGTGTCGGTCATCGACGCGAAGCGCCGCGGCAGCACGGCCGATCCCGCGCTCAACGGACAGTCGCCGACCAACGTGCCCAAGCAGGTGCTGCGCGCGCAGGTCGCCTACCGCGTGCCCGCGGTGGCGGGCCTCGAGATCGCGGGACAGCTGTCGTACGAAGGCCGGCGCAACGTGCTGCCCGATGGTTCGATCCGACTGCCGTCGTGGACGCGCCTCGATGCGGTGCTGCGCTACGACACCAGGCTCAACGGCGTGAACACCAGTTGGTCGCTGGCCGTCGACAACGTCTTCGATCGCCGCTACTGGAAGGAATCGCCCTACCAGTTCAGCCACGTCTACCTGTTCCCGGGCGCGCCGCGCACGTTGCGACTGGGCGTGAGCATCGCGCTCTGAACTTTTTTAGCGAAAAGTTGCGTCGGTTTGCCAGACCCTCAAAAACGACGCTATAATCTGAGGCTTGTTCCTCGATAGCTCAGTCGGTAGAGCGCCGGACTGTTAATCCGTAGGTCCCTGGTTCGAGCCCAGGTCGAGGAGCCAAAAACAAGCCGCAAGGCTACTGGATGCCCCGCTACTCACAAGGTAGCGGGGCATTTTCCTTTGTGCTCGCGCATCGACCTGCAAACGCGTGCCGAAGAACGAATGCGGCAACACGATCGATGGCCGATCGTACGCATCGCATCCGCTCTTTCTTCATCGCCCGCATGCAGCGCGAAGACGACGCGATCGACGAATCGCGCGGACAAAAAAAAGCCCGGCATCGGACCGGGCTCAAGCCTTCTTGCAGTCAAGCATCAAAGGGACGGGCAACCCGTCAAGGAGAATGGAAAGTGGTGCGCCGCGCGCCTGCCATGGGCCGTAGTTTACTGTATATTTGTACAGTTCTCTCAACCCAGGAGTACCGCCATGCCCCGCATCGAACAACCGGTGGTCGTGCCCAACTACGCGCTGACCGACGCCCTCGCCTGGATCTCGAAATTCGCCCATGCCTGGAAGGCGATCGAGCCCGCGCCCGCCACGCTCAGCATCGACGGCTTCATCATCTGGGGACCGGTGCTCTACGAGAAGCACAGCGCCGAGGATCCGGTGCAGCTCGCGGCACGGTTGTTCGGCAGCTCGGGCCCTTACTTCAGGTACCTGTACCCGGGCGCGGCCGCCGCGGCCAACCAGGGATGAGGCGTTCGGCGCACGGGTGCATGCCTTGGAAGACACGGGAATGTCGGAGAATCGTGCGATGAACTGGCATGCACCGTCCCTCCTGGCCCTCCTGTCGATCCCCTGCGCGCTGGCCATCGCCGGCTGCTCGACGCCCCCGAACGAAGTGATGCAGTTCCGCGAAGGCGTTCTGCGCGCCACCACCTACACGCAGGCACAGATCTACTGCGACAACAAGAGCCAGAGCCCGCGCTGGCTCGGCAAGGCACCGGCCGAGAGCGGCGTGCTGTTTCGCTGCGAATGACGATGCGATGAGGCGGGCCGCGCGCTGAACCGCGGCATCGCGAAGACCAGGCGTCATCGGGCTCGCGTCCACACCCGATCCACCCAGGCCGGCAGGCATCGCGCTTGCCGGCCTTTCGTTTTCCGGCCGTTCGATCAGTGCGCCGTCACGCCGCCGCCAGTCGCATCGCGGCGGGTCTTCGCGTTGTCGATGGTCGCGCTGACCGAGCTCGTGTTGATGGCCAGCGCCACGAGCACGGAGCCGACGAAGGCCGGGTCGGTCGAGCCGCTGAATTCCGCCGCGCCCGCGATCGCCAGGGCCTGCTGCACCTGCTGGCGCGTGAGTTCGGCTGCCGCTTCTCCAACGACGTTCTTCTTGGTGGTTGCCATCTGAAAACTCCTGATTCTGGAAGTGAGGAAAAAAGCAAAACAACGCCAGCCGACTGCGGGCCGCGTGAGATCCATCACGCGCCACAACCCTCCGCCAACGATGAAATGTTAACTGGGCGTCAAAAATAAGATGAAGGTTTTCACTCGAAGCGCTCGGTGAGAACACCGTCGTCGCGCTCATCTTTTCTGAAGATTTCCGGATGGATAATCGCGCCTCGCTACGCCGGCCGGCGCGTCGCGCAAGCCCCCGGGCCTTGCCGTTCGCGCAGCGCACCAGGCGGCGCGTTTCGAAGATGGGCCACCTTCCAAGAGCCCCCGTTCGAGCCGAGGTCGAGGAGCCGTTTTCCATCCCAGGCCATGCCGGACTCCGCACCGCGGACGACGCGCATGCGCACATGACTTTCGACACTGGCGTACCGGGTGACCGGTCCGTATCGTCGCGCGGTCGCTTGCGACGCGGTATCGAATCGGGAGCTCGTATTGGCCACGCGGTCCCACCTTCGGCTGTTCGATAGGGGCGCCTGCCGCGCGGGCGCCGTGTTGTTTCACTTGATAGATCGGGACATGGCTTTTTCCAAACTTTCTCTCGCAAGCGCACTGGCCGGCCTGCTGGCCCTCTCGGGTTGCCAGACCATGGACATGCAGATGGGCAGCCAATCGGCCAAGACCGTCGCCACGGGCAGCGCGGCCGGCGCCGCCACCTCGGGCGAAAGCAGCGCGCTCGAGCGCTGCGACTCGCCGCTGGGCACCGTCTCGCTGATCGAGAACGTGAATGCCGGCTGGTACACGGTGCTGACCGGCGAATACAAGCTGCCGCCCACCGCCAACCTGCTGCGCCTGCTGGTGCAGCAATCGAACTGCTTCGTGGTGGTCGAGCGCGGCGCGGCCGGCATGAACGCGATGACGCGCGAGCGCGCGCTGCAGCAGTCGGGCGAGATGCGTGGCGGCAGCAACTTCGGCCGCGGCCAGATGGTCGCGTCGGACTACGGCCTGTCGCCCGAGATCGTGTTCAGCAACAGCGACGCGGGCGGCCTCGGCGGCGCGCTCGGCGGACTGGTCGGCGGTGGCCGTGGCCGTGCGATCGCGAACCTGGGCGCGAACCTGCAGACCAAGGAAGCCTCGGCGCTGCTGACCCTGATCGACAACCGCTCGGGCGTGCAGGTCGCGGCGGCGGAAGGCAGCGCCTCGAAGACCGACTTCGGCGGCTTCGCCGACCTCGCCGGCGGCCGCGCGGCCGGTGGCATCGGCGGCTACACGCGCACCCCGCAAGGCAAGGTGATCGCGGCGGCCTTCATGGACGCCTTCAACCAGATGGTCCGCTCGCTGCGCAACTACAAGGCACAGACCGTGCGCGGCCAGGGCCTGGGTGGCGGTGGCCGCCTCGGCGTGGATGGCGGCGCGGCACCGTCGCAGACCTATGTGCCGGCCGAGCAGCCGGCGCGTCGCCGCAAGTAAGCGCGGCGAGAGACGAGCAGCCCCGCCGCCGCCAGGCCGCGGGGCTTTTTATCGCCCGTCTTTCAGAGATGCCGCGTCTCGGCCGGCGGGTTGAACCAGTTGTTGTTGCGCCCGTCCATGTACATCACGGGCGCGGCCACCAGTTCGTCGGGCGTGGCGTCGTCGAGGCAGCTGACATTGATGCTGACGTACTTGCCGCCGACCTCGGCCACGTCGCCGCGGCCGAAGGGCCGCACGCCGCAATGGCGGCAGAACAGGTGGTGCGTGCTGTACGAGCCGAACTGGTAGCTCGACAGCTCCTCCTCGCCACTGACCATCCGGAAGGCCTCGGGCCGCACGATCGCCCCCCAGTTGCGCGCCTTGGCGCAGATCGAGCAGTTGCAGCGGCCGGTGCCGGCCGCGAGATCGATGTCGGCCTGGAAGCGAACCTTGCCGCAGTGGCAGCTGCCGTTGTAGGTCTTGAGCATGGGCTTTTCTCCTGGGGTCTGAGGTGTTGGAAGGCCCGAAGACTAAGGTCCATTGCGGACAGATCCTGTCCTCGATCGCAGGCATCATCGTTTCCATGCTCTCCGCCTCCGCCCGCCTCATCCGCCTGTTGTCGCTGTTCCAGGCCCAGCGCGCCTGGACCGGCGCCGAGCTCGCGCGCCGCCTCGAGATCACCGAGCGCACCCTGCGCCGCGACGTCGACCGGCTGCGCAGCCTCGGCTACACGGTCGATTCCACCTCGGGCGTCGCCGGCGGCTACCGGCTGGGCGCGGGCAACAGCCTGCCGCCGCTCCTGCTCGAGGACGAGGAAGCGATCGCGGTGGCGGTCGGCCTGGGCGTGGGCTCGGCCTCCAGCGACGGCGGCAACGACATCGAGAACGCCTCGATGCGCGCGCTGGCCAAGCTCGAGCAGCTGATGCCGCCGCGGCTGCGCCGCCGGCTCGACAAGCTGCGCGCCACCGTGGTGCCGGTGCTGCAGAAGCGCTCGGACATCCGGCTCAAGGCGGTGTCGCTGTTCGCCGAGGCCTGCGCCGACCGCGCGCTGCTGCGCTTCGGCTACCGCGACCACCACGAGGTCGTCAGCAGCCGCCGCGTGGAGCCGCACCGCGTGGTACAGACCGGCCAGCGCTGGTACCTGCTGGCCTGGGACACGGACCGCGAGGACTGGCGCACCTTCCGGCTCGACCGCATCGTCGATCCCGAGCCCACCGGCGCGCGCTTCACGCCGCGGCGACTGCCGCACGGCGACATCGCGGCCTACATGCAGCACGCGCTGCAGATCTCGCCCTACCTGCACCATGCGCGCGTGCTGGTGCATGCGCCCGTGGCCGCGCTCGACGGCCAGTTGTCGTGGGTCGGCGGCGTGCCCGAGGCCGTGGCGCCCGACCGCACGCGCATCCAGACCGCGGCCAATTCGCTCGATGCGCTGGCGGTCTGGCTCGGCTGCCTGGGGCACGACTTCGAGGTCGAGTCGCCGCCCGAACTCGGCGCGCACCTGCAGCGCGTGGCGTCGAGGCTGGCGCGCATGTCGGCCGCCTGAACGCGCGGCCCGCGCCCCTCCCACGTATATAGGATGGGCACGGCGCGCGTCGGCCCCTACGCTGCGGGTCCGCCCACCCGAGGACCGCAGCCCCGCGCCATGGCCATCGACACCGCAGCCGCTCCCCTTCTCTCGACCACGCAGGTCGCGCTGGTCGAGGACGACACCGGCATGCGCGAGCGCCTCGCCCGCGTGATCGATGCCGACCCCTCGCTGACCCTGGCCCATTGCGCCTCGACCGCGACCGAGCTGCTGGCCTGGCTCGAGGACAACCCGGTCGACGTGCTGCTGGTCGACCTGGGCCTGCCCGACATCCCGGGGCTGCAGGTCATCGACCGCTGCCGCGGCATGCAGCCCGCCTGCGCGGTGATGGTGCTGTCGATCTTCGGCGACGAAGCCAACATGCTGCGCGCCTTCGAGGCCGGCGCCAGCGGCTACCTGCTCAAGGATGGCACCGAGCGCGACCTCGCGGCCCACATCCGCCACCTGCGCGCGGGCGGCTCGCCGATGTCGCCGGTGATCGCGCGGCAGCTGCTGCGCCGCTGGCAGGCCCGCACCGACGCCCCCGTGCCTGCCGGCGCCGCCGCGCTGGTCGGGCTGGCCCAGGACACGATCGGCTCGGCCATGGCATCCTCGGCACTCCCTCGCACGCCGCCGGTGCGGCTGTCGCCGCGCGAATCGGAGGTGCTGGACCTCGTCTCCCGTGGTTTCACCTATGCCGAAGTCGGCGCGCGGATGGGAGTCTCGGCTTCGACCGTTCAAACCCATATCCGCAATATCTACGGCAAGCTGGATGTCCACAACAAGTCCGAAGCCGTGTTCGAGGCGCGCAACCTGGGCTGGCTGCCCTGAGCAGCCTGCCGCCGCCTCTTCTTCCGATCTGCGCTTCCTGTTCGCCCTGGTCGCCGCGCTGCTGTTGATCGCAGGCCCGGCCATCGCCAGCAGCACCGCCACGCCCTACACCGTCACCAGCGCCGAGGCCCGCCTCGAACCCGACGGCCTGCCCGCCGAGGAACGCCAAGTGCAGTTGCCGTTCCGCTGGGACCATGCCTTTCCGGGCCGCGGCGGCAAGGCCACCTACCGCATCGCCCTTCCCGCCGCGGCGGCGCCCGCGAGCGAACCGGCCGCGCTGCTGTTCGCGGGCGTGGGCAACCAGGTCGCAATCGAGTTCAACGGCACGCCGCTCGCGGGCTTCGGCACGCTCGGCGATCCGTCCTACGACACCAAGGGCACGCCCTTCGTGCCGGTGGCCGCGTCGCTGCAGCGCACCGGCGCCGCGCAGGAACTGGTGATCCGCACCACCGTGCAACGCCAGCGCGGCGCGGCACTGGCCACGCTGCAGTACGGCACCGAGCGCGAGCTGCTGCCGCGCTACCGCGGCTACCAGCGCTGGCGCCACACCTCGGTGATCGTCAACGCGGCCGTCCTCGCGCTGATGGGCTGCCTGTCGGGCGCGCTCTGGCTGCGCCAGCGCCATGCGCTCTATGGCTGCTTCGCGCTCGCCGCGCTCTCGGGCCTGCCGCACAACATCGACCGGGTGCGGCCCGACATGAACCTGCCCTGGCCGCTCTGGGGCGTGGTGGTCGCGGTCTGCTATGCGCTGCACATCGGGCTCATCACGCGCTTCGTGCTGCTGGCGCTGCAGCGCGGTTCGGTGGGGCTGGTGCGCGCGCTCTACGCGGCTATGGGTATCGCGATGGCGAGCGCCATCGCGGCCTTCGCGCTGGCCTGGCCGGCGCTGTGGACCGCCGGGCTGGTGCTGCTGAACCTCACCGGCGTGGCCTGCCTGCCGGTGGTGGCGCGCAGCGCCTGGGTGGAGCGTCGGCCGATCGCCATGGTGCTGCTGCTGGCGGGCGTGCTAGCGATCCTCGCGGGCATGTACGACCTGCTGCTGATGCGCATGGGCTTCTTCGGCGGCTCCGACACCTCGCAGACGCCGCGCGCGATGTTCTTCTTCGTGCTGATCCTCGCGGGCCTGGTGGTCGACCGCTACAGCCGCACGGTGGCCGACTACGGTGCGCTCAACGCCACCCTGGCCGAGCGGGTGGCCGAGCGCGAGGGACAGCTGCGCGTGGCCTTCGACGCGCTGCGGCTGCAGCAGCAGGAACAGGCCGTGCTGCTCGAGCGCCAGCGCATCATGCGCGAGATCCACGACGGCGTCGGCTCGCAGCTCGTGGGCCTGCTCAACGTCGTGACCCAGCCCGCGCCCGACCGCGCCGTGGTCGAGGAGCACGTGAAGCTCGCGCTCGACGAGATGCGCATGGCGGTCGACTCGCTGCAGCCCACGCACGACGACCTCGCGACCGTGCTCGCCACCCTGCGCTACCGGCTGCAGCCGCGGCTGGACGCGGCCGGCATCGCGCTCGAATGGGACGTGGGCGTGATACCGCCGGTGGCGCCGTTCTCGGCCCAGGCCGCGCTGCAGTTGCAGCGCATCCTGCTCGAGGCCTTCACCAACGTGCTCAAGCACGCGCGCGCGACGCGCATCGTGCTGCATGCGCGCTGGCAGGCCGAGGCGCAGCCCCCGCACGTGCGCATCGTGCTGACGGACGACGGCATCGGCCCGCGGCCCGCGGACGCTGCACCGAAGGCCACGGGGCATGGCCTCGCGAACATGCGGGCGCGCGCGCTGAGCATCGGCGCGCGGCTGGTGATGGAGCCGGCAGAGGCGCGGGAGAACGCCGCCGGCGGCACGCGCATCACGCTCGAGTGGCCGGGCGCGCTCGACTGCCCGCGGCACTGAACGCGGCCACCGGGTTCAGCGCAGCGCGAAGGTCAGCGCCACGGCACCGAGCGCCAGCAGCGCCAGGCCCGCGATGAACACCACCTCGCCCCAGGCCTCGAGCCGCGCGCCCGAGCGCCGCATGCGCATCGAGATGAACGACAGCAACGCGCTGGCCAGGAAGACCAGCGCGTCGACCGCGAGCAGCCGATCGATCACCAGCCGCAGATCGTCGCGCGGACCGAGGTGCCCGATGGACATCACGGTCATGCACACGCCGATCATGGTGGCGGAGGTCGGCAGGATGTGGGCCGACAGCCCGTTGGCGGCGCTGTCGGCAGGGTCGAGGTGCTCGGCCTGCGGGGCCGAAGACCGTCGGTGCGGCGGCTTCATCGGTCGTCGCGCGTCGGGGTCCGGCCCGGGGCGGTCAGCCGATGCGCACCGGCACGAAGATCTTGTCGTCGCCGCGCTGGATCAGCAGCGCCACCGACTTGTCGGCCTTCGCGACCACCTCGCGCACCTGCTCCACGGTCTTGGCGGGCGTGCCGTTGATCGCCAGCAGCACGTCGCCGGCCTGCACGCCGGCCATCGCCGACGGGCCGGCCGCGTCCTCGATCAGCAGGCCGGTCTCCACCGAGGCCTCGCGCTTCTCGTCGGGCTGCAGCGGCCGCAGCGCCAGGCCCAGCTTGCCCTGGCCGGTGGCCTTGTCGGCCTTCGCGACCTGGGCCGGCTTGTCGCTGGCATCGCCGAGCTTCGCCGTCAGCTCCTGGCGTTCGCCCTGGCGCCACACCTCGAGCGTGACCTTGGTGCCGGGCGCCTGCTGGCCGATCACCGCGGGCAGGTCGCCCGAGGACACGATGGGCTGGTCGCCGACCTTGCGGATCACGTCGCCGGCCTTCAGGCCCGCCTTGTCGCCGGGGCCGCCCTTCTCGATGTTCGAGACCAGCGCGCCCTCGGGCTTGTCGAGCTTGAAGGAATCGGCGAAGGCCTGGTTCACTTCCTGTACCGCCACGCCGAGGCGGCCGTGCACGGCCTTGCCGGTGGCGACGATCTGGTCCTTGACCTGCACCGCCACGTCGATCGGGATCGAGAACGACACGCCCTGGTAGCCGCCGCTGCGGCTGTAGATCTGCGAGTTGATGCCGACCACCTCGCCGCGCGTGTTGAGCAGCGGGCCGCCCGAGTTGCCGGGGTTCACGGCCACGTCGGTCTGGATGAAGGGCACGTAGCTGTCGTCGGGCAGCGTGCGGCCCTTGGCGCTGACCACGCCGGCCGTCACGGTGTTCTCGAAGCCGAAGGGCGAGCCGATGGCCAGCACCCATTCGCCGACCTTCAGGTCCTTGGTGTTGCCCAGCGCGAGCACCGGCAGGTTCCTGGCGTCGATCTTGAGCACCGCGATGTCGGTCTTGGCATCGGCGCCGAGCACCTTGGCGCGGTACTCGCGACGGTCGGTGAGCTTGACGGTGACTTCCTTCGCGTCCTTCACCACGTGGGCGTTCGTCAGGATGATGCCGTTGGCGTCGACGATGAAGCCCGAGCCCTGGGCGCGCACCGGCACGTCGCGCTGCTGCTGGCCGCGCGGGTTCATCTGGCCCTGGAAGCGACGGAAGAACTGGAACATCGGGTCATCGGGATCGATGCCCTGGATCTGCGCGGCCTGCTCGTCGTCCGAGGCCTTCATGGTGCCGGTGACGCTGATGTTGACCACGGCCGCGCCGTCGCGCGCGGTGATGGTCGAGAAGTCGGGCAGCGTGACCATGGCGGCCGGTGCGGTCGCGGTGGCGTTGGTGGGCGTGCCCACGGCGCGCGCGCTGGTGTAGGCGCCGGCGCCGACGGCGCCGATCACGCCCGCGGTGGCCAGGGCCAGGACCAGGGCACGGGGCGAAGTCAGTCGGGTGTTCATGGATCGGTTCCTTTCATTGCGTCGTGACGCTGATGCGATGGAAGGAATGTCGTTGCGCTGACTTAAGCGCCGCTTAAAGGGAAATTCCGGCGACGACCCCTCAGGCCCGCGTCGGAAAGCGCACCACCACGCGCAGCCCGCCCAGGCTCGGCGAGGCATCGAGCGCCACGCTCGCGCCATGCAGCTCGGCGATCGACTTGACGATCGAGAGGCCGAGTCCGCTGCCCGGCGCCTGCGGCTCGCCCGAGCGGTAGAAGCGGTCGAGCACGCGCTCGCGCTCGGTGGGCGGCAGGCCCGGGCCGCTGTCGTCGACGCTGAGCTCGACCGCGTCGTCCAGGCGCGCGATCGCGATGTCGACGCGGCCTTCCTCGGGCGTGTACTTCACGGCGTTCTCGAGCAGGTTGCGCAGCAGCATGCGCAGCGCCTCGGACTGGCCCTTCACCGTGGCGCCCTCGTCGGCGCGCGCGATGCCGATGTCGATGCGCCGCGCCTGGGCCGCGGCCACGGCATCCGACACGGCCAGCCGCGCCACCTCCGCGAGCACCACCGGCTCGGGCGGCGCGCCCGCGGCCATGCTGGCCTCGTGGCGCGCGAGCGCGAGCATCTGCTCGACCAGCCGCGTCGCGCGGTCGATGCCCGCCACCAATCGGCCGATGGCGAGCTCGCGCGCGCCGTCGTCGCTGGCGCGCTGCAGGCCCTGCACCTGCAGCTTGAGTGCGGCCAGCGGCGAGCGCAGCTCGTGCGCCGCGTCGGCCACGAAGTGCTTCTGCGCCTCGAAGGCCTGCCGCACGCGGTCGAACAGCAGGTTGAGCTCCTGCACCAGCGGCCGTACCTCGTCGGGCAGCTTCTCCTCGCTCACGGGCGAGAGATCGTCGGCCTGGCGCGAGGCCACCTGGGTGCGCACGCGCGCCACCGGCGCGAGCGAGCGGCTCACCACCCACCACACGACCAGCATCAGGAGCGGCGCCATCAGCGCCACCGGCGCGACGGTGCGCAGCGCCAGGGTGCCGGCCATGTGCTGGCGCGCCGCCATGTCCTGCGCCACCTGGATCACCAGCCCGCGCGTCTGCATCGAGAACACGCGGTAGGTGGTGCCGCGCGCGCGCACGTCGGCGAAGCCCAGTACCGCGAGCTGCGGCAGCGCGGCCTGGTCGGCCGACTCGAAGATGCGCACGCCGTCGGCGGTCCAGACCTGCACCACGAAATCGAAGTTCTGCTCGGCGCCGCCGAGGCCGCCCACCGCCGCGCTGGGCGGCAGGCCTGCGCGCAACGAGAGCGCCATCTGCTGCATGTGGTAGTCGAAGATCTCGTCGGCCTCCTTGAGCACGGTGCGGTAGGCCACCAGCGCCTGCGCGCCGGCCGCCAGCACGATGGCCGCGAGCAGAAACCACAAGAGGCGCGCGCGCAGCGAGCCGGTCATGCGCGCGATCAGTCCCATCACGCCGCTCATGCCGCTCACGCCTTCGGCACCATGTAGCCAACGCCGCGCACGTTGCGGATCAGCTCCGCGCCGAGCTTCTTGCGCAGGCCGTGCACGTAGACCTCGACCGCGTTGCTGCTGATCTCGTCCTTCCAGCTGTAGAGCTTCTCCTCGAGCTGCGCGCGCGAGAGCACCATGCCGGGCCGTGCCAGCAGCGGCTCGAGCACGGCCCATTCGCGTGCCGACAGCACCACGGGCTGGCCGGCCACGCTGACCTCGCGGGTGGCGGGATTGATGCTCACGCCCATGTGTTCGTAGACCGGCTCGGCGCGCCCGGCCGCGCGGCGCAGCAGCGCGCGGATGCGCGCCAGCAGCTCGTCGAGGTCGTAGGGCTTGAGCACGTAGTCGTCGGCGCCGGCATCCAGGCCCTCGATGCGCTGCTGGATCGAGTCGCGCGCGGTGGCGATCAGCACCGGCATGCGCTGCTTGCGCGCCCGCAGGTTGCGCAGCACCTCCAGGCCGTCGCGGCGCGGCACGCCGAGGTCGAGCAGCACCAGGTCGTAGTCCTGGGTGCGCAGCGCCGACTCGGCGCTGTCGCCGTCCTTGACCCAGTCGACCGCGTACTGCTCGGCCCGCAGCAGGTCGAGCACGGCTTCGCCGATCATCACGTCGTCTTCGAGGAGCAGCAGTCGCATGGCGGGTTCCTGGAGTTCTGGTTTCGAGGTTCGAGGCGGCCGGATCGGGCGAAGTTCAAAGCAGCGCGCGCACCTCGCGCGCGGCCTCGAACAGCAGCGGCAGCATGTCGCGCCGCACGGCCTCCTCCTGGTAGCGCGCGCCCGACAGCACCACGTTGAGCGCGGCCACCGTGTGGCCCTGCATGTCGCGCAGCGGCACGGCCAGCGCCTGCACGCCGAGCTCGTGCTCCTCGCTCGCGAAGCAATGGTCTTCCTTGCGCGCGCGCGTCACCAGCTGGCGCAACGCGCGCGCCTGGGTGGTGGTCTGCGGCGTGAGGCGCGCCAGGTGGCGGCCCGTGAGCCAGCGCGTGAACTCGGCCGGCGGCAGCGCGGCCAGCAGCACGCGGCCGGTGGAGGTGGCATGGGCCGGCAGCCGCGCGCCCAGGTGCAGGCCGTAGGCCAGCACGCGCGTGGGCGTGCCGTAGCTGCCGCTGCGCGCCACGATCACCACCTCCTCGCCATCGAGCACCACGGCCGAGAAGGATTCGCCGGTCTGCGCCGCGAGCCGGTTCAGCGTGGGCTGCAGCGCGCGCGGCAGGCGCGACGAGGCCAGGTAGCTGCCCGAGAAGCGCAGCACCTTGGGCGCCATCCAGAAGTAGCTGCCGTCGGTCTCGAGATAGCCCAGGTGCGCCAGGGTCAGCAGGTGCCGGCGCGCCGCGGCGCGCGTGAGGCCGGCGCGTTCGGCCGCCAGGGTGGCGTTGAGGCGCTGGCGCTCGGTGTCGAAACTTTCGAGCACCGCCATTCCCTTGGCGATGCCCTCGATGAAGTCGGCTCTGGCGATGGTCATGAGTGAGGCGAAGCGGGAAGTTGCGCGATCATCGCGCAGCCATTCGCATGATCGCACACAGCCGCATCGCCCGGCATGCCAGGGCGGCGCGCGCGCCCTACGCTTCGCGGAACTTCTCGGAGACAACGACATGCGCACCCAGGTAGCGATCATCGGCGCCGGCCCGGCCGGCCTTCTGCTCGGCCAGCTTCTGTTCAAGGCCGGCATCGACAACGTCATCGTCGAACGCCAGAGCGGCGACTACGTGCTCGGGCGCATCCGCGCGGGCGTGCTCGAGCAGGTCACGATGGACCTGCTGGAGCGTGCCGGCGTCGACGCCCGCGCCAAGGCCGAGGGCCTGCCGCACGGAGGCATCGAACTGCTGTTCAAGGGCGCGCGCCACCGCATCGACATGCACGGCCTCACGGGCGGCAAGCAGGTCACGGTGTACGGCCAGACCGAGGTGACGCGCGACCTGATGGAAGCGCGCGCGGCCGAGGGCCTGTCCACCGTCTACAGCGCGGCCAACGTGAGCCTGCACGACTTCGATTCACGCTCGCCGCGCGTGCGCTACGAGAAGGACGGCCGGACGTACGAGATCGAGTGCGACTTCATCGCCGGCTGCGACGGCTACCACGGCGTGAGCCGCGCGAGCGTGCCGGCCGATGCGATCCAGACCTACGAGAAGGTCTACCCCTTCGGCTGGCTCGGCGTGTTGGCCGACGTGCCGCCGGTGTCGCACGAGCTGATCTACGCCAACACCGAACGCGGCTTCGCGCTGTGCAGCATGCGCAGCGCCACGCGCAGCCGCTACTACGTGCAGGTGCCGACCGAGGAACGGGTGGAGAACTGGAGCGACGAGGCCTTCTGGAACGAGCTGCGCGCGCGACTCGACCCGGAAGCGCGCGAGCGGCTGGTGACCGGCCCCTCGCTCGAGAAGAGCATCGCGCCGCTGCGCAGCTTCGTGGCCGAGCCGATGCGCTTCGGTTCGCTGTTCCTGGCCGGCGACGCGGCGCACATCGTGCCGCCGACCGGCGCCAAGGGGCTGAACCTCGCGACGGCCGACGTGGGCTACCTGTCGCGTGCCTTCGAGATCTTCTACCGCGAGCGCTCGGCCTCGGCGCTCGACCGCTATTCCGACCTGTGCCTGCGCCGGGTCTGGAAGGCCGAGCGCTTCTCGTGGTGGTTCACCTCGCTGATGCACCGCTTCCCCGAGACCGGCGCCTTCGGCCAGAAGATCCAGGAGGCCGAGCTCGACTACCTCGTGCATTCGCACGCGGCCTCGACCTCGCTGGCCGAGAACTACGTCGGGCTGCCGCTCGAGGACTTCTGAGCCTCGGCCTCGAGCTTCTTCTTCATCGCGGCCGCGCCCTCGTCCATCATGCCTGCGATGTGGGGCGCGAGCTCGTCGGGCAGCACGTCGGTGATCCAGACGAAGCGCGAGCGCCCTTCGCCCGCGTCGAACACCTGCGCCGACGCATGGTGATGGCGCATGCGGCTGCCCGTGACGGTGTAGGCGATGCGGCGAAGCGACTCGTCGATCGACACCGGCAGCTCGCGCGCCACGCTGCCGTTGGAGAAGTCGAGGACGCGCGCGCCCTCCTCGTCGATGCGGCAGGCCGTGAGGAAGCCCGGCGCGAGCCGCTCGTGCACGGCACGGAAGTCGCGCAGCGCGTCCCAGACCTGCGCCGCGCTCGCGGCGAGTTCGAATTCCCGGTGGATGGTGGCCATGGCGGGCTCCTTCGCGCTCAGGGATGGCGGCCCGCGCGGGCCGGGACTGTCAGTTCGAGTTCGATGGCGTGGTGCATGGCGATGGCTTCCTGGTCGATGAATGGATCAGGCGTTCATCGTCGAGCAAGGCCGCGAGGCGGTCTTGGAGAATCTTGCGGTCGCCGCGCGCGGCACGGCGGAAGTCGCCCGGCGAGACACCGGCGGCGCGCCGGAAGGTGCGCACGAAATTGCTGAGGTCGGCAAAGCCCACGTCGAGCGCGATCTCGGTCACGGGACGGTCGCCGTCGGCGAGCAGGCGCGCCGCATGGCGCAGGCGCGAGCGCACCAGGTACTGGTGCGGCGTCACGCCCAGCACCTGAGAGAACAGCCGCAGGAAATGGAAGGCGCTGAGCCCGGCCTCGGCCGCGGCCTGCTCGAGGCCGATGTCCTCGTGCGAACCCTCGGCGATCCACATCGCGGCATCGACGGCGCGGCGCCGGTCGCGCGCGGGGGCCGCTCCGGGCCGCGGCGCATCGCGCCCTTCCACGAGGTCGACGAAGCGATGGGCGAACTGCATGCCGACCTCGTCGAGGCCGAGGTCGCTGCGGCCCTCGACCGCGGCCTGCGCGAGTTCGCCGAGCACCATCAGCCCGGGCAGCGGCGGCAGGCCGCCGGCCTGCCAGGTGCCGCGCCCGCCGCCGATCAGCTCGACGAAGCCCGGCGAGAGGTGGAAGGCCAGGCACTCGTCGCCGCAGACATGGTGGTCGTGGGTGCAGACGTACTCGTCGCCCGGCGCGCCGATGAGCACCGAGCCGGCCACGAGCTCGTAGGCATGGCCGCGCGTGCGACAGCCGAAGCTGCCCTTGCGCACGTACGAGACCGAATGGCCCTCGTGCATCTCGGCGAAAGGCGGGGCATCGGGGCCCGCGTCGCAGCGGTAGCTCGAGACCCGGATCGGCTCGGTCTGCAGTTCGGTGACCACGAGCATGGTGGTTCTTCCGCAGTACCGGCCGTGCGGCGGGCCCTCAGTCGACCGTCTGCATCGCCTGCCACACGCGCGAGGGGCTCAGCGGCATGTGCAGGCGCGGCGCGCGGGCGGCATGGCCGTTGCGCGCGAAGGCGTCGGCCACGGCATTGACGATGGCCGGCGTGGCACCGATGGTGCCCAGCTCGCCCACGCCCTTGACGCCCAGCGGGTTGTTCTTGCAGGGCGTCGACTCGTCCATCTCCATGTGGAACATGGTGCTGACGATGTCGGCGCGCGGCGCGGCGTAGTCCATCAGGCTGCCGGTGACGGGCTGGCCGGTCTCGTGGTCGTACACCACCTGCTCGTAGAGCGCCTGGCCGATGCCCTGCACCGCGCCGCCCTCGAGTTGGCCGCGCACGATCATCGGGTTGACCACGCGGCCCACGTCGTTGACCGAGCTGTAGGCCACCACGCTGATCTCGCCGGTGGGCGGATCGATCTCGATCTCGCAGATGTGGCAGCCGTTGGGCCAGGTCGGGCCGGCCACGGTGCTGGTGGAGTCGACGAAGATCTCGCGCTCGGGCTGCTTGCCCGCGAGCGTGAACAGGTCGAGCTCGAGGTCGGTGCCGATCACGGCGAAGGCGCCGCGGCTGTAGGTCACGTCGTCGATCGCCACCTCGAATTCCTGGGCCGCGAGTTCGCGCGCCTTGTCGATGGTGCGTTCGGCGCCGATGCGCACCGCCGAGCCGCCGGTGAACAGCGAACGCGAACCCGCGCTGCCGAAGCCGTCGCCGCGGTCGGTGTCGCCGAGCACCACGCGCACCTTCTCGATCGGCACGCCGAAGGCGTCGACCGCGAGCTGGGCCAGCGAGGTGGCGATGCCCTGCCCCATGGCATTGACGGCCGAGAACACCTCGATCACGCCGTCGGCCTGCACCGAGACGGTGACGCGTTCCTCGAACACGTTGCCGCCGGTCCACTCGAGGAATGTGGCGATGCCCAGGCCGCGATGGCGGCCGTTGCGCGCCGATTCGGCCGCGCGGGCCTCGAAGCCGTTCCAGTCGGCCAGGCCCAGCGCCTGGTCCATCACCGACTCGAACTTGCCGGTGTCGTAGGTCTGCGCCATCGGGTTCTTGTACGGCATCTGCTCGGGGCGGATGAAGTTGCGCCGGCGCAGCTCGATGCGGTCGATGCCGGTCTGGCGCGCGGCCTCGTCCATCAGCCGCTCGATGGTGAAGATCGCCTCGGGCCGGCCGGCGCCGCGGTAGGCGCCGGTGGGCGCGGTGTTGGTGAGCACCGCCTTGAAGTGGAAGTCGATGGTCTGGATGTCGTAGACGCTGGTCTGCACCCAGGGGCCGATCAGCAGCTGGATCGCGACGCCGGTGCCGGTGGCATAGGCGCCGACGTTGGCCAGCGTCTTGATGCGCAGCGCGAGGATGCGTCCCTTGGCATCGAGCGCGAGCTCGGCCTTGGCCTCGATGTCGCGGCCATGGGCGCTCGAGAGGAATTCCTCGCTGCGGTCGGCCACCCACTTCACGGGGCGCTTCACCTGCAGCGCCGCGAAGGCCACAGCGATGTCCTCGGGGTAGGCCCCGGTCTTCATGCCGAAGCCGCCGCCGACGTCGCCGACCACCACGCGGACCTTGTCCTTGGCCAGGCCGATGGCGGCGCAGATCGAATCGCGCACGCCCGAGGGCATCTGGGTGCTCATGCGGATCGTGAGACGGCCGGTGTCGGCATCGGGCGCCGCGAGCACCGAGCGCGGCTCGATGGTCAGTGCCACCACGCGCTGGTTGACCACGTCGAGCGCCACCACGTGGGCGGCCTTGGCAAAGGCGGCCGTGGCGGCCTCGCTGCTGCCGTGGCGCATCTCGGCCGCGACGTTGCCGCTCGCCGCTTCGCACAGCTGGGGCGCGCCTTCGGCGGTGGCGGCCGCGAGGTCGACCACCATCGGCAGCTCCTCGTACTCGACCATCACGGCTTCGGCCGCGTCGCGCGCCTGCTGCACGGTGTCGGCCACCACCACGGCCACGGCCTCGCCGACGAAGCGCACGCGTTCGTGCGCGATGGCATGGCGCGCGGGGCTGGCGCTGTCGCCCCCGTCGGCACGCTTGAAGCCGGCGGCGCCGGGCATCGGCTTGACGCCGGCCGCGGCCAGGTCGGCGCCGGTGATCACGGCGAGCACACCCGGCAGCGCGAGCGCGGCCGAGGTGTCGACCGAGACGAGGCGCGCGTGGGGGTACGGGGAGCGCAGGAAGACCAGGTGGGACTGGTTCGGCAGGGACACGTCGTCCGTGTAGCGGCCGGCACCTGAGAGAAGACTCTGGTCTTCGAGCCGGCGCACGGCCTGGCCGCTGCCGAAACGCATGGGGTTGGGGTCTGTGGTCAACGTGGTCCTCTTGTACCGGGCCCGCGCACAACGCTGGCGCGCTGGGACCGTCATGGGGTGCTTCTTCGAAGGAAGCTCCGCACTATATGTGAGCTTGGGCAAACGTGTGCGCCTTTGGACGAGTGCATTGCGAGGGCACCAGAAAGGGGCGCCACCAGGGGGACGCGGCGGCGGGTTGGCCCGGTTTTTCGCCCCCGATACGAAGATGCGCCGCGCAAGCCGTGTATACCTACGGCCATGCGACAACTGCCCTGGCTCGAACCCGGCGATGCCCTGCCCGACCCCTCGACAGCGTGGGGAATCGCCGATCCCGTGCCCGGCCTGCTGGCCGCCGGCGGCTCGCTCGATGTCGATACTCTCTTGCGCGCCTACGGCCGCTGCGTCTTCCCCTGGTTCAGCGAGGACCAGCCGATCCTGTGGTGGAGCCCCGATCCGCGCATGGTGCTGCAGGTGGCCGATTTCCGGCTCCACCGCTCGCTGCGCAAGACGCTGGCGCGCTTCGCGCAGGCGCCGGGCTGCGAGATTCGCATCGACCACGACTTCGCGGCCGTCATCCGGGCCTGCTCGGGCTCGGCTCGCCCGGGCCAGTCGGGCACCTGGATCGTGCCCGACATGGTCGCCGCCTATACCGAATTGCACCGGGCCGGACACGCCCACAGCGTCGAGACCTGGATCGACGGCGAGCTCGCGGGCGGGCTCTACTGCGTGGCGATCGGCGGCGCCGTGTTCGGCGAATCGATGTTCACGCGCCGCCCCGATGCCTCGAAGATCGCGCTGGCGGCGCTGGTGTGCCTGTGCCGGCGCTTCGGCGTGCGGATGATCGACTGCCAGCAGAACACGGCCCACCTCGCGAGCCTGGGCGCGCACGAAATGCCGCGCGCGCGCTTCGTCGAGCACGTGGCCCGGGCCCGGGAAGCGACGGGCCCCGCGTGGCGTTTCGAGCCCGTATACTGGTCCGAACTCCTGTCCGCGCGACCCTCTCACCCGACGTGACGCACCTCAAGGATCTCCCGCTCCACACGCTGCAGTTCTACGCGACCGCGCCCTATCCCTGCAGCTACCTGCCGGACCGCCAGGCCCGCTCGCAGGTGGCCACTCCCAGCCACCTGATCCACAACGACGCGTACTCGGACCTGGTGCTCAGCGGCTTCCGGCGCAGCGGCATGTTCACCTACCGCCCGTACTGCGACGGCTGTCGCGCCTGCGTGCCGCTGCGGGTGCTGGCCAGTGCCTTCAAGGCCTCGCGCAGCCAGCGCCGGGCGGTCAAGCAGCACGCCGACCTGCAGGCCCGCGTGCTCAAGCTGTGCTTCGTGCCCGAGCACTACCAGCTCTACCTGCGCTACCAGAACGGCCGCCACGCGGGCGGCGGCATGGACCACGACAGCATCGACCAGTACACCCAGTTCCTGCTGCAAAGCCGCGTGAACTCGCGGCTGGTCGAGTTCCGCGAGACCCTGCCCGACGGCAGCGCGGGCGCGCTCAAGATGGTGTCGATCCTCGACGTGCTCAACGACGGCATCTCGGCCGTCTACACCTTCTACGAGCCCGAGGACGGCATGGCCTACGGCACCTACAGCGTGCTCTGGCAGATCGAGCAGGCGCGCAAGCTCGGCCTGCCCCACGTCTACCTGGGCTACTGGATCGAACACAGCCCGAAGATGAACTACAAGGCGCGCTTCGCGCCCCACGAATTGCTGATCGACGGCCGCTGGCAGCGCGCCAGCGATTTCACAAGATAAAATGGCGCCCGGTCTTCACCGCACAGCGCCATGAGAAAAAACCATTCAGACATTCCGGCCACCCCCGTCATCCAGGTCATCGAACGCATGTTCGCGCTGATCGACGTGCTGGCCTCGCGCGAAGAAGCCATTTCCCTGAAGGAAATCAGCGAAAAGACGGGGCTTCATCCCTCCACCACCCACCGCATCCTCAACGACCTCGCGGTCGGCCGCTTCGTCGATCGTCCCGAGGCCGGCAGCTACCGGCTCGGCATGCGCCTGCTGGAGCTCGGCAACCTGGTCAAGGGGCGGCTCAACGTGCGCGACGCCGCGCTGGGCCCGATGCGCGAGCTGCACAAGCTCACGCAGCAGCCGGTCAACCTCAGCATGCGCCAGGGCGACGAGATCGTGTACATCGAGCGCTCCTACAGCGAGCGCTCGGGGATGCAGGTGGTGCGCGCCATCGGCGGCCGCGCCGCGCTGCACCTGACCTCCACCGGCAAGCTGTTCCTGGCCGCGGACGATCCGCAGCGGGTGCGCAGCTACGCCACCCGCACCGGACTGGCCGGCCACACGCGCAACAGCATCACGCAGCTGCCGGCGCTCGAGCGCGAGCTGTCGAAGGCGCGCCAGTACGGCATCGCGCGCGACAACGAGGAGCTCGAACTCGGCGTGCGCTGCATGGCCGCCGGCATCTACGACGACCAGGGCAAGCTGGTCGCGGGGCTGTCGATCTCGGCACCGGCCGACCGGCTCGACGAAGGCTGGCTGCCGAAACTGCAGGCGACCGCGAACGAGATCTCGGAGGCACTGGGCTTCAAGCAGGGCGTGGCGCCCGCTGGCGGGGCCGTAGCGGCCGCGCCGGGGTCGGCCTCCACCGAGGGCGCCTGAGAGGCGCCTGGCGCCTTCCAGGGGCTTTGACCGCTCTCCTCGCGCGCCCCATGAAAAAAGCCGGCAACCGCCGGCTTTCGTCTTTGGGCGGGCCCGCTCAGCCCGCGATCTGGTACGCCACGGCGCGCGAGGCGGCCGGCGAACCCGGAACCGCATGCGTGGCCTCGACCCAGCGGCGCACGCGCTCGGCGTCGGCGATGCGGCTGAACTTGCCGGCCGAATCGAGGAACACCATGATCAGCTTGCGGCCCGCGACCCGGGCCTGCATCACCAGGCACTGGCCGGCTTCGGAGATGTAGCCGGTCTTCTGCACGCCGATGTCCCAGTCGGGGCTCTTCACGAGGCGGTTGGTGGTGTTGAACTGCAAGGTGCGGCGGCCGACCTCGACCTGGTACTCGGGCGAGGTGGACAGCGAACGCACGGTGGCGTCGGCGTAGGCGGCGTTCACCAGCAGCGCCAGGTCCTGCGCGCTCGACTGGTTGCGGCTCGACAGGCCGGTGGGCTCGACGTAACGCGTGTCCTTCATGCCGAGCATGCGGGCCTTGGCGTTCATGATGCTCACGAAGGTGCTCAGGCCACCGGGATAGGTGCGGCCCAGCGCGTGGGCGGCGCGGTTCTCGCTCGACATCAGCGCCAGGTGCAGCAGTTCGCCGCGCGTGAGCGTGGTGCCGACCGTCAGGCGCGAGCTGCTGCGCTTCTCGGTGTCGACGTCGTCCTGGGTGATGGTGATGAGCTCTTCGTTCGGCAGCTTGGCCTCGCTGATCAGCAGGCCGGTCATGAGCTTGGTGAGCGAGGCGATCGGCAGCACGGCGTGGTCGTTCTTGCTGAACAGCACCTCGTGCGTGTCCTGGTCGACCACCAGCGCGACGCTCGACTTGAGTTCGAGCGCGTCGTCGGTGGTGTGCAGGCCGGCCATCTGACCGAAGGACTGGCGCGGCGGCGCCTCGACACGGACCACCGAGCGGCGCTGCACGGCCACCACGGTCTTGCCGTTCTTCTTTTGCAGGGTGGCCACCACGTTGCGGCCACCACGGACCACCTTGTCGGCCTTGTCTTCACGGCCGCCACGCTTGGCGACCTTGGACGACGCGGCATTGCGCTTCACCTCGACCGGCGCGGCGCCGCGGGCTTTCTTCGAGACGGCCGCCGTCTTGGCGGGGGCAGCCTTTTCTTTCTTGGCGGCCTGGGCGCCGGACAACAAAAAAGCCGTCGCGCAGAACGCGACGGCGAGGGTGCGAAGGCTTGAAACGCGGTGGAGACGGGCTTCGGGCATGTACAAAATCTCCAGCGGCAGGAATGAGGACCGCAGTGTATCGAAATCAAAAAAGGCACGCAATATCAGCTACTTGCATCCTTTTCTTCATTCGAATACCAAGGATCGCCCGAAAACCTAACCTTGTGCCGCCACTCTCTCAGCTTGGCTCTGTAACTTGTTGAGCGCACTCAAATAAGCCTTTGCCGACGCCACAACGATGTCGGGATCCGCCCCGACGCCGTTGACCACCCGCCCCGCGTTTTGTAACCGGACTGTAACTTCTCCCTGGCTTTCCGTCGAGCCACTGATGGCATTGACCGAGTAAAGAACCATCTCGGCGCCGCTCTTGACGTGCGATTCGATGGCCTTGAGGGAAGCATCGACCGGGCCATTGCCGTCCGACTCGCCCGTGACTTCCTTGCCATGGACGGTGAAGACGACCTTCGCCTGGGGGCGTTCGCCGGTTTCGCTGTGCTGAGCGAGAGAAACGAAAGCAAACTGTTCGCCAACGTTCGCACCCTCCTCCGCGCTGACAAGCGCGAGGATGTCCTCGTCGAAAATTTCGGACTTGCGGTCGGCCAGCTCCTTGAAGCGCAGGAAGGCGGCGTTGATCTCGCCCTCGCTCTCCATGGTCACGCCGAGTTCCTGCAGCCGCTGCTTGAAGGCGTTGCGACCGCTGAGCTTGCCCAGCACGATCTTGTTGGCGCTCCAGCCCACGTCCTCGGCCCGCATGATCTCGTAGGTGTCGCGCGCCTTGAGCACGCCGTCCTGGTGGATGCCCGAGGCATGCGCGAAGGCATTGGCGCCCACCACGGCCTTGTTGGGCTGCACCACGAAGCCGGTGGTCTGGCTGACCATGCGGCTCGCGGCCACGATGTGCTGGGTGTCGATGTTCAGCGCGAGGCCGAAGTAGTCCTTGCGGGTCTTCACGGCCATCACGATCTCCTCGAGCGAGCAGTTGCCCGCGCGCTCGCCGAGGCCGTTGATGGTGCATTCGACCTGGCGCGCGCCGCCGATCTTCACGCCGGCCAGCGAGTTCGCCACCGCCATGCCGAGGTCGTTGTGGCAATGCACCGACCAGATCGCCTTGTCGCTGTTGGGAATGCGCTCGCGCAGCGTCTTGATGAAGTTGCCGTAGAGCTCGGGGATCGCGTAGCCCACGGTGTCGGGCACGTTGATCGTGGTCGCGCCCTCGGCGATCACGGTCTCGAGCACGCGGCACAGGAAGTCGGGATCGCTGCGGTAGCCGTCCTCGGGGCTGAACTCCACGTCGGCCACCTGGTTGCGCGCGAAGCGCACGGCGAGCCGGGCCTGCTCGTGCACCTCGTCGGGCGACATGCGCAGCTTCTTCTCCATGTGCAGCGGCGAGGTCGCGATGAAGGTGTGGATGCGGCCGCGCGCCGCGCCCTTGAGCGCTTCGGCGGCGCGCGCGATGTCGCGGTCGTTGGCGCGCGAGAGGCCGCACACCGTCGAATCCTTGATCGCGTTGGCGATCGCCTTCACTGCCTCGAAGTCGCCATTCGAGCTGGCCGGGAAGCCGGCCTCGATGACGTCGACCCGCAGCCGCTCGAGCTGCTTGGCGATGCGCATCTTCTCGTCGCGCGTCATCGAGGCGCCGGGCGACTGCTCGCCGTCGCGCAAGGTGGTGTCGAAAATTATGAGTTGGTCGGTCATCGTGGTTCTCCTTCGTTTCTGGCCACCTGGCGCATCGGGCGGGATGGGGTTCAGACGGTCGCGGTCTCCGATTGTGCGCTGTGCGCGCCGTTGCCCCTGGCGCGCTCCACGCCCGAGACGATCGCCTTCAGCGACGCGGCGATGGTGTCCTCGTCGATGCCCACGCCGAACAGCGTGCGCGATTCGTCCACGCGCAGCTCCAGGTAGGCCACGGCCTTGGCATCGGCACCGGCGCCGATCGCATGCTGGTGGTAGTCGATGACACGCACCGCATGGCCGGTCGCGGCGCTCAGCGCGTGCGTGAAGGCATCGATCGGGCCGTTGCCGCGGCCTTCGATGGCCACGGTCTCGCCGTTCCAGGCCAGGTCGCCGCGCAGGAGCACCGAGGCGTTGGCGCCGCCCTTGCCCTCCTCCTGCAACACACGGTGCTGGAGCGCCTGTACCGACTCGATGCCGTACTCGCGCACGAACAGCTGCCACAGGTCCGCAGCCGTGAGCTCCTTGCCCGCGACGTCCATCACGCGCTGCACCGTCTGGCTGAACTCCATCTGCAGGCGGCGCGGCATCTCGATGCCGTACTCGCTCTCGAGCAGGTAGGCGATGCCGCCCTTGCCCGACTGGCTGTTGACGCGGATCACGGCCTCGTAGCTGCGGCCGACGTCCTTCGGATCGATCGGGAGGTAGGGCATGTCCCAGATGTCGCCGTCCTTGCGCGCCGAGAAGGCCTTCTTGATCGCATCCTGGTGCGAGCCCGAGAACGAGGTGTAGACCAGGTCGCCCACGTAGGGATGGCGCGGATGCACGGGAATCTGGTTGCAGTGCTCGACCGTGGCGCGGATCTCGTCGATGTTCGAGAAGTCGAGTTCGGGCGAGACGCCCTGCGTGTAGAGATTGAGCGCCACGTTGACGAGGTCGAGGTTGCCGGTGCGCTCGCCGTTGCCGAACAGGCAGCCTTCGATGCGGTCGGCGCCGGCCATCAGCGCGAACTCGCCGGCGGCGGTGCCGGTGCCGCGGTCGTTGTGTGGATGCACCGAGAGCACGATCGCATCGCGGCGCGCGAGGTTGCGGTGCATCCACTCGATCATGTCGGCAAAGATGTTCGGCGTGGAGTGCTCGACCGTCGACGGCAGGTTGACGATGCACTTGCGCTCGGGCGTCGGCGCCCAGACCGCGGTGACCGCATCGACCACGCGCTTGGAGAACGCGAGGTCGGTGCCCGAGAACATCTCGGGCGAGTACTGGAAGGTCCAGCGCGTGTTCGGCTGTTTCGCGGCCATCTCGTTGAACATGCGCGCATGCGAGGCGGCGAGCTCGACGATGCCGTCCTCGTCCATGCCGAGCACCACGCGGCGCATCACGGGCGCCACGGCGTTGTAGAGATGGACGATGGCGCGCGGGGCGCCCTGCAGGGCCTCGAAGGTGCGGGCGATCAGGTGGTCGCGCGCCTGCGTCAGCACCTGGATCGTCACGTCGTCGGGAATGCGGTCTTCCTCGATGAGCTTGCGCACGAAATCGAACTCGACCTGCGACGCGGAGGGAAAGCCAACCTCGATCTCCTTGAAGCCGATGGCGACCAGGGTCTCGAACATGCGCATCTTGCGCGTGATGTCCATCGGCTCGACCAGGGCCTGGTTGCCGTCACGCAGATCGGTCGACAGCCAGATCGGCGCCTTGGTCAGCACGGCGTCGGGCCAGGTGCGGTCCTTGAGACCGATGGGCGCGAAGGCACGGTATTTGGCTTGAGGTTGCTTCAACATGTCGATTTCTCTGCTGTGATGGTTGGTAATCAACCAGCAACCCCAAAAAACAAAACGGCCCGTTGCTGGTGCGAACGGGCCGTGGTGATGGATTTGCGCGTGCGCTACCGTCTCCGCCCGTGAGGGAGAGCTAGTAGGGCCAGCAGCGAAATCATCTTCGTCATGAGGGTTGCGAATTTAGCACAGCCTTCGCGGCTTTGTGAAGACGGTGCAGCAATGCCTGTCTCAGTTGTGCAATCCGCGCTCGTCGGGCTCCTCGGTCGAGGTGCTGATCACGCTGGTCTGCTGCCCCTTGGCTTTGCGCCATGCATAGACCACGTAGCCGCTCAGGCCGTAGACCACGAACAGGCCGAACAGCACCGTCGGCGGATGGATGTTGATGACCGCGATGCCGAGCGCGATCAGCACGATCACGGCGAAAGGCACGCTCTTCTTCATCTGCACGTCCTTGAAGCTGTAGAACGGCGCGTTGGTCACCATCGTGAGGCCCGCATAGAGCGTGAAGGCGAAGGTGATCCAGGTGATCTGGGTCCACGAGAGGTACAGCACCTCGCCGCCGCGCTTGCCCCATTCGGTCATGAGCCAGATGAAGCCGGCCACCAGCGCCGCGGCCGCGGGCGACGGCAGGCCCTGGAACCAGCGCTTGTCGACCACGCCGGTGTTGACGTTGAAGCGCGCGAGCCGCAGCGCCGCGCAGGCGCAATAGACGAAGGCCGCGATCCAGCCCCACCGGCCCAGGCCCTTGAGCGACCACTCGTAGGCGATCAGCGCGGGCGCGGCGCCGAACGAGACCATGTCGGACAGCGAGTCCATCTGCTCGCCGAACGCGCTCTGCGTGTTGGTCATGCGCGCCACGCGGCCGTCGAGGCTGTCGAGCACCATGGCCGCGAAGACGCCCAGCGCGGCGAGGTCGAAGCGCGCGTTCATCGCCATCACGACCGAATAGAAGCCGCCGAACAGCGCGGCCAGCGTGAACAGGTTCGGCAGGACGTAGATGCCCTTTCGCCGCTTGCGCGGCTGGACCTCGTCGGGGACGGTGTCGTCATGCATTGGATAGGTCTCCGTCCCTCATGGGCATTGTCGGCTCAGCTATCTCTTCGATAGCAATTCGGTCACTGGGTCGCATCCCCGGAAGTGTAGTTCAGGGGCACGCCCGCCCTCCAAGCAAAAGGGCCACCGCGAGGGTGGCCCTGGGGGAATCGGGCACCGGAGCGCCCTGCTCGCCTGGAGATCAGTTGCGGGTCTGGTCGACCAGCTTGTTCTTCTTGATCCAGGGCATCATCGCGCGCAGCTTCTCGCCGACGACTTCGATCTGATGCTCGGCATTCAGGCGACGGCGGCTGATCAGCGCGGGCTGGCCTGCGGCGGCTTCGAGCACGAAGCTCTTGGCGTATTCGCCGGTCTGGATGTCGCGCAGCACTTGCTTCATGACCTTCTTGGTCTCGTCGGTCACGATGCGCGGGCCGGTGACGTACTCGCCGTATTCGGCGTTGTTCGAGATCGAGTAGTTCATGTTGGCGATGCCGCCTTCATAGAT
>JAESFO010000222.1_pt1 | contig 115771 bp, 107 predicted proteins | sample 9269421 | NCBI WGS metagenome assembly JAESFO01 (sample SAMN14502839, study PRJNA617101) | algae metagenome | isolation source: Nostoc desertorum CM1-VF14 and co-occurring heterotrophs from rocky... | place: USA: Clark Mountains, San Bernardino, California | collected 2000-06-05 | reverse complement strand
ACTACGCAGCCAGCACCGCCGAAGACACCCCGTTCGAGGGCCGGGTCGCGGCCGAGGACGTGGACGGCGACACGCTGACCTACAGCCTCACCACGGCGCCCAGCCACGGCACGGTCACGCTCGATGCGGCGACCGGCGCCTACACCTACACACCCACGGCCGACTACCACGGCACGGACAGCTTCGAGGTGACCGCGAGCGACGGCAACGGGGGTAGCGTCAGCGCCACGGTGGACATGACCGTCACGCCGGTGGCGGACATCGCCGGGGATACGCAGGCCACCGACGAAGACACGCCGGTGGACATCGACGTGCTCGCCAACGACAGCTTCGACGACCCGGGTCGTACCGTGACTGCCATCCATGGCACGGCGGCCACGGTGGGCACGCCGATCGCGGTGCCGAACGGTACCGTGACGCTGATGGCCGACGGCACCCTCGACTTCGTTCCCGCTGCGGGTTTCCACGGCCTCGCGAGCTTCAGCTACACCGTGCGTTCCGGCGGCGTGAGCGAAACCGCGACCGTGAACGTGAATGTCACGCACGTGAACGGTGAGACGGTGCCTTCGACCCCGTCGCCCGCGTCGGGTGGCCAGCCCTTGGCGCCCCGGCCGGCGCCAGTGGATGTCAGTCCCTGGCAGGATCATCCTTTTGTGCACGCGCCCGACGATGCTCTCCCATCGCGGACATCGGCAGGCGGCGAGCATCCGGCGCCCGACGCGGTCGTCCTCGAGGCCGTCAACGGCGTCGGCTCGCTGCAGGGTACGGTCCCGCTGGACGGCGGAACCGGGCCCCTGATCAGCGCGGTGAACGGGGTGCGCGGCTTCGACGGCACCACGCTGGAGATGCACGGCGTGGTGCTGGATGCCGTGCGCCGGATCAATTCACTGCGCAGCATCGACGCGCCCGACCACAACCGCACGCCGTCTTGGCGTTCGAGCGCATGGCATCCCGCCATCCCCCTCGAGGCCGATGCGCCCATCGCGTCCTCACTCCGCCTGGGCGGCGGGCTGGGCCTCGAACTCGAATTGCAGGGCGACCGTGCATGGATCACGGCGTTCGCGGAGGAATCATTGCGGGAGGTGCGGATCACGCTCGACGACGGCCGCCCCGTGCCGGCGTGGGTGCAGGTGGATCCGAGCGGCTTCGTCAACATCGACCGTCCTGCGGGCACCGAGCATCTTCGCCTGCACCTCACCTTCGTCTACGAGCGAGGCACCGTCCGCAGCGAGCACATCGGCGTCGATTTCAATGCGGGCCAGCTGCACCGGCGTGGGGTGCGAGACGGCGAGGCCATCGTGCCCAGCTTCTCGCAACAACTCGAGCAGGCCGTGAGGCCCAAAGCACTCGACCCCGAGCTGATGGCGCTGCTCGGTTGAGCCCGTGCGGCGAGGCCAGGTGGGCCTCACACCGCGCCGACGCTGCCCGTGACCGGCAGCACGATGCCCGTGATGTAGCCCGCGCAGCTCGGCGCGGCCAGGAAGACGTAGGCCGGGGAGAGTTCCTCGGGCTGGGCCGGGCGCTGCATGTCGGTGGCCTTGCCGAACTCCTTCACCTTCTCGGGTGGGCTGTCGGCCGGGTTCAGCGGCGTCCAGACCGGCCCCGGCGCCACTGCGTTCACCCGGATTCCCTTGGACAGCAGGTTGCTCGCGAGCGATTTGGTGAACGCGTGGATCGCGCCCTTGGTGGTCGAATAGTCGAGCAGGTGGGCACTGCCCTCGAGGCCCGTGACCGAGCCGGTGTTGATGATCGATGCACCCCGGCCCAGGTGCGGCACCGCGGCGCGCGCCATCTGGAAGTAGCCGAAGACGTTGGTGCGCAGCGTCATCTCGAAGCGCTCGTCGGTGATGTCCTCGATCGACTCGGCGTGCAGCTGGAAGGCTGCGTTGTTCACCAGGATGTCGAGCTTGCCGAAGGCATCGACCGTCTGCGCCACCGCCTCGCGGCAGAACGCCGGATCGCAGACATCGCCCCGGATGAGGATGCAGCGCGTGCCTTCGGCTTCCACATGGCGCCGGGTCTCCTCGGCGTCCTCGTCCTCGTCGAGGTAGGCGATGGCCACGTCGGCGCCCTCGCGGGCATAGAGCACCGCCACCGCGCGCCCGATGCCCGAGTCGCCGCCGGTGACGAGCGCCGCCATGCCTTCGAGCTTGCCGCTGCCCTTGTAATCGGGCGCCTCGAAGCGCGGCTGCAGCGCAAGGTCCGCCTCGTTGCCCGGCTTCTGCAGATGCTGGGCCGGCATCGGGTTGGCCGGCTCGGCGCGATGGCCCATCTGTGCCGGCTGGCGCGGTTTCTTGGCCGCAGGCTTGGCCTGGTCCTTGGCGTCCTGTGCCTGCTGGACGGCGCGCTGCCGCGCGGCGGTGGCCGCGGTGGCGGCGGACGATTTGCGGCTTGCCTTGCCGGCGGGCACGGCGGCTTTGTCTTTGCTCATGGCGCGAGGTCTCCTGCAACGGAAAGGCCACCGTAGTTCGGCGGCGGCGCGCCTGCGTAGGAGTGCACCGCCAATGCGCGCCCGCCGTGTCGGGCGTCGATTTCGCTGGCATCGAACGACGATGCGCGCCTACGCCGGCTTGCGCGCGCTGGTGCATGCTGGGTGCCTCGCGACTCTGGAGCCCGGGCGATGGCGCCTGAAAAGAACGACACGAACCATCCTCGCGGCCAGCGCGGCCATCATCATCCGTCGATCCAGGACCTGACGCACCGCAACATCGAGGCCATCCTGGCACTGGAAGACGAGAACCGCCGCTCCAAGCCGCCGCTGTATCGGCTGGTCTCGCGCGTCGCGCGCTTCTGCGGCACGGTGGCCTTCCTCTGGTGGAACCTCGCGTTCTTCGCCGCCTGGATCGCGCTCAACCAATGGGTCTGGCCCGTCGACCCCTATCCCTTCACCTTCCTGCTGTTCATGGTGTCGATCGAGGCCATCGTGCTGGCGATCCTGATCCTGATCAGCCAGAACATGTCGGCCGAGGAAAACGAACGGCGGCACCACCTCGACCTGCAGATCGACCTGCTGAACGAGCGCGAGATGACCGCGCTGCTGCGCCTGGTCACCCGCATGGCCGAGAAGATGGACCTGCCGTCCGAAAGCCACGGTGAAGTCCGGGCGCTGACCGAGCGCATCGACCCCGGCAAGGTGCTGCACCAGATCGTCGAGGCCGAATCGGTGCACCGCAAGAACGGCTGAGGTTCGGACCGCCGCGGCGGGGAGGGCGGTTAGGGCCTGTTCGCCCTATTTACGGGGATCGCGTTGGCCCGCCTTGGGGCTGGCTGCAAGGCGCCCGTGCGCAGCAATGCTGAAGCATTGCAAGCGCGGGCAACGCCGCAGACGGCCCCAATGCGGGCCAACCCGCAGGGAAGGCATGCCAAAGCGGCCAACTCCGCGTTGCACTCCTTGTGTGTGCCGACGCACACACTGCGTCGTGCGCCTTGATTTGTCCGCTTTGGCATGCCTTCGCGACCCCGTAAATAGGGTGAACAGGCCCTAGTTCCAGGCGCCGTCGTGTGCTGCGCTGGCCTCGTCGATCAGCGCCGGGCCGATGCACTCGATCGGATGCGGCGAAGCGCGGAACACGTCGCGGCACGAGAGCTCGGCGTCGCGCTGGTCCTGTCGCTCGCCGCGGAACGCGCGCAGGCGCTCGGCGTCGATGCCGAACACCACGCGGCCGATGTTCGACCAGAAGATCGCGCCCGCGCACATGACGCAGGGCTCGCCCGATGCATAGATCGTGGCGCTTGCCAGTTCTTCGCGCGTGAGGCCGCGTCCCGCGAGCGCGCGCAGCGCGTTGACCTCGGCATGGGCCGTGCAGTCGCCGGTCTCGCCGTTGCTGTTGGCCGCCTCGGCGAGCACCTCGCCGTCTGCCGAGACGATCACGGAGCCGAACGGCCGGTTGCCGCGGCGCCGCGCCGCATGCGACCAGACGATCGCCTTGCGCAGGTAGCGCTCGTCGCGTTCGTCGAGCGTGGCTTCGTCTGGAAGCGCGGTGTGGGTGGTGGTGATGAGGTTGCTGAAGTTCATGCCTTGGAAAGATTTCGTTCGTTGCGCGATGGCAGCATCGACGTGTTGAAGATCGCGTCGGACGCGGGCTTGACCTTGAGGCCGAAGACGTCGACGACCTGGTCGACCTGCTGCTCCAGCGTGAGCTTGCGGATGTCGCCGAGGCCGTGGCCTTGCGTGTCGGCCGCGCCCACGTACTGTGCGGTGACGCCCCAGCGCTCGAGTTCGACCTTCTCGTCGAGTATCGGTTCGCGCTGGCGCATGGCGGCAATGCTCGGCGCGGGATTGGCAAAGGTCTCGACGATGGCGCGGTTGGTCGCGCGCAGGAAGGCCGCGACCACCTTCGGATTTTGCGCGATCAAATTGCTGCTCGCGAGGATGGCGTTGCCGTAGAGGTCGACGCCGGCATCCGAATACTTGAGCACCGAGAGCTCTTCCTGCTTCATGCGCGCAAAGAGCGAGATCGCCGAGTCGTGGAAGTAGGTGGCGGCATCGACGTCGCCGCGCACCATCACGTTGTCGCGCGCCGAGAAGTCGGTGGTCTGCCACTGGAACGCGTCGCTGCGCATGCCCTGCCTGCGCGCCACCATCGGCCAGGCACGGCGGGTGGCCTCGACCGCGGCCGCGGCCACCTTCTTGCCCGCGAGGCTTTTGAAGTCGCCGGTGATGCCGCGGTCCTTGCGGCCGATGATCACGAACGGTGCGCGGTTGTAGTACTGGTACACGGCCTGCACCATCGGGGTGCCCGGATTCTGTGCATTGAATTCCACCAGCGAACTGATGTCGCCGAGGCCCATCTGGTACACGCCGCTCGCGATGCGCGTGATCGAGGCGACCGAGCCGGCACCGGTGTCGATGGTCACGTCCAGGCCTTCGTCCCGGTAGTAGCCCTTGCTGTGCGCAAGAAAGAAGGGCGCGGTCTGGCCGTTGATGCGGAAGTCGAGCGTGAACTTGACGGGTGTGAGCTTGTTGTTGCTGCCGCTCTGCGCGAGCACGGAAGGGGCGGCAAGGCTGGCGGCGCTGGTGGCTGCTGCGGCAAGAAAGAATCGGCGTTGCATGGTGGGGCTCCGGAGTCGGTCGTCTTGGGATCCCTCCCGCGCTGGCAGGAGGCGTCGCAAGAGCAATTTCCGGGCGGGCGCACGTGAATGGTGCGTGCGCTGCTGAACGCTTCTACTCTTGCGATGGCTGATGCACGACGCATGCCAGCGCAAGGCGCCGCGAGCGTGCACAATCCGGGCGCGCAACTTGCATCGCAGGTGGCGCAGAGTAGAAGCGTTCAGCCCTCGCGGCGGGAAATTGCTCTTTCAGGTTCGTCCGTACCCACGTGCAACAGAAGGAGTCCCGCATGCTCGTTTCCCGTCAACCCGTCTTCCGCAAGTTCTGGCATGCCGTCATGCCGCTGAGCGAACTTGCCGCCGGCCCGAAGCCTTTCAGGCTGCTGGGCGAAGACATCGTTCTCTTCATCGATGCCGAGGGCCAGCCGGCCGCGCTGCGCGACCGCTGCTGCCATCGCACCGCGAAACTCTCGAAGGGCTGGTGCGTCGATGGCCAAGGCAAGGCCTGCGGGCAGGGTGCGATCCAGTGCGGCTACCACGGCTGGACCTACGACCGCAGCGGCCAGGTGATCCGCATCCCGCAGTACGAAGCCGATCGCAAGATCCCGCCCGACTACCGCACCACCGCCTACCGCTGCACCGCGCGCTACGGCTACGCCTGGGTGGCGCTCGAGGAGCCGGTCGCCGACATCCCGGCGATTCCGGAGTTCGGCGATCCGGGCTACCGCACCATCTTCCAGTTCTACGAAGAGTGGCAGACCAGCCCCTTGCGTGCGCTCGAGAATTCGTTCGACAACTCGCACTTCAGCTTTGTGCACCGCGCCACCTTCGGCGTGGCCGCAAGCCCGAAGCCGAGCCGCTACGAGCTGGTGGAGAACGAGGGCGGCTTCTACGCCGAGACGGTGATCGAAGCGGCCAACCCGGCCAAGTTCCATGCGATCAGCGGCGTGACCGATGCGATCACCACGCGCCACATGCGCAATGCCTACTTCATGCCGTTCTCGCGCCGTCTCGACATCGAGTACCCGAGCGGGGTGCGCCACATCATCATCAACTGCTTCACGCCGATCGACGACACGCGCATGCAGCTGTGCCAGTGGCTCTTCCGCAACGACACCGAAGCCGATTGCCCGGCGCAGCTGCTGATCGACTTCGACGAGGAGATCACGCGCGAGGACAAGGACATCCTTGAGTCGACCGACCCCGACGCGGTGGTCGACACCCGCCGCCGCGGCATCGAGTACTCGATGGATTCGGACCGCCCCGGCATGCTGATCCGCAAGCACCTGATGCAGTTGCTGGCGCGGTATGGGGAGGCGGAGGTGTATCGGCAGGCGGCTTGAATACGGGATCGGACTTCCGGACGCAGAAGAAATACAAGAACCACGCAGAAGTCGCAGAAGAAGACACTCAAGATTATTTCTTGGTCTTCTTTTGCGACTTCTGCGAAACCTTCGCGTCCTCTGCGTCCGGCAATCCGCTTTCTCAGGCCGTTGCAGTAGCAGGGCGTGTGCTTCGTGGCCGTGTCGAACCCGCCTCATAGCGGTCCATCGCGAGCCCGTCGGTGCGGATCTCGGGCCGGCGGCCGGTCACGATGTCGGTGATGAGCTTGCCCGAGCCGCAGGCCATGGTCCAGCCGAGGGTGCCGTGGCCGGTGTTGAGGAACAGGTTGGCATAGCGCGTGGCGCCGACGATCGGCGTGCCGTCGGGCGTCATCGGGCGCAGGCCGGTCCAGAAGGTGGCGCGCGGCAGGTCGCCGCCGGGGAACAGGTCGCTCACCACTTTCTCCAGCGTGGCGCGGCGCGCGGGATTGAGCCGCAGGTCGAAGCCGCCGAGCTCGGCCATGCCGCCCACGCGGATGCGGTTGTCGAAGCGGGTGACGGCCACCTTGTAGGTCTCGTCGAGCACGGTCGATTGCGGCGCCAGCGCTTGGTCGACGAGCGGCACGGTCAATGAGTAGCCCTTGACCGGGTACACCGGAATGTCGAGGCCGAGCGATGCGACGGCCGCGCGCGAGTAGCTGCCGAAGGCCATCACGTAGCGGTCGGCCTGGAGGATCTTGCCGGCGGTGGTGCGCACGCCCGTGATGCGGTCGCCCGCCATCTCGAGCGCGGCGATTTGCTGCCCGAAGCGAAACTCGACACCCAGGCCGCGCGCGATCTCGGCCAGTCCGCGCGTGAACAGATGGCAGTCGCCGGTCTCGTCGTTGGGCAGGCGCAACCCGCCCGTGAGCCGATCGCGTGCGCCAGCAAGCGCGGGCTCGACGCGCGCGAGCGCATCGCGTGCGAGCAGCTCGTAGGGCACGCCGCATTCCTCGAGCACCGCGATGTCGCGCTGCACCGCATCGAGCTGCGCCTGGGTGCGAAAGAGCTGCAGCGTGCCGCCGGTGCGGTGCTCGTACTGCAGGCCGGTTTCGGCGCGCAATTGCTGCAGCAAGCCGCGGCTGTATTCGGCCACGCGCATCATGCGTTCCTTGTTGACGGCATAGCGCTCGGGCGAGCAGTTGCGCAGCATCGCCGCCATCCAGCGCAACTGGAACAGCGTGCCGTCGGGGCGCACGGCGAGCGGCGCGTGCTTCTGGAACATCCACTTGAGCGCCTTCAGCGGAATGCCCGGCGCCGCCCATGGCGTGGAGTAGCCCGGCGACACCTGGCCCGCATTGGCGAAGCTGGTTTCCTCGGCCGGGCCGGCCTGGCGGTCGAGCACCGTCACGTCGGCACCCGAGCGCGCGAGGTAGTAGGCCGTCGTGGTGCCGATCACGCCGCCGCCGAGAACGATGACTTTCATGGGTATTTACCGGTATGTAGGTGAATAGCCAGAATTTATGCTTCAGAATGAAGTGGATTCCATCGAAATTGGCGTCAACCCAGTGAAAACAACTGCCGAGACGCCAGCAACGGCCCGCGCCAAGTGAAATGCCCGAACTCGACCGCATCGACCGCAAGATCCTCGACGTGCTGCAGCGCCAGGGCCGTATCTCAATGACCGAGCTTGCCGAGCGCATCGGGCTGTCGGCCTCGCCCTGCACCGAGCGCGTGAAGCGCATGGAGCGCGAGGGCGTGATCAGCGGCTACCACGCCCATGTGTCGCCCGAGGCGCTGGGCAAGACGCTGCTGGTGTTCGTCGAGATCAAGCTCTCGGCCAAGTCGGGCGACGTGTTCGACAAGGTGCGCAAGGAGCTGCTGCACATGCCCGAGGTGCTCGAATGCCACCTGGTCTCGGGCAGCTTCGACTACCTCGTGAAGGCGCGGCTTGGCGGCATGAGCGAGTACCGCCACCTGCTCGGCGACATCCTCAAGAAGCTGCCGGTCGCGGCCGAGTCGCACAGCTACGTGGTGATGGAGGAGATCAAGGAAACGCTGGTGCTGGCCACCGACCGCTGAACGGACTGGCGCCTCGGCGGCTACCATCGCCGGCCATGCCCCTTCCAAGGACCGCCCCATGAGCCTTTCGATCCGCCGCGACGGCAGCACCGGCACGCGCCACATCCTCAAGATCCGAAACCACGAGATCGCGGTCGATGCCTCGCCGGCGGGCGGCGGCAGCGACGCGGGCCCCGAGCCGCACGATCTCTACGATGCATCGCTGGCGGCCTGCAAGGCGCTCACCGTGCTGATCTATGCGCGCCGCAAGGGCATTCCGGTCGAAGACATCGAGGTCGTGGTCGACCGCGACGACAGCGAGGAGCGCAAGGGCGTCTACCGGCTCGACGCCAAGCTGCGCGTGAGCGGCGAGCTCAGCGAGGCGCAGCGCGACGAACTGATGCGCGTGGCCGCCAAGTGCCCGGTGCACAAGCTCATGACCGAGGTGAAGACCGAGATCCAGACCGGTTGGGCTGCCGACTGACACTGCAGCCGCCCCGCGCGCGGGCCGTCAGTCTTCGGCCGACGCGAGCTTGCGCGCCGCCGCCACGCGCTTGGCGTAGCGGTCGCCCCAGTCGGCCAGCGGACCGAGCGCCGCATTGAGCGTGGCGCCGAGCTTCGTCTCCGAGTACTCGACGCGCGGCGGCACCTCGCGGAACACCTCGCGCGCGACGACGCCGTCGGTCTCGAGTTCGCGCAACTGCTGGATCAGCATCTTCTCGCTGATGCCCGGCAGCATCCGCCTGAGTTCGCCGAAGCGGCGCGGCTGCAGATGCAGTTCCCAGAGGATCAGCGCCTTCCATTTGCCGCCGATGACCTCGAATGCGGGCCCGATGCCGCAGACGTAAGGCTTTTTCGATGCCATGCCGTTCGCTCCAATACTGCTGTTTTGGTAAGTACCGCACTTTATTGTAGGTACTTGACCAATGGAAAGCCGAATCCGAGGATACAGGCCTCTTCACAACGCATTGGACAAAACGAAATGAGCGAAAAGCAGATCACCATCGTGGGCCTCGGATCGATGGGCCAGACCCTTGCGAGCCTGTACATCGCGCAGGGCTACCAGGTCACGGTATGGAACCGCAGCCCCGGCAAGGCCGAGGCACTCGTCGCCCGCGGTGCCAGGCTCGCGCGCAGTGCGGCCGAGGCCGTGCGCGCGAGCCCCGTGGTGTTGATGTGCGTCTACGACTATCGGGCGGCCGATGCGATCCTTGCGCTGGACGGCGTGGCCACCGCCATGGACGGGCGCCTGCTGGTGCAGCTCACCACCGGCAGTCCGCAGGACGCGAGGGATGCCGAGGCCTGGGCGCACCGGCACGGCGCGCGCTACCTCGAAGGGGCGATCCAGGCCGCGCCCGACCAGATGGGCCAGCCCGACACGCCAATCCTGATGTCGGGCGCCGAGCCCGTGTTCCGCACGGCCGAGCCGATGCTGCGCGTGCTCGGCGGCGGCATCGTCTATCTCGGCGACAAGGCCGCCGCCGCCGCCGCGATGGACCTCGCCACGCTGTCGACCGTCTACGGCACGCTGATCGGCTTTCTGCACGGTGCCCGCGTGGCCGAGCACGAAGGCTTCGACGTGGCGGCGTACGGCCGCATCGTGGCCGGCATCATGCCGACCTTCGCGGGCTTCCTGCAGCATGAGGCGGAGGTCATCCAGTCGGGCGACTTCGCGATCTCGCAAAGCCCGATGCGCATTTCGGTCGAGGCCACGCAGCGCATCCTCGACACCGCGCAGCAGGCCGGCATCAACACCGAATTCCCCGCTTTCGCCGCCGGACTGTTGAAGCGCGCCGATGGGGCAGGGCTCGGCGGCGAGGAGTTTGCGGCGTTGATCAAGCTGCTTCGGCGTTGAAAAGGCCGTCATCGGTCGGGACAAGTGTGAAGAATTACACTACCCGCCCGCTCTACAAGACACTTTTCAACAAATGAAGTGGGTCATCCTCGCCATCTTTGCGCTCAGTGCGCTCTACGTTCACTTTCGCGGCCAGGTCCGGCACCGCTTCTTCAGGCAGCTATCGGACCATTCCACCTTCCTCGCGCCGCTGAACGTGTTCATGTACATGTTCTCGAAGGTGCCCGGCACGCCTTATCTCTCGCCCGCGCAGTTCCCCGAGATGCGCGTGCTCGAGGAGAACTGGGAGGTCATCCGCGAAGAGGCACTCGCCATGCGCAACGGGGGCAGCATCAAGGCGTCGAACCAGTTCAACGACGTCGGCTTCAACTCCTTCTTCAAGAGCGGCTGGAAGCGCTTCTACCTCAAGTGGTACGACGATGCGCATCCGTCCGCAGCCGTGCTGTGCCCGCGCACCACCGAGCTGCTCAAGGGCATCGGCACCATCAAGGCCGCGATGTTCGCCGAGCTGCCGCCGGGCAGCCGCCTGGTGCGCCACCGCGATCCGTTCGCCGGTTCGCTGCGCTACCACCTGGGCCTGTGGACGCCGGGCGCCGAGGGCTGCTACATCGACGTGGACGGCCAGCGCTACCACTGGCGCGACGGCGAGGCGGTGGTGTTCGACGAAACCTACATCCACTACGCCGAGAACACCACCGACCGTGACCGCGTGATCCTGTTCTGCGACATCGAGCGTCCGCTCAAGTACCGCTGGGCCAGCGCAGTGAACCGCTGGTTCGCGAAGAACCTGCTGGCCGCCGCCGCATCGCCCAACGACGCCGGCGACAAGACCGGCGGCCTCAACCGCGCGTTCAAGTACATCTACCAGATCCGCGTGCTCGGCAAGCGGCTCAAGGCCTGGGACAAGCGGGCGTACTACCTCGTGAAGTGGACGATCTTCGGCGGGCTGGCGCTCTGGATCTTCTGGTAGGCCGCTGCGGCGCGGATGATGCGCCGCCCCACCATATCGCCGTGCCGCTCGCTAACGCCAATCTCATCGCCCCCACCGACCTCGCCAGTGCCGAGTCGCTGATCGCGCGGGTGCAGGCGCTGCTCGACGCACGCGGGCTCGCCATGCGTGCGCCGCCAGCGCCGCCGACCACTTGTTGCGGCCGCGGCTGCAACGGCTGCGTGTGGGAAGGCTGGTTTGCCGCAGTGAACTACTGGCGCGACGAGGCTTCGCTGCTGCTGGCATAGCGCGCTGCCGCGCCAGCGGAGATCAACGCGGGGTGAGCCGCGAACTTTCGCGCACGATCAACTGGCACGGCACGATGTGCAGCGCCGGCGGCGCGTCCGACTGCTTGTCGGCCTTCAGCTGCAGCACCACCTGCGCCGCCTTGCGCCCGATGGCATAGGGCTCGGGCCGCATCGTGGTGAGCGAGGGATGCAGCCGCGCGGCGATCGGCGCATCACCAAAACCCGCGATCGCGAAGTCCTGCGGAAAGCGGATGCCGTGTTCCGGCGCTTCGAGGATGGCGCCCACGGCCATGTTGTCGCTCGCAAAGATCACGGCCTGCGGCCGTTCCGCCACGGGCTGCTGCGCGAGCCGCTCCAAGATCTGCGCGCCGGCGTCGAACTCGTCCGTCAGCGTGGACGCTTCGATGTCGGGCGTGAGGCCCGCGGCCTTCATCGCTTCGGCATAGCCGAGCGCGCGCTGCTGGGCGCGAAAGTCTTCGGGCGCCGCACGCAGCGCGAAGCGGATGCGGCGGGCGCCCTGCGCGAGGAAATGCCGCGCCAGCTCGCTGCCGATGTCCGCATGCGGAAAGCCGACCTGGTGAAAGGGCCGCCCGGGCACCACGCCCCAGGTCTCGACGATGGGGCAGCGGCAGGCCTGCAGCAGCGCATCTGCATCGGGCGTGTGGTCGTCGCGCGTGAGGATCAGCGCGCTCGGATGCCAGCCCACGAAGGCGCGGATGGCGCGCTCCTCCAGCAGCTCCGAATACTCGGTGTTGGCCAGCAGCAGCTGCAGGCCCGACGCCTCGAAGCCGTCGGTCATGCCCTTCACGAGCGACGCGAAGGTGATGCTGCCGGTGTTCTGCATCACCGCGCCGACGACCCGGCTTTCCGCGGAGGCCAGGCGTCCGGCCATCTGGTTCGGCACGTAGCCGGTCTCGAGAATGATCTGGCGCAGCTGCTCGCGCACGCGCGGCGACACCTTTTCGGGTGCATTGAAGTAGCGCGACACCGTGATCGACGACACGCCCGCGAGCGCGGCCACGTCGTGGATGGTGTGGGTGCCGAGCTTGCGCCGCGGCGTGCGCGCGCGCCCTGGCACCGCGCCGTCGGCCGCGCTGTCGGGCGTGCCGGAAGGCGGCTCGTGGTTTTCCCTTGATCCAGTTCGAACGGGTTGACGCATGGCTGCCGCGAAATATACAGTCGCGGCAATGTTACCGGTGACATTTTAGATGTCCGGTCCATTTCCAAAGCGATTTCCCGATGCCCAAACCCCTTCTTCTCGTCATCACCCCCTTTGCCGACGACGTGCTCCAGCCGCTGGAAAGCTGCTGCGAGATCGTGCGCTGGCGTGCGCTGCCGGCGCCTTCCGACTTTCTGCGCGAGCGCGGCCCGCAGGTGCGCGCCGTCATCACCAACGGGCTGGTCGGCCTGCCCGCGGGCAGCGCCGAGCACCTGACCGGCCTCGAACTGATCGCCTGCAACGGCGTGGGCTACGACGCCATCGACGTCGCCTGGGCCCGCGCGCGCGGCGTGGCGGTGACGAACACGCCGGGCGTGCTGTCGGCCGACGTGGCGGACCTCGCGATGGCGCTGCTGCTCGCGGTGTTCCGCCAGATTCCGGCCGCCGACCGCCATGTGCGCGAAGGCGCCTGGGCGAAAGGCCCGCTGCCCCTCGGGCGCCGGCTCGCCGGCAGCCGCATCGGCATCGTGGGGCTGGGCAACATCGGCCGGCTGATCGCGCGCCGCTGCGAGGCCTTCGACACCACCGTGGGCTACGCCGGCCGTACGCGCCAGGCCGATGCGCCCTATGCGTACTTCGAGTCGCCGCGCGAACTCGCGGCGTGGAGCGACGTACTGATCGCCGCCACGCCCGGCGGCGCCGCCACGCGGCACCTGGTGTCGGGCGAGGTGCTCGACGCGCTCGGGCCGAAGGGCGTGTTCATCAACATCGCGCGCGGCTCGGTGGTGGACCAGGACGCGCTGGTCGAGCGCCTGGCGCAGGGCGGCATCGCCGCGGCGGGGCTCGACGTGTTCGCCGACGAACCGAACGTTCCCGCTGCGCTGCTGGCGATGCCGCAGGTGGTGCTGACACCGCACATCGCCAGCGCCACCCACGAAACCCGGCGCGCCATGGCCGAACTCGTCGCTGCCAACGTGCAGGCCTGGGCCGCGCGCCAGCCGCTGCCCACGCCCGTGCCCTGAACACCTTCGCCCGCCTCACGAACCGAACCCGATCGAACGGAGACACACCGCACCATGCACCCGATCAGCCGCATCGCCATTGCCGCGCTCGCCAGCGCCGGCGCGTTCTTCGCCCATGCCGAAGATGCCTATCCCAGCCGCGCGCTGACCCTCGTCGTGCCGTACCCCGCGGGCGGCGTGGCCGACACCATCGCGCGTCCGCTGGCCCAGGCGCTGGGCAAGCGGCTGGGCCAGCCGGTGGTCATCGACAACCGCGCCGGCGCCAACGGCAACATCGGCTCGGCCTATGCCGCGAAGCAGCAGCCGGCCGACGGCTACACCCTCCTGCTCGGCTCTACGAGCACGCTGGCGGTGAACCCGCACCTCTACAAGTCGATGGGCTACGACCCGGTCAAGGACCTGCAGCCTGTGACGCTGACGCACCAGATGCCCAACGTGCTGGTGGTCGGCGCGGGCACGCCGTACAAGACGCTCGCCGATGTCACCGCCGCCGCCAAGGCCGCGCCCGACACGCTGGTGTTCGGCTCCGCCGGCAACGGCAACTCGATGCACCTCGCGGGCGTGGTGTTCCAGGAAAAGAGCGGCGCCCGCCTGATCCACGCGCCCTACAAGGGAGGCCCGCCCGCGCTCAACGACGTGCTCGGCGGCCAGATCCCGATGATGTTCCACAACCTGCCCGCGGTCGTGTCGTTCCGCCAGGCCGGCAAGGTGCGCGTGCTCGCGGTGGCCGACACCAAGCGCTCGCCGGTGCTGCCCGACGTGCCCACCATGGCCGAGGCCGGCGTGCCGGGCGTGGTGTCGCTCGTCTGGAACGGCCTGCTGGTGCGGCGCGGCACGCCCGCGCCGATCGTCGCGCGCCTGAACACGGAACTGCGCGCGGTGCTGGAATCGCCCGAGTTTCGCAAGCCGCTCGAGGCGCAGGGCTACGAGGTGCTGTCCTCCACGCCGGCCGAGTTCGAAGCCCTGCTCAAGAAAGACCTTGCCGCGATGGCGACCACCGTCAAGCAGGCGGGCGTGCAGCTGGACTGAAGAATGACCACGCCACCGCGCAAGACACTTTCCGAACTCCGCAGCCAGCGCTGGTTCGCGAGCGACGACATCCGCGGCTTCGCGCACCGCCAGCGCATGCAGCAGCAGGGCCTCGCGCGCGAGGAGTTCATGGGCCGGCCGGTCATCGGCATCATCAACACGTGGAGCGAGCTTTCGCCGTGCCATGCGCACCTGCGCGAGCGGGCCGCGGCGGTGAAGCGCGGCGTGCTGCAGGCCGGCGGCTATCCGTTCGAACTGCCGGCCATGAGCCTGGGCGAAGTGCTGGTCAAGCCCACCACCATGATCTACCGCAACTTCCTTGCGATGGAGGCCGAGGAGCTGCTGCGCAGCCTGCCGCTCGACGGTGCGGTGCTGATGGGCGGCTGCGACAAGACCACGCCCGGGCTGGTGATGGGCGCGCTGTCGATGGACATTCCCGCCATCTTCTGCCCCGCGGGCCCGATGCTCAACGACCGCTACAAGGGCCACGCCGTGGGCGCGGGCACGCACACCAAGAAGTACTGGGAAGAGTACGTCATGGGCAACATCGACCAGCCCGAGTGGATCGCGCTCGAAGCCAAGATGACGCGCGCGCCGGGCACCTGCAACACCATGGGCACGGCCAGCACCATGACCTCGATCGTCGAGGCGATGGGGCTGTGCTTTCCGGGTGCGGCCAGCGTGCCCGCCATGGATGCCGGCCACACGCGCATGGCCTGGGCCTGCGGCCAGCGCGCGGTCGAGATGGTGTGGGAAGACCTGCGGCCGTCGCGCATCGTCACGCGCGCCGCGCTGCTCAATGGCGTGGCGGCGTACATGGCGCTGGGCGGCTCGACCAATGCCGCGGTGCACCTGCCGGCCATGGCCGGGCGCGCGGGCATCGCGCTCACGCTCGACGACCTCGACGAGATGGCGCGCCGCGTGCCGGTGCTGGCCAACGTCTTTCCTTCGGGCAACCGGCTGATGGAAGACTTCTTCTTTGCCGGCGGCCTGCCCGCGCTGCTCAACAAGATCGCCGCGCAGCTCGACCTGTCGGCGCTCACGGTCACCGGCCGCACGCTGGGCGAGAACATCGCGGGGCGCAGCTGCACCGACGACGACGTGATCCGCGATCCGCAGGCACCGCTGATTGCGGCCACGCCCGAGTGCCCCGAGGCCGGCATGGCGCTGGCCGTGGTGCGCGGCAACCTGTGCCCCGACGGTGCGGTGGTCAAGCCCTCGGCCGCATCGCCGCACCTGCTGCGCCACAGCGGGCGTGCGCTGGTGTTCGATTCGAACGCCGAGATGCTCGCGGCCGTGAACGACCCCGATCTCGACGCCGACGAGAACACCGTGCTCGTGCTGCGCAACGGCGGCCCCGTGGGCGCGCCCGGCATGCCCGAGTGGGGCAACCTGCCAATCCCGAAGAAGCTGCTGCAGCGCGGCGTGCGCGACATGCTGCGCATATCCGATTCGCGCATGAGCGGCACGCATTACGGCACCTGCGTGCTGCACGTGGCACCCGAGTCGGCCGTCGGCGGCCCGCTCGCGCTGCTCAGGACCGGCGACATCGTGACGCTCGACATCGGTGCCAGGCGGCTCGACATGCAGGTGTCCGAGGCCGAGCTTGCCGCGCGGCGTGCCGCCTGGGTCGCGCCGCCGCGGGCCCATGCACGCGGCTACGCACGCATCTACCAGCAGGAAGTGACGCAGGCCGACAAGGGCTGCGACTTCGCGGTGCTGGCCGGCAATGCTGCCACGGCCGAACCGCCGATCTACTGACGCGTCACCGCGCTTCTTTTTCTTCTTTCATCTTTCATCTCTTCACAACGGCAACACCATGTCCTCGACCCCCGACCTGCTTTCCAATCCTTTCCGCGAGCGCCTCAAGCAACCCGGCACGCCGCTCGGCACCTGGCTGATGTCCGGCACCGCGAGCACCGCCGAAGCCATGGGCCGCGCCGGCTTCGAGTGGCTGCTGGTCGACCAGGAGCACGTGCCGATCGACGAGCGCGACACGCTGCACCTGCTGCAGGCGATTGCCGGCACGCGCGCCGCACCGGTGGTGCGCCTCGCGGCCAACGACATGGTGCTCTTCAAGCGCGCGCTCGATCTTGGCGCGCAGAGCGTCATGGTGCCTTTCGTCGACTCCGCCGACGCGGCACGCCGCGCCGTCTCGTATGCCAAGTACCCGCCCCTGGGCCAGCGCGGTTTCGCGGCCATGTTCCGCGCGAGCGGCTACGGCACCGTGAAGGATTACGGCAAGCGTGCCAACGATTCCGTGTTCACCATCATCCAGCTCGAGACCCCGACCGCGGTGGCCGCGCTCGAGGACATCGCGGCGGTCGAAGGCGTCGATGCGCTGTTCCTCGGCCCCGGCGACCTGTCGGCCAACATGGGCCACATCGGCAACATCCTGCACCCCGAGGTGCAGGCCGTCATCGCCGACGTGGCCGCGCGCTGCCGCAAGGTGGGCATTCCGTGCGGCATCGTCGGCCCCACGCCCGAGGTGGTGGCGAGCTTCGTGGCCATGGGCTATTCGTTCGTCGCCGTCGCGTCCGACATGGGAATGATGGTGCGCCAGGCCACCGCCTTCATCGACGCGATCCAGCCCAGCCTCGCGCGCGGCTTCGAGAGCGCTGTCTATTGAGCCGTGCATTCATCCAACCAGGGAGACCTTCGATGACTTCAAGAACCGCCTGCGCGGCCGCCGCCGCCACGGCCCTCGTCCTGTGCCTGCCTGCCGCCGTGCAGTCCCAGCCCGCCTACCCGTCGCGCCCGGTCACGCTCGTCGTGCCGTTCGGCCCGGGCGGCACCTCCGACATCATGGCGCGCTTCCTCCAGCAGCCGCTGGCCGACCAGCTCGGCGTGCCGGTGGTGATCGACAACAAGGCCGGCGCCGGCGGTGCCATCGGCATGACCGCGCTCAAGAACGCGCAGGCCGACGGCTACACCATCGGGCTGTCGGTCATCGGGCCCGAAGTGCTGCAGCCCGCGCTGCGCAGCACCGGCTACACGCACGAGAACTTCGACCACCTCTGCGGCACCTACGACGTGCCGCTGATGATGATGGTCAAGCCCGATTCGCCCTTCAAGTCGCTCGGCGACGTGATGGCCGCGGCCAAGGCCAAGCCCGACCAGCTGGCCTACGGCTCATCGGGCACCGGCACGGTGCTGCACCTGTCGATGGCGATGCTGCTCGACCAGGCCAAGGCCACCGGCCTGCACGTGCCCTACAAAAGCTCCGGCGAAATGGTCACCGGGCTGCTGGGCCAGCAGGTGGCGCTGTTCAACGAGACGCCGACCGTCTCCACGCAGTACAAGCTGCGCGGCCTGGCGGTGCTCGCGAAGCGCCGGCTGCCGGCCTACCCGGACGTGCCCACCGCCGCCGAGACGGGCTTTCCGTTGGAGGCTTCTGTCTGGGGCGGCCTGATCGCGCCCAAGGGGCTGCCGGCGCCGATCCGCCAGAAGCTCGAAGCCGCGTGCCAGAAGGCCGCGCATGCCGAGGCCTACACCAGCAAGGCCGACAAGGCGAACACGCCATTGGTGTTTCGCGACGGCAAGGCGTTCGGCGATTTCGTGCAGGCCGAGCAGGTGCGTTACACCGGCCTGATCAAGAGTCTCGGCCTGGCCGAGAAGCAGTAGCAGCCGCCTTTGCGGCGGGCGCTTTCCTGCGGCGCCCGCCGATCGCACCCGAGGCCGCGGCGCCCACGATGCGCCGGAACGTGGCGCATTCCATGTGGCTCGGCGCCGGGCACACCGCCGCATGCCGCAGTCCGTCGCGCATCGCGGCCAGGCCGCGGATCGTGCGATCGATCTCGTCGGCCTTGGCCGCGAGCATGCTGCGGTCGATGTCGGGCCGGCCGTCGGGCGCGAACATCGACGCGATCTCGTCGAGCGAGAAGCCGGCCGCACGGCCCAGCGCGATCAGCGCCAGCCGCTCGAGCACGCGTTCGTCGAACAGCCGCCGCAGGCCGCGCCGGCCGGTGGAGCTGATCAGCCCCTTTTCGTCGTAGTAGCGCAGGGCCGATGCCGACAGGCCGGAGCGTTGCGCCACCTCGCCGATGTCCAGATGTTTCGTCGTCATTCTCTTGACCTCAAGTCGACTTGAGCTTGCATAGTGAAGGCTCCGCTTCTCCAAGGCAAGTGAAAGGACCACGCCATGAACGACATCTCCGAAGCCGCCAGCGAACAGGCGAAGCTCTGGAACGGCCCTGCAGGCCGTGCCTGGGTCGACACGCAGCAACTGCTCGACGGCCTGTTCGAACCCCTTGCGGCGGCGCTCGTCGAAGCCGTGCCCGCAGGCGGCGCCCGCCGCGTGCTCGACGTGGGCTGCGGCACGGGCGCCGTCGCGCTCGCGCTGGCGCGACGGCTCGGCAGCCAGGGACGCTGCACGGGCATCGACATCTCCAGTCCGATGATCGAAGCCGCGCGTGCGCGCGCCAGCCGCGAACGCCTTGCGGCGAACTTCATCGAGGCCGATGCGCAGGACCATGCGTTCGAGCCCGCGGGCTTCGACACCGTCGTCTCGCGCCTCGGCGTGATGTTCTTCAACGACCCGGTGCGGGCGTTCTCGAACCTGCGGCGGGCCGCGAAGGCGGGCGCTGCACTGCGCTTCATTGCCTGGCGCAGCGCGGCAGAGAACCCGTTCATGACCACCGCCGAACGCGCGGCGGCGCCGCTGCTGCCGGGCCTGCCGCCGCGCCGGCCCGGCGCGCCGGGACAGTTCGCCTTTGCCGAGCGCAACCGCGTGGCCGCGATCCTCGAGGACAGCGGCTGGACCGGCATCGACGTGCAGCCGGTGGACTTCGCCTGCTGCATGCCGGAGCCGGGCCTCGTGCCCTACCTCGGCCGGCTCGGGCCCGTGGGGCTGGCGCTTGCGCAGGCCGCCGCGCCGACGCGCGCCCGTGTGATCGAGGTGGTGCGCGCCGCCTTCGAGCCCTTCGTGCATGGCGCCGAGGTGCGCTTCACAGCCGCCTGCTGGCTGGTCGATGCGCGTGCGCGCTCGGCGCCGCCCGCGGTGATGAAGGCCGGCCGCGACTGAGCGAGTGCGCGCGGCGCTAACGCGTTTCCCAGAAGCCCCGGTGCGTGGCGACCATCTCGTCGGCCACCTCGGGCACCGGCCCGATCACCTCGATGCGCTTCTGTCCGCGCGCGAACACCTCGCGGCAGGGCAGGCTCAGGGTCGGGTTCTCGGGATGGTCGCCGGTGAGCGCAAGCAATGCGCTCTCTTCGGCGCCGTAGACGACGCGGCCGATGTTCGCCCAATAGCTCGTGCCCGCGCACATCGCGCAGGGCTCGAAGGTGGTGACCAGCGTGCACTGCCACAGGTAGTCGGCCGGCCAGTTCTGCGCGGCATGGCGCGCGAGCGTGGCTTCGGCGTGCTGCACGGTGTCGATGTTGCCCTGCTCGGCGAGGATCGTCTCGCCGTCGGGCGCGACCAGCACCGCGCCGAACGGATGCCGGTCCATCGCCATGGCGCGCCGCGCCACGGCATCGGCGCGGCGCAGTGCCTCGATCGCCTGCGCCGGCGTCATGCAGTGCACCCCGTGCGCGAAACACCGCGGAACCGGCTTTGCCGGGCCGCTGGTGTTGCCCCCGGCGAGGGGGTGGGCGAAGCGACACGAAGTGCGCGAAGCCTGGGGGAGTGCCTCATGCTCATGCCTGCGACCCCCGGTGCGCCCAGCCGGTGGTGTGCTTCTCGATCGCGCTGAAGAGCTCGTACATCAGCATCGCCATCGCGCCGACCACCATCAGGCCCGCAAAGGCCAGGCCCATCTGCATGGCCGAGCCGGCCGAGATCAGCAGGTAGCCGATGCCCTCGTTGGCCGCGGTCATCTCGCTGACCGTGGTGCCGACGAACGCCAGTGTGATCGCCACCTTGAGCGAGCCGAAGAAGTAGGGCATCGAGCGCGGCAGGCCGATCTTCATGAGCACGTCCCAGCGCTTGGCGCCGAGCACGCGCAGCACGTCCTCGAGCTCGGGCTCCAGCGTGGCGAGGCCGGTCGCGATGTTGACCATGATCGGGAAGAAGCTGATCAGGAAGGCCGTGAGGATCGCGGGACCGACGCCAATGCCGAACCACACCACCAGGATCGGCACGAAGGCCGCCTTGGGCAGCGCGTTGAAGGCCGTCATGAGCGGATAGATCGCGGCATACGCGAGGCGCGAACTGCCGATCACGAAGCCCAGCAGCACGCCCACGACGATGGCCAGACCGAAGCCCGCCATCGTGACCCAGAAGGTGCGCCAGGCGTGGCCCGCGATGATGGCCTTGAATTCCCAGAACTGCTCCCAGATGCGCAGCGGGCTCGGAAAGATGAAGTCCGACACGCCGAAGCCCGCGCAGATCACCTGCCACAGCAGGATCACCGCCACGAGCAGCAGCCAGGGCGACCAGCGTTCGAGTTGCTTGGTGTTCTTCATGGCTGCTTCCTCAATGCGCGGCCGCGGCAGTGGCTTTGGCCGTCGCTGCGCCGCCGCGGATCGCGCCGATGTGGCCGCGCAGTTCGAGCACGATGTCGGTGAATTCCTTGGTGTAGGTGACCTCGAGTTCGCGCGGGCGCGGCAGCTCGATCTCGCGCTTCACCACGAAGCGACCCGGGCTCTTGCTCATCACGTAGACCGTGTCGGCCAGGAACACCGATTCGCGCAGGTCGTGCGTGACCAGGATCACGTTGAACTGCTGCTCGGTCCAGAGGTCGCGCAGGATGCACCAGAGCTCTTCGCGCGTGAACGCGTCGAGCGCGCCGAAGGGCTCGTCGAGCAGCAGCATCTTGGGCTCGTGGATCAGCGCGCGGCAGATGCTCGCACGCTGCTGCATGCCGCCCGACAGCTGCCAGGGAAACTTGTCTTCGTAGCCGGCCAGGCCCACCTTCTGCAGCAGCTTGCGGGCGCGCTCCTCGTATTCCTTGCGCTTCGCCTTGAAGCTCGACCGGTAGGGTTCGACGATCTCCAGCGGCAGCAGCACGTTGTCGACCGTGGTGCGCCAGGGCAGCAGCGACGGCGCCTGGAAGGCCATCCCCGAGATCTTCAGCGGCCCGGTCACGGGCTGGCCGTCGATGCGGATCTTGCCCATCGACGGCATCTTCAGCCCCGTGGTGAGCTTCATGAAGGTCGACTTGCCGCAGCCCGACGGGCCGACGATGGCGATGAACTCGCCGCGCTTCACCTGCAGGTCGATGGCCTCGACCGCGAAATGGTTCGCGCGCAGCAGTTCTTCGTTGTAGGCGAGCCAGACGTCCTGGAATTCGACGAAGGGCGTCACTTGCGCAGCACCCCGCCCAGCTCGGCCGCGGGCGGCAGCAGTGCGGCGGTCCACACCGCCTCGGCGCTCACGCGCGTCTTGGTGTTGAACGCATCCGACACCTGCGAGGCCATGAGCGACATGCGGGCCGCGTTCGCCGCGCCGAAGCCGTCGGCGCGCGCATCGGCGCTGTTGATGACGGTGTCGATCGCGAGTTGCAGGCGGCGTGTTTCGAGCTTGCTGTCGATGATGCCGTCGCGTGCCTTGACCGATTCGATCCCCATCGCCGGGTTGGCGATGACTTCCTTCGCGCCACGCGCGAAGGCCGAGAGGAATTTCTTCACCGCCTCGGGGTTCTCCTTGATGAGCTTGGGCGACGCGATGATCACGTTGCCGTAGAGCTTCACGCCGTAGTCCGGGTAGGGAAGGATCACCACGTCGGCCGTCTTGGCGCCGCGCGCCTCGAGGTTGAGCAGCGAGGTGAAGGTGAAGCCGGTGATCGCGTCGATGTCGCCGCGCATCAGCATGGTCTCGCGCAGCGTCGGGTCCATGGCGGTCCAGTTGACCGCGCCGATGTTGTTGGCCTTGGCGAAGATCGGGAACGCGCGGCGCCCGGCGTCGAACACCGGCGCGCCGAGCTTCTTGCCCGCGAGGTCGGCCGGCTTCGCGATGCCGCTCTTCTTGAGCGCCATGACCGAAGCCGGCGTGTTGTTGTAGACCATCATCACCGCGACGGGCTTGTTGGGGCTGTCGGGGTTGTTGGCGTGGAATTCCATCAGCGCCGCCAGGTCGGCAAAGCCCATGTCGTAGGCACCCGAGGCCACGCGCGTGACCGTGCCGCCCGAACCGTTGCCCGCGTCGATCGTCACGTCGAGGCCGGCCGCCTTGAAGTAGCCCTTCGCGGCCGGGTGGAGGAACAGCGCCGAGGGGCCCTCGAAGCGCCAGTCGAGCTGGAACTTGATCGGCGTCGTGGTCTGCGCGAGGGCAGGGGACAGGCCCAGGCCGAGGGCCGAGGCGGCGAGGAAGGACTGGAGCAGTTGGCGCTTGTTCATGCGGAATTTTTGTAAAGGTGAATTGCTGCGGCATTCAAGCAAAAACGGTGCCCGCACGCGATTGGTGCGAACCCTGCCGGCACACGGCGGCGGTGCGTGGCGTGCACCTTGTCAGGGATCGGACGGGCAGTGCGGCCACGGGGCACCAAATCCGTGCCATTGCGTGGCAGACTGGCCGGCAGAACAAAGTTGCCGCAACGACGGCCTCAGGGAGCAAAGAAGGATGCCATGCAATGAAGGGCCGGATCGCGGCCATCGCATCGAGAAAACCATACGCCGGCTTTTGTTGTGCCTTTCGCTCGCTTTTGCGGGCTGCGGCGCGACCACGCGCGTCCACGCCGATGGCTGCGCCGTCGAAAAGACTGGTGAGACGCCGATGGCGAGGGTGCGTGGGCAGTACCAAGTCACCGCACTTGTTAATGGCGAGACCCCGGTGACCTTCCTGGTGGACACGGGCGCGGAGACCAGCGTCGTCGACATCGATCTTGCCGAGCGCCTGGGCTTGCCGGCGCGCCCTGGGCGCCGGACTTTCCTGATCGGTACCGACGGGCTGCGCGGAAAGTCATATCCGAAGGTGACGATCGAGCGCCTCGTGTTTGCCGGTGTGGAGTTCCAAGACGTCGCCATGGCCCAGGCTGAGAGGAAGGCCGAAGAACTGCGGCGGCCGCAGGGCACCATCGGCGCGGACCTGCTCTCGCGCTTCGACGTGGAATTCGACTTCCCCAACGAACGCCTGGCGCTCTACCGGGTGAGCCCATGCGGATCGGGTCATATCGGCTTTCGACCCTGGCTCGCGCCACACGACGCGGTGCCCGTGAAGATCGCGGCGCGCAACATCGTCTCGCTTCCCGTGATCGTCGATGGCACCGAGCTCGAACTGGCGCTCGACACAGGCGCCACGCGGACCAAGATCCCGCTCAAGACGGCCGCCCGGAAGCTGAGCATGGATCTCGAACGACTGAAGCAGGACGCGCCCGAGACCATCAGCCGCAGCACTCATGGCACGCAGATGCGCAACTACGCGCAGCGCTTCGAGAGCGTCCGGATCGGTGCCGCCACCTACCGCAACATTGTCATCAAGGTGTCGGAGATCCAGGTCGATCCCTACGACGGCTTGCTCGGGCTGGACTTCCTTCATTCGCGCAAGGTGTGGATCTCGTACGCCACACGGCAGCTGCTGGTGGCGCGGACGCGCTGACCCGGCATCCCGCGCCGCGCGCGGCCTTTTACAAGCGATAAGGAAAGCACGGCATCCGGCACTAATCCTCGTCTCCATCGCTTTGATGCGGCACGCGGTGGAAAAGCGAGGTCCCGTCGCTACATTGATTTCATCCCTCGTTCTCTCAACCAGGAGCAAAGATGAAATACCAGAAATCCGCTGAAGCCGTGGCCGCGTTGACGTCCGAGCAATTCCACGTCACCCAGCAAAGCGGCACCGAGCGTGCTTTCACCGGCGAGTACGACAAGCATTTCGAGCCGGGCATCTATGTCGACGTGGTGTCGGGCGAGCCGCTGTTCGCCTCTTCGGCCAAGTTCAACTCGGGCTGCGGCTGGCCCGCATTCTCCAAGCCGATCGAGGCGCAGACCGAGCTCAGGGACGGCTCGCACGGCATGGTCAGGACGGAGGTTCGCTCCAAGCACGCCGACAGCCACCTGGGACACGTCTTCGACGACGGCCCGAGCGAGATGGGCGGCCTGCGCTACTGCATCAATTCGGCCAGCCTGCGCTTCGTGCCGCGCGACCAGATGGAAGCCCAGGGCTACGGCGCCTACCTGCCGCAAGTGGAAGCCGGCCGCTGACAGGTCGCTTCCCCACAACGCCCTTCAGAGCAAAGGAACCCATACATGCGTCCAGAACGACCTCCCACCCCAGCGCCCGAACTCCGCGTCGACACGTGGATCGATGCCAACGGCGAGCCCTTGGCCCAGCCGCTGCAGCTCTCCGATCTCGGAAACGGCTACAAGATCATCTATTGCTTCCAGCATTGGTGCCCGGGCTGCCATTCGAACGGCTTTCCCACGCTGCGCCGCCTGCAGGACAAACTCGAGGGCGCGCCGGTCGGGTTCGCGGTGATCCAGACCGTCTTCGAAGGCGCGGACGTCAACACCTTCGACAAGCTGCGCACCGACCAGCAGAAGTTCGGCCTCAAGATGCCCTTCGGCCACGACGTGCCGCCGCAGGGCCGGCGCTATCCCTCCTTCATGGAGGACTACGGAACCGGGGGCACGCCCTGGTTCACCGTCATCGATCCCGAGGGGAATGTGGTGTTCTCCGATTTCCGGCTCAATGCCGGAGCCCTCATCGAGGCACTCGCGGTCGACGGCGCCGACGCCAAGCAGCGCTGAAACCCCTGAACGCAAAGGCCTCATGAAAAGCTTCGACAGCGTCATCATCGGTTCCGGGCAGGCCGGACCTTCCCTCTCCGTGGCACTCGCAACGCGCGGCCAGCGCGTGGCCCTGGTGGAAGGGGCAAGCCTCGGTGGCACCTGCGTCAACACCGGCTGCACGCCCACGAAGACACTGCGGAAGTCGGCGCGCGTCGCGCACATGGCGCGCCACGCCGCCGAGTTCGGCGTCCGCGTCGGCGAGGTCGAGGTCGACTTCGGCGCTGCGATGGCCAGGATGAGGGCGCGCAGCGATGCCTCGCGCAGCAGCGTCGAAGAATGGCTGGCGGCAGCAGAGGGTGTCGAGGTGATCCGCGGGTGGGGCCGCTTCGAGGGGCGAGACGGCAACGGCCGGTTCATCGTCGGTGTGGGCGAGGACAGGCTGGTTGCCGAACGCGTGTTCCTGAACACCGGCACGCGGGCGTTCGTGCCGCCTGTGCCGGGCCTCGACGAGGTGCCCCATCTCGACAACGCGGCGCTGCTGGCGCTCACCGAGCGGCCGGCGCACCTCGTCGTGGTCGGGGGCAGCTACATCGGGCTCGAGATGGGTCAGATGTTTCGCCGCCTCGGATCGGAAGTCACTCTCATCCATCGTTCGGAGCGGCTGGCCGAGCGCGAGGACGACGACGTCTCCGGCATCATCGCGGACTTCCTGCGCGAAGAGGGCGTTGCGCTGCACCTGAATGCCGGCATCGCCCGCGTAGGCAAGAACATGCGCGGTATCGCCGTGACGCTGGAAGACGGCACGTCCGTGGCTGGCAGCCATCTGCTCTTTGCGACGGGCCGTGTGCCGAACACCGAAAAGCTGAACGTCGACAGCGTGGGCCTGAAGACCGACGCGCGAGGCTACATCCCCACCGACGCCAAGCTCCGGACCGAGGTGCCCGGTATCTGGGCGCTGGGCGACGTGAACCGGCGCGGCGCCTTCACCCATACCAGCTACCACGACCATGAGATCGTGCTGGCCGATCTCGATGAACGCGGCGAGATGCACCAGCTGGAGGACGCCGACCGGCGCCCGGCCACCTACGCGATGTTCACCGACCCGCCGCTCGGGCGCGTCGGCCTCTCGCTTGGCGAGGCGCGCGCGCTGGCGCGCAACGGGCGAAAAATCCTGGTCGCGGAAATGCCGATGGCCGAGATCAGCCGCGCGAAGGAAGAGAGCGAATCCGCCGGGCTCATTCGCCTCATCGTCGATGGCGACACCGAGGCGTTCCTCGGTGCGACCGTGCTCGGCCTGTCGGGCGACGAAGTGATCGCCGTGCTCTCCAACTTCATGGCCACGGGCGCCAGCTACAAGGTGATGCAGCAGGCGCTGCCGGTGCATCCCACCATCGCCGAACTCCTGCCCTCGATCCTCGCGCGGCTCGCGCCTTTGGCGGCGCCATAGATCCCGGGGCGCCCGCAGCCAGGCCGCGCAGCACCTGTGCGGCAGATCTCAAATTTTCCAAGGAGGAACCATGTCAACTGGATTCATTCGCGATCGCAGCAGCGCCACGCTGGCCGAACTGTGCAGCCTGAAGGGCAAGGTGGCGGTGGTGACCGGCGCCGCCAAGGGCATCGGGCTGTCGTGCGCGCGCAGGCTGGCCGAGGCCGGCGCGGCGGTGGCGCTGTTCGACATCGACGAGGCGGGCGTGCGCAAGGCCGCCTCGCAGCTGGCCAGCGATTTCGGTGTCGAGACGGCCGGCCAGCGCGTCGACAGCTCGGACGCCGACGACGTGCGCAAGGCCATCGCTGCCTGCATGGCGAAGTTCGGCAAGCTGGACATCTGGGTCAACAACGCGGGCATCTTTCCCGAGATCTCGACGCTCGACATCACCGACGCGGAATACGACCGGCTGATGAACCTGAATCAGCGCGGCATGTTCCTCGCGGCCCGCGACGCCGCGCGGGAGATGACCCGCAACCCGGAAGGCGGCGTGATCGTCAACATGATCTCCGTCTCGGGGCTGGTCGCGGCCACCAACTCGGCGCATTACGTCGCCGGCAAGCATGCCATCGCCGGCGCCACCAAGGCGTTCGCCCGCGACCTCGCGCCGCACGGCATCCGCGTGCTCTCCGTTGCGCCCACGCTGATCCGCACGCCGGGTGTCGAGAAGGGCATGTCAGGCGGCGAAGAAAGCCGCGCGGCGCTCGAGGCCTTCGTCGGGCGCATTCCGCTGGGCCGTGCGGGCGAGGCGGACGAGGTGGCGCGCGTCGTGTTCTTCGCGGTGAGCGAGCTTGCGGCCTTCATGACCGGCTCGACGCTCGTCGTCGACGGCGGGGAACTGGTGTTGTAGCTCGCCGCATGAACGCGGTGCGCGAGAACCTCGGCCTGCCCATCCTCGTCGTGCTGGCGTTCCTGCTCGGCTTTGCGCTGCATCGCGGCTCGATCTGCGCCGTCGTGGCGAGCCGGGACCTGGTGCTTCGCCGCCAGCCCGGCCGGCTGCTGGGCTTTGCCGAGGCCGCGCTGGTCGCCACGGTGGTGTTGATCGCTGTGTCGGCTTTCCCCAAACCAGTGCCGGACTGGGGTGACTGGCCGCTCGTGCTGCTGGGCGCAGCGATGCTCGGCCTGGGTGCCTTCATCAATGGCGCCTGTGCGTTCGGCACCATCGGGCAGATCGGCCGGGGCGATTTGGGCTTCGTCTCGACCTTTGCAGGCATTTTCCTCGGTGGCTGGCTGGCCAGATGGCTGCACGCCGGTGCCACGACCCACGCCGTGCATCAGGCGGCGGCGCCTGCGTTGACGCTGCTGCCGGCGCTTGTCCTGCTCGCGCTGGTGATGGGGCTTCGCTATCGTCTTGCGGGCGGCGCGAAGTCGGAGTTTGTGCGTGTCAGCGCGACGATGGCGATCGTCGGACTGGTGTATGCGCTGCTGGACACGGCCATTCCGGATTGGGCGCTGGCGCATGCGCCTCGCTACATCCTGGCGTTTTCGGTGTTTCCGACGGCCATCGCCGCAGCCTTGATGATCGGAAGCATCGCGAGCGGCGTGTTCTTCGGCGAGCGCATCAGATGGCGCTGGCCCGACCGGGCCGCCCTGCTCAGGCGAGCCGTTGGCGGCAGCCTGATGGGCGCGGGCGCGATGCTGGCGCCCGGCAGCAACGACACCCTGCTGCTGTCGGGCGTCCCGTCGGGCGCGCCGCAGGCGCTGGTCGCCTACGTCACGCTCTTTGCCACCATCGCCGTGCTGGTCAAGCGCCAGGCCCGGCGACAGGCGGTGCCGCCCGTTACTTGATGGCCGTCGTCGCGTTGGCCACGGCCAGCGCGGTCATGTTGACCACGCGCCGCACCGTCGACGAGGGCGTGAGCACATGCGCCGAGCCGGCGCCGCCGAGCAGGATCGGGCCCACCGTGATGCCGTTGGCGCCCGTCATCTTGAGCACGTTGTAGAGGATGTGCGCCGCGTCGAGGTTGGGGCACACCAGCAGGTTGGCCTCGCCCGTGAGCGTGGTCTCGGGCAGCGCATAGCGGCGCACCTCTTCCGACAGGGCCGAATCGCCGTGCATCTCGCCGTCGCATTCGACGTCGGGCGCCATCTGCGCGAACAGGTCGCGCGCGAGGCGCATCTTGCGGGCCGAGCCGCGCGCCGAACTGCCGTAGTTCGAATGCGAGAGAAAGGCGACCTTCGGCGGCAGCCCGAACCGGCGCACTTCCTCTGCCGCCATCATCGCGATGCTCGCGAGCATTTCGGCGCTCGGGTCTTCATTGACGTTGGTGTCGGTGATGAACACGGTGCGCTTCTCGAGCGTGAGCGCGTTCAACGTGGCGAAACCCGGCGAGCCGCGCTTCAGTCCGATCAGGCTGCGGATGTGCTCGAGGTGCGCATCGAAGCGGCCCACCAGTCCGCAGATCATGGCGTCGGCGTCGCCCAGGTGCAGCATCAGCGCGGCGATCGCCGTGTTCGAGCGGCGCACCGCGGCCTTGGCGGCCTCGGGCGTCACGCCGTTGCGGCCCATGAGCTTGTGGTAGGTCTCCCAGTAGGTGCGGAAGCGCGGATCGTCCTCGGGATCGACGATCTCGAAGTCGGTGCCCGCGCGGATGTGCAGGCCCGCCTTCTTGATGCGCGCCTCGATCACGGCGGGGCGCCCGACCAGGATCGGCTGCGCGAGGCCCTCGTCGACGGCCCACTGCGCCGCGCGCAGCACGCGCTCGTCCTCGCCCTCGGCGTAGGCCACGCGCTTGGCGGCCGCGATCTTGGCGGCGCTGAACACCGGGCGCATGAACATGCCGGTCTGGTAGACGAAGCGCGTCAGGTGCTGACGGTAGGCCTCCATGTCCTCGATCGGGCGCGTGGCCACGCCCGAGGCGGCTGCGGCCTTCGCCACCGCCGGCGCAATGCGCAGGATGAGGCGCGAGTCGAAGGGCTTCGGGATCAGGTAGTCGGGGCCGAAGGCCAGCTCCTGGCCGGCGTAGGCCGTGGCCACTTCCTCGCTGATGTCGGCCTTGGTGAGTTCGGCGATCTCGCGCACGCAGGCGAGCTTCATTTCCTCGGTGATCTTGCTGGCGCCGCAGTCGAGCGCGCCACGGAAGATGTACGGGAAGCACAGCACGTTGTTGACCTGGTTCGGATAGTCCGAGCGGCCGGTCGCGATGATGCAGTCGGGTCGCACGGCCTTGGCGAGCTCGGGGCGAATCTCGGGCTCGGGGTTGGCCAGCGCGAGGATGATCGGCTGGCCGGCCATCGACTTGACCATGTCGGCGGTGAGCACGCCCGGTGCCGAGAGGCCGAGGAACACGTCGGCGTCCTTCACCACGTCGGCCAGCGTGCGCGCGCCGCTGTCGCGTTGCGCATAGCGCGCCTTCGATTCGTCGAAGCCGCCGGCGCGGCCTTCGTAGACGAGCCCCTTCGAGTCGACCACGCTGATGTTCTCGCGCCGGGCGCCCAGGCCGGTGATGACGTCCAGGCAGGCGATGGCGGCGGCGCCGGCGCCCGAGACGGCGATCTTCACGTCGGCCAGCGTCTTGCCGACCAGTTCGAGCGCATTGAGTACGGCGGCGGCGGAAATGATGGCGGTGCCGTGCTGGTCGTCGTGGAACACCGGGATGTTCATGCGCTCGCGCAGCTTCTTCTCGATGTAGAAGCACTCGGGCGCCTTGATGTCCTCGAGGTTGATGCCGCCGAGCGTGGGCTCGAGCGCCGCGATGATCTCGACCAGCTTGTCGGGATCGTTCTCGGCCAGCTCGATGTCGAACACGTCGATGCCCGCGAACTTCTTGAACAGGCAGCCCTTGCCCTCCATCACGGGTTTGGCGGCCAGCGGGCCGATGTTGCCCAGGCCCAGCACCGCGGTGCCGTTGGTCACCACGCCCACGAGGTTGCCGCGCGAGGTGAACTCGGCGGCCATGGCGGGGTCGGCCGCGATGTCGAGGCAGGGGTACGCCACGCCGGGCGAGTAGGCGAGCGACAGGTCGCGCTGGTTCAGCAGCGCCTTGGTCGGCGTGACCGAAATCTTGCCCCGGACCGGGGCGCGGTGGTATTCGCGCGCTGCTTCGCGAAGTGCTTCTTCTGCGGGAGAAAGGGGTGCAGCCATGAAAAGTCTCCTTGTTTCTGTCGGGCAACGAGGCTACCGCAAAAGCAGCGCCGATTTGGAGCCGAGGGATGCGGAAAACGCCTGAACCCATAGCGAAGCCGGCAGGCGGTTCGCTACACTCCGCAACCTGTTAACCAAGGTCGAATGCAGTCGGCTGTGGTTACGTTTTTGCCGCGCTCCATGCCCGGGGCCGGCCATCGTCAACAACAACACACGAACGAGAACGAGGGGCAGCGCATGACACCCGGACCTTTCACCACCGCCGAGCCCGACGTCGTGGTCATCGGCGGCGGCCCTTCGGGCTCCACCGTGGCCGCGCTGCTGGCCGACAAGGGCCACGACGTGGTGCTGATCGAGAAGGCGCAGCATCCGCGCTTTCACATCGGCGAGTCGCTGCTGCCGATGAACATGCCGCTGTTCGACCGGCTCGGCGTGCGCACCGAGGTCGAGGCGATCGGTCTGCGCAAGCATGGCGCGGAGTTCGTGTCGCCCTGGCACGACCACAGCAGCCACTTCCACTTCGGCGAGGCGATGGACAAGAGCTTTCCGTACGCGGTGCATGTGCGCCGCTCGGAGTTCGACGAGCTGTTGTTCCGCCATGCCGGCCAGCGCGGCGCACGCACCTTCGAGTGCCAGCGCGTCACCGGCGTCGACATGGACGCCGGCAAGGGCACGCCCGGCAACCGCGCGCTCGTGAAGGTGAAGGCCGACGACGGCACCGAAGTCCAGTGGCGCCCGCGCTTCGTGATCGACGCGAGCGGGCGCGACACGCTGCTGTCGAACCAGTTCGACGCCAAGCAGCGCAACCGCAAGCATGCGAGCGCCGCGCTCTATGGCCACTTCGTCAATGCCGAGCGCCGGCCGGGACGCTTCGAGGGCAACATCACGCTGTTCTGGTTCGACCATGGATGGTTCTGGTACATCCCGCTGAAGGACGGCACCGTGAGCGTCGGCGCGGTGGCCTCGCCCGCGTACTTCAAGCGCCGCAAGGGCACGCTCGAAGCGTTCCTGATGGAAACCATCGCGCTTGCGCCCAAGCTCCAGGCCCGCCTTGCGAACGCCACGCTGGTCGACGGCGTCACCTCGACCGGCAACTACGCCTACGACTCGAAGTTCTGCCGCGGCGATCGCTTCATGATGGTGGGCGACGCCTACGCCTTCGTCGACCCGATGTTCTCGTCGGGCGTCTACCTGGCGATGAACAGCGGTTTCGAGGCCGCCACCGCGGCCGACCTGTGGCTGCGCGGCGAGGCGAAAGAGGCCGAGCGCGCCTTCCGCCACTACGAGAAGGTGATGAAGCGCGGCCCCCGGATGTTCTCGTGGTTCATCTATCGCATCACCTCGCCCGCGATCCGGCGGCTGTTCATGAATCCGCGCAACATCTGGCGCATGCAGGAGGCGCTGCTGTCGATCCTGGCTGGCGACCTGTTCCGCAACACGCCGATCGGTCCGCGCTTCTGGGGCTTCAAGGTGACCTACTACGCCTCATGCCTCGGCATCCTGCCGCAGGCCGTGAAGACCTGGGCCTGGCGGCGGCGGAATCTGAAGGAGTCGCTGGAGACGGCGAAGTAGGCCGCTGAACGCGGACTTCCGGACGCAGAAGAAAGACAAAACTACGCAGAAGTCGCAAAAGAAACCAAAACCATTTTTTGGTTTTCCTTTTGCGTCCTCTGCGAAACCTTTGCGTCCTCTGCGTCCGGCTGTCCGATTGCTACGGCCTCAATCCGGCGCCACCGTGTGCTGCGCCAGCGCCTCGAGCGCGCGCACCAGCGCCGAGTGATCCTGCTGCCCATGGCCCAAAGCGGCGCAGGCGTTCATCAGCTGCGCCGCGCCCGCCGTCTGCGGCAGCGCTACGCCGAGGGAGCGCGCGCTCTGCAGCGCGAGGTTCAAGTCCTTCTGGTGCAGCGAGATGCGGAAGCCCGGCGCGAAGGTGCGCTTGATCATGCGTTCGCCGTGCACCTCGAGGATGCGCGAGCTGGCGAAGCCGCCCATCAGCGCCTGGCGCACCTTGGCCGGATCGGCGCCGGCCTTCGAGGCGAACAGCAGCGCCTCGCCCACGGCCGCGATGTTGAGCGCCACGATGATCTGGTTGGCCACCTTGCAGACCTGGCCGTCGCCGACGCCGCCCACCAGCGTGACGTTCTTGCCCATCTTCTCGAGCAGCGGGCGCACGCGGCCGAAGGTGCCTTCGTCGCCGCCGCACATGATCGTGAGGCTCGCGGCCTTGGCGCCCACTTCGCCGCCCGAGACCGGTGCGTCGATGTAGCCGCAGCCGAGCGCGAGGATGCGCTGGGCGAAGCCCTTGGTGGCGATCGGGTCGATGGAGCTGCAGTCGACCACGATCTTGCCGCGCGAAACCTTCAGGCCCTCGGCCACGCCCTGCGTGCCGGGCTCGCCGAACAGCACCTTTTCCACGTCGGGCGTGTCGGGCACCATGATGAAGATCACGTCGGCCCGGCGCGCCACCTCGGCCGCCGAGGCGCAGATCGTGGCCTTCGAGATGAAGGGCTCGGGCGTGTTGCCGTGCGTGTTCACGAAGAGTTCGTGGCCCGCGTCGAGCAGGTGGCCCGCCATGGGCGCGCCCATGATGCCGAGGCCGATGAATCCGATTTTTTGGGGTTGCGTTGCCGACATGTCTGTGTTTCCTTGAATGTTGTTGTCCGTGTTCACTTCTGGGGTGCTGCGGCCAGCGCCTGGCGCCAGCCGAGGCCTTCGGTGGTCGTGCTGCGGGGCTTGTATTCGCAACCGATCCAGCCGTCGTAGCCGAGCGCATCGATGTGCGCGAAGAGCCAGGGGTAGTTGATCTCGCCCGTACCCGGCTCGCCGCGCCCCGGGTTGTCGGCCAGCTGAATGTGGCCGATGCGCGCGAAGTGCTTCGCGAGCGTGTTCCCCAGTTCACCCTCGGTGCGCTGCGCGTGGTAGATGTCGTACTGCACGCGCAGGTTGGCCGAGCCCACCTCGTCGATCAGCGCCACCGTCTGGTCGGTGCGGTTGAGGAAGAAGCCGGGAATGTCGAAGGGATTGATCGGCTCCACGAGCAGGCCGAGGCCTGCCGCCTCGAGCTCGCTCGCGGCCAGGCGCAGGTTCTCGACCACGGTCTTGTGCGCCGCGTCGTGGCTCACGCCCGCCGGCACCTTGCCGACGAGGCAGTTCACCTGCGGGCAGCCCAGCGCCGTGGCGTAGTCGATCGCCATCGCGATGCCTTCGCGGAACTCGCCCGTGCGGTCCGGGTGGCAGGCGATGCCGCGCTCGCCCTTATCCCAGTCGCCGGCCGGCAGGTTGTGCAGCACCTGCACCAAGCCGTTGGCGCGCAGGGCGGCCGCGAGTTCCTTCTTCTCGAACGGATAGGGGAACAGGTATTCCACCGCCTCGAAGCCGGCCTTGGCGGCCGCCTCGAAGCGCTGCATGAAGGGAAGCTCGGTGTAGAGCATCGTGAGGTTGGCTGCGAACTTGGGCATGGGGTCTTTCAAATCGAATTCGGGATCGGACTACCGGACGCAGAGGACGCAGAGGTTTCGCAAAAGGCGCAAAAGAACAGCCATTCAAGGAAATTTGGATTTCCTTTTGCGTCCTCTGCGAAACCTCTGCGTTCTCTGCGTCCGGTTGTCCGAATTTCTTCAGTCCAGCATCTCCGCCGCCACAGCGGTCGGCGCATCGGCAGGCGTCTCGGCCAGCGGTTCGAACTCGGCGATGTTGTCGATCTCGGTGCCCATCGCGATGTTGGTCACGCGCTCGAGCATCACCTCGATCACCACCGGCACGCTGAACTCGGCCATCAGCGCCTCGGCGCGCTGGATCGCCGGCGCGATCTCTTCCTGCCTGTTCACGCGGATCGCCTTGCAGCCCAGGCCCTCGACCACCTTCAGATGGTCCACGCCATAGCTGCTTTCGATGCCCGCGTCGGGGCCGGCATTGATGTTGTCGAACGCGAGCTGCACGCAGTAGTCCATCTCGAACCCGCGCTGGGCTTGGCGGATCAGGCCCAGGTACGAGTTGTTGACCACGATGTGGATGTACGGCAGCTTGAATTGCGCGCCCACCGCGAGCTCTTCGATCATGAACTGGAAATCGTAGTCGCCCGAGAGCGCGACGATCTTGCGCGTCGGGTCGGCCGCGCGCACGCCCAGCGCGGCGGGAATGGTCCAGCCCAGCGGGCCGGCCTGGCCGCAGTTGATCCAGTGGCGCGGGTTGTACACGTGCAGGAACTGCGCGGCCGCGATCTGCGAGAGCCCGATGGTGCTCACGTAGCAGGTGTCGTTGCTGAAGTTGTTGTTCATGCATTGGTACACGCGCTGCGGCTTCATCGGCACGTCGTCGAAGTTGGTCTTGCGCAGCATCGTCTTCTTGCGCTCGATGCAGTCCTTCGCCCAGGCGCGGCGGTCGCGCAGCTTGCCGGCGGCTTTCATCTCGCCGGCCACGGCCACGAACTGCTCGAGCGCGGCCTTCGCATCCGACACGATGCCGAAGTCGGGCGTGAACACGCGCCCGATCTGCGTCGGCTCGATGTCCACGTGCACGAAGGTGCGGCCCTTGGTGTAGACGTCGACCGAGCCGGTGTGGCGGTTGGCCCAGCGGTTGCCGATGCCCAGCACGAAGTCGGAGGCGAGCATGGTCGCGTTGCCGTAGCGGTGGCTGGTCTGCAGCCCGCACATGCCGGCCATCAGCGGATGGTCGTCGGGAATCGCGCCCCAGCCCATCAGCGTGGGGATCACCGGCACACCCGTGAGCTCGGCGAAGCGCACCAGCAGGTCGCTCGCATCGGCGTTGATCACGCCGCCGCCGGCCACGATCAGCGGCCGCTCGGCAGCCTGCAGCATGCCGATGGCCTTTTCGATCTGGGCGCGCGTGGCGGCGGGCTTGTAGGGCACCAGCGGCTGGTAGGCGTCGATGTCGAACTCGATCTCGGCCATCTGCACGTCGAACGGCAGGTCGACCAGCACCGGGCCCGGGCGGCCCGAGCGCATCAGGTGGAAGGCCTGCTGGAACACCTGGGGCACCTGGCCCGGTTCGCGCACCGTGACGGACCACTTGGTGACCGGCTTGGAGATCGACTCGATGTCGACCGCCTGGAAGTCTTCCTTGTAGAGCCGCGCGCGCGGCGCCTGGCCGGTGATGCACAGGATCGGGATCGAGTCGGCCCAGGCCGAGTAGAGGCCCGTGATCATGTCGGTGCCCGCGGGGCCCGAGGTGCCGATGCACACGCCGATGTTGCCGGCCACGGCGCGCGTGTAGCCCTCGGCCATGTGCGAGGCGCCTTCGACGTGGCGCGCGAGGATGTGCGAGATGCTGCCGCGCTGGCGCAGCGCCGAGTACATCGGGTTGATGGCGGCGCCGGGCACGCCGAAGGCCTGCGTCACGCCTTCTTTTTCCATCACGAGCACGGCGGCCTGGACCGCTTTCATTTTTGCCATGGGACTGTCTCCGTTGAGGTGGGCCCACTGTAGGAAGCGATGCCCGTTCGAAGAAGACGGCTGCAGGCCATAAAAGCTATTCCATGGCGGAATAAGTGACTACGATGCGCGCATGGACAGACTTTTGGCAATGGAAATGTTCGTGCGCGTGGTCGAGACCGGCAGCTTCTCGAAGGCGGCGCGCGAGTTCAACACCACGCAGCCGACCGTGACCAAGCAGGTCGCGGCCATCGAGGCGCGGCTCAAGGCGCGGCTGCTCAACCGCAACACGCGCGGCGTGAGCCTCACCGAGCCGGGCGCGCTCTACTACGAGAAGTGCAAGACCATCGTGCGCGACGCCGAGGAAGCCGACAGCATCGTGCAGCTGCGGCAGAACCAGGCGCAGGGCCTCTTGCGCGTGGGCACCTCGGTGGCGTTCGGGCGCCGCGTGGTGGTGCCGCTCGCGCTCGAATACATGCGCCGCCATCCGCAGGTGCAGCTTGACCTGAGTTTCGAGGACCGCTACGTCGACCTTGTCGCGCAGGGCATCGACGTGGCGATCCGCATGGGCAAGCTGGCCGATTCGTCGCTGGGCGCGCGCTATCTCGGCACCAATCCCTGGGCCATGGTGGCCGCGCCCGGCTACCTGAAGAAGCACGGCACGCCCCGGCGTGCGAAGGACCTGAGCGCGCACGTGGCGCTGATCTACAGCAGCGTGGTCGGCGACGAGTTCTGGCGCATGCACACGCCCAAGGGCGAGGCGGTCACCGTGCCGGTGTCGGGCCGCTTCCGCTCGAACAACCTGTCGGCCGTGCTGGCCGCCGCGCGCGACGGCCTGGGCATCGCGCTGATGCCGCGCTACGTGGCGAGCGAGTCGCTGGCCGCGGGCAAGGTGTGCGAGGTGCTCGCCGACCATGCCTTGCCCGAGCAGGAGATCCACGCCGTGTTTCCGTCGCCCAAGCTGGTGCCGGGAAAGGTGTCGGGCTTCGTGGCTTTTCTGCAGGGGCGCTTTGCGGAGGGGTGGTGGGGGGGTGAGTGAAAGCGTCCGGCTGTCCGCTCCCGCATTCCTCACGCGGCCACGAACGCCCCGTGCAGCCCCAGCGGCAGCGCATACGGCAGCGTGGCCTGCGCGACCGGACCGGCGGCCAGTGCATCGGCTGCGAAGCACGAGAGCAGCGTCTTCTGTTGGCCGAAGTCGAGCGCGGTGCCCAGCAGCCAGCCAGGGCCCTGGCCGTCGGGCACGAAAACATGCTCCTCCACCAACGCCTGCCGGCCATAGCTGTAGCGCTGGCTGCGGCCGGTTTCGACGTCGGTCAGCGCCACGGCGGTGAAGCCGGGCCGCTCGGCCATGGCGCCGGTCGCATGGACCACGCGGCGGTGGCGCAGGCCGGTGCGGCGCGGGTCGATGCGCGGAAACTCGGCGTCGAACGGCAGCGTTGTCTGCGTGGCGCGGCCGGTGCCGAGGTCCAGCGTCGCGACCGTCAGTTGCGGCGTCGGGCGTTTCACCCAGCGCGCGCGCATCAGCTCGCGGCTGGTGGTGAACACGGTGGCGGCGGTGTCCGAACGCACATAGTCGATGTGGATCCGCGCGCCGCCGGGCGCGTCCTCTTCCCAGGCATTGCCGACATGGAACAGGAAGCCCGCAGGCAGCTGCAGCGTGTGGCGGCGCGACCAGTCCTGCTTGTCGACGACGAGCACGCGCATGCCGAGCTCGGGACGCCAGACATGCGCATCGAGAAAGCTCGCGCCGGCCTCCTTGCGTTGGGCGTCGTACACCAGCGGCGGCATCAAGAAGACGAGGTGCCGCGCGGTCACCGCGAAGTCGTGGACCATCGGCAGGTCGGGCACCGGGATCGCGTCGGCGCGGCGCAGCACACCGTCGGCCGCGAGCTCGTAGAGCACGAGCAGGTCCTGCCCCGCGCCGACGCCGAAGTTCCAGACCGTGCCGTCGGGGTCCACGCGCGGATGGGCCGAGAACGGCATGCCCGCGAAGTCGGGGCGCCATGTCTTCAGGCCCCGCGTGGCGAGCGTGCGCGGATCGAGCCGCGTGGCCGAGCCGCCTTCCCACAGCGCCAGCAGCTCGCCGGCGAGCGGCAGCACGCTGGTGTTGGCCACGTTCATGCTGTCGGGCGATAACGGCGGCGGCGCGCCCGGCGGCATTGTGCCGAAGGCCTCGGTGAGCCGGCGGCCGGCTTGCAGCTCGGCCGTGCGCTTGCTCGTGGCGACGTAGCGGCCCTGGTGCCGCACTTCGCGGCCTTCGATCGTGAAGCGCTGCACCATACCGTCGCCATCGAACCAGTGGTGGTAGCGCGAGCCGCCGAGGTCGTGGCCTGCGGGGCCGTTGCGAAACAGCGTGCCCGCGACCGCGTCGGGAAAGCGGCCGCGCACGGCGGCGCGCACCGGCGGCAGGTCGGCGGCCGGCGTGGCGAAGCCGGATTTCCATGCGGCGCCGGCGGCCTCGAATTCGGCCTGCCATCCGCCATCGGATGCCGCGGCGCGTGCAAGCGGGGCCAGCCAGGGGAGGGCGCCGGCCGCAGCGAGCAGGCGCAGGAGTTCGCGTCGTTGTGGCATGGACGGCACCTCAGCGCAGGTGGACCAGGGTCGACACGTCGGCGGCCTCGATCTGCAGCGCCGCGGCATCGAACGCGGGCGCGCCGCGTTGGCCCTTGGCATCGTTCGAGAAGCCGTAGCGTTCGAGCGGCAGGCCCAGCGGGTTGGCGTCGAGCTTGCCGTTGCCGTTCTCGTCGGCGAACACGCGCAGCGCATAACGCCCTGGCGCGAGATTGGCAAAGCGCAGCCGTGCCGTGCCGCCTTGCAGCGGTGCCGTCTGCGCAGCCACGGGCTTGCCGCTGCCCGCGAAGGCTTCGGCGCTGTCGTACAGCGCCACGTAGAGCGTGGCTGCGGCGGGCGGGCCATCGGCCACGCGCAGTTCCAGGTCGGCGGCCAGCGTGGCCAGCGGCGACAGGAGCAGGGCGGCGCACAGTGTGCGCGGGCGGGTGAGAAGGGAAAGTTGCATCGGATGACCTCGTGATGAGTGGAGGTCTCGACGATCGCGCAGCATGCGTTCGCTGCCCAGCGGAATGCGACGAAATGCAGGACGGGGTCGCAGGATGCGGGAGCGGACAGCCGAACGCAGAAGGAAGACAAAAGCTACGCAGAAGTCGCAGAAGAAAAACCGAAAAAAATCTTTGGTTTTCCTTCTGCGACTTCTGCGAGACCTTCGCGACCTCTGCGTTCGGCTGTCCGCTCCCGACGCCCCCCTCGGTCAATCCTTCGGCGGCACCTCGAGCTTCTCCGAAGCCACGAACAGGCTCCACGCCGCCATGAACAGCGCCGCGATCACGGGGCCGATCACGAAGCCGTTGATGCCGAAGATCGCAATGCCGCCGATGGTGGACAGCAGCACGATGTAGTCGGGCATCTGCGTGTCCTTGCCGACGAGCACCGGGCGCAGGATGTTGTCCACCAGCCCGATCACGAACACGCCGACGAAGATCAGCACGCCGCCTTGCCAGAAGTGACCGGTGGCCAGGTAATACAGCGCCACCGGGCCCCAGATGAGCGCGGCGCCCACGGCCGGCAGCAGCGACAGGAACGCCATCAGCACCGCCCAGAGCATGGCCCCCTGCACCCCGAGGAATGCGAACGCCAGCCCGCCGATCGCGCCTTGCGTCACGGCCACGGCCACGTTGCCCTTGACCGTGGCGCGGATCACGGTGGTGAACTTGTTCAGCAGGTATTCGGTGTGCGGCTGCGCCAGCGGCACCGCGCGGCGCATGTTCGTGGACAGCGCCGCACCGTCGCGCACCAGGAAGTACAGCAGGTACAGCATCACGAAGAAGCTGACGAAAAATTCGAAGGTGTTCTGCCCGATGGTGAGCGCCTTGCCCGCGATGACCTGGCTGCCCTGTGCGGCACCCGCCGAGATGCGGGCCTGCCAGGCTTCGGTGTCGCCGAAGTTGAAGCGGTTGAAGATGTTCCACATCCATTGCGGCATCGCATTGAGGATCTGCTGGAAATACGCGGCAAAGTCGATCTGCCCCGAGCGGATCTTCTGCGTGACTTGTGCGGCCTCCTGCACCAGCGACACGCCGATCATCGCGAGCGGAAGAATCACGATGAACAGGCAGATGGCGAGCGTCGCGAGGGCGGCCGCGTTCTTGCGGCCCTTCATTTTCCCGAGCAGCCACTTGTAGAGCGGGGTGAACAGGATCGCCAGCGCCACGCCCCAGAGCACTGCGCCGAAGAATGGCACCAGCACCCAGACGAAGGCGACCGTGACGAGTGCGAGCAGGGCGATGAAGCAGCCGCGCTGGAGTTGGGGTGTGTTCATACGTGAAACGGACTGTAGCCGAGCTCCGCGACGACCGGTGTCGGTCGTCGCCCCCATTTTGCAGTGGGGGTGCTCAGCGCCGCACGCGGGCTGGCAGCGCGATCGGCGCCAGCGTGGCGCGCAGCCGGGACGGCGCGTCGGGCGCGGTGGGCGGCGTCACCTCGAGCGCGCGCTCGACGTTGCCGATGTGGTCGATCATGAGGCGGCGCGCCGCGTCGGTGTCGCCGGCCTCGAGCGCCGCGACGATCGCGCCATGCTCGGCGCACGACTGTCCGGCCTCGTGCTTCGACTGGTAGAGCGTGGCGGCCAGCGTGGTGCGCGCCGTCAGGTCGCGCAGCACGTCGACCAGCAACTGGTGCCCCATCTGCTCGGCCAGGCAGACGTGGAAGTCCGCCAGCAGAAACGCGCGGGTGGCGGCATCGGCCCCCTCGATGGCGCGCTGTTCGTCGGCGATGTGCTCGCGCAGCTTGCGGATCGCCTGCTGCAGCGGCCGGCCCTCGCTCTCGGCCAGGATGCCGGCCTCGACGATGCGGCGCGCCGAGAACGCGTCGCGCGCTTCCTCGGCCGAGGGCTCCACCACGTACCAGCCGCGGCGCGACTGCACCTCGACGAAGCCGCGCGCCTGCAATTGCATCAGCGCCTCGCGCACCATCGTGCGGCTGACTGCGAAATTCTCGGCCAGCGCCTGCTCACCGAGCCGCTCGCCCGGCGCGAGCTTCTGCGCCAGGATGGCTTCGACCACGCGCTCGGCGATGGCGGTGGGCGTGACGTCGTTGGTGGACGCCATTGCGCTCAGCGGCCGGCCACACCGGCGGTGGCGACCGGTGCAACGGCGGGCGCGTCATCGGCCGGCACCTCGTCGGGCACATAGGCGCCGTCGAGCACCGCATGGGCGCGCTCGCGGTCGATGTCGCCTTCCCAGGCCGCCACGGCCACCGTGGCCACGCAGTTGCCGATCAGGTTGCCGAGCGCGCGCGCAATGCCCATGAACCAGTCGACCGAGAGCACCAGCACCAGGCCGATCGCCGGAATTGCGGGAATCGCATGCAGCGTGGCGGCCAGCACCACGATGGCCGAGCCCGGCACGCCGTGCGCGCCCTTCGAGGTGACCAGCGCGATCGCGAGGATCGCGAGCAGGTCGCCCATGCCGATCGGCGTGTTGGTGGCCTGCGCGATGAACACCGCCGCCAGCGTGATGTAGATCGAGAAGGCGTCGAGGTTGAACGAATAGCCCGTGGGAATCACCAGGCCCACCGTCGAATCGCGGATGCCCATGCGGCGCAGCTTGGCCATGATCTGCGGCAGCACGCTGTCGGAGGAGGTGGTGGCGAACACGATCGCGAGCTCCTCGCGCAGGTAGCGCAGCAGCTTCCAGAGGCTGAAGCCCGAAATGCGCATGACCGCGCCCAGCACCACGAACACGAACACCAGCACGGCGCCGTAGAACAGCGCCACCAGCATGCCGAGCTGCTTGAGCGAGCCGATGCCGTACTTGCCGACCGTGAAGGCGATGGCGCCCAGCACGCCGAGCGGCGCGAGCTTGATGATGATGCCCATGATCTTGAACAGCACCAGCGAGAGCGCGTCCACGACCACCGCCACCGGCTTGCCGCGCTCGCCGAGCAGTGCGAGCGCGCAGCCGAACAGCACCGCGAACAGCAGCACCTGCAGCACGTCGCCGGTGGCGAAGGCGGCGACCACCGTGGTCGGGATCAGCTTCATGAGGAACTCGACCGTGCCGCCGCTCGTGAGCTTGTCGGCGTTCGATGCGTAGGCGCTCAGCGCGGTCGCGTCGAGCTGGCCCGGATCGACGTTCATGCCCACGCCGGGCTCGAACACGAAGGCCAGCACCAGGCCCATGGCCAGCGCGATGGTGGTGAGCACCTCGAAGTAGATCAGCGCCTTCACGCCGACGCGGCCCACGCGCTTGAGGTCGCCGGCGCCGGCGATGCCGTGCACCACCACGCAGAACACCAGCACCGGAATGATCATCTTGATCAGCTTGATGAACGCGTCGCCAAGCGGCTTGAGCTTGACGGCGAATTCGGGCACGAGGAGGCCGGCCAGCACGCCGAGCACCAGCGCGATAACGACCTGGCCGAAGAGGGATCTGGCGAAGCGGGGCATGAAGGGCTCCTTCAGGGACGAACAGTGCTTGCATGCAAGGCTTCCGAAACTTGCATACAAGAAATGTAGGCAAGACGGCCTTGGCGCATCAGAGGGTATTCCCGGCCGTTAGGACGCAGCGGGACTCGCGTCTCGAGATCGCAACGTTCCATGAAAACGCATATGAACGAAAGGGCGATTTAGCAGGATCGGCTTACATCTTTTTATAGAATGGGAATTGTTCTCGTTGCGATTGGCATTTGCCGGGGCGCGCTGGTTTACCAGCGTTGCACGCTTCGTGCCCGATTCGCCGTTTGCCGTGCTCTTCGCACGTTTCTTTTCCGCATCCTCGCCTTCGTCCCACGCCATGCATTCGTCGACCGCTCCTTCCGCCCGCCCGGCCTTGCGCCTCGTTCCCACGCTGGTGGCGCGCCTGCTGCGCCAGGGGCTCGGCGTTTCGCTCGCCCTGGCCGCTGCCGGCGCCGCAGCGCAGACCGTGGCCACGGGTTCGCAGCAACTGCATGAAGTGACCGTGTTCGGCGAAGCCGAGGCCATCGGCGGCCTGCAGAAGACCTATTCGGGCGGCCAGTTCGCGCGCGGCGGCAGCCTGGGCATCCTGGGCATCACCGACCTGATGAACGTGCCGTTCAGCACCACCAACTACACCTCCGAGCTGATCCAGAACCAGCAGGCGCTGAGCGTGGCCGATGTGGTGATGAACGACGCGTCGGTGCGCCCGCTCACCTCGCGCGGCGGTTTCGGCGACGACTTCCAGATCCGCGGCTTCACCGTGCCCAACGGTGACATCGGCTTCAACGGCCTGTTCGGCCTGGCGACGACGACGCGCGTGCCGCTCGAGATGGTCGAGCGGGTCGAGGTGCTCAAGGGCCCGGGCGCGCTGGCCAACGGCGTGCCGCCGAACGGCAGCGTGGGCGGCAGCATCAACGTGGTGACCAAGCGCGCGGCCGACGTGCCGCTCACGCGCCTGACCACCACCTACATGAGCCGCGCCCAGTTCGGCACGCACCTCGACGTGGGCCGCCGCTTCGGCGAAGAGAACCAGTGGGGCGTGCGCTTCAACGGCGTGTTGCGCGGCGGCGAAGGCAATATCGACAACGGCAAGCAGGAGCTCGGCCTCGGCTCGCTGGGCCTGGACTACCTCGGCACGCGGCTGCGCTGGTCGCTCGATGCGGTCGCCAGCAAGGGCGATACGCGTGAATTTCGGCCGCAGACCAGCTTCGCGGCCGGCGTGACGCAGATCCCCGAGCCGCCGTCGGCGCGCCTGAACTTCTATCCCGGCACGCGGCTGGAAGACAACACGAAGACGGTGATCTCGCGCGCCGAGTACGACATCAACGACAGCACCACCCTCTACGGCAGCGTCGGCTACACCGACTTCGACTACATGCAGGTGTTCCCGAGCGGCCGGCCGGACGCGCTCGGCAACTTCAGAGTCTCGAACGCCTACTACGACTTCTTCAGCAAGAGCACCGCGGCCGATGCCGGCGTGCGCACCCGCTTCAAGACCGGCAGCGTGGGCCACACGCTCGCGCTCGGCGTGAACCTGCTCGACCAGGAGTCGGGCTTCTTCTACGCGCAGTCGGCGCGCACGAACCCGTCGAGCCTGTACTTCCCCGCGCCGCTGCCGCCCGTGACGGTGCCGCGCACCGCGCCCGTGAAATCGGGCGAACTCAAGCAGACGAGCGTGGTGCTGGCCGACACGATGTCCTTCGCGAACGACCGCTTCCTGGTCACGCTGGGCGTGCGCGACCAGACCATCGAGCAGGAGAACTTCTCGCAGACCACGGGCGCTTCGACGAGCCGGTACAAGGCAAGTTCGGTCACCCCGCTCGCCGGGCTGGTGTTCAAGCCGGTGAGCAATGTCTCGCTCTACACCAACTACACCGCCGGCCTCACGCGCGGCGGCACCGCCGGCCCGGGCACCGCCAACGTCGGCGAAACCTTCGCGCCGCAGAAGTCGAAGCAGTACGAAGCCGGCGTCAAGGTCGACTGGGGCCAACTGACCACCCAGGCCGCGATCTACCAGATCACCCGCCCGAACAGCATGACCGACCCGGCCACCAACGTCTACAGCTTCGGTGGCGAGCAGCGCAACCGCGGCCTCGAGTTCACCGCCTACGGCGAGATCCAGCGTGGCCTGCGCGTGATGGCCAGCGCGGCGTTCAACGACGCCAAGCTCACGCGCACCGCAGGCGGCGTCAACCAGGGCAACGATGCGGCCGGCGTGCCCGACCGCACCTTCAACCTCGGCCTCGACTGGGACCTGCCGGGCGTGCCGGGCCTGAGCCTGAACGGCCGCGTGATCCACACCTCGTCGGTGTACACGGACGCCGCCAACCTGCTGCACGTTCCCGCCTGGACGCGGCTGGACATCGGCGCGCGCTACGCCACCAAGGTGGCGAACAAGCCCGTGACCTTCCGTGCCAACCTCGAGAACGTGTTCGACAAGAACTACTGGGTCACCAGCACCTATGTCACCGTGGGCGCGCCGCGCACGCTGATGCTGTCGGCGTCGATCGATTTCTGACGCGCGGGCGATGAATGCGATGCGCTGGCAAGCCCGCGGCGTCGGTCCGTTGATCTCGCGCATCGTGGCCGCCGTGTTCGGCGGCTACGCGTTGGCCGCGCTCGCGAGCGTGGCCACCGTCGCGCTGCCTGTGAGCCCGACGCAGGGCGTGCTCGCGGGCATGCTGCTGAGCTTCATCGTCTACGCGGGCGCGGTGGTCTGGGTGTTCGCGGTGCGCAGCGCGCGCCGCGCCTGGGCCGGCCTGTTGCTGGCCGCCGCTGTGCTCGCGATCCCCGCCTGGACCGTCTGGTCCGCCAGCCCCGCGCCCTGAGTGACCATGCCGAACGAATCCCTCGCGCCGCAGAAAGCACCCGGCATCCGCCAGACGATGTCCGATCTGCACATCTGGGTCGGGCTGCTGCTCGGCTGGGTGCTCTACGCGATGTTCCTCACCGGCACGGTGAGCTACTTCAAGGACGAACTCTCGCAGTGGATGCGGCCCGAGCTGCCGCACCAGGCGCAGGTGCCCGATGCCGCCGCCGTGGCGCAACGCGTGGCCGATGCGCTGGCCGTCGCCGCGCCCGGCAGCCCGCAGTGGAGCATGCGCATGCCCGATGCGCGCAACAACAGCGTCGACGTGTTCTGGCGCAACGCACAGCGCGAGCCCGGACAGCGCAGCTTCAGCCAGGCGCACCTCGACCCCGCGACCGGCGCGAAGATCGCCGCGCGAGAGACGATGGGCGGCGACTTCTTCTACCGCTTCCACTTCCAGTTCCACTACATGCCGGTGCCGTGGGGCCGCTGGCTCGCCGGGCTGGCCGCGATGTTCATGCTGGTGGCGATCGTGAGCGGCGTCATCACGCACAAGAAGATCTTTATCGACTTCTTCACCTTCCGCTGGGGCAAGGGGCAGCGCTCGTGGCTCGATGCGCACAACGCGCTGTCGGTGTTCGGGCTGCCTTTCCACCTGATGATCACCTACACGGGGCTCGTCACGCTGATGGCGATGTACATGCCGTGGGGCCAGCAGGCGGCGATCAAGACGCCGGCCGAGCGGCAGCAGCTGTCGGCCGAATTGCGCGCCTTCCTGCCGCCCGGCAAGCCCAGCGGCAACGCGGCGCCGCTGGCGCCGGTCGACGCCATGGTGCGCCAGGCGCAGGCCGCCTGGGGTCAGGGCAACGTGGGCCGGGTCGCGATCACGCATCCGGGCGACGCGGCGTCGCGCGTGGCCGTGTCGCGCGGCGACGAAGGCCGCGTGTCGATGAGCCCGCGCTACATGCTGTTCGAGGGCAGCACGGGCCGGCTGCTCGAAACCCGCGACAGCGTCGGTCCTGCGGCCGAGACGCGAGGCGTTCTGTATGCGCTGCACCTGGGGCGGTTCAGCGACCTCGCCTTGCGCTGGCTCTACTTCATCGTCAGCCTTGCAGGCACCGCCATGGTGGGTACCGGCCTCGTCATGTGGACGGTCAAGCGCCGCGTGAAGCTCGCCGACCCGGCCCGGCCGCATTTCGGCTTCTGGCTGGTGGAACGCCTGAACATCGCGTCCATCGCGGGGCTGTCGCTCGCCATGGCTGGCTTCCTCTGGGCCAACCGGCTGCTGCCGGTGCAGCTTCCACAGCGCGGCGAGTGGGAGGTGCATCTGTTCTTCATCGTCTGGGGCGCCGCGCTGCTGCATGCGCTGATGCGCCCCGCGAAGCGGGCCTGGCTCGAGCAGCTTTGGGCCGCGGCGGCGGCGCTGGCACTGCTGCCGGTGCTCGGCGCATTCGCTACGGACCGGCCGTTGTGGCAGAGCCTCGCCGAGGGTGACTGGGTGTTCGCGGGCATCGACATGGCGCTCTGGGTACTGGCCGTGCTGCATGCCGCGCTCGCGGTGCGCACCGCGCGCCACCGCGGGCGTGCGCCGGCCGGCCAGCGTGCCGCGGCGCCGCGTGCGGGGCAGCAGCGCATCGGCGATCCCGCATGACACACGTGCTGATGCTGCTGTCGAGCGTGGCGGGCTTCGCGGCACTGGCGCTCGCGACCGAGCGCCAGCAGGAGGCGTTGTTCGGCGGCGCGCTGTCAACCAGGGCCACGCGCATGCTCCGGATCGCGGGCTGGGTGCTGCTCGCTGTGTGCCTCGCGGTGGCCGTCGCGCATGGGGGCTGGGGCCTCGGCCTCGTCGTGTACAGCGGATACACCAGCCTGGCCGCGGGGCTCGTGTACATCGCACTGGTTGCGGCCGCGCGGCGGCCACCCCGGCCCTGGCGCTAGAAGACGGGCACGCGCCCGCGCCGCTCAGGCCACCACCACCCGGTCGCGTCCTTGCGCCTTGGCCCGGTACAGCGCCTCGTCGGCGCGCCCGAGCATGTCGTCGATGCCGGTGCCCGGCCGGTGCAGCGCCACGCCGATGCTGACCGTCACGTTGCCGATGGCGGCCAGCGCAGAGTCGGCAGCAAAGCCGCCGCGCGCGCTCGCATGCAGGCGCGACGCCAGCTCTGCGGCCTCGGCGGGCGCGGCATCGGGCAGCAGCACCACGAACTCCTCGCCGCCATAGCGCCCGAGCAGCCCGTTGCCGCCGAGCGCATGCTGCATGCGCGCGACCACTTCGCGCAGCACGGCATCGCCGGTCTGGTGGCCGAAGCGGTCGTTCACCGGCTTGAAGTGGTCGACGTCGATCATCATCAGCACCATCGCCTTCGGCTTTGCGCCGCCCGTGCGCCCCGCCACGGCCAATTGCGCTGCGCAGGCCTCCAGCAGCGCACGGCGATTGAGCACGCCGGTCAGCGGATCGCGCGTGGCCAGGAACTGGAACTCCGAGCGCATGCGGTCGGTCGCCATCAAGATGGCCGCGATGGTCAGCAGCAGCACGGTGAAGGAATACATCGAGATGTAGAGCGACTGCAGCCAGGTCGCGTCCATCAGGCTGCTGCCGGCCATGCCCACGAGCACAGAAACCAGGCGCGCCGCCGCGACCGCGGCCTGCAGCAGCAGCAGCCCGGTCATCAACCGCATGCCGAACACGCGGCCGCGATGGCGGATGTAGAGGCGGGCGTGCGTGAAGAACAGCGCCGCCACCAGCGCGGTGACGACCAGCAGCTGGGCCTCGTAGTCGGGCTGGACGGCGCTGAACCAGAAAAGCAGCACGCCCATCAGCAGGTTGATCACCGTCCAGGCCCGCGTGTCGCTGCGCGCGAGCAGGAACTGCTGGCTGCCCGCGTAGTAGAGGATGCAGGCGTGGAACAGCACCATGTTGGCCAGCACGATGGTGAAGAAGTCGGGGATCACGTCGCGCGCCGCAAACAGCATCGTGCTGGCGAATGCCACCATCGGCGCCCAGGCCCATTCGCGCAGCCCGCTGATCGTGGCCGGGTAGGCGCGCCGCATGAAGAAGACGACCACCGACATCACCATGCCCATGAGGCCGGCCAGCATGATGACGGACCGGGGATCGAGGACGGAAGGCAACGCACCCATGGGCCTGGATTCTGCCTTGGCCGGGGCTCGGATTTTCAGGGGGATGGCGCTAGCATGGGCCGATGCGAACACTTTCACTTCCGGGCGGTGGCGAGATGCCGGTGCTGGGCCTGGGCACCTGGCGCATGGGCGAGGTGGCGAGCCGGCGTGCGGCCGAAGTGGCCGCGGTGCGCGAGGCCATCGCGATGGGCTGGCGCCTGATCGACACCGCCGAGATGTACGGCGAAGGTGGCGCCGAGAGCGTGCTGGGGCAGGCCCTGGCCGAGTCGCTGCGCGCCAACGAGGTGCGGCGTGACGAGCTTTTCATCGTGAGCAAGGTCTATCCCCACAACGCCAGCCGCCGCGGCACGCCCGAGGCCTGCGTGCGCAGCCTGCAGCGCCTGGGGCTGGACACGATCGACCTGTATCTGCTGCACTGGCGCGGCAGCCATCCGCTGGCCGAGACGGTGGAGGCGATGCAGTCGCTGGTAGCTGCCGGGCGCATCGCGCGGTGGGGCGTGAGCAACTTCGATACCGACGACATGCAGGAACTCGCGCCGCTGGTGCGCGGCGGCCCGTCATGTGCGGCCAACCAGGTGTACCTGTCGCTTGGCGAGCGTGGTCCCGAATTCGACCTCTTGCCCTGGCTGCGTGAGCGCGGCATGCCGCTGATGGCCTACAGCCCGATCGACCAGGGCGCGCTGGCCGGCGACAAGGCGTTGGCCGAACTCGCGGCGCGCCTGAACGTCACCGCGGCGCAGCTCGCGCTGGCGGCGGTCATCGCCAGGCCGGGCGTGGCCGCCATCTCGAAGGCGGTGCGGAGTGCCCACCTGAAAGACAACCTCGCGGCCGCCGACCTGGTGCTCGATACCGAGGTGCTGGTCGAACTCGACCGGCTGTATCCGCCGCCGCGTGGGAAGCGGGCGTTGGCAATGATCTGAGGCTGTCGAAAGCGGACTTCCGGACGCAGAGGTCGCAAAGGTTTCGCAAAGAGCGCAGAAGAACAGCCAAATATTTTTTTGGTCTTCCTTTCGCGTCCTCTGCGGAACCTTCGCGTCCTCTGCGTCCGGCTGTCCGATCCCGAATTCAGTGCGCCTCCGCGTGCTTCGCCGCGGCGATCACCGCTTCTTCGTCGTGCTTCGCGCCGTTGAGGAACAGGTTCAGCAGCACCGCCGCGATCGATGCCAGCAGGATGCCCGACTCGACCAGCGAGTGGATCGCGTGCGGCATCCACTGCTTGAAGTTGGGCGCGATCAGCGGAATCATGCCGACGCCGATCGACACCGCCACGATCATCGCGTTGTGGCGGTTGTGCTTGAAGTCCACGCCCGAAAGAATGCGGATGCCCGTGGCCGCCACCATGCCGAACATCACGAGCCCGGCGCCGCCGAGCACCACGGTGGGCAGCGACTCGACCAGCGCCGCCATCTTGGGCAGCAGCCCGAGCACGATCAGGATCACGCCGCCCGCCACGCAGACGTAGCGGCTCTTGATGCCCGTGACCGCCACCAGGCCCACGTTCTGCGAGAAGCTGGTGTAGGGAAAGGTGTTGAACACGCCGCCGATCAGCGTGCCCAGGCCGTCGGTGCGCAGGCCCTTGGCCAGGTCCTTCTGCGAGATCTTGCGCTCGGTCATCTCGCCGAGCGCCAGGAACATGCCGGTCGATTCGATCATCACCACGACCATGATCAGCGTCATCGTGAGGATCAGGATCGGGTCGAACTGCGGCATGCCGAAGTGGAACGGCAGCACCACGTCGAACCACGCGGCCTTGCCGACCTTCTCGTAGGTCATGAGGTCCGTGGCCGTGGCCACCACCGCACCGATCACGATGCCCAGCAGCACCGAGATGTTCGCGACGAAGCCCTTGGCGTACTTGACGATCAGCAGGATCGACACCAGCACCAGCGCTGCCACGCCGAGACCCGGCAGGTCGGCGTAGCGGGGGTTCGGCATGGTCGGCATGATCGCGAAGCCCTTGGGCACCTCGGGGATCGAGCTGCCCGGCGAAGTGACCTGCGCGAGCCACTTGGCGTAGACCGGGTCGACCAGCGCAGGCGCGGTCGGCCCGACCGGGTTGCCGAAGATCCAGTTGATGCCCACGCGCATCAGGCTGATGCCGATCACCGCGATGATCGTGCCCGTGACCACCGGCGGAAAGAACCGCAGCATGCGGCTCACGAAGGGCGCGATCAGGATCGACACGATGCCCGCGCCGATGATGGCGCCGAACAGCAGTTGCGCGCCGCTCTGGCCCGGGTTGGCATTGGCGATGGCGACCATCGGCGCGACCGAGGCGAAGGTCACGCCCATCATCACCGGCAGCCGGATGCCGAACCACTGCGTGGCACCGAGCGCCTGGATCAGCGTGGCGATGCCGCAGCAGAACAGGTCGGCCGAGATCAAAAGCGCCACTTCATCGGGCGAGAGCTTGAGCGCACGGCCGACGATCAGCGGCACCGCCACGGCGCCTGCGTACATCACCAGCACATGTTGCAGGCCCAGCGCCGTGAGCTTGCCCGCGGGCAGGCGCTGGTCCACGGGATGGACTGTGGAAAGGGTGTCGGCCGTCATCTTGAATCTCCTGCTGCGCCAATGTGAGAGAGAGAAAGAAAGGCAGATGGAGGGCGTGGCGCGCAGGCTCCCGGCGCGTCCACCGCATCTGGTGTACGCGAAACTGTATACAATTTATGCGGCAATCCTGCTTGAGGAAAACCCGGGGGCGCCGCTTCACGGCGCCTTTTTCTAAGCCAGCAGCGCTTTGACCAGATCCAGCTGGCGGTCGGGCTTGTCGGTGCCGAGCGCCAGGCTGGCCTCGATGCGTTCGAGGTGCTCCATCATGCTGGCGACCGCGCCTTCGACATCGCCCTTGCGGCAGATGCGCAGGAAGTCGGCATGCTCGTCGGACGAGCAGTGCGGGTCGTTCGATGAGTGGTAGAGCATCGCGATGAGCGAGCTGCGCGCGACCAGTTCGCGCACCAGTTCCGCCAGCGTGCGGTTGCCCGTGGCCTCGGCGAGCGCGACGTGGAAGTCGCCGAGCAGCTTCTCGCGCGCGGTGCCCATGGTGGCCGTCTGGCGCAGCGCATTGCGCTCGAAGCGGATGTGCTGCTCGAGCACCTGGTAGTCGCGCGGCCGTGCATGGGCGACGAACAGGCGCACCACCTCGCTCTCGAGGATGCGGCGCACCGCGAACACCTCGCGCGCCTCCTGCACCGTGGGTTGGCAGACGAAGGCGCCCTTGTCGGGAATGATCTCGATCAGCTTGTCCTTCGACAAGGTCAGCAGCGCCGCACGGATCTTCGTGCGGCTCACCGAATAGACGCGGCCCAGCGCCTCCTCGCGCAGCCAGGTGCCGGGCGGCAGCCGCTTCTCGACGATCGCTGTGGCAATGTCCTGCGCGATGCCCTCGATCGTGCTGCTGCGGTCGTTCGCGCCGGCGGGCACCGAGGCCGGACCTTCATCGATCGGCGAGGCGGTGGTGGAAGGCGCGGAAACGGCGGCGGGCTTGGCTGTGGAACGGGCGCGGGGCATGCGCGGATTGTCGCTTGGCGCGGCCCGGCCCGGCGCGGCGCTCACGCCGCGAGCGTGAAGCCCTCGAGTGCGCCGACCATCTTCTTGGGCAGCGGCCGTGCGAGCTCGCCGCGCTTGCTGGTACCGAGCCGCAGCGCGACCATCGACTCGACCAGCTTGGTCGCGGCCGCCACGCCGTCGATCACCGGCACGCCGAGCAGCCCGCCGATGTGCTCGCACAGATCGGTCATTCCGGCGCAGCCGAGCACGATGCAGTCGGCATCGTCTTCGTCGAGCGCGCGCCGGCATTCGTCGACGATGCGCTCGCGCGCATTGGAGCCGGGCTCCTCGAGCTCGAGCACGGGCAGTTCGCAGGCGCGCACGTTGGCGCAGAAGCGCTCCATGCCGTAGATCTCGGCCAGGTGCCAGGCCTGGCCCATCGTGCGCCCGAGCGTGGTCACCACGCTGAAGCGGCTCGCGACCATGCTCGCGAGATGCATCGCGGCCTCGGCGATGCCGACCACGGGCCCGCGCGCGAGCTCGCGCGCGGCCTTCAGGCCGGGGTCGCCGAAGCAGGCGATCACGTAGCCGTCGATGCCGTCGCGCTCGCCGGCCGCGATCTCCTGCAGCAGGCCCGGCACGGCCAGCGCCTCGTCGTAGTGGCTCTCTATGGAGACCGGCCCCATCGCGGGGCTGACGGCCACGATCTCGGTGCCGGCGTGCGCCACCGCGCGGGCGCAGGCACCGATCTTCTCGGTCATGCTCCAGGTGGTGTTGGGATTGATGATCTTGATGCGCACGGGGCGGCCTTCCTTCCTTTTCTTCGTCGCGTGGGGTCAACGGGCTTTGATGGTGTTGCGGTTCAGCAGGACGTAGAGGACAAAGCCCAGCGCCATGCCGATGAACCAGGCGTAGTTCGCGGCGCCGCGCAGCGTCGGCACCATCACGCAGAGGATCGGCACCAGCGCGGCCGGGATCATCGCCTGGATGGCCTTCGGGTTGTAGCCGCCGCTGTACCAGTACTCGCCCTTCTCGCTCATGGTGTAGAGCGCGTCCACGTCGATGTGCTGCTTGCGCACGATGTAGTAGTCGGCGATCAAAATGCCGAACAGCGGGCCGATGAACGAGCCGAGCACGTCGAGCGTGTAGTGGATGACCTCGGGGCTGTTGTAGAGGTTCCAGGGCGTGAGGAACACCGAGCCCACCGCGGCGATCATGCCGCCGGTGCGCCAGCTGATGTGCTGCGGCGCCACGTTCGAGAAGTCGAAGGCCGGCGAGACGAAGTTGGCCACGATGTTGATGCCGATGGTGGCGATCATGAAGGTCAGCGCGCCCAGCACCACGGCGGTGGTGCTGTCGATCTTGCCCACGGTGTGCACCGGATCGGTGATGAGTTCGCCGAAGACGGGCAGCGTGGCCGCGGTGGTGATCACGGTCAGCAGCGAGAAGAACACGAAATTGATCGGCAGGCCCCAGAAGTTGCCCTTCTTCACTGCCTCGAAGCTCTTGCCGTAGCGCGAGAAGTCGCCGAAGTTGAGCATCGGGCCGCTGAAGTAGCTCACCACCAGCGCGATGGCCGAGAGCATCACCGGCAGCGCGTCCCAGCCCTGGAACTTGATGCCGCCGAGGTTCAGGTCGATGTTCTGCCAGCCGGCCTTCCACACCAGCCAGCCGCAGAGGATCGCCATCACGACGTACACGGCGGGGCCGGCCCAGTCGATGAACCTGCGGATGGCCTCCATGCCGTGCCAGAACACCAGCGCCTGCAGCACCCACATGACCATGAATGCCAGCCACCCCAGCATCGACAGGCCCGCGAAGCCGTGCTGGGCCACGTCGGCATATGGCGCGAGGCCGGGGAACATGTGCAGCGCCAGCACCATGAAGGCGGCCGATGCGAGATAGGTCTGCACGCCGTACCAGGCCACCGCGATCAACCCGCGGATGATGGCGGGGATGTTGGCGCCGAGCACGCCGAACGACGCGCGGCACACCACGGGGTAGGGCACGCCCGTCACCTGGCTGGGCTTGGCCACCAGGTTGCAGAACACCTGCACGATCACGATGCCCACGAGCAGCGCCACCAGCACCTGCCAGCTCGACAGGCCGAGCGCGAACAGGCTGCCGGCCGTGATGTAGCCGCCGACGCTGTGCACGTCGGACATCCAGAACGCAAAGATGTTGTATTGGCCCCAGGTCTGCCGCTTGAGCGGGGCGAGGTCCTCGTTGGTGAGTCGCGGGTGGTAGCCCGGCTTGATGAGGGCGTTCGATTCGGCGTGCGGCCCCGTGGTGCCGGACGCGCCGGCCCCGATCGGAGCCTCGCTGGCGACTGTGCTCATGCTCTTACCTCTTTGAGTGGTGGTTGGAAAGCCAGTGCGACGCAAAAATCGCGCCCCGTTTTGAGTTCGTTATTTGTATACAAAAACGGGATGCAATCAAGACTATCCACGGATTCATATATCCGTACATTCCCTTAGAACGGATTGACCCACGGGCGTGCGCCCGCCGCCCGCGCAGGCGCGGGGGGAGGGCAGAAGAAGGGGCAGGAAAACCGCCGCGTGCTGCTGCACGCGGCGCCGGGGCTCAGCCCGTGTTGCGCAGGCCGGCGGCCACGCCGTTGATCGAGATGTGGATGCCGCGCTGCAGCCGCTCGCCGCCGTCGCCGGCGCGGTAGCGGCGCATCAGCTCAACCTGCAGGTGATGCAGCGGATCGATGTAGGGAAACCGGTGGCGCACCGAGCGCTGCATCTCGGCATTGCCCTCGAGCCGTTGCTTCGCGCCGGTGATCAGCGTCAGCGCATCGGAGGTGCGGTGCCATTCGGCATCGATCATCGAGAACACCTTCTGGCGCAGCTTGCGGTCGCCCACGAGCTCGGCATAGCGCGAGGCCAGCGCCATGTCGCTCTTGGCCAGCACCATGTCCATGTTCGACAGCAGCGTGCGGAAGAACGGCCACTGCGCATACATGCGTCGCAGCACCGCGACGCGCTCCTTGCGCGCGGCCGGCGTGGCGGCCGCCGCGAGGAACTGCTCGACGCCCGAGCCGAAGCCGAACCAGCCCGGGATCGTGAGCCGGCACTGGCCCCAGCTGAAGCTCCACGGCACGGCGCGCAGGTCGTCGATCTTGTGGCTCGGGTTGCGCGACGCAGGGCGCGAGCCGATGTTGAGTTCGGCGATCTCGCGGATCGGCGTCGAGCCGAAGAAGTAGTCGCCGAAGCCCGGTGTCTCGTAGACCAGCTTGCGGTAGGCCGCCATGCTCGCGCTCGAGAGTTCCGCCGCGGCCGACATGAAGGTGGCGGGCGCGGATTTTCCTTGCGGCAGCAGCGTGGCTTCGAGCGTGGCGGCCACCAGCGTCTCGAGGTTGCGCCGGCCGATCTCGCGATTCGCATACTTGGAGCCGATGACCTCGCCCTGCTCGGTGAGGCGGATCTGTCCGCGCACCGTGCCGGGCGGCTGCGCGAGGATCGCCTGGTAGCTCGGGCCGCCGCCGCGTCCCACCGTGCCGCCGCGGCCGTGGAACATGCGCAGGCGGATCGGCGGCCGCTCGCCGCCCGCGGCGGATGCCTTCTTCTTCTTGTTGAGCTCGTCGAACAGCGCCACCAGCGCGGTGCCCGCGCGGTAGAGCTCCCAGTTGCTCGTGAAGATGCCGCCGTCCTTGTTGCTGTCGCTGTAGCCGAGCATCACGTCCTGCTCGCCGCCCGAGCGCTCCACGAGTTCGGCGATGCCGGGCAGCTCGTAGAAGGCGCGCACGATCGGTGCGGCATTGCGCAGGTCTTCGATGGTTTCGAACAGCGGCACCACGATCAGGTCGCAGATCGCGTTCTCGCTCAGGCTGCCGCGCAGCAGGCCGACTTCCTTCTGCAGCAGCAGGGCCTCGAGCAGGTCGCTCACGGTCTCGGTGTGGCTGATGATGTAGTGGCGGATGGCCGCCGTGCCGTAGCGCGCGCGCGCCGTGCGTGCGGCCGCGAAGATCGCGAGTTCGCTGGTGGCGAGCGGGGAATAGGCCGCATCGGGCACGCGCAGCGGACGCGCGTCGTCGAGCAGTTCGAGCAGCAGCTTCTGCTTGGCCTCTTCGGCGAGCGCCGCATAGGCCGGCGCGATGCGCGCGGTGGCGAGCAGCTCGGCCACCACCGCCTCGTGCTTGTCGGAGCTCTGGCGCAGGTCGACGGTGGCCAGGTGGAAGCCGAACACCTCCACCGCGCGGATCAGCGGCCGCAGGCGCGGCGCCGCGAGCACGCTGCCGTGCTTCTCGGCGAGCGATTCCTCCACCGTGCGCAGGTCGGCCAGGAACTCCTCGGCCGCGGTGTACGGGTTCTGCGGCGGCACCGCATGACGCGCCGCCTCGCCGCCGGTGAGCTCGCGCAGCGTCGCCGCGAGGCGCGCATACACGCCGGTGAGCGCGCGGCGGTAGGGCTCGTCCTTGCGGTGCTCGCTGGTGTCGGGCGAGCGTTCGGCCAGCGCCTGCATCTCGACCGACACGTCGACCAGCGTGGCCGAGAGCGAAAGCTCGCCGCCGAGGTAATGCACTTCGGTGAGGTAGTGGCGCAGTGCCAGTTCGGCCTGGCGGCGCAGCGCGTACTCGAGCGTCTCGGCCGTGACGTTGGGATTGCCGTCGCGGTCGCCGCCGATCCACTGGCCCATGCGCAGGAACGGCGCCACCGACGGCGTGGTGCCGCCCTGGCCCAGGGCCTTCTCGAGGTCGGCATAGACGCGCGGGATCTCGCGCAGGAAGGTGGCCTCGTAGTAGCTCAGCGCGTTCTCGATCTCGTCGGCCACCGTGAGCTTGGAGAAGCGCAGCAGGCGCGTCTGCCAGAGCTGCGTGACGCGGGTGCGCAGCTGCGTCTCGTTGTCGGCGAATTCGATCGGCGTGAGCGCGTCCTTGGCGCCGGCGTACGCGCCCTGGCGCAGCTTGATCTCGTCGCGCGCGGTGAGCAATTGCGCGACCGCGCGCTCGGCGTCGAGGATGCTCTTGCGCTGCACTTCGGTGGGGTGCGCAGTCAGCACCGGCGACACATAGCTGTGCGCCAGCGAGGCGACCACCTGCTCGGGCTTCACGCCGGCCTTGCGGATGCGCGCCAGCGCGGTCTGCAGGTCGCCGTCGGCGCTCTCGCCGGCACGCTCGGCCTCGGTGCGGCGGCGAATCTGGTGCCGGTCCTCGGCCAGGTTGGCAAGATGGCTGAAGTAGGTGAAGGCGCGGATCACACGCACCGTCTCGGCGGCGCTCAGGCCCTTGAGCAGGCTCTTGAGCGCACGGTCGGCGGCCTGGTCGGCATCGCGGCGGAAGGCCACCGAGAGCGTGCGGATCTTCTCGACCAGGGTGTACGTCTCGGCGCCCTCCTGTTCGCGGATCACGTCGCCGAGGATCCGGCCCAAGAGCCGGATGTCGTCGATCAGGGGTTGGTCTTCGGCTTGCCGGCGCTTCGCGGGCGCAGGGGTCTTGCTGGCTTTCATTCGATGGTTCGTTCCTGGACGTGAAAGAAGACGCCGCCTGCGTTGCTGCGGCGCAACATGCTAGCATTCCGGCCGTCCGAACTCGTACTTTTTTGGGAGCGATCTTGAGCCCTATCGTGATCGCCACGCGCGAAAGCCGGCTGGCCATGTGGCAGGCCGAACACGTGCAACAACTGCTCCAGGCGCGGGGCCAGACGGTCACCCTGCTGGGCATGACCACACGCGGCGACCAGATCCTCGACAAGTCGCTCAGCAAGGTCGGCGGCAAGGGTCTCTTCGTGAAGGAGCTCGAGCTCGCGCTCGAGGAAGGCCGCGCCGACATCGCCGTCCATTCGCTCAAGGACGTGCCGATGGACCTGCCCGAAGGCTTCGTGCTGGCCGGCGTGCTGGAGCGCGAAGACCCGCGCGATGCGCTGGTATCGCCGCGCTACGCCTCGCTCGATGCGCTGCCGCAGGGCGCGGTGGTCGGCACCTCGAGCCTGCGCCGCGTCGTGCTGCTGCGTGCGCTGCGGCCAGACCTGCGCATCGAACCACTGCGCGGCAACCTCGACACCCGGCTGCGCAAGCTCGACGAAGGCCAGTACGACGCGATCGTGCTCGCAGCGGCCGGGCTCAAGCGCCTCGGCCTCGAAGACCGCATCCGCGTCGCATTCGATCCCGACACCATGCTCCCGGCCGCGGGGCAGGGCGCGCTCGGCATCGAAGTGCGCGCCGACCGCGCCGAACTGATCGCGCTGCTCGGCACGCTGTCGCATCCGCGCGACTGGCTTGCCACTGCCGCCGAGCGCGCCGTGAGCCGCGCCATGGGCGGCAGCTGCTCGATGCCGCTCGCGGCCCATGCGCGCTGGCAGCCTGATGGCGCGCTGCGCGTCGATGCAGCCTGGGGCGACCCCGAAGGCCGCGCCGCCTTGGTGCGCGTGCAGGCCGAGGCGCCGGTGGCCGATCTCGGGCAGGCGGGCACGGTCGGCGAACGCGCGGCCGCGCTGCTGCGCGAGGCCGGCGCGCGCTGAGCGCCCGATGGCCGCGAAGCCCGTCATCGTGACGCGGCCCGCGCGCGAGGCCGCGCAATGGGTCGAGCTGTTCCGTGCCGCCGGCCTTCAGGCCGCGGCGCTGCCGTTGATCGTGATCGCGCCCGCGCTCGATGCGGCCCCGCTGCGCGCGGCATGGGAGCGCCTGACGCGTTATGCGGCACTGATGTTCGTGAGCGCCACGGCCGTCGAACACTTCTTCGCCCACGCGGGCGAGGGCGTGCCCGCCCTGCCGCCGGGGCTGCGCTTCTGGGCTACGGGCCCCGGCACCACGCGCGCGCTGCAGCGCGCCGGCGTGCCCGACCACGCCATCGACGCGCCGCCCGCCGATGCCGAACGCTTCGATTCGGAGGCGCTCTGGTCGCTCGTCAGGACCCAGGTCGGCGAAGGCGTACGCGTGCTGATCGTGCGCGGCGGCGACGCGGCCGGCGCGCCGAGCGGACGCGACTGGCTCGCGAAGGAGATCGACGCCGCCGGCGGCCTGCGCGACACGGTGGCCGCCTACCGGCGCCTGGCGCCGGGCTTCGACGACGCGGCGCATGCGCTGGCGCGCGAGGCTGCCGCGGGCCGTGCGATATGGCTCTTCAGCAGCTCGGAGGCGATCCGCAACCTGTGCCATGCGATGCCGGGCACCCGATGGGACCAGGCCCGCGCGGTCGCCACGCACGAACGCATCGGCGATGCGGCGCGGGCCGCGGGCTTCGGCACCGTGCGCGTGTGCGCGCCCTTGAAGGAGGCGCTGGTCGCGTCGATAGAATCGTTCACATGAGTGCCGCGTCCCCGCCCGACGACCTTTCCCCCGCGTCCTCCGCCGCCGATGCCGCGCCGGTGCCCGCCCCGATGGCGGCGTCGCAGACACCGGAGTCGCTCGCCGCAGCGGCAAGGACCCTCTCGCGCATCGCCTTCGGCCTGCTGGCGCTCGTGGCCCTGGCCGCGCTCGTGATCGCCATCGCGCTGTGGGAGCGGGTCAGCGGCATGCAGGAGCAACTGGCCCGCCAGAGCGCCGAAGCGCAGGCCCAGTCGCTCGAGGCGCGCACGCTCGCGCGCCAGGCCATGGACACGGTCCGCGACACCGCGGCGCGCGCCGCCCTCACCGAGACGCGGGTCGCCGAAGTCGCCCTCCAGCGCTCGCAGCTCGAAGAGCTGATGCAGAGCCTTTCGCGCTCGCGCGACGAGAACCTTGTGGTCGACATCGAATCGGCGATCCGCCTCGCGCTGCAGCAGGCCCAGGTCACGGGCAGCGTGGAGCCGCTGCTGGCAGCGCTGAAGTCCGGCGACCTGCGCATCTCGCGCGCCGCGCAGCCCCGGCTCGCGCCGCTGCAGCGCGCCATGCAGCGCGACGCCGACCGCCTGCGCAGCAGCGCGAGCGCCGACAACGGCGAAGCGCTGCGGCGCATCGACGAGCTGATGCGCGGCGTGGACGACCTGCCGCCGCTGAATGCCGTCGCCATGCGCGGCAGGGGGCTCAATGCCTGGCAGCCTGAACCCATTCCGGCCGATGCGCCCTGGTGGGAGAGGGCGCTGCTGACGGTGCGCGCCGAGCTCCGGTCGCTGGTGCGCGTGGGCCGCATCGAGCGCCCCGAGGCCGTGCTGCTCGCGCCCGACCAGACCTATTTCCTGCGTGAGAACCTCAAGCTCAAGCTGCTCAATGCGCGGCTCTCGCTGCTGTCGCGGCAGATGGACACGGCGCGCAGCGAGCTCGCCATGGTCGCCAGCGCGCTGAACCGCTATTTCGATCCCGCCTCGCGGCGCACGCAGGCGGCGGCCACGCTGCTGCAGGAGCTCCAGACCCAGGTCAAGGCTGCCGAGCCGCCGCGCATCGACGAAACGCTGGCCGCGCTCGCAACCGCTGCAGCGGGGCGCTGATGAGGGCGGCGCTCTGGCTCCTCGGCCTGTTCGCCATCGCGGCGGCAGTGGCCCTGTTCGCGGGCAACAACCAGGGCACGATCACCGTGTTCTGGCCGCCCTGGCGGGTCGATCTTTCACTGAACCTCGTGCTGCTGATCCTGTTCGCGGTCTTCGCGCTGCTCCACCTGGCGCTGCGCGGCCTCGCGGCGCTGTTCTCGCTGCCGGTGCAGGCGCGGCAGTGGCGGCTGCAGCAGAAGGAGCGCACGCTGCACGCGGCCGTGCTCGACGCGATGGTGCAACTTCTCTCGGGACGTTTCTCTCGCGCACGCAAGGCCGCGCAGGCCGCGCTGGTGCAGGAGAAGACGCTCGCGGCGCTCGACGCGCACCTGCCGCAGGCGCAGCAGGTGCGTGTGCTCGCGCACCTGCTCGCGGCCGAAAGCGCGCAGGCCTTGCAGGACCGGCCCGCGCGCGATGCGCATCTGCAGCAGGCGCTCAACGAGAGCGCCGACCGCACCATGCTCGCGAGCCCGGAGACGCGCGAAGGCGTGCAGTTGCGCGCCGCCCGCTGGGCGCTCGAAGATCGCGATCCGGCGGCCGCGCTCGCGCGGCTCGAAGAGCTGCCCCACGGCGTGCAGCGGCGCACGCTGGCGCTGCGGATCCGCCTCAAGGCCGCGCGCCAGGAAGGGCGCACGCTCGAAGCACTCGAAACCGCACGCCTGCTGGCCAAGCACCGGGCCTTCTCGGAAGCCGCGGCGCGCAGCATCGTGCGCGGGCTGGCCACCGACCTGCTGTCGGGCGCGCACGATCCGGCGCAGCTGCTGCGCGCATGGTCGGAGCTCGAGCCGGCCGAGCGCGAAATGCCCGAGGTGGCGATCCATGCCGCCCAGCGCATGGTGGTGCTGCGCGGCGACTTGTCGGTGGCGCGCAGCTGGCTGCTGCCGGCCTGGGAACGCATGGTCTCGCAGCCGCAGGGCCTCGGCGACGCGCTCGGCGTGAAGCTCGCGCGTGCGCTCGAAGCGGGCTTCGATTCGGTCGACCCCGAATGGCTGGCGCGCATCGAAGCGGCCCAGCGCAACAACCCGCGCGATCCCAACCTGCAGTACCTCGCCGGTATGGCCTGCATGAAGCACCAGCTCTGGGGCAAGGCACAGCAACTGCTCACCCAGGCGGGCCAATCGCTGCAGGACACCGACCTGTACCGCCGCGCCTGGCTCGCGCTCGCCGAGCTGGCGGAAGCGCGTGGCGACGAAGCGCAGGCGGCGGTGGCCTGGAAGCGCGCCGCGCAGGCGCAGGCCGCGAAAGCCTGATCGCAGGAAAGCTCGCGAGCAATGAGAAACGGCGCCGATGAGGCGCCGTTTTTCATGGGCCGCCGGGCCTCGCGACCCGGTGGCTGGTGGCTGCGTCAGTTCACGCTTTGAGCGTCGGACGGCGCTGCGGCCTTCTCGAACGGCAGGCTCATCGCACCGAGGTCGCGGCGGGTCTCGACTAGCACCAGCGGGCCTTCGTCGATCACGACCGCCGGCGGGCGCTCGCGCGGCACGTGCACCGGCTTCGGCTCGGCCTCGATCGCGGCGCGTGCCTGCGCGATGCGCTCGGCGTCGGAGTTCACCCACTGCAGGCCCGATTTCTCGGCGATCTGCGCCAGCTCGTCGAGCGGCAGCTCGAAGGATTGGACCTTCGGCAGCGCCCGGCCGTTGGCGGCGGGCTGGCTCGCGGCGGCCACGGGTGCCGCCGCAGCGAGCGCAGCCACCGGCGCGGGAACGGGTGCCGGTGCCGGTGCAGGTGCAGGTGCAGCGACCGTGGCCGGGGCGATGGCCGGTGCTGCGGCTTCGGCGACAGGCGTTTCGGCCGGGCGGTCGAAGTAGCTGCGTCGTGCCGGTGCCTCTTCGGCGACCGCGCGATCGGCGGGCACTTGGGCGGCAAAGGCGGCGTCGTCCGTTCCTGCGACGGCAGCGGCGCCTTCGGCCGTCGGCCTGGCTTCGCCGTCGTCGCGCGGGGCGCGTTCGCGGCGGTCGCGGCCATAGCGGTCGCGTGAACGGCCGCGGCGCTCTTCGCCATCGCGGCGCGGCGCTTCGCCATCGGTTCCGGCTGCGAGTTCGGCCGGCTCGGCCGCAGCGCGTCCGGCGTCGTCCTTCGTGGCGGCTGCGTCGCTTTCGCTGCCGAAGCGCGGCTGGCCTTCGCCGCGGCGCTCGCGGCGGCCTTCGCCACGCGGGCCGCGCTCGTCGCGGCCGCTGCGCGGCGCGCGTTCGGGCTGCATGCCGTCCTGCGGTGCGGCGGCGTTGTCGCCGTCGGTCGCCTCGCGCGCCATCTCGGTGTCGTTGCGTTGCTGCTGTTCGCCGCGCTCGCCACGCTCACCGCGCTCACCGCGCTCACCGCGCTCACCGCGCTCACGGCGTTCGCCGCCGCGGGCGCGCGGTGCGCGCTCGGCGGTGGTGCTGCCTTCGTCGCCGGCCGCGCCGTTGGGCGCGAGTTGCTGGGCTTCGAGGTTGTTGTTGTCGATCGGCTCGGACGATGCCGCGCGTGCAGCGCGGCCTTCGCCGTCGCGGCGTTCGCCGCGGCCACCGCGGCGCTGCTCGCCTTCGCGCGGGGCGCGGGCTTCACGAGGTTCGCGCGCCTCGCGCGGTTCACGCTGCTCGCGCGGCTGGGCGGCGGCGTCGTTGCGGAGTTCGCTGCCATTGCCGCGTGCTTCGCGCTGTTCGCGTCCTTCGCGGCGCTCGCCGCCGCGTCCGCCGCGGCGTTCGCCGTCGCGCCCGCCCGAGCGGCCACCGTTCTCGCCGGTGCGGCCACCGCGGCGCTGTTCGCCGTCACCGCGGGCGCCGCGCGCCTCGCCATCGCGGCCCGGGCGGCCGCCGTCGCGCCGGGTGGGCTTCGGGGGCTCGACCGGGATCATGGTGCTCGGTGCGGGCGCCGGAGCCGGCGTGCCCGAGAACCAGCTCTTCAGGCGTGCGAAGAAGCCCGTCTCGGCCGGTGCCGGTGCGATCGCGACAGGCGGTGCAACGGGTGCCGGGGCCACGGCCGCGGGGGCGCGCACCGGCTCGGGCCGGGGCACCGCCACGGGCGCCGGCGCGTCGGGCAGCACGCCCTTGATGACCGGCGTCTGCTTGTTGGTCGGCTCCTGCGAGCGGCGCGTGACGGAGGTCGGGTCCTCGACCTCGTCGGCCATCTTGTAGCTGGCCTCGATGTGGTCGAGCCGCGGGTCGTCGTGCTTCAGGCGCTCGAGCTTGTAGTTGGGCGTTTCGAGCGTCTTGTTCGGCACCATGAGCACGGTGACGCGCTGCTTGAGCTCGATCTTGGCGATCTCGGGGCGCTTTTCGTTCAGCAGGAACGAGGCGACTTCGACCGGCACCTGCACGTGCACGGCGGCCGTGTTGTCCTTCAGGCACTCTTCCTGAATGATGCGCAGGATCTGCAGCGCGCTCGATTCGGTGTCGCGGATGTGGCCCGAACCGCCGCAGCGGGGGCAGGGAATCGACGAGCCTTCCGACAGCGCCGGCTTCAGGCGCTGGCGGCTCATTTCCATCAGGCCGAACTTGCTGATCGAGCCGAACTGCACGCGCGCGCGGTCTTGCCGCAGCGCATCGCGCAGGCGGCTTTCGACTTCGCGGCGGTTCTTCGATTCGTCCATGTCGATGAAGTCGATGACGATCAGGCCGCCGAGGTCGCGCAGGCGCATCTGGCGCGCCACTTCGTCGGCGGCTTCGAGGTTGGTGCGGGTGGCGGTTTCCTCGATGTCGCCGCCCTTGATGGCGCGGGCCGAGTTGACGTCGACCGACACGAGGGCTTCCGTGTGGTCGATCACGATGGCGCCGCCCGAGGGCAGTTGCACGGTGCGGGCATAGGCCGACTCGATCTGGTGCTCGATCTGGAAGCGGCTGAACAGCGCCGCGTCGTCGCGGTAGCGCTTCACGCGGGCGGCATGCTCGGGCATGACGTGCGCCATGAACTGCTGCGCCTGCTCGTAGATGTCGTCGGTGTCGATCAGGATGTCGCCGATGTCGTGATTGAAGTAGTCACGGATGGCGCGGATGACGAGCGAGGATTCCTGGTAGATCAGGAAAGCGCCCTTGCCGCCCTTGGCCGCGCCGTCGATGGCGCTCCAGAGCTTGAGCAGGTAGTTCAGGTCCCACTGGAGTTCGGGCGCCGAGCGGCCGATGCCGGCGGTGCGCGCGATGATGCTCATGCCCTTCGGGTACTCGAGCTGGTCCATCGCCTCCTTGAGCTCGGCGCGGTCGTCGCCCTCGATGCGGCGCGAAACGCCACCGCCGCGCGGGTTGTTCGGCATCAGCACGACATAGCGGCCGGCCAGCGAGATGAAGGTGGTGAGGGCTGCGCCCTTGTTGCCGCGTTCTTCCTTCTCGACCTGGACGACCAGTTCCTGGCCTTCCTTGATGACGTCCTGGATGCGCGCCTGGCTGGCCGAAACGCCTTCGGCGAAGTATTGCTTGGAGATTTCCTTGAACGGCAGGAAGCCGTGGCGGTCTTCGCCGTAGTCGACGAAGCAGGCTTCGAGCGAGGGCTCGACCCGCGTCACGACGGCCTTGTAGATGTTGCCCTTGCGCTGTTCGCGCCCTTCGATCTCGATCTCGTAGTCGAGGAGCTTCTGCCCGTCGACGATGGCCAGGCGGCGTTCTTCGGCCTGCGTGGCATTGATCAGCATCCGCTTCATGATGCGTTGTCCTTCTATGTATCGTTCTACAGGCCCATGACGGGCCAACGATGCACGGACGACGCCCGCGAAACGAGGGGAATTGCCGCTTGGCCCCGGATGCTGTGCTGTGCCGCGCAGGCGCGCGGACAAGCCTCTCGAGCGTCAGCTCAGGAGGACAAGCGGGGTGGGGGCGCGTGGATGGGCGCGAGCCAGATTCGGTGTTGAGCAGCCATCTTTTCGATGGCAGGGTGCGCAAGGGTGGCGCGCGGTGCGGATGATTCCATGCCGGAGGCCGCTGGCAGAAGCCAGGTCGGCCAGCGAAGGCACAGTTGAATCAGCAGCATCAACACAAGGGACTCGCTTCGATCCGCCTGCAGCTTGGAAGCTGCAGGCTGGGTATTCCGTATCGGTGTTTCGTGGGTGTCGGCTTGACTTGGGTGCAGGGCCTGCCACTTTGCGCGCTTGCGCGGGGTTTGCAGTCTCGGCGCCAAAGCGGCATCGACCTCGCAGCGTTGTAGTGGGTGCTTGACTGCAGTGGTCTAAACTTCTGTCTTATCAAGCACTTACACGACCGCGCTGGTGAAAAACATTATAGGTGCGAAGCAAAGCCCCGCGGCGCCCGAAAACGCGGGAAATGAAGGCGGCGCGCCCGGCGTGTCCATCAAATTCATTACTGTGGACGCCGAATCGGCCGGACAGCGCCTCGACAACTTCCTTTTCCGCCACCTGAAGGGCGTTCCCAAGACGCATGTCTATCGCATCATCCGGTCGGGCGAGGTGCGCATCAACAAGGGACGCGTGCAGGCCGAAACCCGCATCGAGGCCGGCGACGTGCTGCGGCTGCCGCCGGTGCGGATCTCGGCGCGCGCCGAAGAGGGCGCCGCGCCGCCGGCGCCCGCGCGCGAGTTCCCGGTGCTGCTCGAGGATGACGCCGTGCTCGCGATCGACAAGCCTGCCGGCGTGGCGGTGCATGGCGGCAGCGGCGTGAGCTTCGGCGTGATCGAACAGCTGCGCACGGCCCGGCCCGGCGCGAAATTCCTCGAACTGGTGCACCGGCTCGACCGCGAGACCTCGGGCATCCTGCTCGTGGCCAAGAAGCGCAGTGCGCTGGTGGCGCTGCAGGACCAGTTCCGCGAGCGCGAGACCGGCAAGACCTACCTGGCCCTGGTCGAGGGAACCTGGCCCGCCAACAAGAAGGTGCTCGATGCGCCGCTCGCGCGTTTCCTGCTGCCCGGTGACGGCGCGGGCGCCGGCGAGCGCCGCGTGCGCGTGGTCGCCAAGGACCACCCCGACGCCATGCGCGCCGTGACCCTGGTGCGCGTGCTCGCGCGGCTCACGCTCCCGGGCGAGGCCGCGCCGATGTCGCTGCTCGCGGTCACCATCAAGACCGGCCGCACGCACCAGATCCGGGTGCACCTGGCCTCGGCGGGGCATCCGATCGCGGGCGACGACAAGTACGGCGACGCCGGGCGCCAGCGCGCGCTCCACAAGCGGGGCCTCAAGCGCATGTTCCTGCATGCGTGGCGGCTTCAGTTCAACCATCCCGCGACCGGCGAACGCGTGGCGCTGCAGGCCGGCCTGCCGCCCGAGCTGAACGGCTTGATGCCGCAGGCTGCGCTCGAGGCGCTGGCCCAACATCCTCTTCCCACGTCCCATGACTGATTCTTCCAGACCCCTGCGCTTCGACCTGATCGCCTTCGACTGGGACGGCACGCTCTACGATTCGACGCGGCTCATCGTGCGCTGCATCCAGGCCGCCGTGGTCGACGTCGGCGGCGCGAAGCCGAGCGAGAACGACGCCGCCTGGGTGATCGGCCTGGGCCTGGCCGAGGCGCTTGCGCGCGCGGCCCCTGACGTGTCGAGGGAAAAATACCCCGAGCTCGGCGCCCGCTACCGCTACCACTACCTGCAGCACCAGGACGACCTCGTGCTGTTCGACGGCGTGCTGCAGATGCTCGATGCGCTGCGCGCGCGCGGCCACAAGCTGGCCGTGGCCACGGGCAAGTCGCGACGCGGCCTCAACGAAGCGCTCCGGTCGGTGGCGCTGCGCGAGCGCTTCGACGGCTCGCGCACGGCCGACGAGACCTTCGGCAAGCCGCATCCGCGGATGCTGCTCGAACTGATGGAAGAGCTCGACGTACCGGCGGAGCGCACCTTGATGATCGGCGACACCACGCACGATCTGCAGCTCGCGCTCAATGCCGGCTGCGCGAGCGTGGGCGTGAGCTACGGCGCGCACGAGCCCGGCAGCTTCGACGAACTGAAACCGTTGTTCGTCGCCCACTCGGTGGCCAGCCTCGAGGCCTGGCTGCTCGAGAACGCCTGACGAACGCCTGACAATGGCGCGATGACGAGCGAAGAACAGCGCATTCCCCTGTGCAACGCGTCCGACCTGGTCGAAGGCGGCCTTGCCGTTCCCTTCGACGTGGTCTATGGCGGCGAGACCTGCCGGGCGTTCGCGGTGCGCTTCGAAGGGCAGCCGCACGCCTACCTGAACCGGTGCAGCCATGTGGCGATGGAGATGGACTTCCAGCCCGACCGCTTCTTCGACGATTCGGGCCAGTGGCTGCTCTGCGCCACGCACGGCGCGGTCTACCGGCCCGACACGGGCGAATGCGCGGGCGGCCCGTGCCGCGGCGGCCTCGTGAAGATCGCCTTGAGCGAAAGTCACGGCGTGGTGCACTGGCATACTGCCTGGAACCTCCATCCCCTGACATTCTGAAATGACCGATTCGAACCGCACGGAACCCGAAGGCTTCGAACCCTTCGAGCCGGCGAACCCTATGGCGTCCTCGCAGGGCGCGTCGAGAAACATGGCCAAAGATCCTACGCAACGCCCCGGCTGGGAGCGCGCAACGCTCGAGAAACTCGCTTTTGCATCGCTGAACGAACAGAAGGCGGCGCGCCGCTGGAAGACCTTCGTGCGGCTGTCGTGGCTCGCCTTCTTCGTGTTCCTGGTGTGGCTGGGCATGACGCGCAGCGCGCCGAGCACCGCCACGAGCACGGCGCACACGGCCGTGGTCGAGGTCAAGGGAGAGATCGCCAACGGCAGCGACGCGAGTGCCGAGTTCGTGATTGCCGCCCTGAAGACGGCTTTCGAGGACCAGGGCGCCAAGGGCATCGTGCTGCTCATCAATTCGCCCGGCGGCAGCCCGGTGCAGGCCGGCATCATCAGCGACGAGATCAAGCGCCTGAAGGCCAAGCACAAGAAGCCGGTCTATGCCGTGGTCGAGGAAACCTGTGCCTCGGCGGCCTACTACATCGCGGCCGCCACCGACAAGATCTTCGTGGACAAGGCCAGCATCGTCGGCAGCATCGGCGTGCTGATGGACGGCTTCGGCTTCACGGGCGTGATGGAGAAGGTCGGCGTCGAGCGCCGCCTGCTCACGTCGGGCGAGAACAAGGGCTTCCTCGATCCGTTCAGCCCGCTGAACGACGCGCAGCGTGCCCATGCGCAGGGGATGCTCGACCAGATCCACACGCAGTTCATCAACGTCGTGAAGAACGGACGCGGCGACCGGCTCAAGCTCGACACGCCGGGTCTCTTCAGCGGCCTGTTCTGGAGCGGCGAGCAGGCGGTCGAGTTTGGCCTGGCCGACCAGCTGGGCAACGTCGACTACGTGGCGCGCGAAGTCATCAAGGCCGAGGAAGTCACCGACTACACGCGGCGCGACAACGTGGCCGAGAAGCTCGCGAAGAAGTTCGGTGCCGCCATGGGCGACGCCACGGTGCGCTCGCTGCAGTCCGCCTCGCCGGCGCTGCGCTGAACCCGGCAGCGGCTGCCCGGATCGATCAGGCGCGGGTGCCGCGCTCGGTGAAGCGCGCCGAGGCCGCGAGCGCCGCCGCGAAGACCACCACCACATAGAGCGCGGCCGTCAGTGAAGTGGCGCGCGCCAGCAGGCCGATGACCGCCGGCCCCGCCATGAAGCCCAGGTACGCCACGGCCGAGACCGCGGCAATGCCGCTCGCGGGCTCCACGCCCGGCACGCGGGCCGAGGCGCCGAACAGGATCGGCACCACGTTCGCAAAGCCCACGCCCACACCTGCGAAACCGAGCAGTGCGACCCACGGCTGGTGGGTCAGCAGCACCAGCGTCATGGCGGCGGCCGCGAGCAGCCCGCTGCCGAGCAGCAGGGCCGCGGGCGAAAAGCGCGCACGCAACGCGTCGCCGCCGAAGCGCGCTGCCGCCATGGCCGCCGAAAAGCTCGCATAGGCCAGCGCGGCCTGCTGCTGCGGGCTGTGCAGCTCCTGCTGCATGTACAGCACGCTCCAGTCGTAGATGGCGCCCTCGGCGATCAGGCCCAGCGCTGCCAGCACGCCCAGCACCGCAAGCGTGCCGCGCGGCAGCCGGAAGCCGTGGCTCGCGCCGGCATCGCCGGCAGCGGCAACCGGTGGCAGCATGCGGGTCGAGGCGATGGCGACCGCGGCCACCATCACGGCCGCGACCCCCAGCAGATGCGCCTGCGCCCCGAGCCCGGCGGCGAGGACGGCGCTGCCGCTCGCGGCGCCGGCCATGCCGCCGAGGCTGAACATGCCGTGCATGCCGCTCATCAGCGGCTTGCCACCCTGCAGTTCGAGCTGGGCCGCCTCGGTGTTGATGGCCACGTCGAAGACGCTGGTGACGAGCCCGAAGGCGGCCAGCAAGGCCAGCAGTGCAAGGTAGCCCGGCATGGCGATCAGCCCCGCGAGCAGCAGTGCGTAGATGCAGCCGCAAATGGCCGCCATGCGGCGCGCGCCGTGGCGCCCGATCCATCGGCCTGCGCTCGTGAGCCCGAACATCGCGCCCGCGCCGGCCGCGAGCATGGCCAGGCCGAGCTGCGCCTCGTCGATGCCGTAGTGCGCCTTCACCGTGGGCACGTGCACGCCCCAGGTGGCGAAGATGAAGCCGGAGGAAAAGAACTGCGTGCGCGAGGCCCAGCGGTGGGTGGCGGTGACCTGCATCGTCAACGCCCGATCGCGAAGACGGCCGGCAGGCGCTCGTCGGCGGCGTCCTTTGCTTGGGTGCGCCACGCCTTCGCGGTCTGGCTGCGAACCTCGGCATTGGCCAGCGTCAGCCCGCGCGCGACGGCGAGCCGCGTGTTGTGCTGCAGCGTCTGCACCAGCGCCTGCAATAGCGCGGCGTTGCGGTAGGGCGTCTCGATGAACAGCTGGGTCTGGCCGGTCCGCAGCGCCAGCGCCTCGAGTTCGCGGATGCGCACCTGGCGCTCGCCGGCGTCCTGCGGCAGGTAGCCGACGAAGGCGAAGTTCTGGCCGTTGAGGCCGCTCGCCGCCAGCGCCAGCAGCAGCGAGACCGGGCCGGTGAGCGGGACCACGGCCAGGCCGAGGTCGTGCGCGGCCCGGGCGACCGAGGAGCCCGGATCGGCCACGGCCGGCATGCCGGCCTCGCTGAGCAGGCCGATGTCGTGCCCCTCGAGCGCGGCGGCGAGCAGCGGCCGGGCGTCGAACTGGCCCGCATGGTCGCCCTTCTTGTGCACTTCGCGCGGCAGTTCGCGGATGTCCTGGGCTTGCAGCGGCGCCGCGAGCGGCACCACCGCATCGATCCGCTTCAGGTAGGCGCGTGCCGACTTCGCGTTCTCGCAGATCCAGTGCGTCAGCCCCGCGGCGACCTGCAGGGTCCCGAGCGGAAGTGCGTCCTGCAGCGGCGCTTGTGGTTCGCAGCCGAAGTCGAGCGGCGCGGGCACGAGGTAGAGCTTGCCCGGCGTCACAGGAGTTCGACCCCCGCGGCGCGCAGCATCCGACAGGTGCGGATCAGCGGCAAGCCCACGAGCGCCGTGGGGTCGTCGCTGTCGATGGCGTCGAGCAGGGCGATGCCGAGGCCTTCGCTTTTGGCGCTGCCGGCGCAGTCGTAGGGCTGCTCGGCCTGCAGATAGCGTTCGATGGCGTCGTCGCCGAGATCGCGGAACACCACCCGGACGGGGGCCAGGTCGCGCTGTACGAAACCGCTCGCACGGCAGACCACGGCCACGGCGGTCTGGAACACCAGCGTCTGGCCGCGCATGCGGCGCAGCTGCGCGGTCGCGCGCGCATGGTCGCCCGGCTTGCCGAGCGCCTCGCCGGCCAGGTCGGCCACCTGGTCGGAGCCGATCACCACGGCCTCGGGAAAGCGTGCCGCGACCGCGTTCGCTTTTTCGAGCGCCAGGCGTTCGGCCAGCGCGCGCGGCGTTTCGCCGGCGCGCGGCGTTTCGTCGACGTCGGGGGGCTGCACGTCGAAGGGCAGCCGCAGGCGGGAGAGCAGTTCGCGGCGGTAGCGCGAGGTCGAGGCGAGGATCACGGGGCGTTGCATGGGATGATTGTGCGTGAGCGCGCTAGACTGGCGTGGATGAAGAGAGAATTTGCCCCCGAACGGCTCGACGTGGCCCGCTTTGCCCTTGCCGGCACAACGCTGGAAGCGGCCGATCCGGTTGTGACCTACGCACGCGTTGCGGCCGAGCTGGCGACCGGCGCCGAGACCGACGCGCTCGTGCGCTGGAGCGCCAGCGGCGAGGAGCGCCCCGGTGCCGACGGCAAGGCCGAGCCCTGGCTGCACCTGGACGCCGAAGCGACGCTCCCGCTGACCTGCCAGCGCTGCCTGACGCCGGTGGCGACGCCCGTCGTGGTGAACCGCTGGTTCCGCTTTGTCGCCGACGAGGCCACGGCCGAAGCCGAGGACGAGGAGGCCGAGGAAGACGTGCTCGCCATGAGCCGCGATTTCGACCTGCGCGCGCTCGTCGAGGACGAACTGCTGATGGAGATTCCCGTCACGCCCGTTCATGACGTCTGTCCCGTGCCGGTGCGGCTCTCGTCCAGCGACGACGATTTCAAGGCGGCCGAAGAGGCCAAACCGAACCCGTTTGCGGTGCTCGGCACGCTGCGCCCGCGCGGCCCCAAAGAGGGCAAGTAGCCCTTTCCCGTCGGCTGGGCTATAATCATGGGCTTCGCGCGCGCCGCGGTGAACAGCAATGAGAGCAACACTGCCATGCATTGCCACCGCCAGAAAGCGCATCCAATTACCACCTACCTCACAGTCCAGGAGCCATCATGGCCGTCCAGCAAAACAAGAAGTCGCCTTCCAAGCGTGGCATGCACCGTTCGCACAACGCGCTGGTCGTGCCCGGTATCGCCGTCGAGCCCACCACGGGCGAAACGCACCTGCGCCACCACATCAGCCCCAACGGTTTCTACCGTGGCCGCCAGGTGCTCAAGAACAAGTCCGACGTCTGATTTCGTATTCCAAGGCCGAGGCCCGAAGCTACTTTCGCCGTAGCGTCGGGCCTTTGTTTTGATGGCTGCGTCTTCTTCTCCCGAATCCACTGCTGCGCCTGCCGCAATCACGCTCGCCGTCGATTGCATGGGAGGCGACCATGGGCCGCGCGTCACGCTCGCGGCCTGCCGCGCGTTCCTCGAGCGGCACAGCGAGGCCTCGTTGCTGCTCGTCGGGGCGCCGGCCGCCTTGGCGGGCTTCGCTGCCCATCCGCGCGCGCGCGTCGTGCCGGCCAGCGAGGTCGTGGGCATGGACGACCCGATCGAGATCGCGCTGCGCAAGAAGAAGGATTCCTCGATGCGCGTGGCGATCCAGCAGGTGAAGGACGGCGCTGCGCATGCGGCTGTCTCCGCCGGCAATACCGGCGCCCTGATGGCGATCGCGCGCTACCTGCTCAAGACGCTCGACGGCATCGACCGTCCCGCGATCGCGCCGCAGCTGCCCAACGTCAAGGGCGGCGCGACGACCGTGCTCGACCTGGGTGCCAACGTCGATTGCGACGCCGAGGACCTGCTCCAGTTCGCCGTGCTCGGCTCGGCGCTGGTGTCGGCGCTCACGGGCAACGAAGCGCCGTCGGTGGGTCTGCTCAATATCGGCGAGGAAGCCATCAAGGGCAGCGAAACGATCAAAAAAGCAAGTCAATTGCTTCGAACTGCTGCCAATTCGAAAGATCTCAACTTCTATGGTAACGTGGAAGGCAACGATATTTTCAAGGGCACGACCGACATCGTCGTCTGCGACGGCTTCGTCGGAAATGTGGCGCTCAAGGCCAGCGAGGGCGTGGCCTCGATGATCGGGGATTTCATTCGGGTCGAGTTCTCCCGAAATATCTTCACGAAACTGGCGGCAATTGCGGCCTATCCGGTCCTAAAAGCGTTCAAAAGCCGGTTGGATCATCGTCGCTACAACGGTGCGGCCTTGCTCGGGCTGCGCGGGCTGGTTTTCAAGAGCCATGGCTCGGCCGACGAAGTGGCTTTCGGCCATGCGCTCGATCGCGCTTATGATGCCGCTCGCAACAACCTGCTCGATCGCGTGCGGGCCCGCATTGCTCACGCCGCGCCACTGCTCGCGCGCCAGGAGCCCGCGGTGTCTCAGGACGCGACGGCCCTTCACGCTTGATGAGCACTTATTCACGCATCACCGGCACCGGCAGCTACCTGCCACCGCGCCGGGTGACCAACGACGACCTCGCCAGTGAGCTGGCGCTGCGCGGCATCGAGACTTCGAACCAGTGGATCGTCGAGCGCACCGGCATCCACGCGCGCCACTTCGCGGCACCCGAGGTGTCGAGCAGCGATCTCGGGCTCGAAGCGGCCCGCCACGCCCTCGAGGCGGCAGGCCGCAAGGCGGAGGACGTCGACCTGATCATCGTCGCGACCTCCACGCCGGACATGGTGTTTCCGTCGTCGGCCGCGATCCTCCAGAACAAGCTCGGCATTGCCGGCTGCCCGGCCTTCGACGTGCAGGCGGTCTGCAGCGGCTTCGTCTACGCACTCACCGTGGCCGACGCCATGATCCGCACCGGCACGGCGCGCTGCGCGCTGGTGGTGGGCGCCGAGGTGTTCTCGCGCATCCTCGATTTCAACGACCGAACCACCTGCGTGCTGTTCGGCGACGGCGCGGGCGCGGTGGTGCTCGAGGCCAGCGAGGAGCCCGGCATCCTCGCGAGCGACCTGCATGCGGACGGCAAGCACGTGGGCATCCTGTGTGTGCCCGGCCATGTCTCGGGCGGCAACGTGCTCGGCACGCCGCTGCTGCACATGGACGGCCAGGCCGTCTTCAAGCTCGCCGTGCGCGTGCTCGAGGACGCCGCCCGCGCCACGCTCGCGAAAGCCGGCAAGACCGAGGCCGACATCGACTGGCTGATTCCGCACCAGGCCAACATCCGGATCATGGAAGGCACGGCGAAGAAGCTCAAGCTGCCGCGCGAGAAGCTCGTCGTCACGGTGAACGAGCATGGCAACACGTCGGCCGCCTCGATCCCGCTGGCGCTCGACGAAGCCGTGCGGTCCGGACGGGTGAAGAAGGGCGACACGTTGATGCTCGAAGGCGTGGGCGGCGGCTTCACCTGGGGCGCGGTTCTACTCAATCTATAGCGTGCGACCGCGCGCGGTCGAGCACGGCGGCGCTCGCATGAGCCATAAAGAACAATGAAATCCTTTGCTTTTGTCTTTCCGGGCCAGGGTTCGCAGGCCGTCGGCATGCTCGACGCCTGGGGTGAGCACCCGGCCGTGGCCGAAACCCTGCGCGAGGCGTCCGAAGCGCTCGGCGAAGACGTCGGCGCGCTGATCAAGAACGGTCCCAAGGAAGCGCTGGCGCTCACCACCAACACCCAGCCCGTGATGCTCGTGGCCGGGGTCGCTGCCTGGCGTGCCTGGCTCGCGGAAGGCGGCGCGGCCCCCGCGGTGGTCGCGGGCCATTCGCTCGGCGAGTATTCGGCGCTGGTGGCGGCAGGCGTGCTCACGCTCGCGCAGGCCGCGCCGCTCGTGCGCTTTCGCGCCAAGGCGATGCAGCAGGCCGTCCCGGTCGGCGCGGGTGCGATGGCGGCCGTCCTTGGCATGGAGGCCGCGAAAGTGATCGCCGGCTGCGCCGAGGCCACTGCGTCCTTCGGCGCGGACAGTACCGAAGTCGTCGAGGCGGTGAACTTCAACGATCCGATGCAAACGGTGATCGCCGGCAGCAAGGCCGCGGTCGACAAGGCCTGCGAACTGCTCAAGGCCGGCGGCGCCAAGCGTGCGTTGCTGCTGCCGGTGTCGGCCCCGTTCCATTCGAGCCTGATGAAGCCGGCCGCCGAGGCCCTGCGCGAGAAGCTCAGCACGATCAGCCTGGCCGCGCCGCAGTTTCCGGTGCTCAACAACATCGACGTGGCGGTGGAAGCCGACCCCGATCGCATCCGCGAGGCGCTGGTGCGCCAGGCCGCCGGCCCGGTGCGCTGGGTCGAGAGCGTGCAGGCCTTGAAACTGCGCGGTGTCGCCGCCATCATCGAGTGCGGGCCCGGCCGGGTGCTGGCCGGTACGGTCAAGCGCATCGCCCCCGAGCTCGAGGCTGCGTCGGTTTACGACCCGGCAACGCTCGCAGACACCCGTCAACTGCTCGACTGATGAGCGGCCCGAGGCCCGATACTCCTTTTATGAGCATTCCAAAATTCGAAGGGCAGGTTGCCCTGGTCACCGGCGCATCGCGCGGCATTGGCGCAGCGATCGCGCTTGAACTCGCGCAGCGCGGCCTCAAGGTGGTCGGCACCGGCACCACCAACGAAAGTGCGGCCAAGATCACATCGGCCCTGAGCGCATTCGACGGCCGTGGCCGCGCGCTCGACGTGAACGACGGTGCGGCCGTCGAGGCGCTCATCGACGAGATCGTCAAGGCCTACGGCGCCATCCACGTGCTGGTCAACAACGCCGGCATCACGCGCGACACGCTGGCCATGCGTCTCAAGGACGACGACTGGGACGCGGTGCTCGACACCAATCTCAAGGCCGTGTTCCGGCTCTCGCGCGCCGTGATCCGTCCGATGATGAAGCAGCGCTACGGCCGCATCATCAGCATCACGAGCGTGGTGGGCGCGTCGGGCAATGCCGGCCAGGCCAACTATGCGGCCGCCAAGGCGGGCGTTGCCGGCATGACCCGCGCGCTCGCGCGCGAACTCGGCAGCCGCAGCATCACGGTCAACTGCGTGGCGCCCGGCTTCATCGAAACCGACATGACGGCCAGCCTGCCCGAGGCCCAGCAACAGGCGCTGCTGCAGCAGATCCCGCTGGGACACCTGGGCAAGCCGGCCGACATCGCGCATGCGGTGGCCTACCTCGCATCGCCTCAGGCGTCGTACGTGACGGGGCAGGAACTGCACGTCAACGGCGGCATGCACATGTAGCCGAAAGGCGCAATGCTTTCCCGTACCGGACGCGCGGCAAATGCCACAATGCGCCCGGCTAAAATCCACTGTTACCTACAACCCTCAGAGGGAACCAAATGAGCGATATCGAAGCACGTGTCAAGAAAATCATCGCCGAGCAGCTCGGCGTGGAAGAGTCCCAAGTGACGAATGAAAAGGCTTTCGTGGCCGACCTCGGCGCTGACTCGCTCGACACGGTCGAACTCGTGATGGCACTCGAAGACGAGTTCGGCATCGAGATCCCCGACGAAGATGCCGAAAAGATCACCACGGTGCAAAACGCCGTCGATTACGCCACCAAGAATCAAAAGGCCTGATCGGCCTTCTGATGCTGCGACGGCGCCCGGCGGCTCTTCTTCACTGAACCGCAGGTGCCGATCGGCAGCTGCTCCACGCTTCCAGAAAGGTTTGCCGGCATGACCAAACGCCGCGTCGTCGTGACCGGACTCGGTTGCATCGCTCCTGTCGGAAACTCCGCGACCGAATCCTGGGCCAACCTGTTGGCCGGGAAGTCGGGCATCGCGAACATCACCGCCTTCGATGCAAGCGCCTTCGCCTGCAAGTTCGCAGGCGAGGTGAAGGGTTTCGACATCACCCAATACATCTCCGAGAAGGAAGCGCGCCACATGGACCGCTTCATCCATCTCGGCCTTGCCGCGGCCATCCAGGCCGTGCAGGACAGCGGCATCAAGACCGGTGATGCGCTCTCGCCCGAAGAGGCCACGCGCATCGGCTGCAACATCGGCTCCGGCATCGGCGGGTTGCCGATGATCGAAGAAACGCACGGGGAGCTCGTCAATCGGGGCCCTCGCCGCGTGTCGCCGTTCTTCGTGCCGGCCTCGATCATCAACATGATCTCGGGCCACGTCTCCATCAAGTACGGCTTCCAGGGGCCGAACATCGCGGTCGTCACGGCCTGCACCACCGGCTTGCATGCGATCGGCCTGTCGGCCCGCATGATCGAGTACGGCGATGCCGACGTGATGGTCGCGGGGGGCGCCGAATCGACCGTCTCGCCGCTGGGCATCGGCGGCTTCGCGGCCGCGCGCGCACTCTCCACGCGCAACGACGATCCGGCCACGGCCTCGCGCCCGTGGGACAAGGACCGCGACGGCTTCGTGCTCGGCGAGGGCGCCGGGGTGGTCGTGCTCGAGGAGTACGAGCACGCCAAGGCGCGCGGTGCCAAGATCTACGCCGAGGTCTCGGGCTTCGGCATGAGCGCCGACGCGTACCACATGACGGCACCGAACGTCGACGGGCCGCGGCGCTCGATGTCGATGGCGCTCGCCAACGCAGGCGTCAACGCCGACGAGGTGCAGTATCTCAATGCGCACGGCACTTCCACGCCGCTGGGCGACCTGAACGAGACCAACGCGATCAAGAACACCTTCGGCGACCATGCCAGGAAGCTGGTCGTGAACTCCACCAAGTCGATGACCGGCCACCTGCTGGGCGGCGCCGGCGGCATCGAGTCGGTGTTCACGGTGCTCGCGCTGCATCATCAGAAGAGCCCGCCGACCATCAACATCTTCAACCAGGATCCGGAGTGCGATCTCGACTACTGCGCCAACGAGGCGCGCGATCTGAAGATCGATGTCGCGGTCAAGAACAACTTCGGCTTCGGGGGCACCAACGGCACGCTGGTGTTCAAGCGCGTTTGAGCATCGCTCTTTCATGCACAGCGCGCCGTCGGTGAGCTATCCGGTCGGGCGCTCGCGCGGTGCAGCCCGGATCCTGATCGCCGCGTGGGCACTGGGTGCATGCTGCGCGGGCGTGTCCTGCTATTTCTTCGATGCCCCGGGCTGGCGCCAGGTGCTCCTGGTGCTGAGCGTGCTGTTCTCGGGCGGCGCGGCCGCGCTCGCGCTTCGAAGCGACGGTGTGGCCGAACTGCGGTTCGACGGGCGTCACTGGACGCTGGCGGGCGCGCAGGCCGGCCGGGCCGTTCTCGCAGCGCGCGCCGCCGTGGCGCTCGACCTGCAGTCGCTGCTGCTGATCCGGCTGGCCGAGCCGGGCCGGGCGGTGCGCTGGGTCTGGGCCGAGCACAGCGCCATGCCCGAGCGCTGGCGCGACCTGCGCCGTGCGGTATATTCGCGCGCCCCGTCGGGCTCGGATGCCGACGAGCCGTGGCGCGCGACCGCGCCTGCCGATGCGCCCTGAACCTGCCAGATGACCACTTCCGTGCCACCAGTGCCACCGGACTCGGGCCTGCCTGACGGCGCCGCGGCCGCGCCGCGCCCCGGGGAGGTCGACCTGCAACTGGTCCAGCGCACCGTGGCCGGCGACCAGAAGGCCTTCGAACTGCTGGTCATCAAATACCAGCGCCGGATCGAGCGCCTGATCGGGCGCATGGTGCGCGACGTCGACCTGGTCGAGGACATCGCGCAGGAGACCTTCATCCGGGCCTATCGCGCACTGCACCAGTTTCGCGGCGACGCGCAGTTCTACACCTGGCTCTACCGCATCGCGGTCAACACCGCCAAGAAGGCGCTGGTCGACATGAAGCGCGACCCGACCATCTCGGAAAGCGCGCTGCGGCCGTCTTCTGAGGACGACGATGAAACTTACCGTCCGGGAAACGAACCAACCACCGACGAAACCCCCGAATCGGTGCTGGCGGCCAACGAGATCGCCAGCGTGGTCGAGATGGCCATGGAGGCGCTGCCCGCAGAACTGCGCCAGGCCGTGACCCTGCGCGAGATCGAGGGCATGAGTTACGAAGAGATCGCCGAGGTCATGGATTGCCCTATCGGCACGGTGCGCTCGCGTATCTTCCGGGCGCGTGAGGCCATTTCGGCCAAGGTCAAGCCATTGCTGGACAACCAGTCCGGCAAGCGGTGGTAGGTAAGCAGGTGAATGAAATGAATCAGAGCATGACGGTTCGTGAACAAGTGTCCGCACTGGCGGACGGTCATTTGCAGAGCGAGGACCTGGCGCTGGCGATCGAAGCCGTCTGCGCGCAAGAAGACGCCCGCGGCGCCTGGCAGGCCTACCACCTCGTGGGCGACGTGCTGCGCTCGGGTGTCCATTCGCCCTGCACCGGCACCGATGCCTTCCTGACGCGCTTCCAGCAGCGCCTGGCTGCGGAGCCCGTGGTGGTGCGGCCGGCCGCGGTGCCGGTGGCGCCCGCTTCGTCGGTGCCGGCAGTCCGGCGCAAGGCGGACGCGGCCAACGAGCCGGTGTTCCGCTGGAAACTCGTCGCCGGTGCCGCGTCGCTGATGGCCGTGGCGGCCATTGGCTGGACCCTGGTCGGCAATGGCGCGGCCGTGCAGGCGCCGGGCGCGCAGCTCGCGTTGACGCAACCGCAGTCGCAGCCACAGACGCAATCGGGCACTGCAGCGGTGCTCGCGCCCTCGCGCGTGCTGGTCGGCAACGGCAACGCGCAGGTGATGCTGCGCGATCCGCGACTCGACCAATTGCTCGAGGCGCATCAGCAGGCCGGCGGCGCTACGCAGATGCCCTCGGGGTTCCTGCGCAATGCGACTTTCGAAGGCCCTTCGCGCTGACGTGCGCCGATCGCCACGCTCGATGACCGTTCCGATGCCTCTCTCCGCTCGCGCGTTCGCGCTGGTGTTCGCTGCCTTCTGCCTGGCCCACGTCGCGGCCGCCCAGACCCGGTCCGGGACGACCGAAGCCAAGGGGACGGCAGCGACGCAGGCCGGCGACGCGCCGCCTGCACTCGGCGTGGTCGAGTGGCTGCAGCGCATGCACTCGGGGGCGCGGCAGCGCAACTACATCGGCACCTTCGTGGTGTCGGCCGCGGGCGGTGACCTGTCGAGCGCACGCATCTGGCATGTGCGCGACGGCGAGATGCAGATCGAGCGCATCGAGGCCTTGTCGGGGCCGCCGCGCTCGACCTTCAGGCGCAACCAGCACGTCATGACTTTCCTGCCGGAGTCCAAGGTCGTGAAGGTCGAGAAGCGCGAGAACCTCGATCTGTTCCCCAACCTGCCGGACAAGCCAGATGTGTCGATCGGCGATTTCTACGAGGTCCGGGCGCTCGGCAAGGACCGCGTGGCCGGTTTCGATGCCGACGTGGTGCAGCTGGTGCCGCACGATGGGCTGCGCTTCGGCTACCGCATCTGGAGCGAGCGCCGCTCCGGGCTGCTCGTGAAGCTCCAGACCGTCGACAGCGAATCCCGCGTGGTGGAGCAATCGGCTTTCTCGGAGCTGCAGCTCGACGCGCCGATCAAGGCGCAGGCGCTGCTGCAGATGATGTCGAACACCAGTGGCTACCGCGTCGAGAAGCTCGAACTCGAACGCAGCAGCGCGCACGACGAGGGCTGGACCCTCAAGGCGCCCGTGGCGGGCTTTCGGCCGCGCAGCTTCTACCGGCGCCCCGCGGGCGACAAGACCGCGAATGAACGCACCGTCCAGTGGACCTTTTCCGATGGCCTCGCTTCGGTGTCGCTCTTCATCGAGCGCTACGATGAAAAGCGTGCGCCGCGCGATGGCGTGTTGACCATCGGCGCCACCAACGCGATCCGCCGGCGGCTGCCCGAGCCGGCGAGCGACTGGTGGCTCACTGCCGTGGGCGAAGTGCCGCAGCAGACGCTCAACGCATTCGCCCAGAGCCTTGCAAGGACGCGCTGAAGTGAAACTGCCCTACGGCCGGTGCTGAACCAAGTTGGCATTGCAGACTCCATAGCTCTTCTACTTTTGGCCGCTCTGTTCTTTTGAAAGAAAACCGATGATGTTCAAAGTCGAGGGACAACAGCTTCGTTCCTATCTCTTCGCATTCGGCATGGCAATGACGGGCGCCGCAGCGCTGCTGCCTCCCGCCCCGGCCCATGCACAGGCACCGCAGGTGCCTCAGACGCCGCAAGCGCGCGGCCTGCCCGATTTCGCCGACCTGGTCGAGCAGGTCGGCCCCGCCGTCGTCGGCATCCGCACGGTCGAGAAGGTCACGCGTGGCGGTGGCGGCGGAGAGATGGACGAGGAAATGCAGGAGTTCTTCCGCCGCTTCTTCGGCCAGCCGCTGCCGGGCAATCCGCGGCCCGGTCCGCGCCCGAACCGCCCGCAGGAAGAAGAGCGTCCGCGCGGCGTGGGCTCGGGCTTCATCCTGAGCGCCGACGGCTATGTGATGACCAATGCGCATGTGATCGAGGATGCGTCCGAGATCATCGTCACGTTGACCGACAAGCGCGAGTTCAAGGCCAAGCTGATCGGCGCCGACAAGCGCAGCGACGTCGCGGTGGTCAAGATCGAGGCCACGGGCCTGCCGGTAGTGAGGGTCGGCGACATCTCCAAGCTGCGCGTCGGCGAATGGGTGATGGCGATCGGTTCGCCCTTCGGCCTCGAGAACACCGTGACCGCGGGCATCGTGAGCGCGAAGCAGCGCGACACCGGCGACCTGGTGCCGCTGATCCAGACCGACGTGGCGATCAACCCCGGCAATTCGGGCGGCCCGCTGATCAACCTGCGCGGTGAAGTGGTCGGCATCAACAGCCAGATCTACTCGCGCTCGGGCGGCTACATGGGCATCTCGTTCTCGATCCCGATCGACGAGGCGATCCGCGTCAGCGACCAGCTGCGCACCACCGGCCGCGTGTCGCGCGGCCTGATCGGCGTGACCATCGGCTCGGTCTCGAAGGACGTGGCCGAATCCCTCGGACTCGGCAAGGCGCGTGGCGCGGTCGTGAGCAGCGTGGTGCCGGGGGGAGCGGCCGACAAGGCCGGCGTGCGCCCGGGCGACATCATCACCAAGTACGGCGACAAGGTCATCGAGACGCCGAGCGACCTGTCGCGTTCGGTGGCGAGCACCAAGCCGGGCGTCAAGAGCACGCTCACCGTGTTCCGCAACGGCAGCGTGCGCGAGCTGTCGATCACCGTGGCCGAGGGCGATCCCGAGGCCAAGCCGGCCGGCAAGCGCCCGCAGGAGAGCGAGGAGCCGCAAGGCAAGCCCTCGGCAGCCGGCAAGGCGCTGGGCCTGGCGGTCACCGACCTGACCGAAGCGCAGAAGAAGGAACTGAAGATGCGCGGCGGCGTGCGCATCGAGGCCGCGAGCGAGGCGGCGGCGCGTGCCGGGCTGCGCGAGGGCGACGTGATCCTTGCCGTCGGTAACATCGAGGTGCTGAGCGTGAAGGACTTCGAGGCCGCCATCGGCAAGGCCGACAAGAGCAAGCCGATCAGCGTGCTGTTCCGCCGTGGCGAGTGGGCGCAGTACGCCCTGATCCGCCCCGGACGCTGATCGCGCCCCGGCGTCAAGTGGCCCCACCCGTCACTCGGGTTTGGGGCCCTTTTTTCGATGTGTTTGCGACGTTCGGATGCCCGGTTTCAAAAAAAGTTAATGGCTTCGAGAGAGTCGATTTTGTTGGTGAATACTAACTTAATTGGAGCCTAAGGACGATTTTCGGTAGAATAGCGGCCGCCGGGCGGCAGGTCAGCGCATAAGAGGGTGCCTATCCTCCACCATGCGAGATGTCCCGCAGCAGTCCACCGGCGCTCCACAGATCGCCCACATGTTGTTCATGGAGTGCTCCACCAGTCTTGTGGATAAGTTGTTGATAGATTCGATGTTGTGGACCCGCAACGACCCGTTCCGACCCTGTCCCTGGATGTACGCGCCTCCCTTTTTGCCTACAATGAAGTTCCAACTACTGCAGTTGCCATTGCTTGTTGGTTCAGGGCGCGTCTCCGAAAGACGCGCCCTTTTTTCTTGCCTGTCGCACTCTGCGCACGAGCCAATTCAAGTACTTAAGCGTTCCCGTTGATGAATCACATCAGAAATTTCTCGATCATTGCGCACATCGACCACGGCAAGTCGACGCTCGCAGACCGCTTGATCCAGCGTTGCGGCGGCCTCGCGGAGCGCGAAATGGAAGCGCAGGTCCTCGACTCGATGGACATCGAAAAAGAGCGTGGGATAACCATCAAGGCGCAGACCGCTGCGCTGCACTACAAGGCGCGCGATGGACAGGTCTACAACCTCAATCTGATCGACACGCCGGGCCACGTCGACTTCTCGTACGAAGTGAGTCGATCGCTCTCCGCATGCGAAGGTGCGCTGCTCGTCGTCGATGCATCGCAGGGTGTCGAAGCGCAGACGGTGGCCAACTGCTACACCGCGCTCGACCTCGGCGTCGAGGTGGTGCCGGTGCTCAACAAGATCGACCTGCCCAACGCTGACCTCGACAACGCGCGCACCGAGATCGAGGACGTGATCGGCATCGATGCGACCGACGCGATTCCGTGCTCGGCGAAGACCGGCGTCGGCATCGACGACATCCTCGAAGCGATCGTGCAGCGCATGCCCGCGCCGCGCGGCAACCCGGACGGTCCGCTGCGCGCGATGATCGTCGACAGCTGGTTCGATCCGTACGTCGGCGTGGTCATGCTGGTGCGCGTGGTCGACGGGCGGCTCGTCAAGGGCGAGCGCATCAAGATGATGGCTTCCGGCGCCATGTACAACGCCGACAACATCGGCGTGTTCACGCCTGCCAACGAACCGCGCGCCTCGCTCGAGGCGGGCGAGGTGGGCTACATCATTGCAGGCATCAAGGAACTGCAGGCGGCCAAGGTTGGCGACACCGTGACGCTGATCAAGCCCGGCACGGGCGGTGCGGCGGCCACGGCCACCGAGGCGCTGCCGGGTTTCAAGGAGATCCAGCCGCAGGTGTTTGCCGGCCTCTATCCGACCGAGGCCAGCGAGTACGACTCGCTGCGCGACGCGCTCGAGAAGCTCAAGCTCAACGATTCGTCGTTGCGCTACGAGCCCGAGGTGAGCCAGGCGCTGGGTTTCGGCTTCCGCTGCGGCTTCCTCGGCCTGCTGCACATGGAGATCGTGCAGGAGCGGCTGGAGCGCGAGTTCGACCAGGACCTGATCACCACCGCGCCGAGCGTGGTGTACCAGGTGGTGCGCAACGACGGCGAGGTCATCATGGTCGAGAACCCGTCCAAGATGCCCGAGGTCGGCAAGATGAGCGAGATCCGCGAGCCGATCGTGACGGTCCATCTCTACATGCCGCAGGACTACGTCGGCGCGGTCATGACGCTCGCGAACCAGAAGCGCGGCGTGCAGATGAACATGGCCTACCACGGCCGCCAGGTCATGCTGACCTACGAGATGCCGCTCGGCGAGATCGTGCTCGACTTCTTCGACAAGCTGAAGTCGGTCAGCCGCGGCTACGCCTCGATGGATTACGAGTTCAAGGAGTACCGGGCGTCGGACGTCGTCAAGGTCGACATCCTGCTCAACGGCGAGAAGGTCGACGCGCTGTCGATCATCGTGCACCGCAGCCAGTCGCAATACCGCGGCCGGGCCGTGGTGTCGAAGATGCGCGAGATCATTTCGCGCCAGATGTTCGACGTCGCGATCCAGGCGGCCATCGGGGTCAACATCATTGCGCGTGAGACAATCAAGGCGCTGCGCAAGAACGTGCTGGCCAAGTGCTACGGCGGCGACATCACCCGCAAGAAGAAGCTGCTCGAGAAGCAGAAGGCGGGCAAGAAAAGAATGAAGCAGATCGGCTCCGTCGAAGTCCCGCAAGAGGCCTTCCTCGCGATTCTGCAAGTCGAAGACTGATCTCAAAAATGGCATTCATCACTTCTCTGGTCCTCGCGGCCTTCGTCGGCTACGTCGGTGCCTGGTACTTCGGTGCGCTCGAAGGCAACTTCGCGCTGCTGCTGTTCCTGGCGACGGTGGTCACCGGCATTTACTGGCTGGCCGAGCGCTTCTATTTCCTGCCACGGCGCGAGCGCGCCGCCGCGGCGCTGGAAGAATCGCTGGCCGAACGCAATGCGCGCCTGGCCGGCCAGGGCATCACGCAGGTCGACACGGTCGATCCGAAGGCGAGCGAGGGCCTGCTGATGCAGCCCTGGTGGCTCGACTGGACGGCCGGGCTGTTCCCGGTGATCCTGGTGGTGTTCCTGCTGCGCTCGTTCCTGTACGAGCCCTTCAAGATTCCCTCGGGCTCGATGATGCCGACGCTGCTGACCGGCGACCTGATCCTGGTCAACAAGTTCACCTACGGCCTGCGCCTGCCGGTCATCAACACCAAGATCACCGAGGGCAAGCCGCTGGCCCGCGGCGACGTGGTGGTGTTCCGCTATCCGCCCAAGCCGAGCATGGACTACATCAAGCGCGTGGTCGGCATTCCCGGCGACGAGGTGGCCTATCTCAACAAGAAGCTCACCATCAACGGGCAGCCGGTGCCCAAGCAGCCGCTGCCCGACTATCTCGACAGCGATTCGATGCGGCTGCTGAAGCAGTTCAGCGAAGACCTCGGCGGCAAGCAGCACCGCCTGCTCAACGACGATGCGGGCCCGGCCTTCGTCTCGGGCGTGACGGATTTCCCGTTTCGCGAGAATTGCCGCTACTCGGTGGAGGGTGTCGTGTGCAAGGTGCCCGCCGGCAACTACTTCATGATGGGCGACAACCGCGATAATTCCGCCGACTCGCGTTTCTGGGGCTTCGTGCCCGACAAGAACATCGTCGGACGGGCGTTCTTCGTGTGGATGAATTTCGGAGACCTGGGTCGCATCGGTCCATTCCAATAAGCAATCGAGATCATTCGAGGGGGTAAGGGAAATGAAGTCGAATCCATTCATCCGCAGTGCCGGGGCTTCGCGGCAGCGCGGCATTTCGTTCATCGGCCTGGTCTTCGTGGCCGTGGTGCTGGCGTGCGTGGGTGTCGTGGTCGCGCAGGTCGTTCCGACGCTGATCGAGTACCAGGCGATCAACAAGGCGGCCAACAAGGCCAAGGAGGGCACGACCGTGCCCGAAGTGCGTGCGATCTTCGATCGGGCCCAGGCGATCGACGACTTCAAGTCGGTCTCGGGCAAGGACCTCGACATCCGCAAGGAAGGCGACCGGGTCGTGGTCTCGTACGCCTACGAGCGCGAGATCCCGTTGTTCGGCCCGGCCTACCTGGTGCTCAAGTACAAGGGCGAGGCCCGCTGAACGCGGCGATACGCAAGGTGGACGGTGGCCTCGTTGCGCTGCAGGAGCGCCTCCAGCATTCGTTTTCGGACCCGCGGCTGCTCCAGCTCGCGCTGACGCACCGCAGCTTCTCCGCCGACCACAACGAGCGCCTCGAGTTCCTCGGCGACTCGGTACTCAACCTCGCGGTCTCGCACCTGCTGTACATCCGCCTGTCGGCGCTGCCCGAGGGCGACCTGTCCCGTGTCCGGGCCAACCTGGTGAAGCAGGACACCCTGCACCGGCTCGCGCTGGACCTGGCGCTCTCACCGCTGCTGCGGCTCGGGGAAGGGGAGGCGCGTTCGGGCGGCCCGAACCGGCCGTCGATCCTGGCCGACGCGCTCGAGGCGCTGATCGGTGCGGTTTACCTCGACGCCGGCTTTGCCGCCGCGCAGGCCATGGTGCATCGGCTCTACGACGCGGTCGAGATCAATCCGCGCATGCAGGCCGCCGCCAAGGATCCGAAGACCGAATTGCAGGAATGGCTCCAGGGCCACAAAATGAAGTTGCCGGCGTACCGCGTGGTCGACACGCTCGGCGCAGCGCACAAGCAGACCTTCGATGTCGAGTGCGAAGTGCCCGAGCTGGGCCTGCGCGAACGCGGCATCGGTGGCTCGCGCCGCGCCGGCGAGCAGGCTGCCGCGGCGGCCATGTTGATCCGGCTCAAGGCACGCGGCGCCGCGTGAAACCAGAATGAACGACGTAATCGACCCAGCAGCAGACGCCCCGGAGCCCCTGGCCGATCCGAACGCGGAGGGTCCGCAGCACTGCGGGCTGGTGGCCATCGTCGGCAAGCCCAACGTGGGCAAGTCCACGCTGCTCAATGCGCTGGTCGGCCAGAAGATCAGCATCACCTCGCGCAAGGCGCAAACCACGCGGCACCGCATCACGGGCATGCGCACGCGGGGCGCGACCCAGTTCGTGTTCGTCGACACGCCGGGCTTCCAGACCCTGCATGCCAACGCGCTCAACAAGTCGCTCAACAAGACCGTGCAGGGCGCGGTGGGCGACGTGGACCTGATCCTCTTCGTGGTCGAGGCCGGGAGCTTCACGGCCGCCGACGAGCGGGTGCTCAAGCTGCTCGGCAAGGGCATTCCCACGGTGCTGCTGGCCAACAAGCTCGACAACGTGCACCGGCGCGGCGACATCGCGCCCTGGCTGCAGCAGATGCAGCAGAAGCATGCGTTCGCCGAATTCGTGCCGATGTCGGCCAAGAATCCCAAGGACGTCGAGCGCCTGTTCGGCATCTGCGAGAAGTACCTGCCCGAGCAGCCCTGGTTCTACGCCGAGGACGAACTGACCGACCGCAGCGAGAAGTTCCTCGCGGGCGAACTGGTGCGCGAGAAGCTGTTTCGCCTGACCGGCGACGAGCTGCCCTACACCTCGACGGTCGTGATCGACAAGTTCGAGGAAGAGCCGCCGCAGAAGAAGGGCCAGAAGCGCCTGCTGCGCATCGCCGCGACCATCGTCGTCGAGCGCGACGGCCACAAGGCCATGGTGATCGGCGACAAGGGCGAGCGCATCAAGCGCATCGGCATGGAAACGCGCGTCGAGCTCGAGAAGCTCGCCGACGCCAAGGTCTTCCTCGAGCTGTGGGTGAAGGTGCGCTCCGGCTGGGCCGACGACGAAGCCCGCGTGCGCTCCTTCGGCTACGAATGAAGTGGCGACGGCTGCCCACCGCGTTTCGCACGAGCCGGCGTACGTGCTCCACCGCTACGACTGGAGCGAGTCGAGCCTGATCCTCGAGGTCTTCACGCGGCACCATGGGCGCATCGCGCTGGTGGCCAAGGGCGCGAAGCGGCCGAGTTCCAACTTCAGGCCGGTGCTGCTGCCGCTGCAGCCGCTGCAGCTCAACTACGGCGGCGATGCCGAGATCCGCACGCTCAAGGGCGCCGAATGGATGGGCGGCCATGTCATGCCGACCGGCGAGGCGCTGCTCTCGGGCTACTACGTCAATGAGCTGCTGCTGCGCCTGCTCGCGCGCGACGATCCGCATGAAGCACTGTTCGACGCCTATGCGGGTGTGGTGCAGGTGCTGGCCGGCGACCATGCCGGCGCGCAGGCGGCCACCCAGGCGGCGGCGCTGCGCGCCTTCGAACTGCTGCTGCTGCGCGAAGTGGGCCTGCTGCCTTCGCTCGACGTCCAGACGCTGACGCTCGAGCCGCTCTCGGCCGGCGCGCATTACAGCCTGGTGCCCGAAGCCGGGCTCCGGCTCGCGGCCGATGGCGAGGCGGCACTGCGGGGCGCCGACTGGCGCTCGCTGCAGCAGGTGCTGGAAGACCGGGCTCCGTTCACGGCCACGCTGCGCGAGATCGCGACCATGGACGCCGGCAGCAACGGTGCGCTCCGAAACCAGCTGCGCCCGCTGCTCAACTACCATTGCGGTGTGTCCACGCTGCGTACGCGGCAGATGATGAGAGATTTGCAAGCCCTATGAGCACTCCCGGCCCATCGACCACCTCGCTGTCGGTCAATCTCAACAAGGTGGCGCTCGTGCGCAACACCCGCCAGCTCGGCATTCCGAGCGTGGTGGCCGCCGCGGAGGCCTGCCTTGCGGCCGGCGCGCAGGGCATCACGGTGCATCCGCGGCCCGATGCGCGCCATATCCGCGCGCACGACGTGCGCGACCTGGCGGCGCTGCTCGCGGCCAAGTGGCCGGCCATCGAGTTCAACATCGAAGGCAACCCGTTCCACAACCTGATGGACTTCGTGCGCGAGCAGAAGCCGCAACAGGCCACCTTCGTGCCCGACAGCGAAACGCAGTCGACCAGCGACCACGGCTGGACCTTTCCTGACGACGCCGAGCGCCTGCGCCCGCTGATCGCCGAGGCGCGCGCGCTCGGGGTGCGGGTGAGCCTCTTCATGGACCCGATTCCCGAGATGATGGCCGCGGCCAAGGCCGTGGGCGCCGACCGCGTCGAGCTGTACACCGAGGGCTATGCCGCTGCGCGCGGCACCGCCGGCGAGCAGGCCGTGCTCGTGCGCTACGCCAATGCAGCGCGCGCGGCGCAGGCCGCCGGGCTGGGGGTCAATGCCGGGCACGACCTGAGTCGCGACAACCTCACGCCCTTCCTTCGCGCCGTGCGCGGCGTGCACGAAGTCTCGATCGGCCATGCCTTCATCGCCGATGCGCTCGAGCTGGGCTATGCCGCCACCACGCGGGCCTACCTGCGCTGCATCGCCGACGCATCATGATCTACGGCATCGGCACCGACATCTGCGACGTGCGGCGCATTGCCGCGACCTTCGAGCGCCAGGGCGAGCGTTTTGCCGAGCGCGTGCTGAGCGACGCCGAACTTGCCGTCTGGCAGGCGCGCCGTGTGCGCTGGCCGAAGCGGGGCTTGAGCTATCTCGCGACCCGTTTCTCCGCCAAGGAGGCATTCAGCAAGGCCGTCGGCATGGGCATGCGCATGCCGATGAGCTGGCGCCTGTGCGAGATCGCCAACCTGCCGAGCGGCAAGCCGGTGATCGTGCTGCATGGCGAGCTCAAGCGCTGGTTCGAGGCCGAGGGCCTCACGGCCCACGTCACCGTGACCGACGAAACCGATTACGCGGCAAGCTTCGTGGTGGTGGAGAAGGCATGACGGCCGCAAATACACGGCAGGCCGATCGCCATGCGCCGCTGATCATCGACGTGGCCGGCACCGGACTCACCGAGGCCGACCGCCGCCGTGTGCGCGATCCGCTCGTGGGCGGCGTGATCCATTTCGCGCGCAACTGGCAAAACCGCGCCCAGATGACCGCGCTCAATGCCGAGCTGAAGGCGATCCGGCCCGACCTGCTGATCTGCGTCGACCACGAAGGCGGCCGCGTCCAGCGCTTTCGCAGCGATGGCTTCACGCGCCTGCCCTCGATGCGGGCGCTCGGCGAACTGTGGATGCGCGATGCGATGCGTGCCACCCAGGCCGCGACCGCCGCGGGGCATGTGTTGGCCGCGGAGCTACGCGCCTGTGGCGTCGACTTCAGCTTCGCGCCGGTGCTCGACCTCGACCACGGCGGCAGCGGCGTGATCGGCGACCGCAGCTTCCATCGCGACCCGCGCGTCGTGGCCGTGCTGGCCAAGAGCGTGGCGCACGGCATGCTGCAGGCCGGCATGGCCAACTGCGGCAAGCACTTTCCGGGACATGGCTTCGTCAAGGCCGATTCGCACGTCGAGATTCCGGTCGACCGGCGTGGCCTCAAGGCCATCCTGGCGGACGACGCGCGGCCGTTCGAATGGCTCGCCGGCACGCTCACGGCCGTCATGCCCGCGCATGTGATCTATCCCAAGGTCGATGGGCGGCCCGCAGGTTTCTCGCGCAAATGGCTGAAGGACGTGCTGCGCGGGCAGCTGGCCTTCGAGGGCGCCATCTTCAGCGACGACCTGAGCATGGAGGCCGGGCGCTACATCGGTGGCGAACTGCTGAGCTACGCCGACGCGGCCGTGGCTGCGCTCGACGCGGGCTGCGATCTTGCGATGCTCTGCAACCAGAGCATCGGCGATGGTGCGGCGCTCGATGGGCTGCTCGACGGTTTCCGGGCGGCGGCGCGGTCGGGGTGCTGGCAGCCCGATGCGGCGAGCGAGGCGCGGCGTCGCGCGCTGCTCCCCGCTACACCGTCGCTCGACTGGCAGGCGCTTGCCGGTTCGCCCGGGTACCGGCACGCCCGGCAAGTGCTGGCGAAGGCGAAGCTGGCCGACGCGCAGGACGCCTGAAGCGATCGCACTACGGCGCGGTGCTGGCCTCCGGGCCCGCGAGTGGATTCGCCCACAGGCGTTCGCCGCCCGCGTCCAGGTGCGTCAGGTAGAGCCGCACATCGAATTCCAGCCGGTGGTAGTCGGCCTCCATGTGCTCGCAGAGCGCATAGAAGCTCTTGTCGTGCTCGCGCTCCTTCATGTGCGCGAGTTCATGCACCACGATCATGCGCAGCCATTCGAGCGGCACGTCACGGAACAGGGTCGCGACGCGGATCTCGCGCTTGGTCTTGAGCTTGCTGCCCTGCACGCGCGACACGGTGGTGTGCGTGCCCAGCGCGTTACGGATCACATGGAGCTTGCTGTCGAACGCCACCTTCGACAGCGGCGGCGCCTTGCGCATGAAGTCGGTCTTGAGCGCGCTCACGTAGTCGTAGAGCGCGCGGTCGGTCTGCACGTCGTGCACCGGCCCGGGATAGCGCTTCTTCAGCAAGGGTCCGAGCCCGCCGGTTGCGACCAGCTGCTGAACCTGCGCCAGCAGCGTGGGCGGATAGCCCGCGAGGTATTTCATGCCGCCGCCGAACCGGCGCACGCGAGCCCGGTGGCCACCCCCCCGAACAGGTCGCCCTCGACCAGCGGCACGCCCGCGAAGCTCTTGCGCAGCGCCTGCTGGAACGGCCGCAGGGCCGACGAGCCGCCGGTCAGGTAGATCGCATCGAGGTCGCCGCTGCGCAGGCCCGCGCGCCGTACGCAGGCATGGGCGCAGGCGACCACGCCCTCGAGTAGCGGCGACAGCTGCTGCGCCATGTCGGCCGGCGAGAGCGAGGCAGACAGGTTGCGCTCGGCGCACGACAGGTCGATCTCGGCGCTTGCGTCCTGCACCGAGGCGGCGATCTTCGCCTGCTCGACTTCGCTCGCGATCCGATGGCCGTGCCGTTCCTCGAGCACCGTCATCAGCCGGTCGTGCAGGCGCGTGTCGGCGTAGCTGCTGCGCAGGTCCTTCGCCTGCCGCAACGCCTTGGCGGCATAGAGCCAGTTGATCAGGTGCCAGGACGAGAGGTCGAAAAAGACCTTGCTAGGCACTTCGCGGCCCTGCACGCCGGTGTGGCGGAACCCGAATGCGGGCATCACGCGGTCGAGGTTGAGGCGCTGGTCGAAATCGGTGCCGCCGATGTGCACGCCGCTGGTCGCGAGCACGTCGTCGCTGCGGTCTTCGCGCAGCGCGCGCTGCGGGCCGACACGCACCACGGTGAAGTCGGAGGTGCCGCCGCCGACGTCGACGATCAGCACCAGCGACTCCTTCGTGATGCGCTGCTCGTAGTCGAAGGCCGCTGCGATCGGCTCGAGCTGGAACGCGATGTCGTGAAAGCCCGCCGCGCGCGCGGCGTGGCGCAGGCTCTCCTCGGCCCGCTCGTCGCGCTTCGCATCGTCGTCGACGAAGTGGACGGGGCGCCCGATCACCACGCGCTCGGGCATGCGGCCCAGTTCGCGGCCCGCACGAACGGCGAGTTCACGCAGGAAGCGCGCAATGATGTCCTCGAAGCTCACGAGGCCGTCGTAGATCGCGGTCTTCTCCTGCATCAGCGGGCTGCCGAGCAGGCTCTTGAGCGAGCGCATCAGCCGGCCTTCGACGCCAGCGAGGTACAGCGCGATGGCATCGCGGCCGAAGTGGGTGCTGCGGTCCTCGGCGTTGAAGAAGATCGCGGTCGGCAGCGTGGTCGCCGTGCCCTCGACCGGCAGCAGCCGCACCGCGCCGTCGACCCGGCAGCCGACGGCGGAGTTGGAGGTGCCGAAGTCGATGCCGATCGTCGGCAGCGACGACGGAGAACGCACGCTCAAGCTTCCCTGCGCAGCGCCGGGAACAGGATCACGTCGCGGATGCTCGGCGAGTCGGTCAACAGCATCATCAGCCGGTCGATGCCGATGCCGCAGCCGCCGGTGGGCGGCATGCCGTATTCGAGCGCGCGCACGAAGTCGTGGTCGTAGTACATGGCTTCGTCGTCGCCGCTGTCCTTGGCGGCCACCTGCGCGTTGAAGCGCGCGGCCTGGTCCTCGGCGTCGTTGAGCTCGCTGAAGCCGTTGCCGAATTCGCGGCCCGTGATGTAGAGCTCGAAGCGCTCGGTGACCTCGGGGCGGTCGTCGTTGGCGCGCGCCAGCGGCGAGATCTCGGTCGGGTGTTCCATGATGAAGGTGGGCTGCCAGAGCTTTTCTTCCACCGTCTCCTCGAAGTACATGACCTGCAGGCTCGCGAGGCTGCGCTGCGAGAGCTTGTCTTTTTCTTCGTTGAGGCCGAGCTTGCGCAAGGCGTTGACGAGCCACGCGCTGTCGTCCACGCCCTCGGCCACGCCGGCGGCATCGGTGTACTTGAGGATCGCCTCGCGGATCGTCAGCCGCTCGAAAGGCTGCGTCAGGTCGACCGGCTTGCCCTGGTAGCTGAGCTGCTGCGTGCCCACGGCCTTGTCGGCGATCGTACGGATCAGCGTTTCGGTGAAGTCCATCAGGTCGCGGTAGTTCCAGTAGGCCGCGTAGAACTCCATCATCGTGAACTCGGGGTTGTGCCGCACCGAGATGCCTTCGTTGCGGTAGCTCCGGTTGATCTCGAACACGCGCTCGAAGCCGCCGACGATCAGGCGCTTCAGGTAGAGCTCGGGCGCGATGCGCAGGAACATCTCCTGGTCGAGCGCGTTGTGGTGCGTCTTGAACGGCTTGGCGTTCGCGCCACCCGGAATGGGGTGCAGCATCGGCGTCTCGACCTCGAGGAAACCGTTCGTCACCATGAACTCGCGCAGCGCGCTCACGGCCTTGCTGCGCGCGGTGAAGCGCACGCGGGCGGTCTCGTCGGTGATCAGGTCGACGTAGCGCTGGCGGTATTTCTGCTCCTGGTCGGCCATGCCGTGGAACTTGTCGGGCAGCGGGCGCAGGCTCTTGGTGAGCAGCCGCAGCGTGGTCACCTTGACCGACAACTCGCCGGTCTTGGTCTTCATCAGCGTGCCCTCGGCGCCGACGATGTCGCCGAGGTCCCAGCGCTTGAAGTCCGCATAGACCTCTTCGCCGACCGCGTCGCGCGTCACGTAGAGCTGGATGCGGCCGGTGGCATCCTGGATGGTTGCGAAGCTGGCCTTGCCCATCACGCGCTTGAGCATCATGCGGCCCGCCACGCTCACGGCCACGGCGTTGGCCTCGAGCGCTTCGGCCTCGACGGCGCCGTGCGCCTCGAGCAGCGCAGCGGCACGATGGCCGGGCTTGAAGTCGTTCGGGAACGCGACGCCCTTGCCCTCGGCCTGCGCGGTGCGCAACAGCTTGAGCTTTTCGCGCCGCTCCGCGATGAGCTGGTTGTCGTCGGCGGCCGGTGCGGCGGGTGCCACTGCGGCGGGCGTGGGAATGGGGGGAGTCAGGTGATCGGACATGGAAGGCGGGGAGGGCGCATCGGGAGCGTGCGCGGGCCGTGCATTTTAGCCGATGAACCTCTGGCCGCACCGACCTGCAAAGCCCGTCAATGCTGTGCGATCTGCTATCTAAAAAGTAGCGATCTAGCCAGCGATACCCGTGCGTGCGAGCAGATCGCTGACCAGTTCGAGGCGCATCAGCGGGCTTTCGAGCTCCATCAGCCGCTGCCGCAGCTCGAGTTGCATGGGCACGAGCTCGCACCAGCGGTTGGCGACCCAGCCGCAATCGTCGAAGCGGTAGGGCGCGTCGATCGGCAGCCGCACGGACTCGGCGCCCTGCGCCCTGCGACGCGCCTCGAGCGTGTCGACCAGGCGGCGCAGGGCGTCGGCGGTGTGCTGGAGGTCGGCCGGAATCTCGAGCGCCATGTCGTCGGGCACGGCTTCGACTTCGGCGACCCAGAGGCCGTGCTTCTGCATTTCGGTTTCGCGTACGCGGAAGCGCTGGGTGCCCACGCATTCGATCTGGAGCAGGCCGCTCTGGGGCGACTCGAACTCGCGGATCACGGCCAGGGTGCCGATGGCCGCGAAGCGCTCGGTCTCGGCGCCGGGCTTGCGCACCTCGCTGCCGCTCGTCAGGCTGACGACACCGAACGGCGCGTCGGCCCGGCGGCATTTGCCGACCATGTCGAGGTAGCGGACCTCGAAGATGCGAAGCGGCAGCACGCCGCCCGGGAACAGCACGGTGCCCAGCGGGAACAATGGAAGTGAATGCAAAAGGGGCTGTTTCGTCATCGAGCGGTCTCGCATGGCTATCATCGCATTCCCCTCACGATGCCGCCCCATGCTCTACCAGATTCCCTCGTTTCTTCTCGATGTGATCGTCGGCCTGCTCGGCGGCGCTTGCCTGCTGCGCCTGTACATGCAGTACCACCGCGTGCCGTTCGGCAATCCGCTCGGGCGCTTCATCTTTGCGATCACCGACTGGATCGTGCTGCCGCTGCGGCGTATCGTGCCGTCGGTGAAGCGCTGGGACCTCGCGAGCGGGATCGCGGCCTGGCTGCTGGTGCTCGCGAAGTTCCTGCTGCTCTGGCTCCTGATCGGCAACCTGGGCCGGCTCATCGCGCTGCCGCTGGTGTCGTTCGTGGGCTTGCTGCAGTTGGCCGTGTCGGGGCTGACCGCGCTGCTCGTGGTGTACGCCGTGCTGTCGTGGATACCGGGCGCCTCGCCGATGCTGCTCGACCTGATTTCGCGGCTCGCGGAGCCGCTGGTGCGGCCGTTCCGCCGCTTCATTCCGCTGATCGGCGGCGTGGACCTGTCGCCGCTGGCCGCGATCGTGCTGCTGCAGGTGGTCGCGATCGTGCTGGGCAACCTGCTGGTCTGGGCCTACAGGCTCGGTGCCTGAGGCCCTTGACCCTTCGAGCTAGATGACGGCGTCGGCCGGCTGGCGCAGTAGCATGGCGAGCGTGCTCGCCACCGTTTTGCGCAGTTCGCGGCGGTCGCAGATGAAGTCGATCGCTCCCTTGGTCTGCAGGAACTCCGCGCGCTGGAAGCCTTCGGGCAGCGTCACGCGCACGGTCGATTCGATCACGCGCGGGCCGGCAAAGCCGATCAGCGCCTTCGGCTCCGCAATGACCACGTCCCCCACGAACGCGAAGCCCGCCGAGACCCCGCCCATGGTCGGATCGGTCAGCACGCTGATGTAGGGCAGGCCCTTCTTGGCCAGGCGCGTGAGCGCGGCATTGGTCTTGGCCATCTGCATCAGCGACAGCAGGCCTTCCTGCATGCGCGCGCCGCCGGTCGCGGTGAAGCAGATGAAGGGCACCTTCTGCTCGATGGCGGTCTCGACGCCGCGCACGAAGCGCTCGCCGACCACGCTGCCCATGCTGCCGCCCATGAACTCGAACTCGAAGCAGGCCACGACCACGCTGAGGCCGTGGACGGAGCCGCCCATGACGACCAGCGCGTCGGTCTCGCCGGTGTTCTCGAGGGCTTCCTTGAGCCGTTCGGGGTAGCGGCGGCTGTCCTTGAACTTGAGTGCATCGACGGGAAGCACTTCCTGGGCGAGCTCGTAGCGTCCTTCGGCGTCGAGGAAGGCATCGAGCCGCGCGCGCGCGCCGATGCGGTGATGGTGGCTGCAGCTCGGGCAGACGTTCTGGTTGTGCTCGAGATCGGTCTTGTAGAGCACCGTCTCGCAGGCCGGGCATTTGATCCACAGGCCTTCGGGCACCTGGCGGCGCTCCGAGGGGTCGGTCTGCGCGATCTTGGCGGGTAGCAGTTTTTCAAGCCAGCTCATGGGAAATCCTCAGGGTCGGGGCAGCGGCGATTATCGGCCAGCCGCGTTCTTCGGGGTGGCCGCGGGCAGGGCGTCGAGCGCTTCGCGGATTTCGGCCAGGAATTCGCGCACCGCCGGCACCACCTGCTCGCGCGGCTGGCCGTCGATCAACTGGATGATCCTGGTGCCGATCACGACCGCATCGGCCGCCGAGCCGACCGCTTGCGCGGTGCGCGCGTCGCGAATGCCGAAGCCCACGCCCACGGGGATGCCGACGTGCTCCCGGATGCGCGGGATCATCTGGCCGACCGCCTCGGTGTCGAGGTGGCCGGCGCCGGTCACGCCCTTGAGCGACACGTAGTAGACGTAGCCGCTCGCGATGCGGGCCACCTGCGCCATGCGTTCGCTCGTGCTGGTGGGCGCGAGCAGGAAGATCAGGTCGATGCCGGCGGCCTTGAGGTCGGCGGCGAAGTCCTCGCATTCTTCCGGCGGGTAGTCGACCACCAGCAGGCCGTCGACGCCGGCGGCCGAGGCATCGCGGATGAAGGCCTTGCTGCCGTGCACGAGGTCGTAGCGCTCGACCGGGTTCGCATAACCCATCAGCACCACCGGCGTCGTCGCATCGTCCTGGCGGAAGGCGGCCACCATCGCGAGCACCTGTTTCATGCCCACGCCCATGGCCAATGCCGCTTCGCCGGCCTTCTGGATCACGGGGCCGTCGGCCATCGGGTCGGAGAACGGCACGCCGAGCTCGATCACGTCGGCGCCCGCGGCCACCATGCCGTGCATCAGCTCGGGCGTGATGTCGGCATAGGGAAAGCCGGCGGTCACGTAGGGAATGAGCGCGCGGCGCCCGTCCTTTTTCAGCGCATCAAAGGTGGCGGCAATGCGGCTCATCACTTGCCCCCCTTCACGCTCAGCCCGCGCATCGAGGGCCGGTCGTAGAAATCGACGCCCGACAGATCGGCCACGGTGCCGATGTCCTTGTCGCCGCGCCCCGAGAGGTTCACCAGGATCGACTGGTCGGGCCGCATGGTCTTGGCGAGCTTGAGCGCGTGCGCCACCGCGTGGCTCGATTCGAGCGCGGGAATGATGCCTTCGGTGCGGCACAGGTAGTGGAAGGCTTCGAGCGCTTCCGTGTCGGTGATGCCCACGTATTCGGCACGGCCGATGTCGGCCAGGTGCGCATGCTCGGGGCCCACACCCGGGTAGTCGAGGCCCGCGCTGATGCTGTGCGTCTCGGTGACCTGGCCGTCCTCGTTCTGCAGCAGGTAGGTGCGGTTGCCGTGCAGCACGCCCGGGCTGCCGCGCAGGATCGATGCCGCATGCTTGCCGCTGTCGAGGCCCTCGCCGGCGGCTTCCACGCCGATGAGCCGCGTGCCCGCGAACGGGATGTACGGATGGAAGATGCCGATGGCATTGCTGCCGCCGCCCACGCAGGCGATCACCACGTCGGGTTGCCGGCCCTCGGCTTCGCCGGTGATGCCCTGCGCCGCCAGCATGGCGGGCATCTGCTCGATGCACTCGGTGCCGATCACGCTCTGGAAGTCGCGCACCATCGTCGGATAGGGGTGCGGGCCCGCCACCGTGCCGATGATGTAGAAGGTGTTCTCCACGTTCGTGACCCAGTCGCGCATCGCCTCGTTGAGCGCGTCCTTCAGCGTCTGGCTGCCCGACTCGACCGGCACCACGGTGGCGCCGAGCAGGTTCATGCGGTAGACGTTCGGGCTCTGGCGCTTCACGTCCTGGCTGCCCATGTAGACCACGCATTCGAGCCCGTAGCGCGCGCAGATGGTGGCCGTGGCCACGCCGTGCTGGCCGGCGCCGGTTTCGGCGATCACGCGGGGTTTGCCCATGCGGCGCGCGAGCATTGCCTGGCCGATCACGTTGTTGATCTTGTGCGCGCCGGTGTGGTTGAGGTCTTCGCGCTTCAGGTAGATCTGGGCGCCGCCCATTTCGCGGCTCGCGCGCGCCGCGTGGTAGATGGGCGAGGGCCGACCGACGAAATGCTTGAGTTCGTAGTGGAATTCCGCGAGAAAAGCCGGATCGTCCTTGCACTGGGCATAGGCGTCGCGCAGTTCGTTGATCGCGTGGGTGAGCGTTTCGCTCGCGAAGGTGCCGCCGTAACGGCCGAAATGGCCGCTGGCATCGGGTTGCTGGTAGTTGCTTTGCATGGTTCTCGATCGGTGGGCCGCGGCCCGATCGCGATCAGGAAGCGGCGGCTAACTGGAGGAGAAGGACGTGTCGGCCGCCCTGGCGGCTGCGACGAATTGCCGGATCTTGGCGGCGTCCTTCAGGCCCTTGTTGCCCGGGCCGTCGACCTCGACGCCCGAGCTCACATCAACGGACAGCGACTTGCAGCGCGTCCGCAGGATGCGAATGCCATCGCTCACGTTTGCAGGTGTGAGCCCACCACTCAAGACGAGGTGAGCGTCGACGGCGGGTGGAAGAAGTGACCAATCGAATGCCTTGCCGCCTCCGCCATAACCTTCGACGTGCGCGTCGAGCAGGATGGCCTGGGCGTGGGAGTAATCGGACGCGTATTTTACGAGGTCGAAGCCCGCACCGGCGGGCCCGATGGGAATGCGGGCCGCGCGCATGTAGCGAAAGCGTCCATTTCCCGTGGCTTCGTCGCACTGCAAAGGGGTCTCGTCGCCGTGGAACTGCGCGATGGCGCCGTTCACGCGCGTGAGCGATTCGACCACCCTGGGCGCCGCCTCGTTGACGAACAGCAGCACCGGCGTCACGAACGGCGGCAGCCGCGATGCCAGTTCGGCCGCGCGCTCGGCCGTGACGGCGCGCGGGCTCGCGGCATAGAGCACGAAGCCCACGGCGTCGGCGCCGGCCTCGACCGCGGCATCGACGTCGGCCTCACGCGTGAGGCCACAGATCTTGATGCGGGTGCGGGGTGCGCTCATGGGGGGCCATCATAGGCAGTGCCGCCGCCCTGCTGCGTGGCTTCGGCCGGCAGACCCCACCGGGCGTCGTACAACGGCCCGACGAAATACAGCCCGTCGGCGGAAAAGGTGGGCGCTGCAACCTTGCGGCTACGCGCCTCGAGCACCTCGGTGATCCACTCGGGCCGCTCGTCGCCGCGGCCTACGCGCACGAGGCAGCCCATCAGGTTGCGGATCATGTGGTGCAGGAAGGCGTCGGCCTCGAACTCGAAGTGCCAGCGGCAGCGCTCACCGTCGCCGCGGCGCGTGATGTCGATGCGCCGCAGGTCCTTGACCGGCGAGCGCGCCTGGCAGGCCGAGGCGCGGAACGAGCTGAAGTCGTGCCGCCCCAGCAGCAGCGCCGCGGCGCGCTTCATCGCATCGCCGTCGAGCGGCTGCATCGACCAGCCGACGCGCCCCGCGTCCAGGCTCGGGCGCACCGGCGACTGCGAAAGCACGTAAAGGTAGCGGCGCGCCACGGCGCTGGCGCGGCAATGGAATTCGTCGGGCACCGGCTGCGCCCATTGCACGGCAATGTCGGCGGGCAGGAACCGATTGGTGCCGCGCACCCATGAAAAGGGCTCGCGCACGATGTCGGTGTCGAAGTGCACCACCTGCATCAGCCCGTGCACGCCGGCGTCGGTGCGGCCGGCACACAGCGTGCCGATGCGCTGCGCTGCGAATTTGGCCAGCGCGGCTTCCAGCTTGTCCTGCACGGTGCGGCCCGAGCGCTGGCTCTGCCAGCCCTCGTACGCCTGGCCGTTGTAGCGGATGCCGAGCGCGAGCCTCACGAATTCAGGAAAAAACAAGGCGCCCGGCGGCTCAGCGCAACTCGGCGAGCAGCTGCCGGGCCTGGGCCTGAAGGTCGCCGGCGCTTTCGGCTTCGACTTCCTCGACCAGCGAACGGGCGCCTTCGACATCGCCGATCGCCTGCAGTTCGCGCGCCAGCGACAGCTTGACGGCATGCGGGCTGTCTTCGTCGTCCTCGTCCAGGCTCGGCGCGGCACGCAGCGTTGCCTCGGGGGCGGCGTTGTTGCCGCTGCCGGCCGCCGGACGGGCCGGAAGGCCCGCCAGCGCGCTCATGTCGAATTCGATGAAGCCCGAGTCGGCCGGAAGGGCGCTGCGCAGGCCCACAGGACGCGTATCGGAATTCCCCTCGCCGAGCGCGCCCGGGCCGGTGATCGGCGCCAGCGCGCCGGGCGCGGTGTCGAAGTCGTTTTCCATGTCGGCCGGCGCGATGGGCGGCTGCGCGGTGGCGAGCGGCGCAACCGGCGTCGGGGCCGCATAGGCGGTCTTGGGCAGGTTGGCACTGACCGGTGCGGGCGCAGGCGCAGGGGAGAGGGCTGCGGGCTGGCTCAGGTCGAGGTCGAAGTCCAGCGGTGCGACCGAGGGCACGAAGGCCGGCGCGGCCGACACGGCGGGCGCAGGGGCAGGCGTCGGCGCCGGGACAGGTGTGGCCGGCTTGGCTGCTGCAGCCGCGGCCAGCGCGCCGGCGAACGCCGCGCTCTCGGCCGGGCTCACGCCGCGCGCCGGGCTGCTGCCCGATTCGTAGAGCGGATTGCCCGGATCGAGGTCCTTGCCCATGTCGACCACACGGACCCAGTCGGGGCCGGCGCCATGGGTGAGCTTGTGCACTTCGGTGGCCAGGCCTTCGTAGGCCCGCACGTCGCGGCGCTTGGCGTGGATCTCGAGCAGCTTGAGGTGGATCGCCGTGCGCTCGGGGTTCACGCGCAGCGCCTCGCGCAGGATTTCCTCGGCCTGCAGGTCGCGGCCATAGGCGAGATAGACATCGGCTTCGGCCACCGGGTCCACGTCGCCGGCATCGAGCTGGCTCGGCGAGTACGACAACGACGAGACGGTGGAGTCGCCGCGCTGCTTGGTGTCGACCGATTCGCCGCCGCTGGCGCCGAAGAACGAATCCTTCGGAATGCGGCTTTCGAGGAACACGCTCTCGCTCATTTCCTCGCGCCGGCGGCCCAGCACGCGATAGAGCAGGAAGCCGATGAGCAGCGCGACCAGCGCGGCGCCCGCGAGCATCAGCGGGTTGTCCATCAACTCTTCGAAGAAGCCGCGTTCGGGCGGCGGCGGCGGGGGAGCGGCCTGGACGACCGGCTTGGGCGCTGCGACCGGTGCGGGGGCCGCGGCACTGGCTGCCGCAGCGGGCGCGCCCGGGGTCGTTTCGGCCGTGTTCGTTGCCGTGCCTGCTGCGGCGTCGGGTGCGGCGGTGGCCGGTGCGCCGGGCGCTGCGGCAGGGGCCGGCGCGGTCACGCCGGGGTTGGGGACCGGGATGCCGGGCGCTGCAGGTGCTGCGGCCGATCCTGCAGCGGCCGCCGCCCCCGCGGCGGGCGCCACCGAGCCGGTGGCGGCCTTCAGCCGGGCCAGTTCCTCGATGTTCTTGGAGAGTTCCGCGACGCGGTTGCTGTTTTCCTGCGCCTGCCGCGCCTGGGCGACCTTCTCTTCGGCTGCGCGGGCGGCAGCGCTGTTCTGGGTGATGGTCAGCTTGTCGGGCGCGCTCGCTGCCGCATTGCGGTCTTCGACATTGGCCTGCAGCCGGCCCGATGCGCTGCGATCGGCCGCGGCGACGTTCGTGGTGGGCGCGTTCTCGGCCAGGCGCTGCCGGTAGGCGCCGAAGTCGCGGCTTTGCGCCACGATGGTGCGCCGCGCCTCGGCGGCCGGCGTCGCACCCGCCTCGGCGGCGCTCGGCAGGTCGAGCACCGCGCCGGCTTTCATGCGGTTGACGTTGCCGCCGATGAAGGCGTCGGGATTGGCCCGCAGCAGCGCGACGAGCATCTGGTCGAGCGAAACGTCGGCAGGCTTGTGGGCCGCGGCGATCCGGCCGGCGGTATCGCCGCGCTGGACGGTGAGCTGCCCGCTGCTTTCCGCCGCCCGGGGCGCGGCGGCTGCCGCTGCGGGCTGCGGTGCGGCGGCGGGTGGCGTGGCGATTGCCGCCGGTGCGGTTGCGGCGGGTGCGCGCTCGCGGCGCACGCGTGCGGCCAGCACCTCGGGGCGCTCCACGGGCGCGCGGACCTGGGGCGGCACCGGCGCGGCAACGGGCGGTGCCGCGGGTGCTGCCTGGCGGATCCTCGGCGGGTCGAGCAGCACGGTGTAGTCGCGCACGATCCGGCCCGAGGCGCCATTGGCTTCGAGCAGCAGGTCGATGAACGGATCGTTGAGCGGCCGGCTGCCGGTCAGCCGCACGACATACTGGCCTCCGGCACGCCGCTGCAGCGTGGCCTTGATGTCGCTGAGCGCCGCGTTGTAGGGCACACCGGCATTCTTGAATGCCTCGGCGCTGGCAACCCCGATCCTCAGGCTTTCGGCCTCCGCGGCGGCCATTTCCGTGACCTCGACCTCGGCGCGCAGCGGTTCGCCCAGGGCCGACTGCACCTTCAACTGTCCCAGTGCAAAGGCGCTGGCGTCGCCGCTCCCCAGGCCGAGGACCAGGGCGGCAGCGGCGCCGAGCACCGAGAGACGCAGGCCATGCAGGGCCGGAGAAGGGCGAACGGCCGATGGGCGGGCCGCGGGCAACAGATGTCTTGTCATGCTGATAGGGGGCGGCTCAGGCCCGGAAATTGTAAGAGGACGTTAGCACCAAGCCTGGGGACTGACAAGGCGCCGCGCCCTGTCTACCCAGTGCGCGCATACTTACGCATGCGTTCGATGTTGCTGTTTCGCAACACCTTGGGCATCGGCTGAGCCCGCGATCCCCCATCAAGCCTCGAGCAGGATGCGCAGCATGCGGCGCAGCGGCTCGGCGGCGCCCCACAGCAACTGGTCGCCGATCGTGAAGGCGCCGACGTATTCGGGACCCATCGCGAGCTTGCGGATGCGGCCCACCGGGATGTCCATGGTGCCGGTCACGGCCACGGGGGTCAGCGCCGCGAGCGTGGCTTCGCGGGTGTTCGGCACCACCTTGGCCCAGGCGTTGTCGGAGGCGATGAGCGCCTCGATGTCCGCCACCGGCACGTCCTTCTTGAGCTTGAAGGTCAGCGCCTGGCTGTGGCAGCGCATGGCACCCACGCGCACGCAGAAGCCGTCGACCGGGGTCGCTGCCGTGCCGAAGCCCGCGCCCTGGCCCAGGATCTTGTTGGTCTCCGCGCCGGCCTTCCATTCTTCCTTCGAGACGCCGTCGCCCAGGTCCTTGTCGATCCAGGGGATCAGCGAGCCGCCCAGTGGCGCGCCGAAGTTCGCCGTTTCGGCGGCGCTGAGGTTCTGCTGGCGGTGCAGCACCTTGCGGTCGATCTCGAGAATGGCCGACTTGGGATCGTCCAGCAGCGCGCGTACCTCGGCATTCAGCGTGCCGAACTGCGTCAGCAGCTCGCGCATGTGCTGTGCGCCGCCGCCCGAAGCCGCCTGATAGGTCATGCTGGTCATCCACTCGACCAGCCCGGCCTTGTAGAGCGCGCCCACGCCCATCAGCATGCAGCTCACGGTGCAGTTGCCGCCGATCCAGTTCTTGCCGCCCTTGGCGAGCGCGTTCTGGATCACCGGCAGGTTGACCGGGTCGAGGACGATCACCGCGTCGTCGTTCATGCGCAGCGTGGAAGCCGCATCGATCCAGTGGCCGCTCCAGCCCGCCGCGCGCAGCTTGGGAAACACCTCGGAGGTGTAGTCGCCGCCCTGGCAGGTGATGACGATGTCGCACTTCCTGAGTGCCTCGATGTCGTTCGCATCCTTGAGCGCGGTCTCGTTCTTCGCCATGGCCGGGGCCTTGCCGCCGACGTTCGAGGTGGAGAAGAAGACCGGCTCGATGAGCCCGAAGTCGCCTTCGGCCTGCATGCGATCCATCAGGACCGAGCCGACCATGCCGCGCCAGCCTACGAGGCCGACCAGGGGTTGATTTGCGTTCGCCATTTCGTTGTGCCTTATCAAGAAAGTGAAGTTCTTTTGCCCCGGCTCGTCAGGGCCGGGCGGGCACGACGAAACGGGCTGCGCTTAGCCGGTGATCGTCGTTTTGGTGGTGGGGCGGACCAGCGCCGTGGCCCGACCTGCGCCCGAGGCGTCTGATCCCGTCATTTCGTCGCCCAATGTCCTACCCTGCGCGTGAGTGCACACTGATCCCGCTGCGGCACAGACTGGCCGGGTGGAGAGGAGGGTTTGTGTGATGGAAATCATGGAACGGACCGCAATTGTAGCGAAAACGGCGGTGAATTTCCTGGCTGAGGCCCGACGGGTAGAGGATGACCACTGCCTCGACTCTATTCATTCGAGCGTCACGCAAGCGCAAGTGACCAGGCGCGGTCCACAGAAGCGTCTTGCTTATTCCAAGGGAGAGAAAAATGACACATCCAACGAGCCCATCGGGCTTCAATCGGCGCCGCGCGCTCATCGCAGCGGGTCTCACGGCAGGCGCCGCCGTCCAGCCGACCATCGCGCTGGCGAGCCATCACTTCGAATCCGTTGCCGCACGCAAGGATCCAGCCCTTGGCTTGATCGACCTGTTCGTCTTCAATTCGCCGGACAGTGACCGCACCGTGTTTATCCTCACCGTGAATTTCCTGCCCAAGCCAGGTGTCGACCTGCTCAATCGCAACGCGCTCTACAACATTCACTGCGCCACCAGCAAAGACCTGAAAGAAGGTATGACCTGGACCTTTGCCTACGACGGCAAGCAGGTCGCCTGCACACAGTCGGACGAACCCAACGGCGCGATCGGTGCCAAGGGCAAGTCGATCGGCCATCTCACGCCCGACAAGGAAGGCGAGTTGGCCGGCGGCATCCGCGCCCGGATCGGACGTGCCAAAGACCCCTTCTTCGGCAATTCGCCTGGCCTGCATGCCTACCGTGCGCAAATCGCGGAGGGCCGCTATGACCCCTCGATATGGGAAAAGGCCTCGGGCACCAACATCTTTCTCGGTCGCGAATGCGGGGTCATCGTGCTCGAGGTGCCGAACCAGATGCTGGGCAAGGACATCGCGGTGTTTTCGACCGTGGCGCAAAAGCAGGGCAGCAAGTGGCAACAGGTGCAATACATGGCCAAGCCGCTGATCGCCCACACCATGTTGTTCGACGACGACACGCTCAAGACCGCGTACAACACCTCGCGCCCGAATACCCAGGGCGAATTCAAGAACTTCTTCAAAGCCAGCATTGCACGCTCCGCCCACTTTGCAGGTGGCCGCGCCGATGCCTTCAGCTACGCCGACAAGACGACCGAGTTGCTGCTGCCGGACGTGTTGCGCTACGAGGTAGGCAGCGAGGCGTCCTTCACGGCTGAAAAGCTCAATGGCCGAAAACTCACCGACGACGCCATGTCGACCACGCTGACACTGCTCATCGGCAAGCCGACCAGCCAGCACCTGAAGGATCCCGGCAACTACAACGTCAACAAGTTCCCTTACGTGCTGTCGGTATGAGTGTGCGACCGCCTGTGGTCCGGCGCGCCAGGGGCGCCGTCCTCGCGGCGTCGCTGATGCTGCTTTCGTTGGCCGCCTGGCCGCACGCTTTCTGGCTGGTGCCGTTCGGACCGGCCGTGACGCCCGGGGAGCGTGTTGCGCTTGATCTGCGCATCGGGGCCCGCTGGCCCGGTGAATCCACCCCACGCCTGCCTGGGCTCGTCAGCGATTTTCGTGTGATCGACGCCCAAGGCAGCCGCCGCGTGGGTGGCCGCGAAGGCGGCACGCCCGTCGGTCACTTCGAGGCTCGCGCTCCTGGCGCTGCCATCGTGGTGATGCAGACCCAGCCGAGCGAGATCACCTTGCCCGGGCCGGAATTCCAGCGCTATCTGCGGGAGGAGTCGCTTGACGATGCCCTGCAATTCCGTCTCGACCAGGGCATTGCCCATCGCAGTGCGCGCGAGAATTTTTCACGCGCCGCGAAGACGCTGGTCGTGGTCGGCGGCACCGCCAGCGGCTTCGACCGCACGCTTGGTCTGCCCTTCGAACTCGTGCCGCTGACCAATCCGCTGGCCTATCGCATCGGCTCGCCGTTTCGCGTGAAGCTTCTGTTGGGCGGCAATGCAGCTGCCAACGTGCGCGTTGCCGCGCTCTCCAAGGACAGGCCTGAAGCCATGGTCGAGGGAAGAACCGACACCAGCGGAGAGGTCCGCCTGACGCTCAACCAGTCTGGTCTGTGGACGCTCTACGCCGTACACCTGCAACATGCGGCGCGATCGACCGCAGACTGGGAGAGCACATGGGCCTCGATGACCTTCGCTCTCGGAGTCTCGCCATGAATCCTGTCATGAGGCGCATCCGTGCGGGGGCCGTGTGGGTCTGCGGCGCGGGAGTGAGCATGGCAGCGCAGGCGCACGCCGGCGGCACCGGGGTGCTTTCGGCATGGCTGCATCCGCTGACCGGCGCCGACCACCTGGCGGCCATGATCGCAGTCGGCGCATGGAGCGTTCAGCTCGGCGGCCGTGCCGTGTGGGGTGTGCCAGTCGCCTTCCTGTCTTTCATGCTGGTCGGCGGCGTGGTCGGTTTTCAGCTGATCGACTTGGCGGGTGTCGAATTCGGGGTGGCGTTGTCGGTCTTGCTGTTGGGATTGGCGATTGCGTTGGACAGGCGCACCGCAACCATCCCCGCTGCCGCCGCGGTGGGCGCCTTCGGTTTTTGCCACGGCTACCTGCATGGCTATGAACTGACGGTGCTCGAGCAACCCGTGTGGGCCACCCTTGGCTTTCTGACCACCACCGCGATGCTGCACGTCGCGGGCCTGGTGGCGGGCCATTTCGCGCTGCGCAGCAGTGCGGGCCAACGGCTGCTGCGCGGCTGCGGCTGGCTGGTCGCGGTGTTCGGCTGCTGGTTGCTGGCCAGCCGCGCACTGGGCTAGCAAGACTGCCGCGAGTCTTGCTGCGGCAGCAGTTGCGCCGCAGCAAGCAACTGTTAGCGCAGCGCCGCGAGCACGGCGTCGCCCATCTCGCGCGTCCCGACTTTGGTAGTGCCTTCGCTGTGAATGTCCGGCGTGCGCAGGCCCTGCGCCAGTACCTTTTGCACTGCCTTCTCGATGCGCTGCGCCGCCTCCTCCTGGTTGAGCGAGAAGCGCAGCATCATTGCCGCCGACAGGATGGTGGCCAGTGGATTGGCGACACCCTTGCCAGCAATGTCGGGCGCGCTGCCGTGGCTGGGCTCGTAGAGGCCCTGGTTGCTTGCATTCAGCGATGCCGAAGGCAGCATGCCGATAGAGCCGGTGAGCATCGCCGCCTCGTCCGACAGGATGTCGCCGAACATGTTGCCGGTCACGATCACGTCGAACTTCTTGGGCGCCTTCACGAGCTGCATGGCGGCGTTGTCGACGTACATGTGGTCGAGCTCGACGTCCGGGTAGTCCTTGTGCACCTCGGTCACGACGTCCTTCCAGAACTGGAAAGTCTCGAGCACGTTGGCCTTGTCGACGCTGGTCACGCGCTTGCTGCGCTTGCGGGCGGCCTCGAACGCGACGCGCGCGATGCGCTCGATCTCGGGGCGCGAATAGCGCATGGTGTCGAAGGCTTCGTCGGCGCCCGGGAAGTGGCCGTCGGCCGCGGTGCGGCGGCCGCGCGGCTGGCCGAAGTAGATGTCGCCGGTCAGCTCGCGGATGATGAGGATGTCGAGGCCCGCGATGAGCTCGGGCTTGAGGCTCGAGGCGTCGACCAGCTGCTCGTAGCAGATGGCGGGACGGAAGTTCGCGAACAGGCCGAGGTTCTTGCGCAGGCCCAGGATCGCCTGTTCCGGCCGCAGCGGGCGGTCGAGCTTGTCGTACTTCCAGTCGCCCACGGCGCCGAACAGCACCGCATCGGCTTCCTTCGCGAGCTTGAGCGTCGACTCGGGCAGCGGATGGCCGTGCGCCTCGTAGGCGGCACCGCCGACGAGCGCGGTTTCCATCTCGAACGAGAGGTCGAGCGCGTCGAGCACGCGGATGGCTTCGGCGACGATTTCGGTGCCGATGCCGTCACCGGGGAGAACTGCGATTTTCATTGGACGTTTGGGGAGTTGTTGGGGGTGGAGAAAAGACGGACTTCCGGACGCAGAGGACGCAGAGGACGCAAAGATTTCGCAGAGTACGCAAAAGAACCCGAGGGAACATTCAATTTCTTGTATTCCTTTTGCGCTCTTTGCGGAACCTTCGCGTCCTCTGCGTCCGGAAGTCCGCTCCTGATTTTCAGCTGATCATCGTATGCGCCAGCCAGGGCTTCGACGTCAGCCGCTCGGCTTCGAAGGCCTTGATCTTGTCCTGGTGGCGCAGCGTGAGGCCGATGTCGTCGAGGCCGTTGACGAGGCAGTACTTGCGGAAAGCCTGCACGTCGAACGCGAACTCGCCGCCGTCGGGCTTCACGACCACCTGGCGCTCGAGGTCGATGGTCAGCGTGTAGCCCGGGAACGCGAAGGTCTCGTCGAACAGCTGGGCGACCTGCGCCTCGGGCAGCACGATCGGCAGCAGTCCGTTCTTGAAGCTGTTGTTGAAGAAGATGTCGGCATAGCTCGGCGCAATGATCGCGCGGAAGCCGTACTGGTCGAGTGCCCAGGGCGCATGTTCGCGCGACGAGCCGCAGCCGAAGTTCTTGCGCGCGAGCAGGATCGAGGCGCCCGCATAGCGCGGCTGGTTCAGCACGAAGTCGGGGTTGGGCTTGCGGCTGGCCGGGTCCTGGCCCGGAAAGCCGGCATCCAGGTAGCGCCACTCGTCGAAGAGGTTCTGGCCGAAGCCGGTACGCTTGATCGACTTGAGGAACTGCTTCGGGATGATCGCGTCAGTGTCGACGTTCTCGCGGTCCATCGGTGCCACGAGGCCTTGGTGTACGGTGAATTTCTGCATGTGTGGTCTCCAGATCAGGCGAACTTGCGCACGTCGACGAAGTGGCCGTGGACGGCCGCGGCCGCGGCCATCGCCGGGCTCACGAGGTGGGTGCGTCCGCCGGCGCCCTGGCGGCCTTCGAAGTTGCGGTTGCTGGTCGAGGCGCAGCGCTCGCCAGGCTCGAGCCGGTCGGCGTTCATCGCCAGGCACATCGAGCAGCCGGGCTCGCGCCATTCGAAGCCCGCGGCCTTGAAGATCTGGTCCAGGCCCTCGCGCTCGGCCTGCTCCTTCACCACGCCCGAGCCAGGCACCACCATCGCGAGCTTCACGTTCTTCGCGACCTTCTGGCCGAGCTTCTTCACCACGGCGGCGGCCTCGCGCATGTCCTCGATGCGGCTGTTGGTGCACGAGCCGATGAACACCTTGTCGATGAAGATGTCGTCCATCGCCTTGTTCGGCTCCAGGCCCATGTAGACCAGCGCGCGCTCGATGGCGCCGCGCCTGCTCGCGTCCTTTTCCTTCTCGGGATCGGGCACGCGGCCGTCGATGGGCACCACCATCTCGGGCGAGGTGCCCCAGGTCACCTGCGGCTGGATCTGCGTGGCGTCGAGCTCGACCACTGCGTCGAAATGCGCGCCCGCATCGGAATGCAGCGTGCGCCAGTAGCTCACGGCCTGGTCCCATTCGACGCCGGTGGGCGCGAGCGGGCGGCCCTTCACATAGCTCAGCGTCTTGTCGTCGACCGCCACCAGTCCTGCGCGCGCGCCGGCTTCGATGGCCATGTTGCAGACCGTCATGCGGCCTTCCATGCTCAGGTCGCGGATCGCGGAGCCGGCGAACTCGATGGTGTAGCCGGTGCCGCCGGCGGTGCCGATCTTGCCGATGATCGCCAGCACGATGTCCTTGGCGGTGCAGCCGAGCGGCAGCTTGCCCTCGACCTTCACGAGCATGTTCTTCGCCTTCTTGCCCAGCAGGGTCTGGGTGGCCATGACGTGCTCGACCTCGCTGGTGCCGATGCCGTGCGCGAGTGCGCCGAAGGCGCCGTGCGTGGAGGTGTGCGAGTCGCCGCAGACCACGGTCATGCCGGGCAGCGTGGCGCCCGATTCGGGGCCGATCACGTGCACGATGCCCTGGCGCTTGCTCAGGAACGGGAAGAACGCCGCGGCGCCGAATTCGGCGATGTTCTTGTCGAGCGTGGTGACCTGCTCCTTGCTGGTCGGATCGGCAATGCCTTCGTAGCCGCGCTCCCAGCCCGTGGTGGGCGTGTTGTGGTCGGCCGTGGCCACCACGGAGCTGATGCGCCACAGCTTGCGGCCCGCCTCGCGCAGGCCCTCGAAGGCCTGCGGGCTGGTGACTTCGTGCACCAGGTGGCGGTCGATGTAGAGGATCGCGGTGCCGTCTTCCTCGGTGTGGACGACGTGTTCGTCCCAGATCTTGTCGTAGAGCGTGCGTGCCATGTCGGTCTCTTGGTCTTTCGTGGGGAAACTGGATTGTGTCTATGCCGCGAGTGGCTGTTCGCTGGCGCCGGCGGCCGCGTGCAGGTGATTCACCAGCGAGCGCGCTGCGACGGGCAGGGTGGAGAAGTCGCGCGCCACCAGCCGGATCTCGCGCTCGGCCCAGGCGTCGTCGAGCGCCACGCTCGCGAGGCCGCGGCCGATGCCGTCGTGCATGAGTTCGAAGGCGCGGGCGGGCATCACGCCCACGCCCAGGCCGTTCTCGATCATGCGGCACATGGCATCGAGCCCCGTGACGTGGATGCGCAGCTTGATGCTGCGGCCGGCGGCGAGTGCGGCCTCGTGCATCGCGACGTAGATCGAACTGTTGGTGTGCAGGCCGACGTGGTCGAACTCGAGCGACTCGACAAAGCCGATGCGGCCGCGCGCAGCGAGCGCATGGCCCGCGGGCACGATCAGCGCGAGGCGGTCATGGCGGTACGGGAGGCTCTGCAGCTCGCCTGCGCCGCCGGCCACGTGGCAGACGCCGAGATCGGCGGCGCCTTCCTGCACCGCGCGGATCACCTCGCTGCTCAGGTGCTCTTCCAGGTCGATCTTGATCGCCTCGTGGGCGCGCGAGAACACGCCGAGATCCTCGGGCAGGAACTGCACGATCGCCGAAATGTTGGCGTGCACCCGCACATGGCCGCGCACGCCGTCGGCGTATTCGCTGAGTTCGCCCTGCATCTTCTCGAGGCTGTAGAGCACCGAGCGCGCGTGGTGCAGCAGGCTCTCGCCCGCGGGCGTGAGGTCGACGCCGCGCGCATGGCGGTAGAGCAGGGGGGTGCCGAGGGTGGCCTCCAGGTCGGACAGCCGCTTGCTGATGGCCGACGCGGCGATGAACTCGCGTTCAGCCGCGCGCCCGATGCTGCCGAGCTCGCAAACGGCCACGAACAGCTGCAGCGACGTGAGGTCGATGCGGCGGGCGAAGTTGCGTTCGGAGGTGCTCATGGGGGTGGCGGCATCGCGTTTTGCGATGAGTTCGCCATTTTCCCCCGGTTTTCAATGCGATGCCATCGCCATCTGCGATGGGCTCGTTGCTCTGGGGCGACGAGTTGCGAGCCGGCGCCCGGGCATGGGGCCGGCCCGCCCCCCGCGAGCACTTACTGGCGCCGCTTGGCTGCGTCTTCGACCTTTTCGCCACCTTTCTGGATGTCCTGTCCGGCACCCCGGAAGGTGTTGCAGCCACTCAGCGGAATGGCGAGTGCGAAAGCGACGGCGATCAGCGCGGTGATTTGCTTCATGACGGGTCTCCTGACAGAAGGTTGAAAAAAACAAGGTCGGAATCGAGCCTCGTGTCCGAACCTAGCGCCGCGCCATGCCGCCCGTGTCAGCCAAGACGCAAAAAGGCTGCCCGTGGGCAGCCTTTTTGGGTGCATGAGCTGCAGTGGCTCAGCGGGCCGAGATCGGCTTCACGTCGCGCTTGGGCGAACCTTCGAACAGTTGGCGCGGGCGGCCGATCTTGTACTCGGGGTCGCCGATCATCTCGTTGAGCTGGGCGATCCAGCCGACCGTGCGCGCGAGCGCGAAGATCGCGGTGAACAGCGGCACCGGGATGCCAATGGCGCGCTGCACGATGCCCGAATAGAAGTCGACGTTCGGGTAGAGCTTGCGCGAGACGAAGTACTCGTCCTCGAGGGCGATCTTCTCGAGCTCCTTGGCGAGCTTGAACAGCGGATCCTGCTCCAGGCCCAGTTCGGTCAGCACTTCGTTGCAGGTCTCCTGCATCAGCTTGGCGCGCGGGTCGTAGTTCTTGTAGACCCGGTGGCCGAAGCCCATGAGCTTGACGTTCGAGTTCTTGTCCTTGACCTTCTTGATGAACTCGCCGATCTTCTCGACGCCGCCTTCACGCTGGATGTCGTACAGCATGTTGAGCGCCGCCTCGTTGGCGCCGCCGTGGGCCGGGCCCCAGAGGCAGGCCACGCCGGCCGCGATCGCCGCGAACGGGTTGGTGCCCGACGAGCCGCACAGGCGAACGGTCGAGGTCGAGGCGTTCTGCTCGTGGTCGGCGTGCAGGATGAAGATGCGGTCGAGCGCGCGCTCGAGCACCGGGTTCACCTTGTACTCCTCGCACGGCGTCGCGAACATCATGTGCAGGAAGTTGCCTGCATAGCTCAGGTCGTTCTTCGGGTACATGTACGGCTGGCCGATGGTGTACTTGTAGGCCATGGCCACGAGCGTGGGCATCTTCGCGATCAGGCGGATCGCGGCGATCTCGCGGTGCTCGGGATTGTTGATGTCCGTGCTGTCGTGATAGAAGGCCGACAGCGCGCCGACCAGGCCCGTCATGATGGCCATCGGGTGCGCGTCGCGGCGGAAGCCGCGCAGGAAGAACTGCATCTGCTCGTTGACCATCGTGTGGTTGGTCACGAGCTTGGTGAAGTTCGCCTTCTTGGTCGCGTCGGGCAGCTCGCCGTACAGCAGCAGGTGGCAGGTCTCGAGGAAGTCGCAGTTGGTGGCGAGTTGCTCGATCGGGTAGCCGCGGTAGAGCAGCTCGCCCTTGTCGCCGTCGATGTAGGTGATGGCCGACTGACATGCGGCCGTCGACATGAAACCCGGGTCGTACGTGAACATGCCGGTCTGCGCATAGAGCTTGCGGATGTCGATCACGTCGGGGCCGATGGTGCCCTTGTAGATCGGCAGTTCGACGTTGTCGCCGCCATTGCTGAACGACAGCGTGGCCTTGGAATCGGAAGCTTTCATTTCGGGTTTCTTTCTAAGGAGTATTCAGGGGGGCGAGGAAGATGCAAAGGAGGCAGGTCGCTGCGCACCGTCGGTGCGCATCAACTGCAGCAATGCGATCACCTCGGCCCCGGCCCATTCGGGCTCGGGCTCCTTTCTTTGCAGGAGCAGATCGAGGAGATCGTTGTCGGACAGGTCCATCAAGGTCCCCATGGCCTCCGCCTGGCCGACGGTGATGCCGGCCTCGTGCCGCTCGAAGAAGCGGGCGATGAACAGGTCGTTCTCGAGCAGGCCGCGCCGGCAGCGCCATTTCAGCTTGCTCAGCGCGCGTTCGCTGAGTGGCTCGCTGGCCTCGGAGACGAGCGCCACCGGCCGCTGCCGGGCCGCTCCCAAAGCGGCCGCGGCCCCCTCGGGGGGCAGAGAGGACACGTCAGTGCCGAACGTGGGGGCCATATTTTTAGATGGCGCGACGCACCATCAGTTCCTTGATCTTGCCGATCGCCTTGGTCGGATTCAGGTTCTTCGGGCACACGTCGACGCAGTTCATGATCGTGTGGCAGCGGAACAGGCGGTACGGGTCTTCGAGGTTGTCCAGGCGCTCCGCCGTGGCTTCGTCGCGGCTGTCGGCGATGAAGCGGTAGGCCTGCAGCAGGCCGGCGGGGCCCACGAACTTGTCGGGGTTCCACCAGAAGCTCGGGCAGCTGGTGGAGCAGCTCGCGCACAGGATGCACTCGTAGAGGCCGTTGAGCTCGTCGCGCTCCTCGGGCGACTGCAGGCGCTCCTTCTCCGGCGGCACGTTGTCGTTCTGCAGGTACGGCTTGATCGAGTTGTACTGCTTGAAGAACTGGGTCATGTCCACGATCAGGTCGCGGATCACGGGCAGGCCCGGCAGCGGCTTGAGCACCACGGTGCCCTTGAGCGTGTTCATGTTCGTCAGGCAGGCCAGGCCGTTCTTGCCGTTGATGTTCATCGCGTCGGAGCCGCAGACGCCTTCGCGGCACGAGCGGCGGAACGACAGCGTCGGGTCTTGCGCCTTGAGCTTCATCAGGGCGTCGAGCAGCATGCGCTCATGGCCGTCGAGTTCGATCTCGATGGTCTGCATGTAGGGCTTGGCGTCCTTGTCCGGGTCATAGCGGTAGATCTGGAATGTGCGCTTCATCGTGAAACCTTGTGATGTTGTTCTGCTGGCTTAGAACGTACGGACCTTGGGAGGAACGGAGTCGACCGTCAGCGGCTTGAGGTTGACCGGCTTGTAGGAAAGGCGGCTGCCCTCGCTGTACCAGAGGGTGTGCTTCATCCAGTTGGCGTCGTCGCGGCCGAGCGGTGCGACCGGGTCGTCCGACGGACGCTCGTAGTCCTCGACCGTGTGCGCGCCGCGGCATTCCTTGCGGGCGGCCGCCGACACCATCGTGGCCTGGGCCACCTCGATCAGGTTGTCGACCTCGAGCGCCTCGATGCGCGCGGTGTTGAACACCTTCGACTTGTCCTTCAGGCCGATCGCGTTGACGCGCTCGCGCACGGCGGCGATCTTGACCACGCCTTCGTCCATCGAAGCCTGCTTGCGGAACACGGCGGCGTGCTGCTGCATGACGGCGCGGATCTCGCCGGCCACATCCTGCGCGTACTCGCCGCCGGCATCGGCTTCGAGGCGGTTCAGGCGCTCCAGCGTGCGGTCGGCCGCATCGGCCGGCAGCGGCTTGTGTTCCTTGTGCTTGTCGTTGAACTCGACGATGTGGTTGCCGGCCGCGCGGCCGAACACCAGCAGGTCGAGCAGCGAGTTCGTGCCCAGGCGGTTGGCACCGTGCACGCTCACGCAGGAGCATTCGCCCACGGCGTAGAGGCCGTTCACGACCTGGTTGTGCACGTCGCCGTTCTGCACCACCACCTGGCCGTTGATGTTGGTCGGGATGCCGCCCATCTGGTAGTGGATCGTCGGCACCACGGGGATCGGCTCCTTGGTGATGTCGACGTTGGCGAAGTTCACGCCGATCTCGTAGACCGAGGGCAGGCGCTTGTGGATCGTCTCGGCACCGAGGTGGTCGAGCTTCAGCAGCACGTAGTCCTTGTTGGGGCCGCAGCCGCGGCCTTCCTTGATTTCCTGGTCCATCGAACGCGAGACGAAGTCGCGCGGCGCCAGGTCTTTCAGCGTGGGCGCATAACGCTCCATGAAGCGTTCGCCGTTGCTGTTGAGCAGGATCGCGCCTTCACCGCGGCAGCCTTCGGTCAGCAGCACGCCCGCGCCGGCCACGCCGGTCGGGTGGAACTGCCAGAACTCCATGTCCTGCAGCGGGATGCCCGAGCGTGCGGCCATGCCGAGGCCGTCGCCGGTGTTGATGAAGGCGTTGGTCGAGGCCTGGAAGATGCGGCCCGCGCCGCCGGTGGCCAGCAGCACGGTCTTGGCCTGCAGGATG
>JAESFO010000221.1_pt1 | contig 116008 bp, 100 predicted proteins | sample 9269421 | NCBI WGS metagenome assembly JAESFO01 (sample SAMN14502839, study PRJNA617101) | algae metagenome | isolation source: Nostoc desertorum CM1-VF14 and co-occurring heterotrophs from rocky... | place: USA: Clark Mountains, San Bernardino, California | collected 2000-06-05 | reverse complement strand
CGGCGCCGCTCGGGCCCGACAACCTCCGCCGCGATCTCGTTGTTAGTGTTAGTCATAAACACGGTCATTTGACTACCTCTTAGTTTAAGAGGGGAACCGTGTCCTCAGATTCAGGGGGCCGCTCCAGCTATTGCGATAAAGCTACTTATCACATCAGTACCGCTGATCGCTCGGACTGACGCCTTTTAAAGTCGCCCTGCTCTCATCACACAGAGCTGCCGCCCGACCACGTTCACTCGCCGGGTACCCAGAAGCCTTCAATCTCCAAAACTTGGTCGGCACACCTTTTACGCCGTTGGAGCTGAGCTAAGGAGCGCCCCACGAGCCGGCCGGGTCATGTGCAACCGGTAACAGAAGTTCTGGGGCCGGCATGGAAGTTCGGCGGGTCTTAGGCTTGCGGCTAGGCTGAGAGATGCTGCCAGGCGCGTCCCGCTCGGCTCGTATGAGGGTTGCGAAGCCTTCTTGGGTGACGCCCAAGACCACAACGCGTGGGATCCGGGCTTCGCCCGAGCGCTCTCGGATCGGCGGGTCAAATTGTGCTTTCAACAGGCCTGCGGCTTCCAAGCCAAGCAACTGCTCGATCTCGTCTTGCCCGGTGTACTCCCTTGGGCAAATGCCCTCGGCGATAGAGCTAAGCAAACGCAGGCTGGCTATCAATCGCTGCTGCCGCGGCGTTAACGCTTTTCTCCGCATGCCGAACCTCCGTAAAAGCTAGCCTCCAGGCGGAGATTGTCGGCACGCGCGCGTGCGTGCAATGTAGGTCGAATGCGCATTGGTCTGTGCCTTCCGCGCAGGAATGGTAGCCATATCCCAGCTCAGCCTCGCCGGTCGGAGTCCAGGTATGCCATCAACAGCGCGTGTTTGGCCTGAGCTTCCTCGCGAAGCAGTTCAAGCGTCGCTCAATCGGGCTGCCCGCCTCAGCGCCCCGACCCTGCGATTCCGCAAGCATCCGCCGAGTCGCGTCCTGCACTGCCTCTTCGGCTGCCATCCATGCCGCGAAAAGATCCTCGTGGCTGTCCTGCATCGCGATCCTCTGCACCTCAACTTGGTGCAAGCCCCCGCTTACCAGATGCTGGTGTTCTCCCGAGCGCCTTTCGCTTGGGTAGCGCACACCTCGTCAACATGCCAATACGCTCTTCGCCCGCCATAGACCTGTCGCAGCGCAGGTTGCCGGGCCCTTAGACTAAGACGACGTGTTTGGCTTGGCCGAATGGTCCGCCAAATGAGCGGATAAGACCCGCGCCGCAGCCCTCAGCTGACCGACCTTTTCTTCAGGGATCGCATGCGAGATCACATCAAAATGGCAAGCTGTGCCTATGGCACGTCCTTCGAGGTCAAACACGGGTATTCCGCAGTAGGACATCATCACGCCCTGATACGGATGCCCTATCAACCGTTCGTCAAGACCCGAGTCGCCTGTGAAAAACGACCCATCACGTAGGACATACTGACAGAAGCTCGACCGAAGGGGCACTTCCGCAAGGAAAAGTGGCCGCGGCTCGCGTTGCTTGTCCGCCATGGCCACGTTGACCATCCTCCCATCCACGAGACGATAGACGGCTGAGTACCGATGAGGCACGCCTTCGTTCAGCGCCTCCATGGCCGCGTTCAGCCCCAGGGTGGTGCAGATCTCATCGAAAAGCTGACCGAAGCTCGAGTAGGCGCTGAGTTCTTGCGCTTGAAGTTGGATGGCGAAGAGTCGCTCGACCTCGTTTTCCCACGCTGTGCCTGCTGCGACAAGCATTCGATCCGCCAACGCAGGATCCGAGGCGGCGAGAGCCCTGTCTAGCAGGGGGTACGGACGCACAGCGACCCCGGCGTTTCTAAGCCGCTGCTCCATCTCGAAGTGCGTTGGAACCATCCGAAGACCTGAAATCAGAGACTATAAGCCCAACCGGCCGCCGACTGCTTTCATTCGGGCAACGCGGGCACTCGAAAGCAGTGGGACTCATCCTGCCAATCTGGCAAAAAAGGTTCATCGCCGATCTGCGGGGACGATGAAGGTGCGGCCATGAGCCATACCTGCTAAGTTGATGTTGTCGAGACCTCAACTTCGCGGAGTGCAGCCATGGCCGCAATGCAGTGTATTTCTCGCTTGGGCGCATGGGAAGGCTACGTCGTCTTTGCCGACGAACAGGTGCGCCGCAACGGCGTGTGCCCGGCGTCAACTATTCTGGGCGGTCGTGTTGCCTCACGAAGGAATGTTACCCAGCGAAGTTGTCGGGTTTGATTTCATTTTTCTAGATGTCTTCCGGGCGCGCAGCGCCCCTCCCTTGGCTCGGCCGTGCACGTTCAACGTGTAGCAACCGACGGCAATGCCGACCTTCTCAGTTGCCCTAGGATCAGGTCCTTGGCTTTTTCGGCCCGCCAGGCTTTGACACGGCGTTGCAGCGTTCGCAACTGTGCTTTGGTGGGGTAGGCCTCGGGCAGCATGATCGAGAGCCGCTCCATCAATTCTTTAGCCGTCACCGTTGGCGCATCTTCGAGCCAGCCTTCGACGACGCACCACGCCTGTTCGAAGGGATCTGCGCGCGTTCTCCACCAACGCTCCGGCAATGGACCCTTACGATGCGTCGGTCGGACCTCGCCAGCCTTCCATGCGGTGGCGAGACTGTCGAGGAACGCCGTCACTTCCACGCCTCCAACCGATGTGGTCGATGCACCGGTTGGAGAGAAGGCGAACTCGCTCAGTACTTGCTGTGCTACCCGGATATCTCGCAGCAGCAGTACCGGATCGAGCTGTTCGAACTGCACACGCAGCTTGCGCTTTACGTCTTCGGACACCCGGTCGGAAGCCAGCAGCCTGTTGCACGGCGTCGCCGGTGGGTAGTAGGTCTTGTGCACCCGGGCTCCATCACGCGACTTGGATTTGAGCTTGAACGAGGGTTGAAAGAAGTTGACTTACAGCCGCGAGGCGCTGTACAGCTGCGCCAGTGCGCGGGTTGCTGGCAGGCCCGACAATCTTCCGTAACCGACGAGACGTCGCACGATCGAGCCGTTTTTCTGTTCGACCCAAGCCTGGTCGTTCTTGCGGTATGCACGCGAACGCGCCTGCTCCAGGCCGTGCGCCCGGCAATGGTCTGACCCTGCCTCGTTTCCGCGTACATCAAGTCATGCAGCCAAGCGGGCGCTCTCCCAGATCACTGGGGGCAGGAAGCCGTTTGACCCTGCCTCGTTTCCACGTACATCAAGTCATGCAGCCAATTGGGCGTTCTCCCACGTCACAGGGGCGAGGAAGCCGTTGGCCGAGTGCAGGCGCTGGCGGTTGTACCAGCCCTCGATCCAGTCGACGATGTCCAGTCTGGCCTGCGCCCGCGTGTCGTCGCGTACCTGGTAGATGCGCTCGACCTTCAGCGTTTTGAAGAAGCTCTCTATCGGCGCGTTGTCCCAGGCGTTGGCCCTCCTGCTCATGGACATCGTGATGCCCAGCTCGGCGGCCAGCGCCCCGTAGCGCCCGCCTGCGTACTGCGACCCGCGGTCGGTGTGGACCAGCAGCCCCTTGGCAGGTTTGCGCAGCCACCAGGGACTTCAAGGCGGTGCACACCAGCGTGGCGTCAATGTTCTCGGACATCGACCAGCCGATCTCTACGTGGTCCGCAATGCGCACCATGAACTCGCGCGCGTGGAACTCGCGCCCGACTGGAGCGCGGGGCGCGTCACGCAACGCATCACCGACACGCGCCTGCGCTACCCGACCACGGCGGCCGTGGTGCCGTCGGGCCTGATGGTTGTCAACGGGCAGCTCGATCGCCAGCAGAGCCCGCCGGCCGTTCTTCCCTTCGACGTGGTGACCGTCGCGCTGCCGCGCTAGCGCGGCTGAAAGTCCCAACTTCCTGGCAATCCCAATGACCCACGAACATGCTTTTGTTTACAGCGGCTATGCGTTCCGGCTGGTGCTCGAGCCCGACCCGCGCGGGCAATACCAAGTCGCGGTGGACTGGATGGCAGCCCGACGAGGTAACGCGGCTGCGACAGGACGCCGATCCCTACGCGACCGCCAAGGAGGCCCTGCGGCACAGCCAGCAGCAAGCCATGCGGTTGGTTCATGACCGTACAGGCGACGGGCAGGGACGGCTTTAGGGTGGAGGCGACGCAAGCCTCAGGTTTCACACGCATCTTCGCTCTCGTTGCGAGAGGGCGTCGGCTGCCAAACTAGTCGTCGGTTTCCGCTTGGCACTTGAGAATTGCCCAGGCCGGGGGGACTGCTCCAAGTGCTCGTGCAGTCCAAAGGGCGCCGAGTCGTGCTTGTTACCCCCACCGCGAGTTGGGCCGCGTCCGGACTCTCTGGCCGCTTTGACGCTATGAGGCGCCAGGTATTGGTTCAGGCCTGAGGATGACTGCGTTCTCGAGCATGTCGACGGTGGCATGAAAAAAAAGCGACTGAGGCCCTTGGGCCCAAGCCGCTTGTTCTTGTTGGTCGTCCTACTTCTTGCGCTTGGGGTCGATCTCCGTAACCTCTGCCAGTACAAGTCCAGCGGGTACACCTGCGAGGCTCACGCGAAAGATTTCGCTCGTGCCGGCCATGTACACCGCCGCCTTGTCCAACTGGCTCGCAAGTGACTCGTAGTCGCGGTACTCGATTCCGGTGGCGCGGTACTGGAAGCGCGGCGTCGCGTCGAGGGCCCGCAGTCGCCCGGTCGTGGCCAAGTCGCGCCAGATACCCGGCAGCGCTTCTTCGATGGCAAGCATCTCCGAGCGGCTCGGGCCGTCGAAAACCAGCACCACGTGGGCTTGATAACCGTTGCCGCCTGCGCGGTCCATGAGCCGAGCGTCCCCCACCACGGCATCGCCGTAGGTGAGTGCAACCTGACGGTTGAAGGCGCCGCTGAGCCTGTGCATGTGGAGGTACCGGGTGCGGTGGTCTGCAGATCCTTCCAGGGCGACTTCCAGCTCGAGGCGCAGGACGTGGCCTGAGGGGTGCCCTCGCGCCACTTTGCGGAAATAGCACTTCGTTTCGTACAGGTGCTTGCGGTGGTAGTCATCATGCGACTGCTGTGCGCGACCTGCGCTCGCGCCGCGCTGACCTACTCGCATGAGGTTGCCGAACTCTTCGAAGAGCGTGACCCACGAGGCGTCTTGAAACTGCCACGGCTGTGGCATGCCCATGCTCATCTGGTGCAATCCGACCTTCACAAAGGCGCGGCACGCAGCCTCGATGCGCGGCTCGAAGAGCAAGTCTTCACAGTCGCTGCGGGTGATGTACACCAGAATGGGAAGCACGCTCGCGAGGCTGAAGCCCAGTTTGGTGATCATCATGCCCTTGCTCGTGCGGCGAACGAACAGCTGCTGGTTCATCGAATCCGTACAGGCGTTGACAAATTCGATCAACTGCAAGATCTGGTCGGCCTGCATCTCACCTTGACTCAGATCCTCCACGGAGAGGGGGGGAGCAATGAGTTGCTCGTTCATCTTGCGGACATGCATGTGCTGCCAGAGCGATCCGGGCACGGCAAGCGCTTGCAAGGGGTGGCCCGCCAGGCGCTCGCTCAGGGCGATCCGCATGCCTAGTTTGGCGCGGGTCACGCGTGGAGCTAAGCGCACCGCCGGGAACTGTTGGAGGGGGGGCGCAATGGGCGCCCACATTGAGTCGGGGTAGGGGTAGACCATCGAGCGTTCCCCTACATGAAGTTGACGTACCCAGCGCGGCCCTGCGCGGCGCTGATGGCGATCCGAGCCCCCGGGCTGCGCTTGGGACGACGACCCACCTTCCGGAGTCGCGTAGGATTACCGCCCATGCTTCCGCCTTTGTCGAAGGCCTTCGCAACGCCCGGAAGCCGCAGCTTCACGTACACGCCGGCGAGGGTGAGGTAGGAGGCGATCAGTTGCAGGCCAGTGATGACGTTAGGTGCGTCTAAACGCACGAGGCCCAGCGCCTGATAGCGCTGCTTGCGACAGTGCTCGTTGCCGTTGTAGATCCAACCCAAGCCCAGGGTGATCGTGGACCATTTATTGCCGATCTCCTCGACGACGTCGACGTGATCTTCGTTGCCTTGGGGCTTCAAGATGATCAAGTAGTGGTGATGCATCCCGGTTTCGCGCCCGTATTCCAGCGTCCAGGCATACAGGAGCAGATCGGCCCCGAAGCGCTTCCTGAGCCAGGCATGGAGGCGGCTGCGTGCAGCTAGGAGTTGACCCGGCCCGCCCTCGCGGAGGAAGGTGGCGAGCCGCAGCGTCACCGCACCGGCACGGTAGCGCGTCGCAATCGCGTCAATGTTCTTGAGCAAGCCTTCGAAGTTGTCGGAAGCGCTGCGCTCGAAGCTTTCCTGAGCCTTCTTCATCCACGTTCGGCGCAATGCCTTGCAGAAAGCTCCGACCACACGGTTGATGAACTTACAAATCGTTGTCGCTACTTCGATCGCGATGGACGTTTCGAGGTAGGACTTCAACGAATCAGGTCCTGGGGGAATGAAGCTCAAGAACTTCAGCAGCAGGCGATAGATAGGGGAGAACTCGTAGTGCGGATAGTCAACTGCAAGTTTCGCGTGATCATCGCAGGCGAGGAGGACTAGTTTTTTGATGTGACTATTCGCGCACAGGATTCGGGCGAGCCCGTTGCCCTTTTGTTCAAGGACGAACACTTCATTGTCTTGGCGCTTGAGGTGCAGGTACAAGTCCCGCAAGTGAGAGAGCGTCCGATCACTGTTGTGGGTGATCGATATTACACCTACCTGCTGCTCGATGCGCTGGAAGTGCAGGGCCTGACTGGCCAGCGTAAGGAACGTTGCTTGGCCGGTGCGTTCTAGTCCCTTCAACAACTTGGTTGGATTCGAATTCATTTGAAAAATAGTTAGCCCCGCTCCTATGCCTTTGGGCATCAGGCAGGGCGAGATTGCAATAGAAATAGATAGGGGCGGCGGAGGCCGCCTGTCGGTGCCAAGAAGCCCGGCATCGTGAAGACTGACACGCCGCTTGGAATGGCCAGTTCGCTCGAGGCAATCGTTTTCCTCTGCACGAGGGAGGAATTGCCGGTCACTGGCTCCTTTTTTTATCGGCCTCAGTTGAGAGGCGGGCAGATCATTTTGGTAAGCGCGTCCTCTGGCCAACGAAGCTTTCCGTTAGGGAGTTTTACGGGGCGAACCCCAAAGTAGGACCCGGTCTGACTGTAGCGTTTGCGCAAGCTCTGCGGGGCAATCCCCACGAAGGAAGCAAATTGCGTAGTCGAATGCCAGTGGTGGGGAGGGGCGCCGCAGGGCTGAATTTCATCTGTCACGAGATTTACCTCTTAAGTCTGGGTGCTACGCCGAATGACGTCGCTACGCCGACCTAGAGAGTTTGCGATCAGTATGGCAGAGCAAGCGATCCGTGTTGAAGGATGTTGATCCGCGTTGGATATTATTATTTTTATAGAAGCTTCTTGCCTAATATTTGGCACTCACCCCGATCCCATTTACCGATGTTTGTCGGTTGTTCTGCCTGTTCATCGAACCTCGAACGCTCTGTTGTCCTCTGTTTTCTCTTAGCGCTCTGCCTGTAACTAATAGTTAGTCGGTCGGAGGAAAGTGTCCGTAACGTCTTGCCCCCTTGCCTCTTGCCTCCTCGCCTGAGCGCCTGCGATCTGTGTCCCTACGTTCTATCGTCTTGTGGCGAGGCAATATTTGGCGATGACGAGTTAGGGCGAAGCGGTGCTTCTGTGACCGGCGTACCTCGCGGGCGAATCGCCTTATGGCGTTCAAGCCCCCAGATAAGTTCGCCCTCTTGGCGTTGAATCTCAATGAGCGCCGTATCGATTTTTGAATTCATGCTTTTTTTGGTAATTTCTTTTTCTCCAATTCCAAATGCAAATCGATAAAACTTCAGTGTCCGCCCTAGAAATTCTGGATATCGACTGTCGCGAGGTTTAATCTCATTTAGGCGTTTAAAGATTATTCCTCTTAGCTCGTGGAGCGGAATTTTGTGATAATTGGGCTGCTCTTTGATGATTTGAATTAGTATCTGGATGTCCGGTTCTTGGGTTCTGCTGTCTTTGGAAGTTATTATCTTTTTCTTTAATGCGTTTGGCTCGTTATTTTTGACGCCGCTTTCGAGGAAAAGAATTTGTTCATTTGTAAAAATGCTTCGACAAAACGATTTGGCAATCGATCCAGCTATGAACAATTCGTGCATTCGAGAGTGGGTCTGCGTTTTATTAATCCATTCCAAAATATTTTGAGGAATTTCGCAGCCAGAATCATTGATGACATTTCCAAAATTTGTTGCTTCTTGAATATGATCGGCAAGAATTTCTTCGATTTCTGACTTCAATTTGTTGTCTAGCGCCAGCTTGAAATTGTCTCTGCCTTCTTGCCAAAGAATTGGTTCCCAGTATCTTTTTGAAAGCCAAAGAAGTTGGGTTGAGGCCCAAGCGAATCTTCTAGTGCCATCAACAAAATTTGTTACTATCTCTTGCCGCTTCTTGGAGGGCGGCCGCGTAAGTGACGAAAAGCCTAGTGCGAAGAAAATGGCATCTTCGTTTTTCGAGGTGATATCAAGTTTCGGTCTTGAATATGGGCACTGAAGCGCGATCGTTCCGAGCAAACTGTGGAGCGATACTGGGCTACTTCTAAAGGACTCCTCGAAATCTGAAGGCTTTGACATTTATATGGCTTTCTCGAATTTGAAAACTGGGGGAGTGCAACGTTGACGTGCGAGAACTCTCGTGCCTCACTCTTCGGCTTGAAAGCCGTTTTGTTCGGCTCAAATTCGATCGTAGCGCTCGGTGCCCCGCTGAAACAGGCTCGGTTGGGAAGACCCGACTTCTTGGTGGGGGCGGCGATTTGCGTAGTAAGCGTGGGCCAACTCTTGGGAGTTCTCTGGAGCTTCAGACAGCGATACTTGTGTCACCACGCTGAACTTGCCGCTTGGGAAGGGCAACGCGCCGCCCGGAAAAATCGCCCCTCGAGGACAGGTCACCTCAGTTGGGAGGCCGTTTTGTCGCGTGTCAGAGTTCGCCTGACTGGCGCTGGGGGTGGGACGTTGCTCGTAGCCCGCGCCGGGCGCCTGTGCTCAGAACGCTGATACGCGTGCTGCCATTTGGGTCGACAATGGTCGATGGACTGATAACCACAAACTGCAGCCGGGGTCCATGCGGTTCACCCTTTGTCACAGACGGGCCGCTAAGGAGTTGCAGAGGTTTGACTACGTCTATTAGCGCTGAACTGCTTCCTAACAGGCGTTCTGATTTCGCCGTCGCGCAGCAACAGCACTTCTGGAGTTGGGGCGCTCGCAAGGCGGATCCAGCGCTGATCGGCGCTGGAAGCGTCTACGGTGGGGCGGCCGTCAGTCAGCATGAGGCGCAAACCCCTAACGTCGACTGCTCCGCAAGTCTGGGCTGAATGCTCCATTCAGATGAAAGAGAACAGAATGCAAGTCCTAAGGGTCTTACATTCCCCGTTACATCGTTGGGCAAACACAAAAATAAAAAGCCCCGCGCTACAATTTTTGTAGCAACGGGGCTAGAGCCCTGGAGGGCATTGTGTGGTGGCTCTTCACGGACTCGAACCGCGGACCTGTGGATTATGATTCCATCGCTCTAACCGACTGAGCTAAAGAGCCGAGCCTGCGATTATAGCCCAGGCTTTTCGCACAGTTCAACCACCGCGCGAAACTTGTGCGCCCGGCAGCTTGCCGAGCTCCTCGGACACCAGCCGCACCACCAGCTTGTCGAGCGTCTGCACCGAGTAGTTGCCCACGTCGTGCACGGTCTGCGTGCCCGGGCCGCTCGCGGGATCGGCGGCGTTCCGGTAGGTCAGGAACACGAAGCGCCCGCCGGTGTATTGCGCGATCTGGCGCTGGATGTATTCGCCCTGCCTGTCGAGGCCCGAGGCGCCCACGCTCAGCACCTTGATGCCCTTGCCGAGCGCGGCGACCATGCTGTCGTCGTACTGCGGGCCGAGGTAGTCCAGGTGCGGCGGCGCGTCGGCCAGCAGCATCACGAGCCGCGTGGTGTCGTCGCCGCGCCAGCTCAGGCGCTGCACCGTCTCGTGCAGGGCCTCGTTCATCGCCTCGGGATAGTCGCCGCCGCCCGCGGCCTGCAGCGCGTCGAGCACGCCCTGGAAGGCATCGAGGTCGTTGGTGAAGTCGTGCCGGCGCACCACGAACTCGTCGTGGATGTCTCGGTAGGCGACGAGGCCGAAGCAGGTGTCGGGCCGGCTCGGCAGGCGCGCGACCTGGCCGGCGATGTCGCGCAGCGTGCTGCGCAGGCGGGCGATCTCGTCGCCCATCGAGCCGGTGGCGTCGATCAGGAACACCAGGTCGAGCTGCGCGCGCGCGGGGCGGGCGCCGGGACGCTCGAGCACCACGTCGACCGCGTTCTTCTGGCCGCGGCGCAGGAAGGAGGTCGCCTGGCGTCCGTTCTTGCGCACGGTCACTTCGTAGACCGCGCTCGGCTCGGCATCGAAGGCCCTGGGATGCAGCCAGGCGCGTCCGCCCGCATCGGTGCGGGCCCACATCGCGGCGCCGTTCGCGGCCTGCACGGCGACCTCGGCATCGGGCACCACGTTGCCCTGCGCATCGCGCACCTGCAGCAGGTAGCGCTCGCCGACGTCGCGCTCGCGGTGCGCGACCCGGGTGCGCTGGCGGAAGGCCAGGTACTCGCCGAAGTCGGCGTTGTCGTCGACCATGCCAGCCGTGACGGGCTCGTTCGCGGGGCGTGGGGCGACGGCGATCGGGGCCGGGGCGGGCGGCGGCGGGGCCTCCATGGTCGACGGGCTTGCCAGCCTGGCGCTGGCGTCGGCCATGGGCGCCGTTCTGGACGCGAGGGCTTCCATGGCGGGCGCGGACCGCCGCGCCGGCTTGGCGACAGCTCCCACGACGGGCCGGTGCTGCGCGATCCGGTCGGTGCCCGGCGTCTCGCTGGTCTGGATCGGCCGCGCGCAATGCTTCGCCGATGGCGCCTCGAAGTTCGGCATCGCCGGTTCGATGCGGCGCGCCGGGGTCGCCGCTTCGGTCGCCGGCACGGCCGGGGCCGGCCAGCGCGCGGCGGTGGCGCCGTCGTCGCGGCGGATGGGCGCTTCGGTGGCGCCGCAGGCGCCCAGGAACAGCGACGCGCACAACAGCGCGACGAGGGGGCCGCGAAGGCTAGAGGCTCGGATCGGGATCATGAAAGCGGCTCCGTGGAGTGATCGGTGCAGGCTGTTACGGCCCGCCGCCGCCAGCGGGGTTAAGCCGTTGCATCTTTTTTCGGGCCGCGCCAACCCCGCGCCGCGCAGCCATGCGTACAAGTCGAGGTGAGAATCCACCGATGTCCGCGCTGCCCCGCGCTCGTTCCGCCACCGCCAGCCCGGCCGCGCCCGAAGCGACCGGCCGCGACGCCATGCCCGACGATCAGCTGATGCTGGCCTACGCGCGCGGCGACGCCGCCGCCTTCGACGTGCTCTATGCGCGCCACGAGGGCGGACTGTTCCGCTTCGTGCGGCGGCTGCTGGGCGCGCGGCTGGCGTCGCAGGCCGACGAGGTGTTCCAGGACACCTGGGTGCGGATCATCACGGCGCGCGAGAGCTTCTCGCCGCAGGGCGCGGCCTGGCGCACCTGGGCCTTCACGATCGCGCACAACCTCGCGATGGACCGGTTGCGCGTGAGCGGGCGCGAAGTGGCGCTCGACGGGCACGCGGGCGAGGACGACGAGGCCATTCCCGCGCTCGAGCGCGGCGTGCATGGTGCCTCGGACGATGTGGCCACGCATCCCTCGGCCGAGGAGCTCGCGTTCTGGCGCGCCGCGGGCCGGCGCCTGCTGGCCTGCCTCGACGAGCTGCCCGCCGAGCAGCGCGCGGCCTTCCTGCTGCACCACGAGGACGGCCTGACGGTGGAGGCGCTGTCCGCCAGCCTGCAGATCGGGTTCGAGACGGTGCGCAGCCGGCTGCGCTACGGGCTGCAGAAGCTGCGTGGCTGCATGGAACGCTACCTCGCGGTGCTGGAGGGCGCGCGATGAGCACGGGATTCGACGACGACGAGCTGCGCGACGCGCGCCTGCGCCGCGCGCTCGAGCATGCGCCGGACGCCGGGGCGCTGCCCGATCCGCGCACGCGCGAGGCGATCCGCAAGATGGCGCACAACCTCGCGGCAGCGACGCCGCCGGCCGCCGCGCCCGCGGCACAGCCCTGGTGGCGGCGGCTCTTCGGCGGCGGCGGCCCGCGCGGTCGCATGCCATGGAACGCGGCCTTCGCGACCTTGCTGGTGGTCGGCTTCGTCACCGTGCTGTGGCGGCAGGAGCCGGTGCCCGATGCGCGGCTCGATGGCGAGGCGCGCGTGGGTGGCGCGGCGGCGGAAGCGCCGCCGGCGCCCCCTCCCGCGCATGCCCCCGCGCCCGTCGAGCCTGCCGCTTCCGTCGCCGCCCCAAGCCCGGCGCCCGAGGCACCGACCGCCGACGCGGTGCGCAAGCAGGCCGAATCGGCCGTGGCGCCTCGGCGTGCGCCGACGCCCTTGCCCGAGAAGCGGCGCGCACCGGACGAGCCGGCGGCCAAGCCGCGCGAACCGGCCGCCGAGACCGCTCCGCTGGCGGCCGAATCGTTCCGCAAGAGCGAGAGCGAACGCGCCGCCGTCCGTCGCGATGCCGATGACGCGGCCGGCGCCCTCGCGCGGCCCGCGCCTCCGCCGCCCCTGGCGTACGCGCCGGCGCCGCAGGCCGAACTCGCTGCGCCTTCGGCGGCGCCGCGAGCACGCCTGGCGGCCGCGCCGAACGCCGCGTCGAGCGCCACGCCTTTTGCCGTGCTGGAGCGCTGGACCACCTGGTCCACGACGGACGACCCCGCCGGCGGCCACGCCCGCGATGCCATCGAGGCCTTCCCCGCGCTGCTGGGCGCGGTCGCGCGTTCGGCCACCGCGCCCGATGTGCCGCTGGCCGCGCCGGTCGAGACGCGCATCGCGCTCCATCGCGGCCGCAGCCTGGTCGCGGTGCTCGAGATCGCGGGCGACCAGGTGCGCTGGTCGCCGCAGCCCGGCGGCGCGGCCTTCGTCGGCACGCCGCCCGCGCAGGCGCTCGCCTCGCTGCGCGCCGCGCTCGAGCGCGCACGCGAAACGCCTTCGACGCCGCGGCGTTGAAGGCGTCGGGCTTCGGGGCAAAAAAAAGCGGGCCGTCCGGCCCGCCCGCCCTCAGGCGTTCTTGAAGTCCGGCTGGCGCTTGGTCAGGAAGGCGTCCATGCCTTCCTTCTGGTCCTGCGTCGCGAACAGCGCATGGAACAGCCGGCGCTCGAACATCACGCCGTCGCTCAGGCCGCTCTCGAAGGCGCGGTTGACCGACTCCTTGGCCGCGATCACCGAGATCTGCGAGAAGCCGCAGATCACCAGCGCGGCGCCCAGCGCCTCGTCGGCCAGCTTCTCGAACGGCACCACGCGGCTCACGAGGCCCGCGCGCTCGGCTTCGGCGGCGTCCATCATGCGGGCGGTCAGCACCATGTCCATGGCCTTGCTCTTGCCCACCGCGCGCGGCAGGCGCTGCGTGCCGCCGGCGCCGGGGATCACGCCGATCTTGATCTCGGGCTGGCCGAACTTGGCGTTGTCGGCCGCGATGATGAAGTCGCACATCATCGCGAGCTCGCAGCCGCCGCCGAGCGCGAAGCCGGCCACGGCGCCGATCACCGGCTTGCGGATCGAGCGGATGGTCTCCCAGTTGCGCGTGATGTAGTCGCCCTTGTAGGTGTCGATGAAGCTGTACTTGGCCATCGCCGCGATGTCGGCGCCGGCCGCGAAGGCGCGCTCGCTGCCGGTGAGGATGATGCAGCCGATGGCGTCGTCGGCGTCGAAGGCCTTCAGGGCCTGGCCCAGCTCGGTCATCAGCGCGTCGTTGAGCGCGTTGAGCGCCTTCGGGCGGTTGAGGGTGATGATGCCGACCTTGCCAGCTTCGGTCCGCACTTCGATGTTCTCGTAGCTCATGGTGTCTCCGGGGAAGGGAAGAAAAACGCGCTTCACTATACCCACCGTGCCGTGCGCCACCGTGGCACGGGGCTGCTGGCCGGTGCCTTCGCCCTTCCTGCTGCATGGCTTTGTTGAGAATTGTTCTCAACTAGAATCCGCGGCCATGGAGTTCCCGATGCAAGAACATGCCGTGTTGCTGCGGGCCTATGCCCGCGTGCAGGAACGCTGCTCGCAGCTGCTGGCCGAGCAGGCCGCGCTGGTGGAGCGGCTGGAGGCGCAGATCGTGCGCCTGCGTGGCGCGCTGGTGGCGCGCGATTCGGCGATGGCGATGGTGCGCGAGGAGCTGGCCGCGCGCGCGGCCGTCGGCGCGGCCCTGCCCAAGCGGCTGCATGCGCTGCTCGCGCCGGGCGCCGCGCGCCGCCTGGCCGTTCCGGTGCAGGCACCGGTGCCCGCCGACTTGCGCGAGAAGTCCGTGCTCTGCGTGGGCGGCGACGAGCGCACGCCCTCGCTCGCGCGCCAACTGGTCGAGATCGCGGGCGGCCGCTTCCTGCACCTCGAAGGCGCGGACGGCACCGACGATCCCGCGTTCGAGGCCAGCCTGCGCGCGGCCGACCTCGTCATCTGCCAGACCGGTTGCCTGAGCCACGATGCCTGCTGGCGCGTGCAGGACCATTGCCGCCGCACCGGCAAGCCCTGCGTGATGGTGGGCGAGCCGCAGCCCATCCATTTCGTGCGCCGCGAGACGGCCGAGGAGGCCGCGGCCGAACGGGCCTTGCCCGCGGGCTAAGCCTTGGTCGCCGCGATCGCCGCCGGCGCCAGCCACTTCGAGACCCGGCCCGTGTCCTGCGCGAGCAGGCGCCAGGTCGTGACGCCCGTGGGCAGCACCAGCGGCAGTTTCACCAGCTTGCGGTCGCGCGCGACCAGCGCGGTGCAGCGCTTGCCCGCGCCGAGATAGAGCGCGAGATCGTCGAGCCGGCCGATGCGCCAGCCCTGCGCGCTCTTGCGTCCCGCGGCCGGCAGTTCGATGCCGATCCATTCGTCGCCGGCCGCGAAGCCGGCCTTCTCGGCCGCGCCGCCGCGCAGCACCACCTTGACCTGCACGCTGCCACCGCTTTCCGCCACGCGCAGGCCCAGCGTCTGCGCGGGCTGCGAGGGATCGTCGAGCGTGGCCACGCCGTGCAGGCGCAGCAGCTCGGACAGCGGCAGCTCGGCGGTCGAGTGCACCCAGGCCGCGAGCTCGGCCGCGTACGAGCGGCCGCCCGCGGCCTCGAGCGCGGCCGCGATATCGGCTTCGCTCACCGGCCCGCCGCCGCTCGCACTCCACAGGTGGCGCATCGCGTCGTCGAGCGAGCCGCGGCCCTCGGCGCGCAGCTTGAGGTCGAGGCACAGCGCGACCAGCGCGCCCTTGGTGTAGTAGCTGACGGTGCCGTTGGGCGTCTGCTCGTCCTGGCGGTAGTACTTGACCCAGGCATCGAAGCTCGCGTCGGCCACCGACTGCACCTGGCGCCCCGGCGTCTGCTGCACCTGGTTGATGGTCTTGTTGACCAGCCGCAGGTAGGCCGCGTCGTCGATCAGTCCGGCGCGGCGCAGCAGCAGGTCGTCGTAGTAGCTGGTGAAGCCCTCGAAGAACCACAGCAGCTTCGTGTAGTTCTCGCGGCCGTAGTCGTAGCGCGCGAACTCGGCGGGCCGCAGCCGCTTCACGTTCCAGGTGTGGAAGTACTCGTGGCTGATCAGGCCCAGCAGCGTGACGTAGCCGTCTGCGGCCTTCTTCATGCCGAGCTGCGGCAGGTCGCGGCGGTTGCAGATCAGCGCCGTCGAATGGCGGTGCTCGAGGCCGCCGTAGCCGTCGTCGACCGCGTTGAGCATGAACACATAGCGGTCGATCGGCGGCTTCGCTCCGCCGCGCTTGCCGACCTTGTCGCCGTGCCAGAAGCGCATCTCGGCTTCGCAGATGGCCTTCGTGTCGGCCAGCAGCCGCTCGCCGTCGAACGAGGCCGCGGCGCCCGCGACCACGAAGCGGTGCGGCACGCCGCCGGCCTCGAACTCGCCGCTCCAGAAGGCGCCGAGCTCGACCGGGCTGTCGGCCAGCTCGTCGTAGTCGGCCGCGAGGTAGCGGCCGAAGCCGTGGCGGTCGGTCTTCAGCGGCGGCAGCGCGGTGGCGCAGGACCAGGGCGCGGCGCCCTCGGGCAGCGCCGAGGCGGCGGGTGCGACGATCTCGAGCGCATGCGGCGCATCGGTCTGGCCCTCGACCCGCAGGCACAGGCTGGTGCCGTTGAAGAAGCCGCGCTCGGCATCGAGCCAGGCGGTGCGCACCGAGTTGTCGTAGGCGCAGACCTTGTAGCGCAGCACCAGCGGCTGGCCGGCCGCGCATTCGACGCGCCAGCTGCACTTGTCGAGCTGCGTCAGCACCGGTGCCTTGCGCCGGCCCTGCGAGGCCTGCAGGCCCTGCAGGTTCTTGGCGAACTCGCGCACGAGGTAGCTGCCCGGGATCCACACCGGCAAGGTCAGCTGCTGCTCGGCCGCGGGGCGATCGATGGTGAGCGTGACCTCGAACAGGCGCGCATGCAGGTCGGCGCATTCCACGCGGTAGTGCACGCCGGGCGCGGCCACGGCCGCGGGCGCCGCGGCCGCGCGCCGCGAGGGGGACTTCGTCGCCATCAGCTGGCGGAGGCGGCGAGTTGCTTCTCGACCTGCTCGGCGGGCACGGCGCCCGGGATGCGGGTGCCGTTGCTGTAGATCAGGGTCGGCGTGCCGGTGATGTTGTAGCGGCGGCCGAATTCGACGTTGCGCTGCAGCGCGGTCACGTCGCAGCTGCCGGGGGCGGTGGCCGGCCGGGTGCCCGATTCCATCCAGTCGCTCCAGGCCTTGCCCTTGTCCTTGCTGCACCAGATGTCGCGCGACTTGACGGTCGAATCGGGACCCAGCACCGGATAGAGGAACAGGTAGACGGTGACGTTGTCGACCGACTTCATGTCCTTCTCGAAGCGCTTGCAGTAGCCGCAGTTCGGGTCCTCGAAGACCGCGAGCTTGCGCTTGCCGTTGCCGCGCACGATCTTGATCGCGTCCTTCACGGGCAGCTTGTCGAAGGCCACCTCCGACAGCTTCGCCACGCGTTCCTCGGTGAGGTTGCGGCGCGCGTTCACGTCGATCATGTTGCCCTCGAGCAGGTAGTTGCCCTGCTCGTCGGTGTAGTAGATCTGCGCGCCGTTGACGCGCACCTCGTAGAGGCCGGGCATCGGCGTCTTGGTGATTTCCTCGATGGCCGGGAACTGCGGGATGCGTTCCTTGAGGTTCTTGCGGATCTCGGCTTCGCCGGCATGGGCGCCGAAGGCCGCGAGGATCGCGAGCGACGCGAAGGCGGCGGGAAGCAGGTGGCGTGCGAGTGTCTTCATGGGTTCGAGGGAGTCGTTGTTCGGATCGTGCGGCGTCAGGCTTTCAGGCCCATGGCCTGCCGCGTGACCCAGTGCTTGACCAGGCGCGTGCGGTCGAAACCGCGCATGCCCCAGTTGCGCAGCGCGGGCAGCGGGCCCAGGCCGTGCGAGAAGAGTTGCTGCAGCCCGTCGGTGGCCAGGCTCATCTGCAGCACTTCGGTGCGGCGCGCGCGTTCGTAGCGGCGCAGCAGGCGCGGATCGCCCACGCTGCGCCAGTAGTCGCGTTCCTTGATGACGGCGGCCAGCGCGGCCGCGTCGGCCAGGCCGAGGTTCAGGCCCTGGCCCGCGAGCGGATGCACGGTGTGGGCCGCGTCGCCGGCCAATGCCCAGGTGCGTGGCGCCTGACCGCTGGTTTGCGCGGCGGCGGGCAGGCTGCCCGTCCAGCGGTCGGCGATGGCGCGAGCGAGCGGCCAGGCGGCGCGCTCGCTCGCCAGCCGCAGCGCGCCGAAGGCCTGGTGGCTGGCCTCGGTCACGGCGGCATTGAATTCCTCGGCCGATTGCGCGAGCAGCGCCGGCGCGCGCAGCTGGTCGACCGACCACACCAGCGCCAGCCGGCGGCCGTGCACGCCGTCGAGCGGCAGCAGCGCGAACACCTCGCCCTTGTCGTTGAACCACTGGCGCGCCGTGCCCTCGTGCGACTGCTCGGCCTCGAGCCGTGCCGCGATCGCATGCTGCGGATAGCGCGTGACCGCGTAGCTCACGCCGAGCGCTTCGCGCGTGGCGCTGGTCTTGCCTTCGCAGACCACGGTGAGCGGCGCGGCGACCGGTTCGCTCACCACCTCGATCTGGGGCTGGAAGCGCACCGCGTCGGCCAGCTGCTTCTCGAGCGCCGGCACGTCGACGATCCAGGCCAGCGCCTCGACCTTCTGGCGCGCGGCGCTGAACTGCACGCGGCCACCCTCGTCGCCGTCGACCACCATCTCGCGCACCGGCGTGGCGCTGATGCCCTCGGGCCAGGCGCGCAGCGAGGCCAGCAGCTCGCGCGAGGCGGCGTTGAGCGCATAGGCGCGGACGTCTTCCCGCTCGGCGGCGGCGGGCGGCGCCACCAGCGCCACGCGCACGCGTTCGCGCGCGAGCAGCAGGGCCAGCGTGCGGCCGACGATGCCGGCGCCGCGGATACAGACTTCGGGGGGGAGGGCCATCGCGGCATTGTAGGAGGAGGCTCCCGCGGCCGACCCCGTGGGGAAACCGGCCATTGGGGGTATGCCCGGAGCGAGGACAATCGAGCCCCCATCCGAGGAGCCCCCGTGACAGATTTCGATCTCCAGGCCACCATCGCGCGCCTGTTCGTGTACCCCGTCAAGTCGTGCGCCGGCGTCGAGCTGCCCGAAGCGCTGCTGACCGAGACCGGCCTCGAGTTCGACCGGGCCTGGATGGTGGTCGACGAAGAGGGCGAGTTCGTCACGCAGCGGCAGCTGCCGCGCATGGCGTTGATCAAGCCGCAGATGAAGCACACCGAGGTGGTGCTGCGCGCGCCCGGCATGCTGGCGCTGCACCTGGCCTTCGACCGGGTCGAGCAGCCGATGCGGGTGCGGGTCTGGAAGGACGAGGTCGATGCCTACGACATGGGCGACATCGCGGCCCAGTGGTTCAGCGACTTCCTCTCCGAGCCCGGCAAGCCGCGGAAGCTGCGGCTGGTGCGCTTCGATCCCGAGGTGAAGCGGCTGTCGAGCCTCAAGTGGACCGGCGGCATCGAGGCCCAGACCCAGTTCGCCGACGGCTATGCGCTGCTGGTGGCCAGCGAGGGCTCGCTGGCCGAGCTCAACGAGCGGCTGGCGCGCGACGGCCATGGCCCGGTGGGCATCGAGCGCTTCCGGCCCAACATCGTGCTGGCCGGCATCGAGTCGCACGACGAGGACCGCGTCGAGATGCTGCACGTGGCCAGCGGCGCCGACGGTTCGGCGGACGGCGCGCAGCTGCAGCCGGTCAAGCCCTGCTCCCGCTGCCCCATTCCCGACATCGACCCGGCCACCGCGCTCAGCAGCCCCGAGGTCAACGACACGCTGCGCACCTACCGCGCCGACCCGCGCGTCGACGGCGCCATCACCTTCGGCATGAACTGCATCGTGATCCAGGGTGTGGAGCAGATGCTCAAGGTCGGGCAGCCGGTGGGGGCGAACTACAAGTTCGAATGAACGGCTAGAAGGTCACGCCCGCGCACAGGATGATGTTCGCGTAGGGCGTGCATTCGCCCGTGCGCACCACGGCCCTGGCGCGCGCGCTCAGGCGTTTCAGTTCCTCGTGCGACACCGTCTCGGGCACGACCTCGAGCTGTCCCGCGCACCATTCGGGCAGTTCGCCAGTGGCGCGGCCCTCGACCGCCTCGCGCGCGAGCAGCGCGCGCTCCACCTGCAGTTCGCTCAGCACCGCCTTCAGCACCTCGGCCACGCGCGGCACGCCGGGCGTGAGCGCGAGGTCGATGCGGCGCGGGCCGTCGGGAATGGGCAGGCCGGCATCGCCGATCACGAGCATGTCGCCATGGCCCATGGTGGCGATGACCTGGGACAGTTCGGAGTGCAGCAGGGCGGTACGTTTCACAGCGGAATCCAGTCGGGAGGCAGGGGGCTGCGCAGCACGGCCTCGCGCTGCGGGATGGAAGGCTGGGCGCCGGGCTGCTGGATGCACAGCGCGGCGGCGCGGATGCCCAGGCGCACGGCCTCGTCGAAGGACTGGCCCTCGCCGAGCGCGGTGGCGAGCGCGCCGAGGAAGGTGTCGCCGGCGGCCGTGGTGTCGACCGCCTGCACCACCAGCGCCGGATGGTGGCGCGCGCCGTCGGCATCGACCGCCACCGCGCCGCGCGCGCCGAGCGTGACCACCACGCGCGCGATGCCGCGCGCGCGCATCGCCTGCCCGGCGGCCGCGGCCTCCTGCGGGCTGTCGGCGCCCAGGCCGCTGAGCGTGCGCGCCTCGATCTCGTTGACCACCAGCGTGTCGATCTTCGGCCACAGGGGCTCGGCGATGGCCTGCACCGGCGAGGGATTGAGCAGCACCTTGCAGCCGGCCTCGTGCGCCACCGCGATCGCGCGCTCGACCTGCGCCATCGGGGTCTCGAACTGGGTCACGAGGAAGGCCGCGCCCGCGAGCCGGGTGCGCAGGTCCGCCGCGTCGAGGTCGACGCCGGCATTGGCGCCCGCGATCATCACGATGCGGTTCTGGCCGCTGTCCTCGACCATGATCAGCGCGGTGCCCGTGGGTTCGGCGGCATCGGTGCGCAGGGCCTCGGTGTCGATGCCGTCGCGTTCGAGCGCCTGGCGCAGCGCGCGGCCGTGGTCGTCGTCGCCCACGCAGCCGATCATGCGCACCTGCGCGCCCTCGCGCGCGCAGCTCACGGCCTGGTTGGCGCCCTTGCCGCCGGGGATGGTGGCGAAGGAGCGGCCCAGCAGGGTCTCGCCCGCGGCGGGCGCATGCGGCACGCGCAGCACCAGGTCCATGTTGAGGCTGCCGAGCACCACGATGCGCGGTGCCGCGGGGCGGGAGGAAGACGTCGGGCTCACGGGGTGCGGGACTTTCGGGTGTCGGCGGAAGAGGGGACGGATACCGGTGCGGCCGCGGGTGCTCCGGAATAGCGCGCGGTCGAGGCGCGCACGTGCAGCTCGGGCTGCAGCACCACCTTGCGCGCATCGCGGCGGCGGCCGCCCACGCGCTCGAGCAGCATGTCGACCGCCAGCGCGCCGATGCGCTCCTTGGGCTGGGCCACGGTGGTGAGCGGCGGGCTGGTGTAGGCCGAGAGTTCGATGTCGTCGAAGCCGACGATCGAGAGCTCGTCGGGCACCCGCACGCCGCTCTCGTGCGCGGCGCGCAGCGCGCCGATCGCCATCAGGTCGTTGCAGACGAAGACCGCCGAGGGAATGTCGTTGGTGCCGGCGCGCAGGATGGCGTGCATCGCCTCGTAGCCGCCCTGGCTGGTGAAGCCGCCGCGCCACAGCAGCGCGTCGGCGTCGCCGGTGCCGTGGCCGCTCTCGGCCAGCGCCATGCGCCAGCCCGCGATGCGCTGCTCGCTCGGCGACACGCCCTGCGGTCCGCCGATGCAGGCGATGCGGCGGTGGCCCAGCGACAGCAGGTGGCGCACCGCGAGCAGGCCGCCCTGCATGTGGGCGGTCTCGACCAGATCGCAGTGCGGGTCGGCGATCTCGCGGTCGAGCAGCACGGTCGGCACCTTGAGGCCGTTGAGCTGCCGGGCCAGCGTGTCGTCGTCGCCGGTCGACACCACGATCAGCCCGTCGATGCGGCGCTCGGCCAGCACCTGCAGGTACACGCTCTGGCGGTGCGGCTCGTCGTCGGTGTTGCACAGCACCAGCGTGTAGCCGGCGCCGAAGCAGCGGTCCTCGATGATGCGCACGATCTCGGCGAAGTAGGGGTTCGAGCTGTTCGGGATCAGCATCCCGAGCGTCGAGGTGGTGTTGCTCTTGAGGCTGCGCGCCATCGCGTTGGGCACGTAGCCGAGTTCGCGGATCGCGAGCTCGACGCGCTCGCGGCCCTTGGCGCTGACGTGGCGCGTGTCGTTGACCACGTGCGAGACGGTGGTGACCGACACGCCCGCGCGCAGTGCGACGTCCTTGATGGTGGCCATGGCCTGGGTGTTCCTCTTGCGGGGTGCTGCTTCGTGGGGAGGGGAGCGTCAGGCCAGCCGGCGGTCGGCGCGGCGCTGGCGCAGGGTGTCGATGATCACCGCAACCACGATCACCGCGCCGGTGATGATGCGCTTGCTCGGCTCGCTGGCGCCGACCTGCGCCAGGCCGGCCTCGAGCACCGCGATGATCAGCACGCCGAAGAAGGTGTTGACCACCGAGCCGCGCCCGCCCATCAGGCTGGTGCCACCGATCACCACCGCGGCGATCACCTGCAGCTCGATGCCCACGCCCGAGTTCGGATCGGCCGCCTCGAGGCGCGCCGACTGCATCAGCCCCGCCAGGCCGGCCAGCAGGCCCGTGACCGCGAACACCACGATGCGGATCGGCCGCGGGTCGATGCCCGCGAGGCGCATCGCCTCCTCGTTGGTGCCGATGCCCACCACGTAGCGGCCGAACACGGTGCGCGACAGCACAAGCTGGCCCACGATCACCAGCACCACCGCGAGCACGAAGGCCGCCGAGATGCCGCCGATCCACGGCGCCGCCAGGCCCGAGATGGCATCGCCCACGTACTGGGTGCGCGAGTCGGTCACGAGGTAGGCGCCGCCGCGCACGGCCTCGAGCATGCCGAGCGAGACGATGAAGCTCGGCAGCCGCCAGGCCACCGACACGGCGCCGGTGATCGCGCCGCAGATCAGGCCCGTGGCCAGGCCCAGCAGCGCGGCCAGCGGCACCGGCAGGTGCCATTGCAGGATGGCGGCGGCGGCCACCGCCGCGCTGAGCGCCAGCACCGAGCCCACCGAGAGGTCGATGCCCGCGATGATCAGCACGAAGGTCATGCCCACGGCCATCACGGCCAGCGCGGGGATCTCGTTGGCGATGGTGACGAAGGTCTCCACCGTGAGGAAGTATTCGCTGAGGCTGCCGAACAGCCCGATCATGCCGAGCAGCACCACGGCCAGGCCGATGTAGGTGCCGAGCTGGCCCTTGAGGGAGCCGGCGCCGGCGGCGGGGGGAGCGGAAGCGGTGGTGGTCGTCATGGGGCGAAGGAGGATGAGGCTCAGGCGGCGGCCGCGAGAGCGTGGGCGGTGGGGGCTGCGGAGGTGGCGCGGCCGGTGTCGCCGAAGGCCGCGGCCAGGATCGACTGCTGGTCCCAGGCGCCGCGCTCGAACACCGCCACCAGGCGGCCGGCGTGCATCACGCCGATGCGATCGCACATGGCCATGAGTTCGCGCAGGTCGCTCGACACCATCAGCAGCGCCTTGCCGGCCTCGGCCATGCGGTCGAGCTCGGCATAGAGGTCGGCGCGCGCGCCCACGTCGACGCCGCGCGTCGGCTCGTCGAGCAGCAGCACCCTGCATTCGCGGTGCAGCCAGCGCGCGAACACCACCTTCTGCTGGTTGCCGCCGCTGAGCGTGGCCACGCTCTGCTCCTCGCTGCGCGAGCGGATGCGCAGCGTCTGCACCAGCCGGCGCGCGATGCCGCGCTCGGCGGCCGCGCGCAGCCAGCCCAGGCGCGAGACCGCGCCGAGGTCGCTGAGCGTGGCGTTGACGCGGATCGATTGCGTCATCAGCAGGCCCTGCGACTTGCGGTCTTCGGTGACCAGGCCGATGCCGGCACGGATCGCCTGCATCGGCGAGCGCCAGCGGCCCGCGGCCGGTTGCTGCGCGCCGGGCCAGTGGAGTTCGATCGTGCCGCGCTCGGCCTTGTCGGCGCCGAACAGCAGCCGCACGAGCTCGGTGCGGCCCGAGCCCACGAGCCCGGCGATGCCCATCACCTCGCCCGCGCGCAGCTGCAGGTCGACATCGCGCACCGCGCTGCCGCGGCCGATGCCGTGCGCGCTCAGCATCGGCGCGCCGGCCACGCGGCGCGGGCGGCCGTCGTGCTCGTGCACCGCGCGGCCGACCATGCGCTCGACCAGTTCGGATTCGCGCACGCCGGCCATCGGCCGCACGTCGACCAGCCGGCCGTCGCGCAGCACCGCCACGCGGTCGGCGATGCGCTGCAGCTCCTCGAGCCGGTGCGAGACGTAGACGATGCCCACGCCGCGCGCCTTCAGCAGCGCGATCTGCTCGAACAGGTGCTCGGTCTCGCGCGGCGTCAGCATCGCGGTCGGCTCGTCGAGGATCAGCACGCGGGTGTCGTCGAGCAGGTTGCGCGCGATCTCCACCATCTGCTGCTGGCCGATGCCCAGGCGCGAGACCGGCACGGCCGGATCGATGTGCGAGAGGCCGATCTTGGCCAGCTGCAGCCGCGCGGCCGCGTGCAGTTCGGCGCGCTGCAGCCAGCCCATGCGCTGCGGCAGCCGGTCGAGCAGCAGGTTCTCGGCCACCGTGAGCGTGGGCACCAGCCCCAGCTCCTGCATCACCATGCGCACGCCGTGCGCCTCGGCGTCGCGGCGCGAGCCCGGCTGGAACGGCGCGCCGCCCAGCAGCATCGTGCCGCGCGTCGGCGTGACGAGGCCGCAGACGATCTTGGAGAGGGTGCTCTTGCCGGCACCGTTCTCTCCGGTCAGCGCGAGCACCTCGCCGGCCTCCAGCGTGAGGCTCACGCCGTCGAGCACCGGCGCGGCGTAGTCCTTGCCGATGTCGTGGAGCGCGAAGAGCGGCGTGGCGGGGGTTGCGGACATGGGCGCCGGCAAGGGTGGTTTCTCGAGGTGTGTGACAGCGGTGAAAGAGGCGCGGTGCTTACTTCTTCGAGTCCTTGGTCACCAGCACCACGTCGGTCTTGATCTCGGCCGGCATGTCGGCCTGGCTCTTCTTATCGGCGATCGCCTTCAGCGCGGTCTCGATGCCGAACACGGCCTGCTTGTCGGCGAACTGGTCGGCCGTGGCGAGCACGCGGCCGTCGGCCAGCATCGGCTTGATGGCACCGATGTTGTCGTAGCCCACCACCTGCACCTTGCCGGTCTTGCCCGCGGCCTTCACCGCCGCCACCGCGCCCAGCGCCATGCTGTCGTTGCCGGCCAGCAGGGCCTTGAGGTCGGGGTTCTCGCGCATCATGCCGGCGGCCACCGTGTTGCCCTTGTCGATTTCCCACTGGCCCGACTGCACGCCGGTCACGGTCATGCCGGCGGCCTTCATCGCGTCCTGGTAGCCGAGCGTGCGTTGCTGCGCATTGAAGGTGGTCGACACGCCTTCGATGATCCCGACCTTGTCGCCCGACTTCAGGCTCTTGGCCAGGTAGTCACCCACCAGCTTGGCACCGGCGCGGTTGTCGGGGCCGACGAAGGGCACCTGGATGTTCTTCTCCTTCAGCGCGGCCGCGTCGAGGCGGTTGTCGATGTTGACCACCAGGATGCCCTTGTCGATGGCGGCCTTGACCACCGGCACCAGCGCCTTCGAATCGGCCGGCGCGATCACCAGCGCATTGACCTTCTGCGCCACCATCTGCTCGACCATCTTGATCTGCGCGGCGGTGTCGGTCTCGTCCTTGATGCCGTTGGTCACCAGCGTGTACTTGCCCGAATTCGCCTTCTGGTGCGCCTTGGCCCCGTCTTCCATGGTGCGGAAGAACTCGTTGGCCAGCGACTTCATCACCAGCGCGACCTTGGGCTTGTCCTGCGCGAGCGCCGGCGAGGCAGCGAAGGTGCCCAGCAGGGCGAGGGCGGCGGCGGTCTGCACGGTGCGGCGGGTGAACTTCATGGTGCGTGTCTCCTGAGGTGTGTTGGAACGAACGATGACCGATCTGGCGGCCCGGCGCCGATGGTACTGGACGAAAACGTTTGCGCAAACGTTTGCTTATGGGGTTTTCATCGGGTTTTACCCTGACCCTCCGGCCCTGTTTAGCCGCCTGCCCGAACCGCCGGGCGGGGCGCCTCGCCTAAAATCGCCGGTTCACCTGAGGACCCCCCATGAGCTTGAAGTGCGGCATCGTCGGCCTGCCCAACGTCGGTAAATCCACCCTTTTCAATGCGCTGACCAAGGCCGGCATCGCAGCGGAAAACTATCCCTTCTGCACCATCGAGCCCAACGTGGGCATCGTCGAGGTGCCCGATCCGCGGCTCGCCCAGCTCGCCGACATCGTCAAGCCCGAGCGCGTGGTGCCCGCCATCGTCGAGTTCGTGGACATCGCGGGCCTCGTGGCCGGCGCCAGCACGGGCGAAGGCCTGGGCAACAAGTTCCTGGCCCACATCCGCGAGACCGACGCCACGGTGAACGTGGTGCGCTGCTTCGACGACGACAACGTGGTGCACGTGGCCGGCAAGGTCGACCCGATCTCCGACATCGAGGTGATCCAGACCGAGCTGTGCCTGGCCGACCTGTCGACGGTCGAGAAGGCGCTGCAGCGCCACACCAAGGTGGCCCGCTCGGGCGACAAGGACGCGCAGAAGCTGGTCGGCCTGCTCGAGCGCTGCCAGGCCGCGCTCAACGAGAACAAGCCCGTGCGCGCGCTCGAGTTCACCAAGGAAGAGCTGCCGCTGGTCAAGAGCTTCACGCTGATCACCGCCAAGCCCGCGATGTTCGTGGGCAACGTGGCGGAGGACGGCTTCGAGAACAACCCCTACCTCGACCGCCTGCGCGAGTACGCCGCCAGGCAGAACGCGCCCGTGGTGGCGATCTGCGCCAAGATCGAGGCCGACCTGTCCGAGATGGACGACGAGGACAAGAAGATGTTCCTGGCCGAGATCGGGCAGGACGAGCCGGGCCTCAACCGCCTGATCCGCGCCGCCTTCAAGCTGCTGGGCCTGCAGACCTACTTCACCGCCGGCGTGAAGGAAGTGCGCGCCTGGACCATCCACGTCGGCGACACCGGCCCGCAGGCGGCCGGCGTGATCCACACCGATTTCGAGAAGGGCTACATCCGCGCCCAGACCATCGGCTTCGACGACTACATCGCCTTCAAGGGCGAGCAGGGCGCGAAGGACGCGGGCAAGATGCGCTCGGAAGGCAAGGAATACGTCGTCAAGGATGGCGACGTGATGAACTTCCTCTTCAGTTCCTGAGAAGAAGCCGCAGCAGCGGCAGCTTCGGCATCGGGGCCGGCCGGCCCCGGTGTCCGCGGTCCGGGGTGCCGGGCCGCCGCGTCGCGGGTCCGACCCCGTCGACGCCTCTCCCGCTTCGCGCCTGCCAGCGCATCGGGCCGATTCCCTTCTCGCTGCAAAACCGGTTCGACCGGCGAGCGTGATTTGTTTCTCGGAAATTTGGATGTCTCCGAATTGATCGGGAAATCATGAAATTCCGCTTGTGTATTATTCCGTGCGCTTTTTCGTCTTGCCGGATGGATTTCCTTTGAAATCCGTCGATTTCTGATTGAAATCGAAATCAAATTATCCAATTGTTTTTAAATTGGATTGATTTGAAATTCGCGAGGCTCCAGCCAGCGTGGCTGCGAGATTTCCCGCCTGGCAAGCCGGTCGAACAAGCATCCGGGAATAAAAAAGGGGGAATTCAATGAATCGAGTCGCCGTGCGGTGGCTGGCCGCATGTCTCATGGCCGCGGGTTTTCAAATGGCCGCCGCGGCGCCGGCGGCGTCGGATGCGGTGTCCGACGAATTGCTCGGCGTCGCGGCCGAAGTGCTTCGGAAAACCGACACCGACCGGGTGAGCGAACTCTGGGATTCGGGCTCCAACGTGCTGAAGGCCCGCATGAACAAGACCGCCTTCATGCAGGCCACGAGAAAGGCGCGGCAGTCGATGGGACCGGTGGCCAGCCGCGACTGGTCGAGCGTGACGCGTCTCAAGTACCGCAAGGACAACGAGGACGGCTTTCCCGCGGGTCTCTATGCCAATGTCGTGTTCTCCACCGAGCTGGACAGCGGCAGGAAGGCCTCCGAAAGAATCAGCTTCGCGATGGAGAACAACCACTGGATCTTCACGGGGTATGCGATCGCGCGCGAGGCGCCGGACATGTACACGATGCCGGCCAAGCCCGCGATCCGGCCATCGCAGCCACCAGTGCCCACCGTACCTTCGGCGCCTTCCATGCCTTCGGCGTCAAGTGCCGCCGTTGCCGAGGTCGAAGCCGCCGTGCGCGGCTGGGCCTCGGCCTGGTCGGCCCAGGACATGGATCGCTACCTGGCGGCCTATGCGCCGGAGTTCACGCCGGCCCGCGGCCAGAGCCGCGGCAAATGGGAAGAAGAGCGCCGTGTCCGCATCACCGGCAAGTCGAGCATCGGCGTCACCCTCGAAGACCTGGTGATCAGCATCAACGACCGGACCGCGACGGCCCGGTTCCGGCAGAACTACCGCGCGGACAAGCTCAAGGAAGTGAGCCGCAAGGTGCTGGAGCTGCAACGCTCGGGCAACCAGTGGCTGATCCGCAAGGAAAGCACCGGCGGCTGACATCGGCGCGCACGGCCATGGCCTCGAACTTCAACGACGAGCTCTTCGCCCGGGTCGTGCTTGCCTCGATCCAGGCGAGCGAACGGATCATGCGCAGGGACGGCGTGCTCCCGCCACTGGGCATCGCGTTCCTCGGCGAGGCCGTCGACGGCCAGGTGGTCAATCCGCTCGAAGAGGAGGGGGCGCAAGATCTCGATGGCGAGCGGCTGCGGGAGCGCGTGCATCGGCGTCTTTGCGCCATCGCCGGCCGGCGCGACGATGTCGTCGCCGTCTCGACCCTCCTGTACCGGCGGGACCGGGGACGGGTCCATGTCCAGGTCGAGTTTCCCGGCGCGATGATGCAGCCGCTGGCCTTTCCCGTGGCGAGGGTGAATGGCGTGTGGACCGTTTCGGACAGCTGGGAGCCGTTCCCTCACCGCATCGCGGCGTCCGTCCTTGCGCGCTGATCTCAGCGCGCCGCCTGCTGCTTGCCCCACACCACCGTGTTGTCCACCGCGTAGGCCGCACACACCACCTTGCGTTGCGTGCAGCCCTTGAGATGCTCGGTCAGCGCGGCCGAGCTGATGGCGGTGCCGAAGCGGCTGTCGCTGGTGATCAGGAAGGCGCGCGGCCGCGCCTGCAGCAGGAACTGGCGGTAGGCGACGCGGATCTGCCGCGGATCGGCGCCGACCACCGGCAGCGCGGCTTCGTCGGCGATGTCGGCATGGCCAGAGGGCACGGGCTCGCCGTTCGACTGCAGCACCACGCCCACGGTCTTGAGCAGCTCGCGCCAGGTCTCGCGCTCGGCCATCACGCGCTGCGGCAGTTCCATCACCCATTGCGCCGGATAGGCGAAGCCCAGGTTCGAGCCGCCGGGCGAGACGCGGTCGGTGACGCCGATCAGCCGGCCGTCGGTGTCGAAGAGGCCGCCGCCGCTCGAGCCCGAGGACACGGGCGCCGAGGTCTGGACGATCGGCAACTGCCCCGGCGCGCGCGGCCGCAGCGCCGAGATCAGGCCCTCGCTGAGCGTGCGCTCGAGGCCGTGCGGGCTGCCGATGGCGAACACGCGCTGGCCCACGCGCAGGCTGTCGGCCGGCGCGATCTCGACGGCATGCAATTGCAACGGTGTCTCGGTCATCAGCACGCAGAGGTCGCGCGTCGCATCGGGGTCGCGCAGGATGCTGCCGATCTTGATCGTGGTCTGTCCCTGCATCACGGTCACGGCCGCGGCACCGTCGACCACGTGGCAGGCGGTGGCCAGCGCGGTGGGCGTGACCGCCACGGCGCTGCCCACGATCACCTGGTTGTCGCCGCGGTCGCCCTTGACGGTCCAGACCGCGGGCGAGGCATGCTGGTAGAGCGCCTCGGGATCGAGCGCGGCCTGCGCCGGGCGGTGGGCAACGGCGGCCGCCGCGAAGAGCAGCGCGAACATCGCGCCGCGCCAGCCCCCGTGCATGCGGCGCGGCGGGGGCGGCGTGGTGGTCGGTGTCATGCGGCCAGTGTAGGAAGCGGCTTCGAGCGCGCCTGTAGGCGACCGCGCTGACAGGGCTGCGCTTTGCCGCGCGTCACGCTAGACTGCCGCGCCCCGTCGCCCTCGCTTCATTCCAACCCTCGCCATGCTCACCGTCCACCACCTCAACAACTCGCGTTCGCAGCGCGTGCTCTGGCTGCTCGAAGAACTGGGCCTGCCCTACGAGATCGTCCACTACCAGCGCGATCCGAACACCATGTTGGCGCCCGCTTCGCTGCGCGCGGTGCATCCGCTGGGCAAGTCGCCGGTGGTGACGACCGAGGACGGGCTCGTGCTCGCGGAGTCGGGCGCGATCATCGAGACCGTGATCGAGCGCTATGGCCAGGGTCGCCTCGCGCCCGCGCCGCTCACGCCCGAGGCGCTGCGCTACCGCTACTGGCTGCACTTCGCCGAGGGCACGGCGATGTCGCCGCTCTTGCTCAAGCTGGTGTTCGACCGCATCGAGAGCAGCAAGATGCCCTTCTTCGCCAAGCCGGTGGCCAAGGCCATCGCCGCCAAGGCCAAGTCGGCGTTCATCCTGCCGAACATCGCGAGCCACCTCAACTACATGGAGGCCGAACTCGGCAAGAGCGAATGGTTCGCGGGCGATGCCTTCAGCGGCGCCGACATCCAGATGAGCTTCGTGGTCGAGGCCGCGCATGCGCGCGGCGGGCTCGATGCGAAACGGCCGAAGCTCATGGCCTGGCTCGCGCGCATCCATGCACGCCCCGCCTACCGGCAGGCGCTCGAGCGCGGCGGCCCGTACGAACTGCTGAACTGAGTCCCTCGCTCAGGACGGGAAGATGTAGAGCAGCGCCACCGTCATGCAGACGTAGCGCAGGAACTTGCCGATCGCCATGTAGGCCAGGCAGGGCCAGAACGGCAGCCGCAGCCAGCCCGCGACCGCGCACAGCGGATCGCCGACCAGCGGCAGCCAGCTCAGCAGGCAGGCCTTCGGGCCGAGCCGCTCGAGCCAGCCGAGCACGCGCACGTGGTGCTTCGAGTGCGAGTACTTGTCGGCCACCTTGTGCGCGCCGTAGCCCATCCACCAGTCGACCGCGCCGCCGAGCGTGTTGCCCACGGTCGCGACCGCGATCGCGGGCCAGAACAGCTCGGGGTTGAGCTTGAGCAGGCCGAACAGCACGGGTTCCGAGCCCACGGGCAGCAGCGTCGCCGAGATGAAGGCGGCGATGAACAGCGTGGAGAGGCCGTATTGCGGCAGCGCGAGAAGCGCGAGGAGTGCGTCGAGCCAGGCTTGCATAAGGTCGGCGCAGTATAGGCAGCGCGTTCGCGAGGCCGGGTCGGAAAAGGCGCCGCCGCGCATGGGATTTCCACCCGTGTTTACACCCGTACCAGCGGCGCGAATCGGCGCAAATCGTTTCAGTCACTGAAATGGCAGGTGGCTACAATCGTGCCTCATTTTTCAGCAGCCGACGCGCACAGCCTTCCTCCGTCATGACCTTGCAGATCGGCAACCACACGCTGGAGAACCGCCTGTTCGTCGCGCCCATGGCCGGCGTGACGGACCGGCCCTTCCGCATGCTGTGCCGCGCGCTCGGCGCGGGCTACGCGGTCAGCGAGATGGTGACCTCGCGCAAGGACCTCTGGAATTCGCTCAAGACCTCGCGCCGCGCCAACCACGACGGCGAGCCGGGCCCCATCGCGGTGCAGATCGCGGGCACCGACGCGGCCATGATGGCCGAGGCCGCGGTCTACAACATCGAGCGCGGCGCGCAGATCATCGACATCAACATGGGTTGCCCGGCCAAGAAGGTCTGCAACAAGTGGGCCGGTTCGGCGCTGATGCGCGACGAGCCGCTGGCGCTCGAGATCGTGAGCGCGGTGGTCGATGCCGCGCAGCCGCACGGCGTGCCGGTCACGCTCAAGATGCGCACCGGCTGGAGCATGGAGCACCGCAACGCGGTCAAGCTCGCGCGCGATTTCGAATCGGCCGGCGTGCAGATGCTCACGGTGCACGGGCGCACGCGCGAGCAGGGTTACAAGGGCCAGGCCGAGTACGACACCATCGCCGCCGTGAAGGCCGCGGTGCGCGTGCCGGTGGTGGCCAACGGCGACGTGCGTTCGCCCGAGAAGGCGCGCGAGGTGCTCGCGGCCACCGGCGCCGATGCGGTGATGATCGGCCGCGCGGCCCAGGGCCGGCCGTGGATCTTCCGCGAGATCGCGCACTTCCTCGACACCGGCACGCACCGCGCGCCGCCGCTGGTGGCCGAGGTGCGCCGGCTGCTGCTCGACCACCTGGTGGAGCACTACGCGCTGTACGGCGACTACAGCGGCGTGCGCACCGCGCGCAAGCACATCGGCTGGTACGTGCGCGCGCTGCCCGGCGGCGAGGAATTCCGTTCGCGCATGAACGCCATCGAGGACTGCGAGGCGCAGCTGCGCGCGGTCGGCGAGTATTTCGATGGGCTCGCGGACCAGATGGACAGCATCCCGCAGTACCAGGCGGCCGAAGAGCTGTCCGGCGAAGAGGAGGCGGCCTGCGCCGCCGATTGAGAGAAGAGAAGAAAAGCATGAGCAAGAAACACATCGAGGACTGCGTGCGCACCAGTCTGGAGAGCTACTTCCGCGACCTGCGCGGCACCGAACCCGACGGCATGTACGAGATGCTCGTGCGCGTGGTCGAGAAACCCCTGCTCGATGTCGTGATGACGCGCGCCGAGGGCAACCAGTCGAAGGCCGCCCAGTGGCTGGGCCTGAACCGCAACACGCTGCGCAAGAAACTGGTCGAACACAAACTTTTGAAATGAACGAGAACGCACGGCGTAACGACACCATGGCCAAGACCGCACTGATTTCCGTCTCCGACAAGACCGGCATCCTCGAATTCGCGCAGGCGCTGCATGCGCTGGGCATCAAGCTGCTGTCCACCGGCGGCACCGCCAAGCTGCTGGCCGATGCCGGCCTGCCGGTGACCGAGGTGGCCGACCACACCGGCTTTCCCGAGATGCTCGACGGCCGCGTGAAGACGCTGCATCCCAAGATCCACGGCGGCCTGCTCGCGCGGCGCGACCTGCCGGCGCACGTGGCGGCCATCGAGCAGCACGGCATCGACACCATCGACCTGCTGATCGTCAACCTCTATCCGTTCGAGGCCACCGTGGCCAAGCCCGGCTGCTCGCTCGAGGACGCGATCGAGAACATCGACATCGGCGGCCCGGCCATGGTGCGCAGCGCCGCCAAGAACTGGAAGGACGTGGGCGTGCTGACCGACGCCTCGCAGTACGCCGTGGCACTGGCCGAACTCAAGGCCGACGGCAAGCTCAGCGACAAGACCAAGTTCGCGTTCTCGGTGGCCGCCTTCAACCGCATCGCCGACTACGACGGCGCGATCAGCGACTACCTCTCGGCGATCGACTTCGAGACCAGCCAGGGCCAATCGACGCCCACGCGCTCGCTGTTCCCGGCGCAGAGCAACGGCCGCTTCGTGAAGGTGCAGGACCTGCGCTACGGCGAGAACCCGCACCAGCAGGCCGCGTTCTACCGCGACCTGCATCCGGCGCCCGGTTCGCTGGTGTCGGCCAGGCAGCTGCAGGGCAAGGAGCTCAGCTACAACAACATCGCCGACGCCGATGCGGCATGGGAATGCGTCAAGAGCTTCGACGTGCCTGCCTGCGTGATCGTCAAGCACGCCAACCCCTGCGGCGTGGCGGTCGGCAAGGACGCGGCCGAGGCCTATGCCAAGGCCTTCAAGACCGACCCGACCTCGGCCTTCGGCGGCATCATCGCCTTCAACCGCACCGTCGACGCCGCCACCGCGCAGGCCGTGGCCAAGCAGTTCGTCGAGGTGCTGATGGCCCCGGGCTACACGCACGAGGCGCTCGAGGTGTTCCAGGCCAGCAAGGCCAAGCTCAACGTGCGCGTGCTCGAGATCGCGCTGCCGCCGGGCGGCGCCACCGACTGGGACAACGGCCGCAACGCGATGGACGTGAAGCGCGTCGGCTCGGGCCTGCTGATCCAGACCGCCGACAACCACGAGCTCGCGCTGTCCGACCTCAAGGTCGTGAGCAGGAAGCAGCCCACGCCGCAGCAGCTGCAGGACCTGCTGTTCGCCTGGAAGGTCGCCAAGTACGTGAAGAGCAACGCGATCGTGTTCTGCGCCGACGGCATGACCATGGGCGTGGGCGCGGGCCAGATGAGCCGCCTCGATTCGGCGCGCATCGCGAGCATCAAGGCCGAGCATGCGGGCCTGTCGCTGCAGGGCACCGCGGTGGCGAGCGACGCCTTCTTCCCGTTCCGCGACGGTCTCGACGTGGTGGTCGACGCGGGCGCGGGCTGCGTGATCCAGCCGGGCGGCTCGATGCGCGACCAGGAAGTGATCGACGCGGCCGACGAGCGCGGCGTGGTGATGGTGCTGTCGGGCGTGCGCCACTTCCGGCACTGAGCCGGGCGCGGTTCCAAAAAAACAAAGGCGGCCGATGGCCGCCTTTTTTCATGGGCCCGGACGACCGCTCATTCGAAGCGGTACTTGAGCTGGAAGCTCAGCGCGCCATAGAGCCGGTTCTTGATCGTCGGCACGTAGGCGATGTTGAGGCCCCAGTTCTTGCCCTCGATCGCCGCGGTGGGGATCAGCGCCGGGAACCAGTTGCCGTTGCGGTAGTTGGGGTAGCCGTCGAAGCCGCCGACCACGGCGCCGAAGCGCACGCCGTGGAATTCGAAGGGCAGCACGTAGAGGCCGAGGTAGTGCGACTGGCGCCGGTCGCTGTTGTGGAAGGTGCCCAGCGTGACGCGGTAGACGTCGTTGAGCGGGTACTCGAAGCCCAGGCCGGGGTTCTTGTTCTCGAGGCCCTTGTCGCGGTCGAAGTGGGCCGAGTAGAAGCCGACGTTGATCCAGGTCTTCTGGATCTCGAAGGGCTGGTCGAAGGTCGGCAGCGTGAAGTCCACCGACTGCGCGAGCGCCGGGCCACAGAGAAGGAGAGCGGCACTCAGGACCGGCAACTGGCGCAGGAATTTCATGGCTTGGACGTTCTGGAGATCTCGTGCGGCTCGAGGCTGGCCGCGATGGCTTCTTCCCTGGTGTCGCGCTCCGCGAAGCGCGGGCGCAATATACACGCCGCCGCTGTCATCGCCGTGGCACATGCCCGTGCGCATGCGGGCGGGCCGCCGCTCAGGCCGGCCGCGCCAGGTACTTGCGAAACAGCTCGGCCAGCCGCAGCGCGGCCAGCGACAACGGCTTGCCGCGCGGCGAGACGATGCCCAGTTCCAGCGGCGGCACCGGCATCGCGAGCGGCACGCGCTCCACCAGCGCGTCATAGGGCGGCATCGTGAGCATGCCGGCCGGCCCCACCATCAGCGCGTCGCTGCGCGTCAAGAGGCCCCAGCTCACGCCGAAGGAGGCGACCTCGATGCGGTGCTCGGGCAGCGGCAGGCCCTGCGCGGCGTACTGCTCGAGCAGGAAGCTGTGCTGGCTGCCCGGTGCCAGGTGCATCAGCCATTCGGCGCCCGCGATCTCCTCCCAGCGCGTGGCATGGCGCAGCGGGTGGCCGCGCCGGCACAGCACGGCCATCTCGATCATGTCGAGCCGCTCGAACGCGAAGTCGGCATCGAGGGCCGAGGCCACCGGGCCCGCCACCGCGAAGTCGACCGCGCCCTCGCGCAGCAGCGGCAGCACCTGCGGGATCAGGCCGTCGAACAGCTTGAGCTGCGCCTGCGGCATGGCCTTGCGGAAGGCGCGCACCACCTCGGGCAGCACGCCGAGGAACACCATCGGCGTCACCGCCACCGCCACGCGGCCGTGCTGGCTGCCCTGCAGGATGCGGATGTCCTGGCGCGCGAGCTCGAGCTGCTGGTGCGCGAGCCGCGCGCGCACCGTGAGCTGGCGGCCGAACTCGGTGAACTCGATGCCGCGCGAGCTGCGCAGCACCAGCTGCGCATCGACCTCGGCCTCGAGCTCGCGGATCGCCTTGGTCACCGCCGCCTGGCTCAGGTGCAGGCTGCGCGCGGCGGCGCGGATGCTGCCGGTGTCGGCCAGCCGCAGCCAGGCCTTGAGCTGGTGATCCTTCATGCGGCCGATTCTGCCGCGCGGCCCGGCGCGGGAATCTACCGACAAACGCAGGTTGTCATCGCGACAAGCGATTGTCTTTTGCGGCGCGGGTCCGGTTCCTAGACTTCGGCCACCAGCCGGCTCGTGGTGAACGGCGGGATTCCCCAAGAGGAGATGCTTCGTGCCTGCCCTGTCATTCGCATGGACCCGCCGTGCCGCTGTGGCCGTCCTGGCCGCCCTGGCCACGGCCGCGCTGGCCGCCTCGGCCCAGTACCCCGAGCGCCCGGTGAAATTCATCGTGCCCTATGCCGCCGGTTCCGGCGTCGACGTGGCGATGCGCCCGGTGGCCGACGCGATGGCGCGCGAACTGGGGCAAGCCATGATCGTGGACAACCGGCCCAGCGCGGGCGGCATCGTCGGCACGCAGGCCCTGGTGAGCTCGGCGAACGACGGCTACACGGTCGGCTACGGCAACCTCGTGACCCTGAGCATCAACCCGGCCTTCTTCTCGAAGCTGTCTTACGTGCCCGAGAAGGACCTGGTGCCGGTCGGCCTGATCTCGAGCAACGCCTACGTGTTGATCGTGCGCAAGGACCTGCCGGTGCGCAGCCTGCAGGAACTGGTCGCCTACGGCCGCGAACACCCGGGCAAGCTGTCGGTCGGCACGCCCGGCATCGGCAGCGCGGGCCACCTGACCGGCGAACTGCTGAAGACCGAGACCGGGCTCACGATGGTGCAGGTGCCCTACAAGACCGGCACCCAGGCGGTGGCCGACATGGTCAACGGCCAGCTCGACGTGACCATCGAGAACATCTCGGCGGTGCTGCCCTTCGTGCAGCAGGGCCGGGTCAAGGCGATCGCCGTGACCAGCGCGAAGCGCGCCGCGGTGCTGCCCGAGGTGCCGACCGTGGCCGAGAGCGGCGTGCCGGGCTTCGAGGTGGTGGCCTGGGGTGCGCTGATGGCGCCCGCGGGCACCTCGCGCAAGACGGTCGACCGGCTCAACACCGCGCTGCGCGCCGCGCTGGCCGACCCGGCCGTGGTGCGTGCCAATGCCGCGCTGTCGATCGAGGCATTGCCCTCGAGCCCCGAGGAGCTCAGCGCGCTGATGAAGCGCGAGAAGCCGCGCTGGGCCGAGGCGGTGCGGCGCTCGGGCGTCAAGGGCGACTGATCCATCCATCTTTTTCGAGGAGACAAGCCATGCAACCCTGGCAACTGGAGGCCGCCGAACTCGCGCGGCGCATCGCGGCACGCGAACTCTCGTGCGTGGAGGCGGTACGCAGCAGCCTGGAACGGCTCGAGGCCGTCAATCCGCGCCTCAACGCCGTGGTCGACGGCGGCGCCGAGGAAGCGCTGCAGGCCGCGCGGCAGGCCGACGCCGCGCTGGCCGGCGGCGAGGCCACCGGGCCGCTGCATGGCGTGCCGGTCACCATCAAGGTCAACGTCGACCAGCGCGGGCATGCCACCACCAACGGCGTGGAGGCCTATCGCAAGGTCGTGGCCGCGGAGGACAGCCCGGTGGTCGCGAACCTGCGGCGCGCGGGCGCGATTCCGATCGGCCGCACCAACACGCCCGCGTTCTCGATGCGCTGGTTCACCGACAACGCGGCCCACGGGCGCACCCTCAATCCGCACGACGCGGCGCTGACGCCCGGCGGTTCGAGCGGCGGCGCGGCGGCCGCGGTCGCGGTCGGCATCGGCGCGATCGCACACGGCAACGACCAGGGCGGCTCGATCCGCTACCCGGCCTATGCCTGCGGCGTCTACGGCCTGCGCCCGAGCTTCGGCCGCGTGCCGGCCTTCAACCCGTCGGGCAGCGGCGAGCGGCCGCCGGTGGTGCAGCTCAGCTCGGTCCAGGGGCCGCTGGCGCGCAGCGTGCGCGACCTGCGGCTGGCCTTCGCCGCGATGGCCGCGCGCGACGTGCGCGACCCGTGGTGGGTGCCCGCGCCGCTCGAGGGCACGCCGCCGGCCGGTCCGCTGCGCGTGGCGCTGTGCACCGCGCTGCCCGGCTACGCCTGCGATCCCGAGGTGGCCGATGCCCTGCAGCGCGCCGCGCGCCGGCTCGAGGGCGCGGGCTACCGCGTCGAGCCGGTGGAGCCGCCGCGGCTGCGCGAGGCGGCCGAGCTGTGGCTCGCGCTGACCATGGCCGACAGCCGGCTGCTGGTGGAACCGGCGCTGCTGCGCGACGGCGACCAGACCATCCGCCAGGCCTACCGCGCGATGGACGCGCATGCGCCGTCGTTCGACACCGAGGCCTACATGCGCGCGCTGGCCGCGCGCACGGGCTTGATGCGCGACTGGGCGCTGTTCCTGCAGCGCCATCCGCTGCTGCTGATGCCGGTGTCGTGGCGCCGCCCGTTCCCGGTCGATGCCGACCAGCGCGGCGCGGCCGCGATGCGCGACTTGCTCGATGCCCAGAGCCCGCTGCTGGCGACAGCGATCCTGGGGCTGCCGGGGTTGTCGGTGCCGATGGGATTGCGTCAGGGCCTGCCCACGGGCGTGCAGCTCGTGAGCGATCGCTTCCGCGAAGACCTGTGCCTCGCGGCGGCCGAGGTGCTCGAGGCCGAGGCCGGGCCCATAGCGGCCATCGACCCGGCCTGAGCCTCCCGCTCAGCGCTTGCTGAAGATCTCGCGCGCCGCCTCGACGGTGGCCGCGATGTCCGCGTCGCTGTGCGCGGCGCTCACGAAGCCGGCTTCGTAAAGCGCGGGCGCGATGTACACGCCGCGCTCGAGCAGGCCGTGGAACAGCGCGTTGAACCGCGCGTTGTCGGTGGTCATCACCTTGGCGTAGTTCTGCGGCAGTTCGTCCATCAGGAAGAAGCCGAACATGCCGCCCTCGCTGTCGGCGCTGAAGGGCTGGCCCTCGGCGGCGGCCGCGGCCTTCAGGCCGTCGACCAGCGCGCGGGTCTTGCGGCCCAGTGCCTCGTAGAAGCCGGGCCTGGCGATCTCCTTGAGCGTGGCCAGGCCGCAGGCCGTGGCCACCGGGTTGCCCGAGAGCGTGCCGGCCTGGTAGACCGGGCCCAGCGGCGCGAGCTGTTCCATGATGGCGCGCGGCCCGCCGAAGGCCGCCAGCGGCATGCCGCCGCCGATGACCTTGCCGAGCACCGTGAGGTCGGGCGTGATGCCCAGCACGCCTTGCGCGCCGTGCAGGCCGACGCGAAAGCCCGTCATCACCTCGTCGAAGATCAGCAGGGCGCCGTGCTGCGTGCACAGCGCACGGCAGCGCTGGGCGAACTCGGGCGTGGCGCGCACGAAGTTCATGTTGCCGGCGATGGCCTCGATCATCAGGCAGGCGATGTCGCTGCCGTGCAGCGCGAAGGCCTCCTCGAGCTGCTCCAGGTTGTTGTACTCGAGCACCAGCGTGTGCTGCACCACCTCGCTCGGCACGCCGGCCGAGGTCGGGTTGCCGAAGGTGGCGAGGCCCGAGCCGGCCTTGACCAGCAGCGCGTCGGCATGGCCGTGGTAGCAGCCCTCGAACTTGACGATGGTCTTGCGGCCGGTGGCGCCGCGCGCCAGCCGCAGCGCGCTCATCGCGGCCTCGGTGCCCGAGCTCACGAGGCGCACCATCTCCATCGACGGCACCAGCGCGAGGATGGCCTCGGCCAGCTCGATCTCGCGCTCGGTCGGCGCGCCGTAAGAGAAGCCCTCGAGCACGGCCTTCTGCACCGCCTCGACCACCGCCGGATGGCCGTGGCCCAGGATCATCGGGCCCCAGGAGCCGATGTAGTCGATGTAGCGCTGGTCGTTGGCATCCCAGAAATAGGCGCCCTGGGCGCGCTGGATGAAGCGGGGCGTGCCGCCGACGGCCTTGAAGGCGCGCACGGGCGAGTTCACGCCGCCGGGAATCACGGCGCGGGCGCGCTCGAAGAGGATGTCGTTGCGATCGGAATTGGGCATCTGGAACGGGGGGAGTGGAATCAGTGGCGGGTGTCGTGGGGCGGCAGGGCGAAGTCGGGCACGTCGTCGCCGGGCTCGCCATCGTCCTCCTCGGGCTCGGGTTCGGCCCAGAACAGGCGGTCGGGCAGCACGTGGCCCATGCCGGGGCGGAAGCCCGCGTCGAGGCAGCGGTCCATGTAGGCCAGCGCTTCGGTGGTGGCGGCCACCAGGTCGGTGCCGCTGGCCAGCAGCGCGGCCAGCGCGGCCGACAGGGTGTCGCCGGCGCCCGAGAACACGGCCTCGAGGCGCTCGTACTTCTCGCTGGTCAGCACCGACTGCGGCGAGGCCAGCACGTTGTCGATGAACTGGTCGGGCAGCACCAGGCCGGTGACCAGGGTGTAGGGCACGCCGAACTCGCCGGCCGCCATCGCGATGTCGCGCGCGCCGGGCGGGCGCTCGCCGCTCCAGTCGGGCAGCAGCCAGCGCCACAGCGTGCTGTGGTTGCCGACCAGCACCGTGGTCTGGGGCAGCACCAGGTCGCGGAAGGCGTCGAGGTAGGCGTCGATCTCGTTCTCGTCCCACCACGAGAGGTTGGGCATGTACGCCACCACCGGCACCTCGGGGTAGTCGGCGGCGGTCTCGGCGATGGTGCTCAGCGCCTCGGGCGTGCCGGCGAAGCCGACCTTGATCAGCTGCACCTCGACGTCCTCGAGGATGGAGCGGGTCTGCTCGGCGATGGCCTCCTCGTCGAAGGCGAAGTGGTCGAAGATCTCGGCCGTGTCGCGGGCGTAGGCACCGGTCACCACCGGCAGCATGTGGGCGCCCACCGATCCCATGGCCAGCCCGTCGCCGGCCAGGCCGCCGGCGCCGCTCGGGTCGCTGGCATTGAACACCAGGACGCAAGGGGGATTCAGGTCCTGATCCGCCAATGCGCCGTCGTCGGGCAGGGGATCGTTAAGATCGCCCGGTTTGTCAACGCTGTCTGCTGGATGTAAGTGGAAGGTCATACGCCGGGCGGAATCCGCTGGATGGTGGCATGGGCGCGACGTTTACAGGGCGCCAGTGAGATACGCATAGATACACTCGTTGCATTTAATGAACAAGGACTTTAAGCTCCGATGAATACGAAAACTTGGATGTGCCTGATTTGTGGGTGGATCTATGACGAAGCGGTAGGTGTACCGGAGGACGGGATTGCGGCAGGCACGGCCTGGGCCGACGTTCCGATGAACTGGACCTGTCCCGAGTGCGGTGCGCGCAAGGAAGACTTCGAAATGGTTGAAATCTGAAAAGCATGGCATAGAGCTACGCGATCTGCGCCGGTGTACGGCGCGGCGGGCATCCAAGTCTCATGAGCAGGAGCTTTTGCAATGGGCCCGAATGGATCAGGTTACAAGGTGCTCGTCATCGACGACAGCAACACCATCCGGCGCAGTGCCGAGATTTTTTTGAAGCAGGGTGGTCACGAGGTTCTCCTCGCCGAAGACGGCTTCGACGCGCTCTCCAAGGTTAACGACCACAAGCCGCACCTGATTTTCTGCGACATCCTGATGCCGCGGCTGGACGGCTACCAGACCTGCGCCATCATCAAGCGCAACGCCCATTTCTCCAAGGTCCCGGTCGTGATGCTGTCGTCGAAGGACGGCGTGTTCGACAAGGCGCGCGGCCGCATGGTCGGATCGCAAGACTACCTGACCAAGCCTTTCACCAAAGACCAGCTGCTGCAGGCCGTGCAGCAGTTCGGCAACGTTTCACAGGAAGTGCAGTAAATGCCCATTCGAAAAATCCTCGTCGTCGACGACTCCAAGACTGAATTGGTGTTCCTGTCCGACCTGCTCCACAAGAACGGCTTCGCCGTGAAGACCGCCGAGAACGCCGAGGACGCCATGCGCCGCCTCGAGGAAGACCAGCCCGACCTGATCCTCATGGACGTGGTCATGCCCGGCCAGAACGGCTTCCAGCTCACGCGCGCGATCGCCCGCGATCCGCAGTACGCCGCGATCCCGATCATCCTGTGCACGAGCAAGAACCAGGAAACCGACCGCGTCTGGGGCATGCGCCAGGGCGCGCGCGACTACATCGTGAAGCCCGTGAACGCGCAGGAGCTGATGTCGAAGATCAGCGCGCTGAACTGAGCGCGGATCTGCCGAGCCCATGGCGAATCGCGACGCACTGAGAGCCTTCCAGTCCCGGCTGGCGAGCCGCCTGCAGGCCGCGCGCACCACCGGCGTGGCCGCGACCTGGCTCGCGGTCGAGGCGGGCGAGGGCAAGTACCTGTTCCCGCTCGGCCATGCCGGCGAAATCTTTCCCTGGACGCCGCCGCAGCCCGTGCCCTACACGGCGCCGTGGTTCCTCGGCGTGGCCAACCTGCGCGGCGGCCTCTACGGCGTGGTGCAGCTGTCGGCCTTCGCGGGCGGCGCGCCCAGCGGTCCGGCCGCCAGCGAAGCGGCCCGCATCCAGTCGCGGTTGGTCGCGCTCAACGAGCTGCTCGACGTCAACTGCGCGCTGCTGGTCGACCGGCTGGCGGGCTTGCGCGGCGTCGAGGCCTTCGCGGCCTCCGAGCCCCCGGGCGCCGATGCGCCGCCCTGGGCCGGGCATCTCTACACCGACGCCGCCGGCGAACGCTGGCAGGAAGTCAACCTGCAGGCGCTGTCGCAGCAGCCCCAGTTTCTGAGTATCGGCGCCTAGCTGTCACAGGCGCCTGTGCACCCGACCACCACCTGAAGGACCGACCGTGAGCTCGATCGCCGACAAGTTCAAGAAATTACTGCCCGCCAGCGGCAACGACAAGGCCCGCGTCGATGGTTCGGGTTCGCTCGCGATCGACAACGTCGACACGGTGCAGGTCCCCGACGAAAAAACCGTGCGCATCGCGCGCGCGCCGGGCGACACGTCGTTCGGCGGCGCGCCGGCGGCCAGCTCGTTCAGCGAGGGCGGTGCCCTGGTCGACGGCGGCGAGGCCGCCAACGAGCCCGGCCGGCCCGATGCCAGCGCCGACCTGCTCGCGGACGACGGCCGCGCCGGCCAGAGCCCCGCGCGCCAGCAGCGCGTTCTCGCGATCCTGCTGGCGGTGGTGGTGCTCGCGCTGCTGCTGGTCGCCGGCCTCGCCATCCTGCGCGCCGAACGGCTCGCGCAGCAGGTGGCGGCCACCGGCCAGTCGCTGATGCAGTCGCAGCGCCTCGCCAAGTCGATCTCGCAGGCCCTGGTGGGCAGCGCGCCGGCCTTCACCGAGGTGAAGGACAGCGCCGACGACCTCACGCGCCGCGTCAACGGCCTGACCAACGGCGACGAGGCGCTGCGCCTCGAGGCCGTGGGCGAGGCCTACGGCGAGGACATGGGCAAGATCAACCCGCTGGTCGCGCGCGCCGACGCGAGCGCCAAGGCCGTGCTGGCCCAGCGCCAGATCCTGACCCAGGTGGGCGCCGCCCTGCGCGACATCAACCAGCAGTCGTCCACGCTGCTCGAGATGACCGAGACCGTCGCCTCGCTCAAGATGCAGCAGAACGCCACGCTGCCCGAGATCTCGGCCGCCGGCCAGCTCGTGATGCTGACGCAGCGCATCGGCAAGTCGACCAACGAGTTCTTCACGGTCGAGGGCGTGAACCCCGACGCCGTGTTCCTGCTCGGCAAGGACCTGAACACCTTCCAGGAAACCACGCGCGGCCTGCTCGACGGCAATGCGCAGCAACGCTTCCCCGGCTCGAAGGACCCGCAGACGCGCCAGCAGCTCGAAGCCATCCTGAAGACCTACGAGCAGATGCGCACGCAGGCCTCGGCCATCCTGGGCAACCTGCAGGGCCTGGTGGCGGCGCGCGAAGCGCAGGCGTCGATCCTGACCGACAGCGAACCGCTGCGCAAATCGCTGGGCGAGCTGCAGGACAAGCTGTCGGCGCGCACCGGCCTGGGCGCCGGCACCATCGTGCTGCTGTTCGTGCTCTCGCTGGCCGCCCTGGCACTGGCCGGCGCCATCGGTTTCGTGCAGGTGCGCGAAGGCCGCGAACGCGCCGCCAACGCCGAGCGCGAACGTCTCTCGGCCGAGCAGGCCTCGGAGGAGGCCAGCCGCATCAACAACGCCAACCAGGCCGCCATTCTTCGGCTGATGAACGAACTGCAGACGGTGGCCGAGGGCGACCTGACGCAGGAAGCCACCGTGACCGAGGACATCACGGGCGCCATTGCCGACTCGGTGAACTACACGGTGGAAGAACTGCGGCTGCTGGTGGGCAACGTGCAGAACACGGCCACCCGCGTGGCGCTGACCACATCGCAGGTGGAAAGCACCTCGACCGAGCTGCTGGCGGCCTCGACCGAACAGCTGCGCGAGATCCGCGAAACCGGCCAGTCGGTGCTGACGATGGCGGAGCGAATCAACGGCGTGTCCTCGCAGGCGCAGGAATCCGCCACGGTGGCGCGCCAGTCGCTGCAGGCCGCGTCCTCGGGCCTGCAGGCCGTGCAGAACGCCATCGGCGGCATGAACGCCATCCGCGACCAGATCCAGGAAACCTCCAAGCGGATCAAGCGGCTGGGCGAATCCTCGCAGGAGATCGGCGAAATCACCGAGCTGATCTCGGACATTACCGAACAGACCAACGTGCTGGCACTGAACGCCGCCATCCAGGCCGCGTCGGCCGGTGAAGCCGGTCGCGGCTTCTCGGTGGTGGCGGAAGAAGTGCAGCGGCTGGCCGAACGCTCCGCGGACGCCACGCGCCAGATCTCGGCGCTGGTGAAGGCGATTCAGACCGACACGCAGGACGCGGTGGGCGCCATGGAGCGCTCCACGCAGGGCGTGGTCGAGGGGGCCAAGCTGTCCGACAACGCGGGTACCGCGCTGTCCGAGATCGACCGCGTGTCGCGCCGCCTCGCCGAGCTGATCGAGCAGATCTCGCAGTCCGCGTCCCGCGAGGCCGATTCGGCCAACGTGGTGGCCGCCAACATCCAGCACATCTTCGCCGTGACCGAGCAGACCGGCGAAGGCACGCGGACCACCGCGCAGCAGGTGCGCGAGCTGTCGCAGATGGCCGAGGAACTGCGTCGTTCGGTGGCCCGTTTCAAGATTGCCTGACACAGAAGAACGGCGAGCATCCAAGGTGGCTATCCAATCCCCCGTCGCGGCCCCCCTCGCCGGCAATCCGCCGGCCACCGAAGACCTCGGGCCGCTGGCCTGGGTGCTCGGAGAAATCCAGAAGTCGCTCGAGAACGTCGGCAAGTCGCTGCGCCGCTTCGCGCGCGACGTCGGCAATGCGGCCGAGATCGAGAGCGGCCCGCTGCAGATGGCGCGTCAGCAACTGCACCAGGCCGTCGGCGCGCTGCAGATGGTGGGCCACAACGCGCCCGCGCTGGTGCTCGGCTCGATCGAATTCGCGGTGCAGGGCTTCGTGGCCGAACCGCAGCGCTGCACCGACAGCGCCGCGCTGAAGATCGAGCGCGCCGGCTTCGCCGTCACCGATTTCCTGCAGGCCCTGCTGGCCGGCAAGAACGTGTCCTCGATCGCGCTGTTCCCGCAGTACCGCGAGGTGCTCGAGCTGGTCGGCAACGAGCGCGTGCATCCCGCCGATCTCTGGAGCGCCAGCTGGCGCTGGGTCGAGATCCGTCCCGCGCTCACGCAGGCCTCGCTGGCCTACGACCCCTCGGTGCGCTCGCGGCTCGACCGCGAGGTGCTGCAGCTGGTCAAGACCGGCGACCCGCAGGCCGCGCGCCGCCTGCAGGCGCTGTGCCTGGGGCTCGGCCGCGGCGCGCTGCTGCCGCGCGTGGCCAGCTTCTGGACCCTGGCGGCCGGCTTCTTCGAGGCGCTGGCGCTGGGCCTCGTGCCCGCCGACAGCTATGTCAAGCGCGCCGCCTCGCGCGTGCTGCTGCAGTACGCCACGCTCGCGCGTGGCGACAGCGTGGTGTCCGACCGGCTCGGCCAGGACCTGCTCTTCTTCTGCGCCCAGGCCATGCCCACCGCGCGCGACGAAGCCGCCACCCTGCGCAGCGTGCGCACGGCCTGGGGCATCGCGCACGAGCAGCGCGTCGACTACACGGTCGAGCAGTTCGGCCGCTTCGATCCGCTGGTGCTGGCCCAGGCCCGCAAGCGCATCGAGACCGCCAAGGAGATGTGGTCCGGCCTCTCGGGCGGCGACATCTCGCGCACCCGCCAGGTGGCCGACACCTTCGCCCAGCTCGGCGAATCGCTGCACCGGCTGCATCCGCCGAGCGAGCCGATGGTGCAGGCGCTCGCGCATGCCGTCGACGCCTCGGTGCGCAGCGGCCAGCCGCCCGACACCGAACTCGCGATGGAAGTCGCGACCTCCGTGCTCTACCTCGAGGCCGCGCTCGAAGACCTCGATCCCAGCGATCCGCAGCTCACCCAGCGCATGCTCAAGCTCGCCGGGCGCATCGAGCGCGTGCGCGCGGGCGGCCATTCCGAGCCGCTCGAGCCCTGGATGGAGGACCTGTACCGCCGCGTCAGCGACCGCCAGACCATGGGCACCGTGGTCGACGAACTGCGCAGCCACCTGAGCGAGCTCGAGAAGTCGCTCGACCAGTATTTCCGCCGCCCCGGCGAAAAAGGCCTGCTGCGCACCGTGCCGAGCCAGCTGCAGCAGATGCGCGGCGTGTTCTCGGTGCTCGGGCTCGACCAGGCCGCGCACACCGTGCAGCGCATGCGCGACGAGGTCGAGGCCATGGTGGGCAGCGCCTCGCCGGCCGACGAGATGGCCGGCTTCGATGCGCTGGGCAACAACCTCGGCGCGCTCGGCTTCCTGATCGACATGCTGGGCTATCAGCCGGCGCTGGCCAAGCGCCTGTTCGTCTTCGACGCCGAGATCGGCGAACTCAAGCCGCTGATGGGCCGCCAGGCCGCCGACGCCGAGGACGCCGAGAGCGTGGCCGCGCCGGCCGCCGAGCCGTTGCTGAGCATCGAGGAGGTCGACGCGCAGATCGCTTCCAGGCTGGCCGCGCTGGCCACGCCGGCGCGCAAGACCAAGCCCTCGCCGATCGAGGAATTCAGCAGCAAGGCCGACAGCTGGACCGCCAAGATCGTCGGCCCGGCCGCGCTGCCCGACACCGAGGTCACCGAGCTCGAGGAAGACGACCTGCAGAACATCTTCCTCGACGAGGCGCGCGAGGTGGTGCACAACGGCCAGAACGCGATCGTCGCGCTCGGCGGCCGCCCCGACGACACCGACGCGCTCACGGTCCTGCGCCGCGCCTTCCACACGCTCAAGGGCAGCTCGCGCATGGTCGGCCTCACCGACTTCGGCGATGCCGCCTGGTCGCTCGAGCAGGTGCTCAACACCTGGCTCGCCGACCAGCGCCCCGCCACTCCCGAGCTGCTGGCCGGCACGCAGCAGGCGCTGCGCGACTTCGGCCTGTGGGTCGAGGACATCGCGGCCTCGGCGCCGCACGGCTGGCAGTCGGCCCCGTTCAGCCGCCTGGCCGAGGCCCTGCTGGCCGGCGAACCGGTGCCGACCGCGCCGCCGCGCGTGGCCGATGCCGAGGCACTCGCGATCGCGGCGCGCCAGATTGCCGCCGATCCCGTGCCGACCTCGCCGGCGCCGCTCGAGGAGTTGCCGCCGCAGCCTTCGCTGTCGACCGCCGCCGCGCTCGCGCTGCCCGAGTTGCCCGACCTGCCGGACCTGTCGCTCGAACCGGCCGACGCCACCGACGTCTCCGACGTGCCGCAGGCCGAGGCGCGCACCGCCGGCCCGGAAGACGACGACTTCGTCTCCACCGACTTCCTCGATTTCGAGACCCGCGAGCCTTCGTCCACCGCGCCGGCACCGCTGCCGACAGCGCTCGGCGACGGCATCGACTTCGACTTCCTGGCGCCGATCGGCGCCGCCGCCAAGGCGAGCGCGCCGGCCGAGGAGGCCGCGATCGAGGCCGCCGGCCTGTCCGCCGAGCTGCCGTCCTCCGCGCTGTCGATCGACGCCGCGCAAGCCTCGGCGGAACGCGCCGAAGCCCCCGCACCGGCGCTGCCCGACCTCGACTGGACGCCCGAGCCGCTGCCGCTGCGCGAAGCCAGCGATGCCGGCACGGCCGTGCCGATGGACTTCCCCGAGATCCGGCTCGAGCCCGTGGAAGCATCGGCCGAGTTCGCCCAGGCCGCCACGGTCGCGCCCGAGCCGGCCGCGCCCGAGACCGCCGCGCTGGTCGATGTCGCGGCCGAGGCCCTGCCGCTGGAGGCGCCTGCCGAGCCCGAAGAAGCGGGGCAGGCCGAAGCCGAGGCTGCGCCCGTCGCCGAACCCGAACCCGTGGCCGCACCGGCGCAACCGCTGGAAGTGGCCGTGGGCGGCAGCGCCGACGACCAGGTCAAGGTGATCGGCCCGTTGCGCATCGGCATCGCGCTCTACAACGTCTACCTCAACGAGGCCGACGAGTGGTCGCGCCAGCTCGCCACCGAGGTCGGCGAGTGGGCGCTGCAGCCCTACGAACGCGTGTCCGACTCGACCATCGCGCTGGCCCACTCGCTGGCCGGCAGCTCGGCCACGGTCGGCTTCCACAGCCTGTCGGGCATGGCGCGCTATTTCGAGGCCGCGCTGCAGCACCTGCAGATGCAGGGCAGCGGCACGCGCGAGCAGGGCATGGTGCTGGTCGCCGCGGCCGACGAGCTGCGCCGCCTGCTGCACCAGTTCGCGGTCGGCCTGCTGCGCGACCCCTCGCAGCAGACGCTGCAGGCGCTGCGCGACATCGCGGCGTCGCCGATGCCCTCGCCCTACGCCGAGGAACTCGCGCACGACGAGCCGCGCGCGCCGCTGCAGGTGGTGTCGCCCCAGGGCGGCGCCGACGTCGCGCTCGACGACACCGAGGACGCCATCGACCTGGCCGACGCGGTCGACGTCGACCTGTTCCCGATCTTCGAGGAAGAGGCGGCCGAACTGCTGCCACAGCTCGGCGAGGCGCTGCGCCAGTGGTCGCACCATCCCGACGACGGCGCGCCGCGCACCTCGGTGCTGCGCACGCTGCACACGCTCAAGGGCAGTGCCCGGCTGGCCGGCGCGATGCGCCTGGGCGAGCGCGCGCACCGCATGGAATCCGAGATCGAACTGCTGGGCACGCAGGGCCACGTCGACCGTTCCGACATCGAGAAGCTGCTGGTGCGGCTCGACACGCTGCAGTCCACCTTCGATGCGCTGCGCGCGGCCGACGACGCGACCCAGGTCGAACTCGCGCAGCGCGTGGCCGAGGCCACCGCGGCGCCCGTGCCCACCGAGCACCCCGAGCCCGCCAACGACGCCATCGCCGCGGTCGATGCCGACACCGACACCGACGCCGAACCGGCGGCCGCTGCGCCCGCACTGGTGCGCCCGGCCCCCGCCTCGCTCGCGCCGCTGCGTGCGCCGGTCGGCCAGGCCGTGCGCATCCGCACCCAGCTGCTCGACCGCCTGATGGCGCAGACCGGCGAGGTCATCATCACGCGCTCGCGCCTGGAGGCCGAACTCGGTTCGCTGCGCGGCTCGCTGGCCGACCTCACCGGCAACCTCGACCGCCTGCGCCAGCAGCTGCGCGACATCGAGGTGCAGGCCGAGAGCCAGATGCAGTCGCGGCTGGCCCAGGCCAAGGATTCGCAGCAGGGCTTCGACCCGCTGGAGTTCGACCGCTTCACCCGCGTGCAGGAGCTCACGCGCATGATGGCCGAGTCGGTGAACGACGTGGCGACCGTGCAGCGCACCCTGCAGAAGACGGTGCAGGCGACGGAAGACGACCTCAGCGTGCAGGCGCGCCAGACGCGCGAACTGCAGCGCGGCCTGCTGCGCACGCGCATGGTGGAGTTCGAGGGCATCTCCGACCGCCTCTACCGCGTGGTGCGCCAGGCCACCAAGGACACCGGCAAGCAGGTGCGCCTGGACATCACCGGCGGCTCGATCGAAATGGACCGCGGCGTGCTCGACCGGATGACGCCGGCCTTCGAGCACCTGCTGCGCAACTGCGTGGCCCACGGCATCGAGGATGCCGCGCGGCGCGAGGCCGCGGGCAAGGACGCCAGCGGCCTGATCGTGATCGACCTCGCGCACGAGGGCAACGACGTGTCGGTGAGCTTCCGCGACGACGGCGCCGGCCTCGACCACGAGCGCATCGCCGAGCGGGCCCGCTCGCTGGGCCTGCTCGCGGCCGACCAGGCGCTCACGCCCGAGGAAGCCACCGAGCTGATCTTCCGGCCCGGCTTCTCGACGGCCGGCCAGGTGTCGGAACTCGCGGGCCGCGGCATCGGCATGGACGTGGTGCGCGCGCAGGTCGCCGCGCTCGGCGGCCGCATCGAGACGCGCAGCCAGCCGGGCCAGGGCACCACCTTCAAGCTGGTGCTGCCGCTGACCACCGCGGTGACGCACGTGGTCATGCTGCGCTTCGGCGAGGTGTCGATCGGCGTGCCGTCGAACCTGGTCGAGCTGGTGCAGCGCGTGAACGCCACCGACCTCGAGTCGGCCTACCTGCACGACACCCATCCGTTCGGCAGCGAACAGGTGCCGTTCTACTGGGGCGGCGCGCTGCTGCAGGCCTCGCCGCGCAGCGAGCACATCGCGGGCCGCACCAACACCCTGGTGATCGTGCGCAGCGCCGCGCAGCGCGTGGCGCTGCACGTCGACGAAGTGCTGGGCAACCAGGAAGTGGTGGTCAAGAACCTCGGGCCGCAGCTCGCGCGTCTGCCGGGCCTGGCGGGCATCTCGGTGCTGGCCTCGGGCGCGGTGGCGCTGATCTACAACCCGGTCGCCCTGGCCGCGGTGCATGGCGAACAGGCGCGCGCGCGCCAGGCCGCCGCGCTGGCGCAGCCGGCGGTCGCGGCTCCGGTCGCCGAGGCGCGCGGCCCGCACGGCCAGGACCCGGCCGCCGCGCTGGCGCCGGTGGTGCCGCAGATCCCGCTGGTGCTGGTGGTCGACGACTCCATCACCGTGCGCCGCGTCACGCAGCGCCTGCTGCAGCGCGAAGGCTACCGGGTTTCGCTCGCGGCCGACGGCCTGCAGGCGCTCGAGCGGCTGCAGCAGGAGCGCCCGGCGGTCGTGCTGTCCGACATCGAGATGCCGCGCATGGACGGCTTCGACCTCGCGCGCAACATCCGCGGCGACGCGGCGCTGGCCGAGCTGCCGATCATCATGATCACCTCGCGCATCGCCGAGAAGCACCGCGACTATGCGCGCGACCTCGGCGTGAACCACTACCTCGGCAAGCCCTACTCCGAAGAAGAGCTGCTGCGGCTGGTGCGGGCCTACACCAGCGACACGGCGACGCTCGCGGCCGCCTGAGGCGCGCGCCCCACGAAAAAAGCCCGGACGGCGAGGAGCCTCCGGGCTTTTTCCTTGGGGCTGCCGGCGCTACTTCTTCGCCAGCGCCTTGCTGCGTGCCACCGCGTAGCGCTGCAGCGTGCGCTCGCGCGCCTCGGCATGGTCGACCACCGGCACCGGGTAGTTCTCGCCGAGCTTCACGCCGGCGGCCTCGAGTTCCACCGGCGTCGCGGTCCACGGCGCATGGATCGCGCCGTTCGACAGCCCCGCGAGCTGCGGCAGGTAGCGCCGGATGAACTTGCCGTCGGGGTCGAAGCGCTCGCTCTGCGTCACCGGGTTGAAGATGCGGAAGTAGGGCTGCGCGTCGCAGCCGCTCGAGCTGGCCCATTGCCAGCCGCCGTTGTTCGAGGCCAGCTCGAAGTCGTTGAGGTGCAGCGCGAAGTAGGCCTCGCCGCGGCGCCAGTCGAGTCCCAGGTCCTTGCACAGGAAGCTCGCCACCACCATGCGCAGCCGGTTGTGCATGTAGCCGCTCTGGTTGATCTGCAGCATGGCCGCGTCGACCAGCGGATAGCCGGTGCGGCCCTGGCACCAGGCCTCGAACAGCTGGTCGGCATGCTTGCCGTGGTGCCACTGGATCCGGTCGTACTCGGGGCGGAAGCTCTTCGACTCGCCCTTCTCGTGCACGTGCGGGAAGTGGGCCAGGATCTGGAAGTAGAAGTCGCGCCAGATCAGCTCGCTGAGCCAGGTCGCGGCGCCCGCGTCGCCCTGCAGCGAGAGCTGGCGCGCCACGCCCGCCACCTGCCGGATCGACACCGTGCCGAAGCGCAGGTGCACGCCCAGGTAGCTGGGCCCGCGCACCGCCGGATAGTTGCGCGCCGCCTCGTAGCGGTCGATGCGCTCGAAGAAGTCCTCGAACAGGATCGCCGCGCCGCGCGTGCCGGTCGGTATTTCGAGCGTGCCGAGGTTGCTCTTGGCGAAGCCCAGCGCCTCGAGCGAGGGCACGGGCGCGCGCCAGCCCTCGGGCGGCGGCGCCAGGGCGTCGGCATGGCCGCGGCTCGGGTAGGACTTGAGGAAGAAGTCGTCGACCTTGGCCAGCCAGGCCCGCTTGTAGGGCGTGAAGACCGTGTAGGGCTGGCCGGTCTTGGTCATCAGCTCGTCGCGCTCGAAGATCGTCGAGTCCTTGTGGGTGTGGAAGCTCACGCCCGCGTTGGCCAGCGCGCCGAACACGCCGGCGTCGCGCGCCAGCGCCTCGGGCTCGTCGTCGCGGTTGGCGAACACCGCCTGCACCTCGAGCGCGCGCGCCAGCGCCGGAATCTCCTCGGCCGCCGCCGCATGCCGCACGATCAGCCCGCCGCCGAGCGCGCGCAGTTCCTCGTCGAGCTCCAGCAGCGATTCGCGGATGAACTCCACCCGCCGGTCGACCCGCGGCAGGGGGGCGAGGATCGTGCTGTCGAACACGAACACGCAGACCACCTGGCGGCAGCTTCGCAGGGCGTGGTAGAGGGCCGCGTTGTCGTCCACGCGCAGGTCGCGGCGGAACCACATGAGCCCTTTGGGGTAGGTCTTGTCGACGGCCAGTAAAATCGGAGGCATATGGCTTCCGATTCTGCCCCGATGAACCTGACGCATCACTTTTTGATAGCGATGCCGGGCCTGGAAGACAAGACCTTCAACCGCAGCGTCGTCTACCTGTGCGAGCACAGCGAGCGCGGCGCCCTGGGCCTGGTCATCAACAAACCCAGCGACATCAACCTCAAGGTGCTGTTCGAGAAGATCGAGCTGCACCTCGCGCGCCCCGAGATCGGCGAGGCCCCGGTGTTCCAGGGCGGCCCGATGCAGACCGAGCGCGGCTTCGTGCTGCACGAGCCGGTCTTCACCGAGTCCGAGAAACCCGAGGAATCGGTCTACGCCTCGACCATGACCATCCCCGGCGGCCTCGAGATGACCACCTCGAAGGACGTGCTCGAGGCCCTGGCCACCGGCGCCGGTCCGCGCAAGGTGCTGGTCTCGCTGGGCTACGCGGCCTGGGGCGAGGGCCAGCTCGAGTCCGAACTGGCCGAGAACAGCTGGCTCACGGTCGGCGCCGACCCGGCCGTGATCTTCGACACCCCGATCGACCAGCGCTACGACAAGGCGCTGCTGCTGCTGGGCCTGGAGGCCTGGAAGCTCTCGCCCGACGCGGGGCATGCGTGAACGCCACGGCCATGCCCGACGCGCCAGCTTCCAGCCCCGTTCCCCCTCCCGTTCCCGCCCATTTCCAGAGCTTCCTGGCCTTCGATTTCGGCCAGAAGCGCACCGGCGTGGCGAGCGGCAATCGGCTGCTGCGCGGCGCCACGCCGCAGGCCACCATCAAGGCCGAGGGCGCCGATGCCCGCTTCGCCCAGGTCGAGGCGCGCATCCGCGAGTGGCAGCCCGACGCGCTGGTGGTGGGCGTGCCCTTCCATCCCGACGGCGCCGCGCACGAGAACACCCGGCGCGCGCAGAAGTTCGCGCGCCAGCTACGCGGCCGTTTCAACCTGCAGGTGTTCGAGGTCGACGAGCGCTACAGCACCACCGAGGCGCTCTCCCAGGGCGCGCGCGATGCCGATGCCGCCTCGGCCTGCATCATCCTGGAGCAATTCTTGAGGAGTCTTCCGTGAGTTCCACCCCCGCCATTCCCGACGCCGAGGCGCTCTACACGCAACTGCTGGCCGGCGTCCGCGCGCTGCTGCGCCCCGACACCCGGCTGGTGGGCGTCACCTCGGGCGGCGCCTGGCTGGTCGAGCGGCTGCAGAAGGACCTGGGCCTGGCCGGCGCGCCCGGCGTGATCTCCTCGGCCATGCACCGCGACGACTTCGCGCGCCGCGGCCTCTCGGCCAGCGCGCAGACCGCGCTGCCCTTCGACGTCAACGGCGCCGACGTGCTGCTGCTCGACGACGTGCTCTACACCGGCCGCACCATCCGCGCCGTGCTCAACGAGCTGTTCGACTTCGGCCGCCCGGGCTGCGTGCGCCTGGCCGTGCTGGTCGACCGCGGCGGGCGCGAGCTGCCGGTGGCGGCCGACTTCGCCGCCACCACGCTCGCGCTGCCCCATTCGCAGTCGCTGGCGCTGGCGCGTGCCGACGACGGCGCCTTCAGCCTCCAGGTCGAGGAAAGCAAGTAAGCCATGCTCTACAAGCGCAATCCCCAGCTCAACAAGAACGGCGAGCTCATCCACCTGCTGTCGATCGAGGGCCTGCCCAGGGACATCCTCACCCACATCCTCGACACCGCCGCCAACTTCACGAGCGTGAGCGACCGCGAGGTGAAGAAGGTGCCGCTCCTGCGCGGCAAGAGCGTGTTCAACCTGTTCTTCGAGAACAGCACGCGCACCCGCACCACCTTCGAGATCGCGGCCAAGCGGCTGTCGGCCGACGTCATCAACCTCGACATCGCGCGCTCCTCGGCGAGCAAGGGCGAGTCGCTGCTCGACACCATCGCCAACCTCAGCGCGATGGCGGCCGACCTGTTCGTGGTGCGCCACAGCGAGTCGGGCGCGCCCTACCTGATCGCGCAGCACGTCGCGCCGCACGTGCACGTGGTGAATGCCGGCGACGGCCGCCACGCGCACCCGACGCAGGGGCTGCTCGACATGTACACCATCCGCCACTACAAGAAGGACTTCGCCAACCTCACGGTGGCGATCGTCGGCGACGTGCTGCATTCGCGCGTGGCGCGCTCCGACATCCACGCGCTCACCACGCTGGGCTGCGCCGAGGTGCGCGTGGTCGGCCCCAAGACCCTGGTGCCCGGCGACATGGCCGGCATGGGCGTGCGCGTATGCCACACGCTCGAGGAAGGCATCAAGGACTGCGACGTGGTCATCATGCTGCGGCTGCAGAACGAGCGCATGAGCGGCGCGCTGCTGCCCTCGTCGCAGGAGTTCTTCAAGACCTACGGCCTCACGCCCGAGAAGCTGCAACTCGCGAAGCCCGACGCCATCGTGATGCACCCGGGCCCGATCAACCGCGGCGTCGAGATCGACTCGGCCGTGGTCGACGGCCGCCAGAGCGTCATCCTCCCGCAGGTCACCTTCGGCATCGCCGTGCGGATGGCGGTAATGAGCATCGTCGCAGGTAACGAAGCATGAACATCCACATCACCAACGGCCGCGTGGTCGACCCCGCCTCGGGCATCGACAAGCAGGCCGACATCGCCATCGCCGACGGCCGCATCGTCGGCATCGGCGCCATTCCCGCGGGCTTCACCGCCGAGCGCACCATCGACGCCGCGGGCTGCATCGTCGCGCCCGGCCTGGTCGACCTCGCCGCGCGGCTGCGCGAGCCCGGCTACGAGCACGAAGGCATGCTCGGCAGCGAGATGGCCGCGGCCGTGGCCGGCGGCGTCACCAGCCTGGTGTGCCCGCCCGACACCGACCCCGTGCTCGACGAGCCCGGCCTGGTCGAGATGCTGACCTTCCGCGCCGGCAAGCTGCCGGGCGCGCGCCTGTTCCCGCTCGGCGCGCTCACGCGCGGCCTGGCCGGCGGCGTGCTGACCGAGATGGCCGAGCTCACCGAGCGCGGCTGCGTGGGCTTCAGCCAGGCCGATGTGCCGCTGGCCGACACCCAGGTGCTGCAGCGCGCGATGCTCTATGCGAGCACCTTCGGCTACACCGTGTGGCTGCGCCCGCAGGACCGCGACCTCGGCAAGGGCGTGGCCGCCAGCGGCGCGCTCGCCACCCGGCTCGGCCTCTCGGGCGTGCCGGTGGCGGCCGAGACCATCGCCATCTTCACCATCGTCGAGCTGATGCGCAGCACGAAGGCGCGCGTGCACCTGTGCCGCCTCTCGAGCGCCGCCGGGCTCGCGCTGGTGCGCGCCGCCAAGGCCGAGGGCCTGCCGCTGAGCTGCGACGTCAGCATCAATTCGCTGCACCTGGCCGACACCGACATCGGCTACTTCGACAGCCGCGCGCGCCTGAGCCCGCCGCTGCGCCAGCAGGGCGACCGCGACGCGCTCTCGGCCGCGCTGGCCGACGGCACCATCGATGCGCTGGTGTCCGACCACACGCCGGTCGAGGCCGATGCCAAGAACCTGCCGTTCGCCGAGAGCGAGCCCGGCGCCACCGGGCTCGAGCTGCTGCTGCCGCTGGCGCTGCAATGGGGCGAGCGCAGCGGCGCGGGCCTCGCGCGCGCGCTCGAGGCGATCACGAGCGCGCCCGCGCGGCTGCTGCCCGCGACCGAAGCCTGCGCCGGCATCGGCCGCATCGCCGTCGGCGGTCCGGCCGACCTGTGCGTCTTCGATCCGTCCCTCGAATGGCAGGTCACGCCCGAGGCGCTGCGCAGCCAGGGCAAGTACACGCCCTTCGGCGGCTACGCCATGCAGGGCCGCGTGCGCCACACCCTCGTGGCCGGGCGCGTGGTGCACGGCTGAGCCGCCTCACGGCGCGCGACGACGACAACAACAGGAAGAAGGCGGTCGGGCCGATGCTGCATTCACTCAAGGCACTGCGCCGGCTGCTGCATGCGATCGCGCATGCGGTCGCCGGCTGGTGGACCATCCGCTTCACTTTCCCGAGCCTGTCGCAAGCCGAGCGCAACGCGCGCGTGCAGGCCTGGGCCGCGCGCATGCTCGAGATCATGGGCATCACCCTGCGCGTGCAGGGCACGCCGCCCGCGCACGGGCCGGTGCTGCTGATCTGCAACCACCTCTCGTGGCTCGACATCACGGTGATCCACGCGGCGCGCCACGTGCGCTTCGTGTCGAAATCCGACGTCAAGCACTGGCCGCTGATCGGCACGCTGTCGAGCGGCGCCGGCACGCTCTACATCGAGCGCGAACGCCGCCGCGACGCGCTGCGCGTGGTGCACCACATGACCGACGCGCTGCGCAACGGCGACATGATCGCGGTGTTCCCCGAGGGCACCACCAGCGACGGCCGCGGCCTGCTGCCGTTCCACGCCAACCTGCTGCAGGCCGCGATCTCCTCGGGCGCGCCCGTGGTGCCGGCCGCGCTGCGCTTCGCCGATGCTGCCACCGGCGAGACCAGCCAGGCGCCGCGCTACATCGACGACGACAACCTCGCCACCTCGCTGTGGAACACGCTGCGCGCGCCGCCGCTCCTGGCCATAGTGCGCTTCGGCGAGCCGCAGTCCTCGTACAGCCGCGAGCGCCGCACCTGGGCGCAGACGCTGCACGAGGACGTGCAGCAGCTGCGTCGCGACACGCACTGAGCGGGTCTTCCGTCAGCGGGCCTCGCGCAGCTTGCGCGAAACCACGACCGGCGGGGCGTCCTCGCGCCGCTCGCCGGGCACCACCAGCACGTCGGCCGTGGCCCAGCACAGCACGCGCTGCGCGATGCTGCCGAGGAGGAAATCGGCCAGCGCATGGGCGCGGCGCTTGCCGACCACGAGCAGCTCGGCGCGCGCGTGCTGCTGCTGCACCGTGGCCTGCCGCGCCGGGTCGCCGCGGCCGAGGGTCGACAGCACGCGGTTGCGCCGCGCGCTCGACGAATCGGTCAGCGAGAGCAGCCGTTCGCGCGCCTGCCGCTGGCAGTCGTGGCGGTAGGTCCGGATGGCGTGGTCCGAGACCTCGGCATAGCGCAGCCTGCTTTCGTGCAGCGTGTTGAGTGCGTGGAACAGCTCCAGCGAAGCGTCGGCGTCGAGGCCATGGGCCAGGCTCACGAGCGCGCGCGACGCGGGCGTGAAGTCCACCGCCACCAGGATGCGGCCATAGCGTTGCCGCGTGGCCAGCCGCGTCACCAGCACCGGGCAGCGCAGCTGCCGCAGCAGGCGCTCCACGGGCTGGCCCGCGAAGAAGGCGCCGGGCGAGCGGTCGCGCCAGTGCCGCAGCACCACGAGGTCGGCGTGGCGCGCCTCGTCCACGATCTGCGCGAGGCCGCCGCCCGCCGCCGCCACCTGCTTGACCAGCACGCCGAAGCGCGCGCCCATGGCCCGGGCCAGGCCCGCGAGCGCGGTGGCCGCTTCGGCATGCGCGAGCGGTGCGAGGTTCGCGGGCGCGTACATGAGCTTGAGCAGCGCGCCATGGTCGGCCGCGAGCCGGGCGGCGCGTTCGACCGCGTGCAGGCTGCGTGCCGACAGATCGGTGACGGCGAGGATGGATTGGAAGAAAGGCGTGCCGGATGCGGTATCGCCGCCGGGACGCACGTGCTCCCGCTGAGCCTGGGGTTGATGCATGACGCACTCCATTCGAAGCGCCCCCTCGATGTGATGGGGGCGCAGTCACGCTGGGCGAGGGCCCGGCGGTCGATGGGTTGCGTTGAAGGTGAAGAGAAAGAGGTGGACCGCCGGGCTCAGGAATGTGCGAGCGTTTGCGGGGTCGCTGCCGTCATCCATGCGCACGCCGGGGCGCAGCCGCCGATACGGGGCGGCGCGGCGTGGAGCGACGGGTGAGCATGCATGCGGCGGAGTCTAGGCCGAATGCGAGCAAAGCCCGTTCAGTACCCGCACGGCCCTTGCCGGATTGAAGGGTGCATCCTCACCAAAAAAAAGCGCGCCCCGAGGGACGCGCATCGGTGCGCGAGGCACCGGATGAGTAGAGGAAGAGCAAACGGAAAAAGGCGAGCGCGCGTCAGAGGATCCCGAAGATCTTGAGGCCGATGATCACGGTGATCGGCACGCCGCAGGCCCAGAGGATGAGGCTTTTCATGAAGGTTCTCCTGTGTAGTGAATGGCTTGCAGATTCACACGCGGCGAGGGCCGCGCATTGCAAGAGAACCGATGCACCGTGCGTGGGCAGGTGCCTACAGCCTCAGCCGCGGGAGACGCTGCTCTCGGCCGGCACGTAGCCGAGCCGGCGCGAGATCTCGAGCGCGCAGGCGCGCAGCGGCACCGCCACGCGGCCTTCCCAGTCGCTGTCGAAGGTGGCCTCGGGGCCCATCGCGGTGATGCCCAGCACGATGTTGTGCGTGGAGTCGAACACCGGCGCGCAGAAGGCGTCGATGCCCGGGATCGGCTGGCCCAAGGTGCGCGACATGCCGTGCATGCGCGTCTCCACCAGCAGCGCCTCGAGCTGCGACTGCGACAGCTCCTCGGTGCCGCGGCCGCCGGCCGGGCCGCGCAGGCGCGCGAGGTCGTCCACCATCATCTTCTCGACCACCTTGGGCGGCAGGTAGGCCGCGAACAGCCGGCCCGTGGCCGTGTAGGCCAGCGACATCACGGTGCCGGTGCGCAGGTTCACGTGCAGCGGATGGATCGGTTCCTCGAGCCGCACCACGGTCGGCCCGAAGTTGCCCCAGACCGCGACCGCGATGCTCTGCTCGGTTTCCGAGGCCAGCGCCTCGATCAGCGGCGAGGCCTCCTTGATCGGGTCGAGCCGCTGCAGCTTGGCCAGCCCGAGCTGCAGCGCCAGCGGGCCCAGCTCGTAGCGGCCCGCGCTGTCCTGCACCACGAAGCCGACCTTGAGAAAGCTCACGAGGTACGGATGGGCCTTGCCCACCGGCACGCCGGCGGCCTTGCCGAGGTCGCGCAAGGCCATGGGCGCGACATGCCGCCCGAGGGCGACGAGCAACTGGGTTCCTATTTCGACGGATTGGATGCCACGTCTCGGCTTTTCCATGGGGCGCCCGGCGTGGGGGTTGAGAGTGGGGGCGAGTATAGCCATCAGGGTTTCTACTGATATTGTCGTGATCAATCGACGATGACTGATCATCTGATAGTAACTAAACGACTTGACCATATCAATATCGCTGCCTACACTCCGCCGCAACTTAAGTCCTACAGAAACAAGGCAGACAGGCAGAGATGGAACAGAACACGTTGGAATGCGATGTGCTCGTCGTCGGCAGCGGCGCCTCGGGCATGGCGACCGCGATCACCGCGGCGTCGCAGGGTTTGAAGGTGCTGGTGGTCGAGAAGGAGCCGCGCTTCGGCGGCACCACCGCGCGCTCGGGCGGCTGGCTGTGGATCCCGGGCACGCGCCTGGCCACGGAGCAGGGCATCCACGAGCCGGCGGGCGCCGCGCTCGAGTACATGAAGCACGAGACCACCACCCACTTCGACGCGGCGCGCGTGAGCGCCTTCCTCGAGATGGGCCCGAAGGCGATCGACTTCTTCACGCGCAACACCTGCGTGCAGTTCGACATGCCGGCGGTGTTTCCCGACTACCACGCCGAAGCGCCCGGCGGCCAGCAGGGCGGCCGCTCGATGGTCACGCGGCCGTTCGATGGCCGCGAACTCGGCAAGCGCGTGAAGCTGCTGGCGCCGCCGCTGCCCGAGCTCACCGTGTTCGGGATGATGTTGGGCTCGGGCCCCGAGATCAAACACTTCATGCGGGCCTTCAAGTCGCCGACCTCGTTCTGGTACGTGACCAAGCGGCTGACCCGCCACTTCCTCGACGTGCTGGGCCACGGGCGCGGCATGACGCTGACCAACGGCAATGCGCTGGCCGGCCGCCTGGCCAAGGCCGCGATGGACCTGGACATTCCCGTGTGGCTGTCGTCGCCCGTGAAGAAACTCGTGGTCGAGTACGACGGCGTTTCCGGCGCGGTGGTGCAGCACGAAGGCAAGAGCATGCGCGTGGTGGCCAAGCGCGGCGTGGTGCTGGCCTGCGGTGGTTTTCCTTATGACGTGGAGCGCCGCAAGCAACTGTTTCCGCATGCGCCCACCGGCAAGGAGCACTACTCGCCATCGCCTTCCACCAACACCGGCGACGGCCTGCGCCTGGCCGAAGCCGTGGGCGGCCGCGTCGACGGCACCATTCCGCACGCGGCGGCCTGGGTGCCCGCATCGGTCACCACGCGCCCCGACGGCACCAAGGGCGTGATGCCCCACTTCATCGACCGCGCCAAGCCCGGCGTGATCGCGGTCACGCCCAAGGGCCGGCGCTTCGCCAACGAAGGCAACTCGTACCACGATTTCGTGCAGGCCATGGTCAAGGCCTGCGCCGGCGAGCCCGAGGTCACGGCCTGGCTGCTGTGCGACCACAAGGCGCTGCGCGACTACGGCCTGGGCTGCGTGGCACCGGCGCCATTACCGATCGGCCGCCACCTGAAGAGCGGCTACCTCAAGCAGGGCGCCAGCGTCGGCGAGCTCGCGAAGCAGATCGGCATCGCGCCCGAGGTGCTCGAGGCCACGGTGAAGGAATTCAACGACGGCGCGCGCACCGGCGACGACCCGCTGTTCGGCAAGGGCAGCAAGGCCTACAACCGCTACCAGGGCGACGCCAACGTCACGCCCAATCCCTGCGTGGCGCCGCTGGAGCACGGCCCCTACTACGCGATCAAGCTGGTGATCGGCGACATCGGCACCTTCGCCGGCCTGGTGGTCGACGAGAAGACCCGCGTGCTCGACGCCAACCGCCAGCCGATCAAGGGCCTCTACGCGGTCGGCAACGACGCGGCCAGCGTGATGGGCGGCAACTACCCGGGCGCCGGCATCACGCTCGGTCCGGCACTGACCTTCGGCTACGTCGCGGGCCTGCAGGTGGCGCAGGGCGCCACGGCGGCCGCCACGCTGCAGGTGGAGCAACGCGAAGCAGTGCCTGTGCGCCGCACCGCCTGAGTCCTCTTCCCTTCAACCACCCCCATTCATCAGAAGGAACCTTCCCGATGGCCTTTCCTCCCCACGTCGCGCCGCGCCTGCTCGAAGGCCGCCTCGCGCTGATCACCGGCGCCGGCCAGGGCAACGGCCGCGCGCTCGCGCTGGGCCTGGCGCAGGCCGGCGCGCGCGTCGTCGTCACCGACATGAACGAGGCCACCGTGGCCGAGACCGCGCAACTGGTGCGCGACGAAGGCGGCCAGGCCTGGTCCTTCGTGCTCGACGTGACCTCGCCCGAGGCCTGCCATGCACTCGCGGTGCGCGTGGGCGAGGAGATCGGCGCCATCGACCTGCTGGTGAACAACGCCGGCATCATCATCCGCGAAGGCACCGCCAGCCCCAACGCCGCGGCCAACTGGAAGAAGACGCTCGACGTCAACGTGCACGGCACCTTCAACGTCACCCACGCCTGGCTCGGCGCGATCAAGGCCACGAAGGGCGCGGTGATCAACATCGCTTCCATCGCCGCCTACGCGGGGCAGGGCGCGAGCCTCGGCTATTCGCCCTCCAAGGGCGCGATCAAGATGTTCACCCAGTCGCTCGCGCAGGAGCTCGCGCCCTTCGGCGTGCGCGTCAACGCGCTCGCGCCCGGCGTGATCGAGACGCCGATGACCGCCGCCACGCGCGAGAACCCCCAGCGCCTCGAGTCCTTCATGACGCGCATCCCGATGGGCCGCGTCGGCCAGACCGAGGACCTCGTGGGCCCGGTGATCTTCCTCGCGAGCGACATGTCGCGCTACGTCACCGGCATCACCCTGCCGGTGGACGGCGGCTTCCTCGCGGTCTGAGCCCGCCTTCGCTTTTCGCTTTCCCGACCGTCAATCCTCCAGGAGACAAAGAATGAAGACCTTCCGTCTGTACAAGACCCTGCTCGCGAGCGCCGCCTTCTGCGCCTTCGCCGCCGGCGCCTCGGCGCAGGACATCAAGCTCGGCTACAACGGCGACCTCTCGGCCTCGCCCTCGGCGCAGAGCGGCCAGGCCGCGGTGCTCGGCATGGAGGCCGCGATCGCCGACCTCAACGCCGCCGGCGGCGTGCTCGGCCGCAAGTTCACGCTGGTCACGCGCGACGACGTGTCGGCGCCGCCCAAGTCGATCCAGAACATGAGCGACCTGATCGACAACGAGAAGGTGGTCGCGGTGTTCGGCCCGACCAACTCGGGCAACGCCATGGCCTGGAAGCACATCGCCAACCAGAAGAAGATCCCGGTGCTGGGCAACGTGGGCTCGGGCACCGACATCACCAAGCCGATGAGCGCGGGCGCCGACAACTACATGTTCCGCGTCTCGATGGTCGACCGCGAGCAGGTCGCCGCGCTGATGGCCTACGTGAAGAAGAACACCGCCGCCTCGAAGGTGGTGGGCCTGATGGCCGAGACCACCGGCTACGGCCAGGGCGGCCTCAAGGACATGGAGGAGATCGCCAAGCTGCAGGACATCAAGATCGCGGCCACCGAGCGCTTCGGCGTCGGCGACACCGACATGACCTCGCAGCTGTCGAAGATGAAGGCCGCCAACGTCGACACCGTGGTGGTGTGGGCGCAGGGCACGCCGATCGCGCAGCTGGTGCGCAGCATGGAGAAGATCAACTACTTCCCGCTGACGCTGACCTCCTGGGCCGCCGACAACATCACCTTCTACGACGCGGCCGGCAAGGCGCTGGCCGAGAAGCCGATCTTCATGCGCACCGTGAGCGAGACCCGCACGCCCGCGCAGCAGAAGCTCTTCGACCGCATCGGCAGCAAGCTCAAGGCGCCGGGTTCGTTCTCGTTCGCGCTGCACGGCTACGACTCGGTGCTGCTGCTGGCGCAGGCGATGAAGCAGGCCAACGGCACCGACGGCGCCGCCGTGCGCGCCGCGCTGGAAGACCTCAAGACCCCGGTGCAGGGCGTGCTCAAGACCTACGAGAAGCCCTTCAGCAAGACCAACCACGAGGCGCTGACCGCCAAGGATCTGGTCTGGATCCGCTGGAAGGACGGCAAGCTGCTGCCCTACAGCGACGCGCTGATCCAGGGCCTGAAGCCGGCCGACTTCAAGCAGTAAGAGCAAAAAGGAAGCGAGGCCGACGCGCCCGCGCGGCGCCCGGCCTCGCCTCGCAACGGAGATACACACATGGTTGAAGCGCTCCTGCAGGCGCTCATCAGCGGGCTCGCCGTCGGCGGTGCCTATGCGCTGGTGGCACTGGGATTCAGCATCACGTTCACGACCACCAAGACGCTGAACTTCTCGCACGGCGAGTTCGTCTCGGCCGGCGCCTTCATCGGCATGAGCGCCCTGTTCCTGGTCCTGGGCAAGCCGCTGGCCTCCACCACCTTCGGCGACGCCGTGCCCGGCGCCGGCGCGCAGCTGTTCGCGCTGCTGGCGGCGCTCGGCGTGATGGGCCTTCTGGGCTGGCTGCTCTACGTGCTCGGCGTGCGTCCGTTCGCGGGCCGCCCCGGCATGGCCTGGGTGATGAGCACGCTGGGTTTCGGCGTGATCCTGCAGAGCGTGGGGCTCGCGATCTGGGGCCCGAAGCCGGTAGTGGTGCCCGCGCCCGTGGGCGACACCGTGATCCGCATGTTCGGCGTCGGCGTGCGGCCGCAGGAACTGCTGACCCTGGGCGTGGCCGTGGTCGTGATGTTCGGCTTCGACCGCGTGATGAACCGCACCATGGTCGGCAAGGCCATGCGCGCGGTGGCGCAGAACGGCAACGTGGCGAGCCTTATGGGCATCAACACCAACGCCATGATGATCGGCGCCTTCGTCGTCAGCTCGGCGCTGGCGGGCCTGTCGGGCTTCCTGCTCGCGCCGATCGCGCAGGCCTCGCTGTTCATGGGGCTCACCGTCGGCCTCAAGGGCTTCTCGGGCGCGATGATCGGCGGCCTCAGCAATCCGCGCGGCTGCGTCATCGGCGGCTTCCTGCTCGGCGTGCTCGAGTCGATGGTCAATCTGTGGCAGGCGCAGTGGCGCGAGGTGGCGGTGTTCGCGCTCGTGATCCTGGTGCTGGCCTTCCGGCCCACCGGCCTGTTCGGCAGCCGCGCGGTGGAGAAGGTATGAAGCGCCTGGTCCATCCCCTGGCCGTGGTGGCGGTCGCCGCGGCGCTGATCGGCATCGTCTCGCTGTTCGGCAACGACTACTACCTGCGCATCGCCTTCATGATGTGCGTCTACTACCTGTGCGCGGCCGGCATGAACGTGCTGGTCGGCTACGCGGGGCAGAAATCGCTGGGCCAGGCCGGCCTGTTCGCGGCCGGCGCCTACGGCGTCGCGCTGCTGACCTCGCGCACCGACATGGACCCCTGGCTTGCGCTGCTGCTCGCGGCCGTGATCTCGGGCCTGTGCGGCGTGCTGATCGCGCTGCCCTCGCTGCGCGTGAAGGGCCCCTACCTCGCGATGGTCACGCTGGCCTTCGGCATCGTGGTCGAGAAGCTGGTCGGCGAATGGACCGACGTGTTCGGCGGCGCGCAGGGCATCTACGGCATCCGCCCGCTGACCTGGAACGGCGCGCCGCTCGACACCACGCAGTGGGTGGTGCTGGGCATCGTGCTGAGCGCCGCGCTGCACCTGCTCTTGCGCAACCTGCTGCAGGGCCGCTTCGGCCGCGCGCTGCTGTCGCTGCAGGCCGACGAGATCGCCTCCTCGTCGGTGGGCGTGCGCGTCTACCGCGCCAAGGTCATGGCCTTCGTGGTCGCCGCCGTCACCTGCGGCATCGCGGGCGCGCTGGTGGCGCAGCAGAACCAGTACATCAATTCCGACTTCATCACCTTCCACCTGTCGATCTTCATCCTGCTGCTGGTGCTGTTCGGCGGCGCGGGCTCGATGTACGGCCCGATCGTGGGCGCGGTGCTGCTCACGCTGACCGACGCGCTGCTCGCGCGCTGGCCCTCGGCGCAGCATTTCCTCTACGGCTTCCTGCTGCTGTTCGCGCTCTACGTGATGCCCGGCGGCGTGGTGGGGCTGGTCGACAAGTGGGTGAGCCGCTCGCGCCACCGCGGCGAAGGCGCCGGCGGCCAGGGCGTGCCGGGGCAGATCGGCCCGGGCGGCGAGGGCGAGCTGCTGGTGGTGCAGGGCGTGACCAAGTCCTACGGCGGCGTGAAGCCCGCGCAGGACGTGTCGTTCAGCCTGCAGCGCGGCCACATCCATGCGCTGATCGGGCCCAACGGCGCGGGCAAGAGCACCATGATCAACATGCTCACCGGCGTGATCCAGCCCGATGCCGGCGCGATCCGCTTCCTCGGCGAAAACATCGTGGGCCGGGCGGCGCACGCGATCTGCTGCCTCGGCATGGGCCGCACCTTCCAGAACCTGCGGCTGTTCGCCGACCTCTCGGTGCTCGACAACGTGATGCTGGGCCGGCACAGCCGCATGAGCAACGGCTTCCTGTCGTCGCTCGTGGCCTGGCCCACGGCCGGCAAGCAGGAGCGCGAGACGCGCGAGCGCGAGACGCGCGAGCGCGCGCTGCAGCTGCTCGACCTGGTCGGCCTCGGCCACCTCGCTCACTGGCCCGCGGGCAGCCTGCCCTACGGCCTGCAGCGGCGCGTGGAGCTGGCGCGCGCGCTGGCCACCGAGCCGCAATTGCTGCTGCTCGACGAACCGGCCGCCGGCCTCAATCCGCAGGAGACCGCCGAGCTCGGCGAGCTGCTGCTGCGCATCGGCAAGTGCGGCGTCTCGATCCTGATGGTCGAGCACCACATGGACCTGGTGATGTCGATCTCGGACCACGTCATCGTGCTCGACTACGGCATCAAGATCGCCGAGGGCCGGCCGGCCGAGGTGCAGGCCAATCCGCGCGTGGTCGAGGCCTACCTGGGCGTCGACGACGAGGCCGACGCCGCGCCGCACGGCCTGCAGCCCCAGCCCGCCTGAGCGAAAGGACCCCCACCATCATGTTGAAGATCGAAGCGGTGAAGGTCTCCTACGGCGCCATCGAGGCCGTCAAGGGCGTGAGCCTCGAAGTGCGCGCGGGCGAGGTCGTCACCATCATCGGCGCCAACGGCGCCGGCAAGAGCACCCTGCTCAAGAGCATCGTCGGCCTCGAGCCCGTGGCCCAGGGCCGCGTGCTGATCGACGGCAAGGACTGCACGCAGGTGCCGCCGCACCAGCGCGTGGGCCTGGGCGTGGCGCTGTCGCCCGAGGGCCGCGGCGTGTTCCCCGACCAGACCGTGCGCGAGAACCTGATGCTCGGCGCCTACTCGCGCCGCGCCGACAAGGCCTTCGTCGAGCGCGGCATCGAGCGCGAGTTCACGCGCTTCCCGCGCCTGAAGGAACGCCAGCACCAGCCTTCGGGCACCCTGTCGGGCGGCGAGCAGCAGATGCTCGCGATCGCGCGCGCGCTGATGAGCGAGCCGCGGCTGCTGCTGCTCGACGAACCCTCGCTGGGCCTCGCGCCGCTGATCATCCGGGACATCTTCGATGCCATCCGCCAGCTGCGCAGCTCGGGCCTCACCATCCTGCTGGTGGAGCAGATGGCCAAGCAGGCGCTCGGCGTGGCCGACCGCGCCTACGTGCTCGAGACCGGCTGCATCACGCTCGAAGGCTCCGGCCGCGAGCTGCTCGACAACCCCAAGGTGAAGTCGGCCTACCTCGGCACGCACTGACCCCAACGTCCAACCCTTTCCAAGGAAACCCAATGACCGCACCCGCCACCAAGAAATTCGCCAGCCAGGCCGACCTCGAGGAGAAGAAGGTCTCGTTCACGCGCCTGTCGGAGAACGCCTATGCCTACACGGCCGAGGGCGACCCGAACACCGGCATCTTCATCGGCGACGAGGCCGTGATGGTGGTCGACACCCAGGCCACGCCCGCGATGGCGCAGGACGTGATCCGCCGCATCCGCGAGGTCACGCCGCTGCCGATCAAGTACGTGCTGCTGTCGCACTACCACGCGGTGCGCGTGCTCGGCGCCTCGGCCTATTTCAAGGAAGGCGCCGAGCAGATCATCGCCAGCCGCGACACCTACGACCTGATCGTCGAGCGCGGCGAGCAGGACAAGGCCAGCGAGATCGGCCGCTTCCCGCGCCTGTTCCGCAACGTCGAGTCGGTGCCGCCGGGCCTGACCTGGCCCACCATGACCTTCGACGGCACCATGAGCGTGTGGCTCGGCAAGAAGCTCGAGGTGAAGATCGCGCAGGTGGGCCGCGGCCACACCAAGGGCGACACCATCGCCTACCTGGAAGACCAGAAGATCTGCTTCGCGGGCGACCTGGTCGAATACCAGAGCACCGCCTACGCGGGCGACTGCTACTTCCGCGACTGGCCCACCACGCTCGACCGCCTGGCCGGCTTCGGCTTCGAGAAGCTGGTGCCGGGCCGTGGCGCCGCGCTCGAGAACGCCACCGACGTGCGCAAGGCCATCGCCTCCACGCGCGCCTTCATCTCCGACGTCTACACGCTGGTCAACAACGGCGTGGCGCAGGGCAAGACGCTCAACCTGATCTACAAGGAGACCGTGGCCGCGCTGCGCCCGACCTATGGCCACTGGGTGATCTTCGACCACTGCATGCCCTTCGACGTGACGCGTGCCTACGACGAGGCCACCGGCCACGTGCATCCGCGCATCTGGACCGCGGAGCGCGACATCGAGATGTGGAACGCGCTGGAAAGCTGAGGTGAAGCGCAGCGCGGCCGTGCCGGTCGCCACGCCGGCCTCGGTGCAGGGCTGGATGCTGCTGGCCATGGTGCTGTGGGGCGTCAACGTCTCGGCCGTGAAGGCGCTCACCGCCTCCTTCGAGGCGTTGCCGCTGGCGGCGCTGCGCATGGCGGTGGCCTGCGTCGCGCTCAGCGCCGTCGTGCTGTGGCGGCGCGGCGGGCTGCCGTTGCTCGGCGCGCGCCAGCTGGCCGCGATGGCCGGCTGCGCCTTCCTCATGGTGTACGCCAACCAGATCCTGTTCGCGCACGGGCTGCAGCGCTCCACCGCCACCAACGGCGCGCTGATCATGGCGCTGAGCCCGCTGGTGTCGGCGCTGATGGCCGCGCTGGTGTTCCGCGAGCCGCTCACGCCGCGCCGCCTGCTCGGCGTGGCGCTGGGCTTCGCGGGCGTGGCGGCCGTGGTGCTGAGCCATCCGGGCGCCACGCTCTCGCATGCCGGCCTCGGCGACCTGATGCTCGCGCTGTCGGTCATCAGCTTCGCGGTCGGCGGCGTCGGCGTGCAGCGGCTCGCGCGGCAGCTCGATCCGCTGTCGATGAGCTGGGTCATCTACCTGATCGGCACCGCGATGCTGATCGTGCATGCCGCGCTCGGGCCTTCGCGGCTGGGCGCGGCCCAGCTCTTTCCGGGCGCGTGGCCGTGGGTGCTGGTGCTGTTCTCGGGCGTGGCCGCCACCGCGGCCGGCAACCTGATCTGGAACCGCTCCATCTCCGTCATCGGCATCGCGCGCACCGCCGTGTTCCTCTACTGGGTGCCGGTGTTCGGCGTCGGCTTCGCGGCGCTGCTGCTGGGCGAGACGCTGACCGTCTGGCACCTGTTCGGCTTCGCCGCCGTGATGGGCGGCACCTGGCTCGGCACGCGGCCGGCCAGGTCCTCTTCCTGATTCATCCATGTCCGATCCGCTTCCCCTGCTGTTCCAGCCGCTGCGCCTGCGCGGGCTCGAGCTTTCCAACCGCGTCGTCATCTCGCCCATGTGCCAGCACGCGGCCGAGCGCGGCCATGCCACGCCCTGGCACCTGGTGCACCTGGGCAAGTTCGCGCTCGGCGGCGCCGGGCTGATCCTCACCGAGAGCACCGCGGTCGATCCGCGCGGGCGCATCGGCACCGCCGACCTCGGCCTGTGGAAGGACAGCCAGGTCGCGCCGCTGAAGGCCGTGGTCGATTTCGTGCACGCGCAGGGCGGCGCCATCGGCGTGCAGCTCGCGCACGCGGGCCGCAAGTCGGGCAGCGAGCCGCTGTGGGAAGGCGGCGCGGCATTGAGCGCGCAGACCATGGCGGCCGACGAGGAGCCCTGGGAGCGCCTGGGCCCGAGCGCGCTCGCGGCCGGCCCGGGCTGGTCGGCGCCGCGCGCGCTCGGCCTCGACGAGATCGAGGCCGTGGTGCAGCGCTTCGTCGATGCCGCGCGGCGCGCCGACGAAGCGGGCTTCGACGTGGTCGAGCTGCATTTCGGCCATGGCTACCTGGTCGCGAGCTTCCTCTCGCCCAATGCCAACCGGCGTGACGATGCCTATGGCGGCAGCCGCGACAAGCGCATGGCGCTCGCGCTCGAGATCGCGCGCCGCGTGCGCGCCGCCTGGCCCGAGCACAAGCCGCTGTTCTGCCGCCTCTCGGCGGTCGACGGCACGCTCGACGGCTGGAGTCTCGACGACTCGGTGGTGCTGTCGCGCGCGCTCGGTGACTGCGGCGTCGACGTCATCGACTGCTCCTCGGGCGGCCTCACCGAGGAGACGCGGGCCCTGCCCGTGCCGCGCGGCCTGGGCTTCCAGGTGCCGTTCTCGGCACGCATCCGGCGCGAGGCCGGCGTGGTCACGCAGGCCGTCGGCATGATCGTCGACGCGCGCCAGGCCGAGGCCGTGCTCGCCGCCGGCGATGCCGACCTGGTCGCGCTGGGCCGCGAGGCGCTGTTCGATCCCTACTGGGCCCACCACGCCGCCGCCGAGCTCGGCGTCGATCCCGCCTACCGCCGCTGGCCCGTGCGCCACGGCGTGTGGCTCGCCAAGCGCGCGCCGGGCCTCGCGCGGGCGCGGGCAGAAGCGGCCGCCGCATCCAACGACAAGGAGACCTCCACACCATGACCGACGCCACCATCCCCCTGCGCATGGGCCTGATCCGCAAGAAGCCCGACTGGACCGACGAAGCCTTCCGCCACCACTGGCGCCACAGCCATGGCCCGCTGGTGGCGACGCTGCCCGGGCTGCGAAGCTACCGCCAGAACCTCGTGACCGACCGGCTGCAGCGCGGCATCGATTTCGCGCGCGGCCCGTGGGACTTCGACGGCTTTTCGCAACTCGGTTTCGATGCCGCGGCGCAGGCGAATGCCGCCTTCACCGACGGCGAGCTCGCCGCGCGCATCCGCGAGGACGAGCGGCACTTCCTCGGCGGCCTGCACATCGTGGGCGTGGCGCAGAGCACCGTCATCGCGCCGCCGGCCGGACCGCACCGCCTGCTCAAGCGCATCTCCACGCTGCGCCGGCGCACCGACCTCTCGGAGGACGATTTTCGCCGCGAGTGGAAGGTGCATGCCGACCATGTGCGCCAGATGCCCGGCGTGGGCGGCTACCGCCAGAACGTCGTGACCGCGCGCGAGTTCGACAAGGGCACGCCCTGCGGCTACGAGACGCTGCCGATCGACGGCATCGTCGAGCTGTGGTTCGAGAACACGGACACCTTGAACGCCGCCTTCGGCTCGGCGCAGGGGCAGCGCACGATGGCGCATGCGAAGAGCTTCCTGGCGGAGATCACGGCCTTCGTCGTGGAGGAATACACGGTGGCCTGAGTTCGTCGCGCCCGGGTCCTCCTTCCGATGGAGGGGCCATGACTTTAGGCACTGGTTCCCTCGACGGGCCTTCGTTAACTTCGCGCGCTCTGGCGAAAGCCGGGATCGCTTGTTAACGAAGGGAGAGAACGCGATGAAGACGAAATTTCTGTGGGCCGCGGTGGCATTGGCGAGCCTGGCCGCGTGCGGTGGCGGAGGAGGCGGTGGCGGCGTCGCGCTGCCGTTCACCGCCACGCCGCTTCCCGGGCAGCAGCCCAATCCGGAACCGAACCCCGAGCCCAATCCTCCCGAGCCGAACCCGGAACCCAATCCCGCGAACAGCTCGGCCGCCTGCTTCAACGAGGCCGACCTGCGCGAAGGCACGAAGCTGGTGGTGGAGCAGACCATCACTTCCGGCGACCAGACCCAGAAGCAGCGCGTGACCCGCCTGACCCGCGGCCGCGAGGTTTTCCGCGATGCGAGCGCGGTGGAGCAGTTGCGCACCGTCTTCAACTATTTCAACAGCAGCGAGGCGCAGGACCGGCTGTACCTGGACTTCGTCGACGGCAACATCGTGCGCTACGGCACCCGCAACGGCGGCACGGGCACGAGCGCCTATGCCTACAACGATCCGACGATCCGCACACCCGTGATGACGCCGGGCCAGACCATCGACGAGAACTACGTGGTCTGGAGCGTGGAGGGCGAGATCCGCAACGAACAGCGGGTCTCCGGCACGCGGACCTACGTCGGGCGCGAGAGCCTCGAGACGGCCGTGGGGACTTTCCAGACGTGCAGGTTCTCGGCCACCGTGCGCTTCCGGCAGATCGACGGCTCGGAGCTCACGCAGGTCCAGGAGAACTGGATCGCGGCCGAAGGCCCCTATCGCGGCCAGGACCTCAAGCTCGCGGTGCGTACCGGCGACGTCCTCGCGACCTTCGCGCCGACGCAGATCACCTACGAGCCCAAGTGAGCGGGGACCGCGGCGCGCCGCCCAGGTGCCGGCCGAGCGCCGCCGTCGGCAGCTCCACCGTGCGATGGATCGCCCAGGCGAGCCCGATCGCCAGCGCGAGCGCGAGCAGCGTCGCGGCGGCCGACCCTGCGCCGTGGGCCATCAGCCAGCGGATCGCAACGTAGCCCACCAGCGAATGCAGGACGTAGAGCGGATAGGAGATGTCGGCGAAGAAGTCCAGCAGGCGTCGGGGCCGGAAGCGGTCCCTGAGCAGATAGGCCGCCGCGAAGATCAGGAGCGCGTAGCTGTAGTTCGAGACCGCGCTCGCATGCTGCTCGAAGCGCGGGGTCTTCTTCCAGGTCTCCAGGAACACGTACATCACCACGATGGCCGACACCACCAGCGCGCGCGCCGGGATCCGGCGCACGAACGCGAAGTGGAACAGCGTGCCGATCAGCATGAACGGCAGGAACATGAGGTCCGCGCTCATGCCCGCGACGAAGAGCTGCCAATGCCCGATCGGCACCACGTTCCAACCCTTGGGCACGCTGCGCAGCGCGATGTACAGCACCACCGCGAAGGCGGCGATGGTCCAGGTCGGCCAGCGCCGCAGCAGTGGCCACAGCAGCATCGCCACCAGGTAGAACTTGAGCTCGACGGCGAGCGTCCAGTTGACGAGGTCGGTCGTCAGGTGTCCGGTCTGGCCCTGCACCAGCAGCAGGTTCGCGAGCAGCTGGGCCGGATCCACGTGGAAGGCGAGTCCCCAGTGGAGGCTGGAGAGCCACACCGCGAGCAGCGAGACGGCACTGGCCGCCCAGTAGGTCGGGAAGATGCGCAGCAGCCGCGCGATCACGAAGCGCGCGCGGCCGAGCTTGTGCAGCGAGAACGGGATCACGAAGCCGCTGACGAGGAAGAACAGGGCCACGCCCAGCGGCCCGAGGCTCAGCGTGGGAATCGAGAGCCATCGCTGCGATGCGGGCATGGCGCCCGTGGCTGGTGGCGCGAAGATGTACTGCGCGACCAGGTCGCGCTCGGTCCAGTAGGCCAGCGCATAGTGGCTGGCGATCACCAGCAGGACGGCCAGGCCGCGCAACTGGTTGGCGAAGGCGATCTTTCCCTGCGCGGGCGTCGTCATTGGATGGCTCGGGCCCCGGCGCGCTTCGCATGCCGGCCGGGTGCCTTCGCGAGACCTTGTCGTTTCGTGGGGTCGGCGCGATTCTAGTGTCGGGTCCTGTCGCTTCGCGGGCACAAGCGTCGCATGGGATGGAGATGCCTCATGCCCGATGCATGCGTGCGCAGGTTCGTGGACGACCGCGCCGGCCTCGTTCCGACCCGAGCGGGGCCGCCCGCGCTCAGCGCCGGTCGAGCGCCGACAGGCGCGGATCCGCGGGATCGAACCCCCAGTCGCGCAAGGCCTCGTCGCCACCGCCGCGCGCCTCGGCCGGCGCACGGCCGGCGACGCTCGCGGTGCGCGAGAAGCGCGGCGCCGGCGCGGGCTGGCGCGCGCCATCGATGTGCACGAAGCTCTCGCGCGCCACGTGGTGCGCATGGCCCGGCACTTCGCCGAGCGACAGAACGGGCGTCACGCAAGCCTCGGTGCCGTCGAAGACCGCGCACCACGCATCGCGCGTGCGCGTGGCGAAGAGGTCGGCGAACCTGCGCCGCGTCTCGGGCCAGGCCGCGCGGTCGTGCTGCGGCGGCAGCGCATCGGGCGCCAGGCCCAGTCCCGCGAGCAGCGCGGCATAGAACGCGGGTTCGATGGCACCGACCGCCAGGTGCCGGCCGTCGCTGGTCTCGTACACGCCGTAGAAGGGGGCGCCGCCGTCGAGCAGGTTGGCCTCGCGGCGGTCCAGCCATTCGCCCGTGGCCACGCGACCCAGGATCGGCGCCATCAGCAGCAGCGAGCCGTCGACCATCGCCGCGTCGACGACCTGCCCCTGGCCGCTGGTGCGCGCCTCCAGCACGGCCGCCATCACGCCGAGCGCCAGCAGCATCGCACCGCCGCCGAAGTCGCCGACGAGGTTGAGCGGGGGCACCGGCCTGTCGGCCGTGCCGGTGGCATGCAGCGCACCTGTGAGGCCGATGTAGTTGATGTCGTGGCCCACGGCCCGCGCGAGCGGCCCGTGCTGGCCCCAGCCCGTCATGCGCCCGTAGACCAGCGCGGGCGATGCCGCCAGGCAGGCTTCGGGCCCGAGGCCCAGGCGCTCCATCACGCCGGGGCGATGGCCTTCGAGCAGCACGTGCGCGTTGCGCGCCAGCGCGAGCACCGCGTCGCGCGCGGCCGGGTCCTTGAGGTCGGCTGTCACGCCGCGCCGGCCGCGCAGCACCGTCTCGTGCCGCGCGTCGCGCGCGATACCCATGCCGGCCGGCGCGGGCCGTGCGATGCGCAGCACGTCGGCGCCCATGTCCGCGAGCATCATCGCGGCCCAGGGCACCGGGCCGATGGCGTCGAATTCCAGCACGCGAAGGCCGTGCAGCGGTCCCATGGCCGAGGTCCTTCAGCGCGAGAAATCGACGAGCACGCGGCCCGAGCTCGCGCCATCGAGCTGCCGTGCGCTGTGCTCCATCAACGCGCCCAGCGGGATGTGCCGCACATGCGGCAGCACGGCCGCCATGTCGGGTTTCCATTCGGCCGCGAGCTTCGCCCACAGGCGCCGCCGCTGCTCCACGGGCGCATTCGCCACGATGCCGAACAGTTGCGCGCGCCGCATGATGAAGGGCAGCACGCTGCCCTCGTAGCTGTTGCCGGCCGCGTTGCCCACCGATGCCACGGCGCCGCCGTCGGCCAGCGAGCGCAGCAGCCATGACAGCATCGGCCCGCCGACGTTGTCGATGGCGGCCGCGAAGCGCGGCTTCTCCAGCGGGCGCTGCGGCGCGTCGAGCACGGCGGCGTCGATCACCTCGTGCGCGCCGATGGCGCGCAGCCGCTCCTCCTGCGCCATGCGGCGCGTGATCGCCGCCACGCGATAGCCGGCGCGCGCGAGGAGGGCCGTGCCCAGCAGGCCGACCGCGCCGCCCGCGCCGCTCATCGCCACGCTGCCCGCGTCGGGGGCGATGCCGAGTTCGATGAAGCGCTCGAGCGCCATCGCGGCCGTGAAGCCGGGCACGCCGATGACGGCCGCCTCGTGCGGCGTGAGTCCCTGCGGCACGGCCTGCACGTGCGCGGCGGGCACGCGCACGCAGGCGGAGAAGCCGCCGTCGAACGCGATGCCGGTCTGGAAGCCGTGCACGAGCACGTGCTGGCCGGGCTCGAAGGACGCCACCGATGACGCGAGCACCTCGCCGACCAGCTCGATGCCCGCCACGCGCGGGTACGACGCGATGATCTTCGCGCGGCCGTGCAGCGAGAGGCAGTCCTTGTAGTTCACGCCCGCATACAGGTTGCGCACCACGATCTCGCCCGCGGACAGATCGTCGAGCCGCAGGGTCTCCAGCCGGCTCCGGACCTGGCCCTCGGCGGTCTGGTGCGTGCGAAGGGCTTCGAATGTCTGGGGTATGGGCATGGGGCCATCTGACCAGCCGCGGACCGCATCCGCAAGCCGGTGTTTCGCCTGTCGAAACACGACTCGACCGCGCGCGCCGCGCGGCGCCACCATGCAGGCCCCCCGACTGGAGACCTACCCGATGACGACAGGCACACATGCCGCCCGACTGTTCGGCGATCACTTTCTCGAACGCCTGCAACCCGACGAGCAGGCCACCGTCCGACGCGTGCGCGACCTGTGCCGCGACACGCTCGGGCCGCGGGCCGACGCCGTCTCGCGCGAGGACCTGTTCGCCTGGGACACCTTCCGCACGCTCGCGCGCGAAGGCGTGATCGCCACCGCGTTCCCGCGCGAGTACGGCGGCACCGATGCGCGCCAGGCCCTGCGCATCCGCCTCATCGAGGAGCTGGGCCGCGTGTGCAGCACCTCGGCCTCGATGATCACGGGCACCGACCTGTCGAGCCGCGCCATCGTCGCGGGCGCGAGCGAGGCGCTGCGCCGCGAGATCGTGCCGCGGCTGTGCACCGGCGAGCTGCAGGCGGCCTTCGCGCTGACCGAGCCCGGCGCGGGCTCCGACGTGCGCGGCCTCGCGACCACGATCCGACGCGAGGGCGGGCGCTACCTCGTCACGGGCCGCAAGAAGTTCATCACGCGCGCGAGCACGGCCGACTGGTTCGCGGTGGTGGGCCGCGCCGAGGACGATCCCTCGGTGTTCATCGCGGTGCTGATGCCGCGCGACGCCGAGGGCTTCCGCATCGGCACGGAGGCCGGCAAGCTGGGCTGGTTCGGCGTGCCGATCTCCTCGCTCGAGTTCGACGCGGTCGAGGTGCCCGCCTCGCACCGCCTCGGCGCGGAGGGCGATGGCTTCTCGCTCGCGCAGGACGCGCTGCTGCGCGCGCGCATCGGGCATGCCGCGATGGCGCTGGGCCGTGCCATCGGCGCGGTCGAGATCGCGAGCCGCTATGCGAGCGAACGCACCGTGTTCGGCAGGCGCGAGGGCGAGCACCAGGGCGTGCAGTGGATGCTGGCCGACATGGTCACGCAGATCGAGGCCAGCCGCGCGCTGCTCGCGCTCACGGCCGACAAGTACGACGCGGGCGCGAGCGACGTGTCGATCTTCGCGTCCATGGCCAAGCTGCAGGCCACCGACCTGTGCATGAAGGTCGTGACCGATGCGCTGCAGCTCACGGGCGGGCGCGGCTACCTGCGCGACTTTCCGCTCGAGCGCTTCTTCCGCGACGCCAAGCTCAACCAGATCGGGGAGGGCGCGAGCGAGGTGCACAAGACCGTCATCGGCCGCGATGTGATGCGCCGCGCGCCGCTGGCCGAGCGCAACCCCTGCCTGCGCGACGGGCCGCTCACCGACTACTGAAGGCTCAGATCACCTTCTCCGCGCGCAGCGCATCGAGCGTTGCGGCGTCCAGGCCGAACTCGCCATAGACCTCGGCGTTGTGCTCGCCGGTGTCGGGCCCGGTGCGCGGGATCGGCAGTTCGCGGCCCGGCACGCGCGGCACCACGCAGGGTGCGGGCAGGCTGCCGTAGTCGGGGTCGGGCAGCCGGATGATCGCCTCGCGCGCGCGGTAGTGCGGGTCCTGCTCGATGTCGGCGATGGTGAAGATCTTGCTGAAGGGAATGCCGGCGTCCTCGAGCCGGCGTTCGATGGCGTCGTAGTCGTGCGCGGCGAACCACGCGCCGAGCCCTTCGTCGAGCGCCACGAGGTTCAGCACGCGCGCGGGGTTGCTGGCAAAGCGCGGGTCGTTCGCCCACTCGGGTTTGTCGACGGCCGCGCACAGACGCTGGAAGATCGGGTCCGACGACGCGACCACCGAGAAGTAGATGCCGTCGCGGCTGCGGTACATGTTCGAGGGCGCGGTGTAGCTCGCGCAGTTGCCCGCGGGCATGCGGACCGTGCCGAGCTGCTCGTGCTCCACGGGCAGCGGGTCGAGCAGGCGGAACAGCGCCTCGGTGGCGGCCAGGTCCACTTCGCAGCCGAGCGCCTGCGGGTCGCCGCGCAGGCGCGCCATTTCCGAGGCGATCGAGAACGCGCAGAACAGCCCCGCCACCGCGTCGCCCACCGGGAAATTGCTGTGCAGCGGCGAGCCGCCGGCTTCGCCCGTGAGGTTGGTGAAGCCGCTCATGGCCTCGAAGATGCGCGCGAAGCCCGGCCGCGACTTGTAGGGGCCGGTCTGGCCGAAGCCCGTGAGCCGCACCACCACGAGCCGCGGGTTGGCGCGATGCAGCGTGGCCAGGTCCAGCCCCCAGCGGTCGAGCGTGCCGGTGCGGAAGTTCTCCACCAGCACGTCGAACTGCGTCACAAGCCGGAGCAGCAGCGCGCGGCCGGCGGGCTGGCGCACGTCGAGCGTGATGCCGCGCTTGCCGCGGTTGGCGATCTTCCACCACAGCGCCTTGCCGTCCTTCACGGGCTGCAGGCCGCGCAGCGCGTCGCCGCCGCCGGGCAGCTCGAGCTTCACCACTTCAGCGCCCTGGTCGGCGCACAGCGTGGCGCCCAGCGGCGCGGCCAGCACGGTGGCCATGTCGAGGATGCGCACGCCGGAAAGGGCGCCGCGCGCGGGTCGTCGTTGGGTGTCGTCGGGGGAATGCAAACGTGGCTCCAAGGCCGGGGCGAAGGGCTCCGGGTTCGCGCCGGTTTTGCCAGACGCCACGCGGGCCAACAATCGCTGTTTCGCACAGCGAAACACCCTCCGCGTTTCATTGACGCCCCATTTCGAACGACCAATCATGCCCACACCAACGCGCACCACTTCACGCATGACAAGCATCGCGCTCCCGGGTCTCGTCGATCCGCACGACCTCACCGCCGACCGCCAGTTCTCGATGAATCTGGCGCGCGGCATGGAAGTGCTGCGCGTGTTCACCAGCGCCGACCCGGTGCTCGGCAACCGCGAGATCTCGGACCGCAGCGGCCTGCCCAAGCCCACGGTCTCGCGCATCACCTACACGCTCACCCTGCTGGGCTACCTGAGCCGCGACGGCGCCACGCAGAAATACAAACTCGGGCCCGGCGTGCTGTCGCTGGGCTACCCGCTGCTGGCCAGCATGCAGGTGCGCCAGGTCGCGCGTCCCATCATGGAAAGGCTGGCGCGCGAGACGGGCTGCTCGGTGAACCTGGGCATGCGCGACCGTTCGGACGTGGTCTACGTCGACACCATCCGCACCGACAACACCAACACCCACATGCCCGACATCGGCAGCACGCGCCCGCTGCTGGCCGCCGCGATCGGCCGTGCGCTGATGCTGGCCTGCACCGCGCCGGAACGCTCGGCCATCCTCAACCGGCTGCGGCTGCAGGACTCGGCCCTGTTCCAGCAATTGCGCCCCGCGTGGGAAGCCGACCAGAAGCTCTTTGCCGCGCGCGGCTTCTGCCACTCGCGCGGCGACTGGAAGAAGGACATCCATGCCGTCGCCGTGCCCGTGCGCGTGCCGCCGCGCGAAACGCCGCTGGCGATGAACTGCACGCTCGCCACCTACCGCTCGCCCGGCGAGCGCATGGAGCGCAAGGTCGCGCCGCTGCTGCTCGACGCCGTGCGCCAGCTCGAAACCGCGCAGGGCCTGCGCTGAACCAGAAACCGGAACCTCGAACCCATGATCCGCAGCCCCGACAAGTTCAATGCCCTGCTCGCCGAAGTCCGCGACTTCATCCGCAACGAATGCATGCCCATCGAGGCCCAGGTCGATCGCGACGACCTCATCCCCGAGCCCGTGGTCGAGCGCATGCGCGCGCTGGGCCTGTTCGGCCACAGCATTCCCGAGCAGTACGGCGGCGCGGGTCTCACGAGCGAGGAGCTGTCGCTGGTGAACATGGAGGTCTCGCAGGCCGCCACCACCTTCCGCGCGCGCTTCGGCGGCAACACGGGCATCGCGTCCGAGTCGCTGGTGGTCGACGGCACGCCCGAGCAGAAGCAGCGCTGGCTGCCCGAGCTGGCCAGCGGCCGCCTCACGGGCTGCTTCGCGCTCACCGAGCCCGAGGCCGGCTCCGACGCCACCGCGCAGCGGACCGTGGCCGTGCGCGACGGCGAGCACTACCGCATCACGGGCCGCAAGTGCTTCATCACCAATGCGCCCATCGCCGGCCTGTTCACCGTGTTCGCGCGCACCGATCCGCAGGCCAGGGGCGCGGCCGGCATCTCGGCCTTCCTGGTCGAGCGCGACACGCCCGGCCTCTCGGCGCCCGCGGGCTATCGCAAGATGGGACAGCACGGCTCGCCGGTCGGCGAGGTGATCCTCGAGGGCTGCCGCGTGCATGAGTCGGCCATCGTCGGCGGCGTGCCGGGCCTGGGCTTCAAGACGGCGATGAAGGCGCTGAACAAGCAGCGCATCAACCTCGCGGGGCTGTGCATCGGGCCGGCCATCCGGCTGGTCGACGAGATGGTGGCGCGCGCTGCCTCGCGCCGGCAGTTCGGCCAGCCCATCGGCGAGTTCCAGCTGGTGCAGCAGATGATCGCCGAGAGCAACACCGAAGTGCATGCCGCGCGCGCGCTGCTGCTGGAGACGGCGCGCAAGCGCGACGACGGCGCCGACGTGACCATGGAGGCCTCGATGTGCAAGCTGTTCGCCTCCGAGATGTGCGGCCGCGTGGCCGACCGCGCGGTGCAGGTCTTCGGCGGCGGCGGCTACATCAACGACAACGTGGCCGAGCGCTTCTACCGCGACGTGCGGCTGTTCCGCCTCTACGAAGGCACGAGCCAGATCCACCTCACCAACATCGCGCGCCGCACCATGGCACGAGCCGGGCACCAGACCTGACAAGGTGTGAGCCGGCGGCGCGCGCCAGCCATCATCAACGGAGACAACCCATGACCCTCAAAGGCACCTTGCTGGCCGCGCTCCTCGCCGTCCAGTCGCTGGCAATGACCGCACCCGCGTTCGCGCAGGGCGACTACCCGAGCAAGCCGATCCGCATCATCGTGCCGTTCACCGCCGGGGGCGTGGTCGATTCGATCGCGCGGCTGGTGGGCGAACGGCTGTCGTCCAAGTACGGCCAGCCCGTCATCGTCGAGAACCGGACCGGTGCCGGCGGCTCGATCGGCACCGACTACGTGGCCAAGGCCGCGCCCGACGGCTACACGCTGCTGTGCGTGAGCCCCGGCCATGCGGTCACGCCGAGCCTGATCAAGGGCGTGGCGTGGAATCCCGTGCGCGACTTCCGCGCCATCGAGGGCTTCGGCGTGATCCCCAACGTGTTCGTGGTGCCGGCCGAGGTGCCCGCGAAGACCATGGCGGAACTGGTCGCGATGGCGAAGAAGGCCAATCCGCCGCTGACCTATGCGACGGCCGGCGTGGGCACGTCCAATCACCTGTCGGGCGAACTGCTGGCGCAGAGCGCGGAGCTCAAGCTCACGCACGTGCCCTATCGCGGCCAGCCCGATGCGCTCGGCGATCTGCTCGCGGGCCGCGTGACGATGATGCCGCTCACCGTGGCGCTGGCCGTGCCGCACATCAAGACCGGCAAGCTGCGGCCGCTGGCCGTGACCACGAGCAAGCGTTCCGCCGCCTTGCCCGACACGCCCACGGTGGCGGAGTCCACGGGGCTGAAGGGCTACGACGTGGGCACGTGGTTCGGCTTCGTCGCGCCGGTGAAGACGCCCGATGCCATCGTCGCCAGGCTGTCCGCCGACGTGGCCGAGATCCTGGCCGATCCCGCGATGAAGCCCAAGCTCGACCTGCTCGGCCTCGAGGTGGCGCCGCAGGGCCCGAAGCAGTTCGACGCCTTCATCGCGAGCGAGTACGACAAGTGGAGCAAGGTCATCAAGACGGCGGGCATCGAGGCGCAATGAGCGCCGCGAGCCCATCGCCCGTGCGGCCGCCGCTGTGCGAGCGGCTGGGCATCCGCCATCCGATCTTCGGCTTCTCGCACTCGGTGGACGTGTGCGCGGCCATCGCGCGGGCAGGCGGCTTCCCGGTGCTGGGACTCGCGCGCGAGCTGCCGCACGAGATCCCGCACATCCTGGCCGAGGCGAGCGAGCGCATGGCGGGCCTGCCCTATGGCATCGACCTGATGCTGCCCTCGCAGGTGCCCGACGAGGCCGCGAGCATCGAGAGCGTGCGCGCGCAATTGCCCGAGCGGCACCTGGCTTTCGTCGACGGTCTGCGCGACCGCTTCCAGGTGAAGCCGCCACGGCGGCCCAGCTTCTTCACGAGCCAGGTGCGCACCCGGGCGCTGTTCGACGCGCAGATCGAGGCCGTGCTCGACTCCGACGCGCGCGGCGTGGCCACGGCCATCGGCCTGCGCGCCGACCTCATCGAACGCGCGAAGGCGCGGGGCAAGCTCACCTTCTCGCTGGTCGGCTCGGTGCGGCATGCGCGCAAGGCGCTCGACATGGGCGTGGAGGTGCTGGTGGCGCAGGGCTACGACGCGGGCGGCCACACGGGCACGGTCGGCACCTTGTCGCTGCTGCCGCAGGTCATCGCCGAAGCGGGCGAGGTGCCGGTGCTGGCGGCGGGCGGCATCGCCACCGGCGCGCAGGTGCTGGGCATGGGCGCGCAGGGCGCGTGGCTCGGCACCTTGTGGATGGGCGCGCAGGAGAACCACACGCCGCCCGCGCTGCTGCGGCGGCTCATCGCCAGCGGCAGCGAGGACACCCTGATCACGCGGGCCCACAGCGGCAAGCCCTGCCGCGTGGTGCGCAGCGACTGGATCGATGCCTGGAACGAACCCGGCGCGCCCGCGCCGCTGGGCATGCCGCAGCAGCAGGCGCTCACGGGCGACGTGTTCGCCTCGATGCACGAGTTCGACGACGCGCGGCTGATCTACGAGGCGGCCGGCCAGAGCGTGTTCGGCATCGAGCGGGAGACCACGGTGGGGGAGCAGATGGATGCGCTGGTTGACGGCATGCGGGGGGCGTGGGAGCGCATGCGGGGCTGGGACGCCCGATAGGGGCCGGCAGCGCGCGGGGCGGGCTGTTTTGTCCCACGTTTGTCCCGGTCGAAAAAAAGCCGTTGAAGATCAACGGCTTGGTGGTGCCTTCGACAGGAATCGAACCTGTATCTGAGTCTTAGGAGGACCCCGTTCTATCCATTGAACTACGAAGACGCTGGGCGGCTGGACTTTACCAGTTCGGCCGCTCCTTCCCGTGACGACGGGACTTCGTTCAGCGCAGGCCCACGCGCGAGGCGTGCCAGCGCAACGCGGCGGCGCGGGCCGGGTCGGTGGCTTCGATGCGGTCGGCGCGGCGTTGCAGGGCGCGCATCTGCTCGACCTCGGCGATCACCTTGTTCGGGCTCAGCAGGGTGCCCAGCAGCATGTCGGCCTCGTAGGCCAGCCTCCTGAGCACGACCGTGGCGCGACGCAGCAGCTTCGCGGGGACGGACGATCGGTCGAGGCTGGGCATGGCGGGAAGCTCCTGGGAAGAGAGGCACGGTGGACGGGGTGTCGATTTTATAGGGTTAACCCGAGGCCTCCCGAGGAGGTCGGGCCCGGCCCTCGCGGCGCGCCTCGTGCCGGTGCCGCGACCGCTCGCGGGGTGGGCTTACCCCGATACGGAATCTTCAAAAAATTGACCGCGATCAAGCCGGCGCGTTTCGCGCACGCGCACCATCGGCGCTGTTCGGATCCGGCTCAGACTCACTACAAAAGAGAGCGCACCTCTACAGCAGGAGACAACAGATGAAGCATTTCATTGCGCGCTTCGGCGCGTGTCGCGCACGAGTCCTGGCCACCGTCGCCGCCGCCGCGGTCATGGCCATCGCCACCCCCGCACAGGCCTGGGAACCGGCCAAGCCCGTCGAGTTCGTGATCCCCGCCGGCACCGGCGGCGGCGCCGACCAGATGGGCCGGCTGCTGCAGGGCATCGTCATCAAGTACAAGCTGATGAAGGAGCCGCTGATCGTCGTCAACAAGTCGGGCGGCGCGGGCGCCGAAGGCTTTCTCTCGGTGAAGGAGGCCAAGGGCGATCCGCACAAGATCATCATCTCGCTGTCGAACCTCTTCACCACGCCGATGGCCACGGGCGTGCCCTTCAACTGGAAGGACATGACGCCGGTGGCGATGCTGGCGCTCGACCAGTTCGTGCTGTGGACCAACGCCGAGCAGCCCTACAAGACGGCCGGCGAGTACATCGCCGCGGTGAAGGCGGCGGGCCCGAACAAGTTCAAGATGGCCGGCACCGGCTCGAAGCAGGAAGACCAGATCATCACGGTCGCGCTCGAGAAGGCCACGGGCACCAAGTTCATCTACGTGCCCTTCAAGGGCGGCGGCGAAGTCGCGGTGCAGCTGGTGGGCGGCCACGTGAACTCCACCGTGAACAACCCGATCGAGGCGGTGGCCCAATGGCGCGCGGGCAAGCTGCGCCCGCTGTGCGTGTTCGACGACGAGCGCATGCCCTTCAAGGCCAAGGTCACCGACACGCAGTCGTGGAACGACGTGCCCACCTGCAAGGAAGCGGGCGTGCCGGCCAAGTACACGATGCTGCGCGGCATCTTCATGGCGCCGGGCGTCAAGCCCGAGCAGCTGGCCTTCTACAAGGACCTGCTGACCAAGGTGGCCGCCACGCCCGAGTGGAAGGAATACATGGAGAAGGGCGCCTTCAACCCGACCTTCATGACCGGCCCCGACTTCGAGAAGTGGCTCGCCAGCGCGGAGATCACGCACAAGACGCTGATGACCGAGGCCGGCTTCCTGGCCGCCAGCAAGTAGGCCAGCGGGCAGCGGCGGCCGGGCGCGCCGCCGCGATGCCTCGTTCGACGTGTGCATGCGCCCGCGCGGGCGCGTGCCGTCGCGCCCGGTTCTTTCTCTCTGTCCAGACAACAACACGATGGGGGCTCCATGGAGCACGACGACAACGTATCCGACCCGGCCGCGCGCACGGGCGTGGCCACGAACAAGGTCGAGGCGGTGGTGGCATTGCTGCTGCTGGTGGCCGGCCTGGTGGTGGTCTTCGAAAGCCGCCGGCTCGGCGCGGGCTGGACCAGCGACGGTCCGGGCGCCGGCTATTTCCCGTTCTTCATCGGCCTGATCATCACGATCTCGGGCATCGGCATCCTCTACCAGTCGCTGCTGGGCAAGAACCGCAACACCGAGGTCTTCGTCGACCGCGAGCAGCTCAAGCGCGTGCTCTCGGTGCTGCTGCCGGCCCTGGTCTACGTGCTGGGCATCGCGCTGCTCGGGCTGTATGTGGCCTCGGCGGTCTACATCGCGCTGTTCATGGTGATCCTGGGCAAGTACTCCTGGGTCAAGGCCGCGCTCGCGGCGCTGGCCGTGAACACGCTGTTCTTCTTCATGTTCGAGGTCTGGTTCAAGGTGCCGCTGTTCAAGGGCGCCCTGGATCCGCTCTCGTTCCTCGGCTACTGACACCTCACGGAGCACAAGCGAAATGGAAGAAATCGGTGCCCTGATGCAGGGCTTCTCGGTGATCCTGACACCGACCAACATCGGCCTGATGTTCGTCGGGATCATCCTGGGCGTGCTGATCGGCGTGCTGCCCGGACTGGGCGGCGCCAACGGCGTCGCGATCCTGCTGCCGCTCACGTTCACGATGTCGCCGACCTCGGCGATCATCATGCTGTCGTGCATCTACTGGGGGGCGCTGTTCGGCGGCGCCATCACCTCGGTGCTGTTCAACATCCCGGGCGAGCCGTGGTCGGTGGCCACCACCTTCGACGGCTACCCGATGGCGCAGCAGGGCCGCGCGGGCGCCGCGCTCACCACGGCCTTCACCTCGTCGTTCGTGGGCGCCTTCCTCGCGGTGGTGATGATCACCTTCCTCGCGCCGCTGGTCGCGAAGTTCGCGCTGAAGTTCGGCTCGCCCGAGTTCTTCGCGGTCTACCTGCTGACCTTCTGCAGCTTCGTGGGCATGGGCAAGGGCTCGCCGTTCAAGATCCTGGCCTCGATGGCGCTGGGCTTCGCGCTCGCCAGCGTGGGCATGGACACGGTCACGGGCCAGCTGCGCCTGACCTTCGGCCAGCCCGAGCTGATGCGCGGCTTCGACTTCCTGATCGCGGTGATCGGCCTGTTCGGCATCGGCGAGATCCTGCTGTCGATGGAAGAAGGCCTGAAGTTCTCGGGCAAGAGCGCGAAGATCGATCCGAAGGTGGTGCTGCAGACCTGGAAGCAGCTGCCGCAGTACTGGATGACCTCGCTGCGCAGCTCGCTGATCGGCATCTGGATGGGCATCACCCCGGGCGGCGCCACGCCGGCCTCGTTCATGGCCTACGGCCTGGCCAAGAAGATGTCCAAGCGCGGCTCGAAGTTCGGCACCGGCGAGGCCGAGGGCGTGGTGGCGCCCGAGACCGCGGCGCACGCGGCCGGCACCAGCGCGCTGCTGCCGATGCTGGCGCTCGGCATCCCGGGCTCGCCGACCGCGGCGGTGCTGCTGGGCGGCCTGCTGATCTGGGGCCTGCAGCCCGGGCCGCTGCTGTTCGTGGAACAGAAGGACTTCGTCTGGGGCCTGATCGCCAGCATGTACCTGGGCAACATCGTCGGCCTGATCGTGGTGCTGAGCACGGTGCCGCTGTTCGCCTCGATCCTGCGCATCCCGTTCTCGATCATCGCGCCGGTGATCATCGTGATCTGCGCGATCGGCGCCTACACCGTGCACAACGCGATGCTCGACATCTGGTTCATGCTGGGTTTCGGCGTCATCGGCTACCTGTTCAAGAAGCTCGACTTCCCGCTCGCGCCGCTGGTGCTGGCGCTGGTGCTCGGCGACAAGGCCGAGGACTCGTTCCGCCAGGCCATGCTGGTGTCGCAGGGCGATGTGATGATCATGTTCTCGAACCCGCTGGTCGGCGGCATCACCACCCTGGCGCTCACGCTGCTGTTCTGGCCGCTGATCGCCAAGCTGCTGGCGCTCTTCAAGCCGAAGAAGCCCGACGAGTTCGCCGTCGAGCGGCCGGTCGATTGAGCACGGAGGCCACGCCATGCCCGTCATCGCACTGACCCAGGAAATGGGCTCGCTCGCCAAGGACGTGTCGGTTCAGCTCGCCGAGGAGATGGGGCTCGAACTGATGCGCCACGAGGTCATCGAGCGCGTCGCCGACCGCATGCAGGTCTCGACCAGCCTGATCGGCCGCCTGCGCGGCGGCAAGGCCGGTTTCGTCGAGCGGCTCACCGCCGACCGGCGCAGCCTCGCGCTCTACACGGCCGAGGAACTGTTCGCGCTGGCCGACCGCGGCAACGTGGTGCTGCGCGGCTGGGGCGCCACCTGCCTGCTGCGGCCGGTGCCGCACGTGGTGTGCGTGCGCATCACGCGCTCGCTCAAGAAGCGCATCGACTGGCTGATGACACACCTGGAGACCGATGACGCCGAGTTCGCCGAGGCCGAGATCCGGCGCAGCGACGAGGCGCATGCCGCGCGCATGCATGCGCAGTTCGGCGTGAGCTGGGGCGACCCGGTGCTCTACGACCTGGTGTTGAACACCGACCGCCTCACGGTCGACAGCTGCGTGGCGCAGATCCGCGCGCTGGCGGCGCGGCCCGAGTTCGCCGAGACCGCGCGTTCGCGCGCGCTGCTGGCCAACATGGCGCTGGCGGCACGCGTGAAGGCGGCGCTCAAGGACGGCGCGGCCACGGCCGACATCCGCGTCACGGTGGAGGCCGACCATGGCCGCGTGAGCCTGCGCGGCATCGTGCTCGACGCGGACGAGCGCGCGCAGACCGAGGCCGTGACGGCCGCGGTGGAGGGCGTGGGCGCGGTGGACAACCAGCTGCGGCTGATGGCGACGACCCGGCGCTTCGCGTCGGCGAAGCAGACCTGAGCGACCTCAGATCTTCCCGCGCTTGCGCAGCCGGCTCAGGGTTTCCGCGGAGAGATTGAGGTAGGACGCGAGCTCCTTGCTCGGGATGCGGTCCACGAGCTCGGGGTGCTTGCGCAGGAAACGGTGCACCCGGCCCGGCGCGTCCAGCAGGTGCAGCGTGATGGTGTGCGCCATGATCTCGCTCATGCCGCGCATCACGAGGAACTCGAACAGTTCCTTGGTCTGGGGATGGTGCGCCAGGAAGGTGGTCCATTCCTTCAGCGGCAGGCTCGCCACGCGGGCCTTGGTGACGCAGACGATGCCGTAGGGCGTGGGCGTGCCCAGGCGCATGGCCGCGTAGCTGGTCTCCATGTCGTTCTCGTCGGCGAAGCGCAGGATCATCTCCTTGCCCTCCGGGTTGCTCACCACCCGCTTGAGGATGCCGTCGAGGATGAAGTACTGCTCCATCTCCCGCACCCCCTGGTGCAGCAGGAAATCGCCCTTGTTGCCGTCGACGATCACCAGGTGAGCTTCGAGCTCGGCGCGCTCGCCCTCGTTCAGGTCCTTGAGCAGGATGTTCTGCCGGAGCTGGGCGCGAATGATGTTCTTCTCCGGGTGGTTTTCCAACAACGTCATGGTCACCGTCTTGCTCGATTTCGTCGCCTGCGGCGCCGCTTCATCGGGGGTCGGCGCCGTTTTCGGGAAAGTTGACCGAGGTCAACGGCCGAAAGGATGGCCCGAATCATAGTCGCGGCTCGGGCCTCGGCCATTCACCCCAGCAGAAGGAGAGACATGTCTTCAGTTAGCACAGCCAAAGAGGCGGCCACGACGCTCGACGAGGCGATCAAGCCCAAGAGCCGGCCAGCCAACGGCGCCGCCGACGACCAGCAACTCGTCGCGCGCGCCCTCCAGCAGATGACGCAGGAAGCGCCGGAAGCGGAAACCACCGATGGTTTCCACCTGGTGATCGACGCGCTGAAGCTGAACGACATCGACACCATCTTCGCGCTGCCGGGCATCCCGATCACCGACCTGACCCGCATGGCGCAGGCCGAGGGCATGCGCGTGATCTCGTTTCGCCACGAGCAGCACGCCGGCAATGCCGCCGCTGCCGCCGGCTTCCTCACGCAGAAGCCCGGCATCTGCCTCACGGTGTCGGCGCCCGGCTTCCTCAACGGCCTGACCGCGCTGGCCAACGCCACCACCAACTGCTTCCCGATGATCCTGATCAGCGGCTCCAGCGAGCGCGAGATCGTCGACCTGCAGCAGGGCGACTACGAGGAGATGGACCAGCTGGCGATCGCCAAGCCGCTGTGCAAGGCCGCGTTCCGCGTGCTGCACGCCGAGGACATCGGCGTGGGCATCGCGCGCGCCATCCGCTCGGCCGTCTCGGGCCGCCCCGGCGGCGTGTACCTCGACCTGCCGGCCAAGCTGTTCGCGCAGACGATGGACGCCATCAAGGGCAGGAACTCGCTGATCAAGGTCATCGACCCCGCGCCGCGCCAGATCCCGGCCGCCGATGCCGTGCAGCGCGCGCTCGACCTGCTCAAGGGCGCGAAGCGGCCGCTGATCCTGCTGGGCAAGGGCGCCGCCTACGCCCAGGCCGATGCCGACATCCGCGCGCTGGTCGAGAAGACCGGCATCCCCTACCTGCCGATGTCGATGGCCAAGGGCCTGTTGCCCGACACGCATGCGCAGTCGGCCGCCGCCGCGCGTTCCTACGTGCTGCAGGAAGCCGACGTGGTGCTGCTGGTGGGCGCGCGCCTGAACTGGCTGCTCTCGCACGGCAAGGGCAAGACCTGGGGCCAGGACAAGGGCGCCAAGCAGTTCATCCAGATCGACATCGCGCCGACCGAGATCGACAGCAACGTGGCGATCGCCGCGCCGGTGATCGGCGACATCGGCTCCTGCGTGGCCGCGCTGCTCGCGGGCATCGACGCCAAGTGGGCCAAGCCGCCGACCGAGTGGACCGGCGCCATCGCCGAGCGCAAGGACAAGAACCTGTCGAAGATGGCCGCCACGCTCGCCGCGCGTCCCTCGCCGATGAACTTCCAGAGCGCGCTCAGCGTGATCCGCGACCAGGTCAAGGCCCGGCCCGATGCGATCGTCGTCAACGAAGGCGCCAACACGCTGGACTTCGCGCGCAGCATCGTCGACATGTACGAGCCGCGCAAGCGCCTCGACGTGGGCACCTGGGGGATCATGGGCATCGGCATGGGGTTCGCCGTGGCCGCGGCCGTGGTCACGGGCAAGCCGGTGATCGCGATCGAGGGCGACAGCGCCTTCGGCTTCAGCGGCATGGAGGTCGAGACCATCTGCCGCTACAACCTGCCGATCTGCGTGATCGTGTTCAACAACAACGGCGTCTACCGCGGCACCGACGTGAACCCCAGCGGCACGCCCGACGTGGCGCCCACCGTGTTCGTGAAGAACGCGCGCTACGACAAGCTGATGGAAGCCTTCGGCGGCGTGGGCGTGCACGCGACCACCGCCGACGAGCTGCAGAAGGCCCTGACCGAGGCCGTCGCCACCGGCCGCCCGACCCTGATCAATGCCGTCATCGACGAGACCGCGGGCACCGAGAGCGGCCGCATCACCAGTCTCAACCCGGCCACGGCCAAGAAGAAGTGATTTCTTTCATTCCAGGAGATTCGACATGAGCAACAAACCTCTCAACGGCATCAAGATCATCGACTTCACGCACGTGCAGGCCGGCCCGGCCTGCACCCAGCTGCTGGCCTGGTTCGGCGCCGACGTGATCAAGGTCGAGCGCCCCGGCGCCGGCGACGTCACGCGCTCGCAGCTGCGCGACATCCCCGACGTGGACGCGCTGTACTTCACCATGCTCAACAGCAACAAGCGCTCGCTGACGCTGGACACCAAGCAGCCCGAGGGCAAGGTGGTGCTCGAGAAGCTGATCAAGGAATCGGACGTGCTGGTCGAGAACTTCGGCCCCGGTGCGCTCGACCGCATGGGCTTCAGCTGGGAACGCATCCAGGAACTGAACCCGAAGATGATCGTCGCCTCGGTCAAGGGCTTCAGCGACGGCCACCACTACGACGACCTGAAGGTCTACGAGAACGTCGCGCAGTGCGCGGGCGGCGCCGCCTCCACCACCGGCTTCTGGGACGGCCCGCCGACCGTGAGCGCCGCGGCGCTGGGCGACAGCAACACCGGCATGCACCTGGCGATCGGCATCCTCACGGCCATCATCGGCCGCGAGCAGACCGGCAAGGGCCAGCGCGTGGCCTGCTCGATGCAGGACGCCGTGCTCAACCTGTGCCGCGTGAAGATGCGCGACCAGCAGCGCCTGGACCGTCTGGGCTACCTCGAGGAATACCCGCAGTACCCGCACGGCACCTTCAGCGACGTGGTGCCGCGCGGCGGCAATGCCGGCGGCGGCGGCCAGCCGGGCTGGGTGCTCAAGTGCAAGGGCTGGGAGACCGACCCGAACGCCTACATCTACTTCACCGTGCAGGGCCATGCCTGGGCGCCGATCTGCGACGCCATCGGCAAGCCCGAGTGGAAGACCGATCCCGACTACATGACCGCCAAGGCGCGCCAGCCGCACATCACCGACATCTTCGCAACCATCGAGGGCTGGCTGGCCGACAAGACCAAGTTCGAGGCGGTCGACATCCTGCGCAAGTTCGACATCCCGTGCGCGCCGGTGCTGACGATGAAGGAGCTGCTCAACGACGAATCGCTGCGCAAGAGCGGCTCGATCGTGGAAGTGCCGCACAAGGAGCGCGGCACCTACTTCACCGTGGGCAGCCCGATCAAGTTTTCGGACCTCAAGCCCGAGATCACCGGTTCGCCGCTCTTGGGCGAACACACCTACGACGTGCTGGCCGAGCTCGGCTACAGCCAACAGCAGATCGCCGCGCTGCACGAAGCGAAGGCAGTCTGAGCCAGGCGTTCCCCCGGGGCTTTTCCAGTCCACGAAGCGCCGGGGGGCGCGGTATTTCGGATGCGTCGAGGCGGGAGGCCAGCATGCAAGCTTCAGTGGATTTCAGGCAGCTCGTCGAAGGGGCGGGCGATGCCATCATGGTGTGCGATGCGGCCGGGGCCATCGTTCTGTGGAACCCCGCGGCCGAACGCATCTTCGGCTTCACCGAGGCCGAGGCGCTGGGTCGCTCGCTCGACCTCATCATTCCCGAGCGCCAGCGGCAGCGCCACTGGGACGGCTACCACAAGACCATGGACACCGGCATCACCAAATACGGTGCCGATCTGCTGCGCGTGCCGGCCCTGCACAAGGACGGCCGCACCTTGTCGATCGCCTTCACGGTGTCGATGCTGTTTTCGCCGCAACGCCAGGTCTCGGGCATCGTCGCCATCGTCCGCGACGAGACAGCCCGATTCGCGGAAGAGCGCAAACTGCGCGCTCGTCTGCTAGAAGCGGAAACCACGATCAAAGAAGGAGACAGTCGATGAGTCAAGCGCTGGAGGGTGTCCGCATCCTCGATTTCACCCACGTGCAATCCGGCCCCACCTGCACGCAGCTGCTGGCCTGGTTCGGCGCCGACGTCATCAAGGTCGAGCGCGCCGGAGAAGGCGATGCCACGCGCGGCCAGCTGCGCGACATTCCCGGTGTGGACAGCCTCTACTTCACGATGCTGAACCACAACAAGCGCTCGATCACGCTCGACACCAAGAACCCCAAGGGGCGCCAGGTGCTCGACGAGCTGATCAAGACCTGCGACGTGCTGGTCGAGAACTTCGCGCCCGGCGCGCTCGACCGCATGGGCATCACCTGGGAACACATCCAGAAGCTCAACCCGCGCATGATCGTGGCCTCGGTCAAGGGCTTCGGCCCCGGCAAGTACGCCGACTGCAAGGTCTACGAGAACGTGGCGCAGTGCGCCGGCGGCGCGGCGTCGACCACCGGCTTCGAGGACGGCCCGCCGATGGTGACCGGCGCCCAGATCGGCGACAGCGGTACCGGACTGCACCTGGCGCTCGGCATCCTGGCGGCGCTGTTCCAGCGCAACAGCACCGGCCGCGGCCAGAAGGTGCTGGCGCCGATGCAGGACGCGGTGCTCAACCTGTGCCGCGTGAAGATGCGCGACCAGCAGCGGCTGGAACGCACGGGCACCATGCACGAATACCCGCAGTACCCCGACGGCAAGTTCGGCGACGCGGTGCCGCGCGCGGGCAATGCCTCGGGCGGCGGCCAACCGGGCTCGATCCTCAAGTGCAAGGGCTGGGAGACCGACCCCAACGCCTACATCTACTTCATCACGCAGGCGGCCGTGTGGCCGGCGGTGTGCAAGGTGATCGGCGAGGAAGGCTGGATCACCGACGAGGCCTACGCCACGCCGGCCGCGCGCCTGCTGCACCTGAAGCCGATCTTCGCGCGCATCGAGCAATGGACCATGACCAAGGACAAGTTCGAGGCCATGGACATCCTGAACCAGTACGACATTCCGTGCGGGCCGATCCTCTCGATGAAGGAGATCGCCGCCGACGAATCGCTGCGCGAGACCGGGACCATCGTCGAGGTCGACCATCCCACGCGCGGCAAGTACCTGACGGTGGGCAATCCGATCAAGCTGTCGGACAGCCCCACCGAGGTGAAGCGCTCGCCGCTCTTGGGCGAGCACACCGAGGAAGTGCTGATGCAGCTGGGCTACGGCCTGGAAGACGTGGCGGCGCTGCGTGCCGAACGCGTGATCTGACGACGAAGAACGCGGCGCGGTAATTCCGCGCCAATTCGAACGAATTCGCAATTGATTCGCCAATGGCATGGCCGGCGGCGAAGGGATTCGTTCGTCTTCTCTATTCAATTGAATTGGAGCCATGCATAACTCCAAATGAATGCTCTCAATAAAATAGTTTGACTGTTATTTATCGTTCTGCACTTCTACAGTTTGAACATGCCGGCAAGTCATTCAATTCACCGCACGGCAGTCATTCGAAAGGAGCAGACCATGCAGAACCTCACGCCCGTTCAATACTGGCTCGATGAAACCGAACGCAATGCCTACAACGCCGCCTTTTACGAATTGGGGCTGCGCTGGCACTGGGACCGCCAGACCTATTGCGACCTGATGGGCACGGCGCAGGAGCCCGAGAAGCGCATTGGCCATTATCTCGAGGCGAATCACCCGCATCTGCTGCGCGCCTACGACGCGGCATTCCTGGCCGATGCGATCGAACAGAAGAAGGAAGCCTACAAGCGCCGCGAAGGCGAAGGTTCCGCACCGCTGTCGAAGCGCCATTTCAATTGGGCCGAATGCCGCGGTGCGGAACTCGGCGCCTGAATTGCAATTGAATAAATCAAATCACGGCTGATCCAATGAACATCCACGAATACCAGGGCAAGGAAGTGCTGCGCCGCCATGGCGTGGCGACGCCGCGCGGTTTCGTCTGCCGCACGAGCGACGAGGCGGCCGATGCCGCCGCCCGGCTCGGCGGGCGTTCGTGGGTGGTGAAGGCGCAGATCCATGCGGGCGGACGCGGCAAGGGCGGCGGCGTGAAGCTGGCCTGGTCGGGCGCGGAGGTGCGCCGCCATGCGCAGGCGCTGCTCGGCATGACGCTGCGCACGCACCAGACGGGGCCCGAGGGCCGGGTGGTGAGGCAGCTGCTGGTCGAGGAGGGGGTGGAGATCGACCAGGAGTTCTACCTCGGGATGGTGGTCGACCGCGGTGCGCGGCGCGTGGCGCTGATGGCGTCGAGCGAAGGCGGGATGGACATCGAGGAGGTGGCCGCGCGCTCGCCCGAGAAGATCCACACGCTGTTCATCGACCCCGAGACGGGGGTCAAGGCAACCGAGGCCGATGCGCTCGCACGCTCGATCGGCCTCGCGGGCCGCGACGTGGTGCAGGCGCGCGAGTTCATGCAGAAGCTCTACCAGGCCTTCGATGCGAGCGACGCTTCGCTGGCCGAGATCAACCCGCTGGTGCGCACGCGCGACGGCCGGTTGATGGCGCTCGACGCCAAGCTCAGCTTCGATCCGAACGCGCTGTTCCGCCAGCCCGAGATCGCCGCGATGCGCGACCTCGACGAGGAGGATCCGACGGAGATCGAAGCCTCGAAGTTCGACCTGTCGTACATCTCGCTCGACGGCGACATCGGCTGCCTGGTCAATGGCGCGGGCCTCGCGATGGCGACGATGGACGCGATCAAGCTCTATGGCGGATCGCCGGCCAACTTCCTCGACGTGGGCGGTGGCGCGAGCGTGGAGAAGGTCACCGCGGCCTTCCAGCTGATGCTGCGCAACCCGCGCCTGAAGGCGGTGCTGGTCAACATCTTCGGCGGCATCATGCGCTGCGACGTGATCGCCCACGGCATCGTCGCCGCGGCACGCGAGACGGCTCTGTCGGTGCCGCTGGTGGTGCGCATGAAGGGCACGAACGAGGACCTGGGGCGGACCATCCTCGCGCAGTCGGACCTTCAGATCATCGGGGCCGAGGACATCGGCGAGGCGGCTCGGCAGGCGGTTGTCGTGGCTCGGGTTCCCAAGGGGCAGCGATGAATTGCTGCCGCTTTTTTCAACGGGCTTTTTGTCGTTCGTTGCGGGCTCGCGGAGGGAAGTACCCGCTGTCCTGTGCACGCGCCCCGAACAGCAGTTCCAGCAAAACAAGAACAGGCCCCCCAGAGCGGTAAAGGAAAAAGATGTCGATCCTCATCAACCGCCACACCCGCGTCATCACGCAGGGCATCACCGGCAAGACCGGCCAGTTCCACACCCAGGCCTGCCTCGAGTACGGCCACGGGCGCCACTGCTTCGTGGCCGGCGTCCATCCGACGAAGGCCGGGCAGGCCATGGCCGGCATTCCCATCTACGGCACCGTGAAGGAAGCCAAGGCACGCACCGGCGCCACCGTCTCGGTCATCTACGTGCCCCCGGCCTTCGCCGCCGCCGCCATCGATGAAGCCGTGGATGCCGAGCTCGACCTCGTGATCTGCATCACCGAGGGCATTCCGGTGCGCGACATGATCCGTACCCGCCGCCGCATGGAAGGGCGCAAGACCCTGCTGCTCGGGCCCAACTGCCCCGGCCTCATCGTGCCCGACGAGATCAAGATCGGCATCATGCCGGGCCACATCCACCAGCGTGGCCGCATCGGCGTGGTCTCGCGTTCGGGTACTTTGACCTACGAGGCCGCGAGCCAGCTCGGGCGCTTCGGCATCGGCCAGTCGACGGTGGTCGGCATCGGCGGCGATCCGGTCGGCGGGCTGCGGCACATCGACGTGCTGAAGATGTTCAACGACGACCCGCGCACCGACGCCGTCATCATGGTCGGCGAGATCGGCGGCGATGCCGAGGAAGAGTGCGCGCACTGGATCCACGCCCACATGCGCAAGCCCGTGGTCGGCTTCATCGCCGGCGCCAGCGCGCCGCCCGGCAAGCGCATGGGCCATGCGGGCGCCATCATTTCCGGCGGCAAGGGCACGGCGCACGAGAAGCTCGCCGTCATGAGGGCCTGTGGCATCCACGTGACCGACAACCCGGCCGACATGGGGAAGCTGCTGGCCTCGCTGGTCGTCCCCGACTACCTGCCGTTCGACTAGGCCCCGCATTCGCAGCGCCCGTCCTCCCACCCGCATTCACAGCATCAAAAGAAAGCACAACATGCCACAACGTTGGGTCCGTTTCGAACACGCCGGAGAAGCCGCCTTCGGCACCCTGGAGGACGACGCCGTGCGCGAGTACCGCGGCGACATGTACGGCACGCCCGAGCCCACCGGCCGCGTGTTCGCGCTGGCCGGCCTGCGCCTGCTGTCGCCGAGCGAGCCGACCAAGGTTATCGCGCTGTGGAACAACTTCCACGCCCTCGGCGAGAAGCTCAAGCTCGCCGTGCCCGAGGAGCCGTTGTACCTGCTGAAGGCGCCGAACTCCTTCTCGGCGCACGAGGCGCCGATCCGCAAGCCGCTGTGCGACGGCAAGGTGGTGTTCGAGGGCGAGCTCGGTATCGTCATCGGCAAGACCGCCACCGCCGTCTCCGAGGAACGCGCGCTCGAGCACGTGTTCGGCTACACCTGCGCCAACGACGTCACCGTGGCCGACATCCTGAACCGCGATGCCTCGTTCGCGCAGTGGGTGCGCGCCAAGGGCTTCGACACCTTCTGCCCCATGGGCCCGGCCATCGCCACCGGCCTCGATCCCGCCACGCTGGTGGTGCGCACCGTATTGAACGGCGAGGAGCGGCAGAACTACCCGATCAGCGACATGCGCTTCTCGGTGCAGCGGCTGGTCAGCCTCATCTCGCAGGACATGAGCCTGCATCCCGGCGACGTGATCCTGTGCGGCACGTCCGTGGGCGTGGGCTCGATGAAGCCCGGCAGCCTGGTCGAAGTGGAGATCGACGGCATTGGCCGCCTCTCGAATCGCTTCGGCTGACGCGAAGAATTTCAACTCTTGGGGATCGACATGAAGATAGCAATCATCGGCGCGGGGGCCATCGGCGGCCTGGTGGGCGCCAAACTCGCGCTGGCCGGGGAGGACGTGACCTTCATCGTGCGCGGCGCCAACCTCCAGGCCATCGGCGCCAACGGCATCAAGCTGGTGTCGGCCGAGGGCGAGGAGCAGGTGGCGCGCAACGTGCGGGCCACCGACCGCTACGACGAGGCGGGGCCGCAGGACCTCGTGATCCTCGCGATGAAGGCGCACCAGGTCGAGGCCGTGGCCGACGACGTGGCCAAGCTCTTCGGGCCCGAGACCGCGGTCGTGACCATGCAGAACGGCATTCCCTACTGGTACTTCCAGAAGCACGGCGGCGTGCTCGAGGGCACCACCGTGCGCAGCGTCGATCCGCAGGGCGTGCTCAACGCCAAGATCCCGCCGCGGCGCGTGATCGGCTGCGTGGTCTATCCGGCCTCCGAGCTGATCGCGCCCGGCGTCATCAAGCACATCGAGGGCGACCGCTTCCCGGTCGGCGAACTCGACGGCGCGACCACCGAGCGCGTCGAGCGCATCGCGGCCTGCTTCGCCAACGCGGGCTTCAAGGCACCGGTGCTCGACAACATCCGCGCCGAGATCTGGCTCAAGCTCTGGGGCAACCTGACCTTCAACCCGATCAGCAGCCTCTCGCACTCGACCCTGGTCGACATCTGCCAGTACCCGCCCTCGCGCGAACTCGCGGCCGCGATGATGCGCGAGGCCCAGGCCGTGGCGCACAAGCTCGGCATCGAGTTCCGCGTCACGCTCGAGAAGCGCATCGCGGGCGCCGAGAAGGTCGGCAAGCACAAGACCTCGATGCTGCAGGACGTGGAAGCCGGCCGCGCGCCCGAGATCGACGCGCTGGTCGGCGCGGTGGTCGAGCTCGCGCGGCTCACCGAGACCTCGACCCCCCACATCGACACCGTGTATTCGCTCGTGAAGCTGCTCGCGCGGACCATGGAAGAACAGCGCGGCCAGGTCCGGCTGCGCGAACTCGCCTGAGGACACCGACACCATGCGACGCCTTCGCAGCGCCAAGATCGTGGCCACGCTCGGTCCCGCCACTTCCGACGAGCCCGCGATCCGCGCGCTGTTCGAGCGTGGCGTGGACGTGTTCCGCCTCAACTTCAGCCACGGCACGCAGCACGACCATGCGCGCCGCCTCGAGACCATCCGCCGGCTCGAGAAGGAATTCGGCCGGCCGATCGGCGTGCTGCTCGACCTGCAGGGGCCGAAGCTGCGGCTGGGCACCTTCGAGGGCGGCCGCGCGCAGCTCGAGGCGCTCGCGCGCTTCCGGCTCGACATGGACCGCGCGAGCGGCAACGGCCGCCGCGCGCCCCTGCCGCATCCCGAGATCTTCGCCGCGCTGCAGGAAGGCACCGAGCTGCTGCTCGACGACGGCAAGCTGCGGCTGCGCGTCGACCGCCACGGCGCCGACTTCGCCGAGACCACCGTGCTGGTGGGCGGCCCGATCTCCGACCGCAAGGGCGTCAACGTGCCCAGCGTGCTGCTGCCGATCTCGCCGCTGACGCCCAAGGACCGCGACGACCTCGACGTCGGCCTCGCGATGGGCGTGGACTGGGTGGCGCTGTCGTTCGTGCAGCGGCCCGAGGACATCGACGAGGCGCGCGAGATCATCGGCACGCGCGCGGCCATCATGGCCAAGCTTGAGAAGCCCGCGGCCATCGAGCACCTCGATGCCATCGTCGAGCGCTGCGACGGCATCATGGTCGCGCGCGGCGACCTCGGCGTCGAGCTGCCGCCCGAGCGCGTGCCCGAGCTGCAGCGCCAGATCGTGCGCGCCTGCCGGCTGCGCGGCAAGCCGGTGGTGGTGGCCACGCAGATGCTCGAGTCGATGATCGCCGCGCCGGTGCCCACGCGCGCCGAGGTGTCGGACGTGGCGACCGCGGTCTACGACGGCGTCGACGCGGTGATGCTCTCGGCCGAGTCGGCCTCGGGCAAGTACCCGCTCGAGGCCGTGGCGATGATGGACCGCATCGTCGCGCGCGTGGAGGCCGATCCGTCGTACCGCACCGGCATCGACGCCACGCACGAGAGCGCGCAGTCGACCACGGCCGACGCGGTCTGCACCTCGATGCGCCAGGTGGCCGCGCTGCTCGCGCCGGCCGCCACCGTGACCTACACCTCCTCGGGCTTCACCAGCCTGCGCGCGGCGCGCGAGCGGCCCGCGGTGCCGATCCTGAGCCTCACGCCCGACATGGCGACCGCGCGCCGCATGGCGATGGTGTGGGGCGTGCATGCGGTGCTGGTGGACGACGTGCACGACGTGGGCGAGATGATCGAGTGCGCCTGCCGCACCGCGCATGCCGAGGGCTTCGCGCAGCCCGGCCAGAAGGTGGTGGTGGTGGCGGGCCTGCCCTTCGGCCAGTCGGGCACCACCAACCTGCTGCACGTCGCGCGTATTCCAAACCATTCCTGATCGCGAATACTTGACCGCGGTCATGCGGCGCGCGCGCCGCCGGCCATAGCATGGGACTTCCGAACGAAGCAGTTCTCCAGGAATCCCCATGAAGCACGCGACCCTGCGCCAGTTGAAGGTTTTCGAGGCGGTGGCGCGGCTCCTGAGCTTTTCGCGCGCGGCCGAGGAGCTGCACCTCACGCAGCCCGCGGTGTCGACGCAGGTGCGCAAGCTCGAGGACCACGCCGGCAACACGCTGTTCGAGCAGTTCGGCAAGAAGGTCTATCTCACGGCCGCGGGCACCGAGCTGCTGCAGCTCAGCCGCGCGATCATCCAGCAGTTCGAGGCGGCCGAGAGCGCGATGCTGCAGTTCAAGGGCATCTCGGGCGGCAAGCTCAACGTGGGCGTGATCAGCGCGGGCGACTACTTCTTTCCGCGCCTGCTGGTGGAGTTCGCGGGCCGGCACCGCGGCGTGACCCTGAACTTCACCGTGCACAACCGCGAGGGCCTGCTCACGCACATCGCCGAGAACCTCACCGACCTCGCGATCATGGTGCGGCCGCCCACCGACCTCGACACACTGAACCAGCCCTTCGCGCCGCACCCTTACGTGATCATCGCGGCGCCCACGCATCCGCTGGTGGGCGTGAAGGGCGTGCCGCTCAAGCGGCTGATCCGCGAGCCCTTCGTGGTGCGCGAGCGCGCGTCCGACACCTGGCATTCGATGGAGGAGGGCTTCGGCGCCGCGCTGAGCGAGATCAACATCGCGATGGAGATCCGCAGCACCGAGACCATCAAGCAGGCGGTGATCGCGGGCATGGGCGTGAGCTTCGTGTCGGCCCACACCATCAGCCAGGAGCTGCGCGCGGGCAGCGTGCGGGTGCTCGACGTGCAGGGCTTTCCGCTGATGCTCAACTGGTACGTGGTGCACCGCCGCGGCAAGCGGCTGCCGCCGGTGGCGCAGGCCTTCAAGGACTTCCTGCTGCACGACGGCACCGCGCTGATCTCGCAGATCGTGCCCTTCGATCCGGCGATCTGAAGGCGAAAAAAAAGAGCGCTCTCGGCGCTCTTTTTTTTGGAGGTGGAGCCTCGAGGGCTCCGGCTCTCAACGCTGTTGCAGCGCGGCGCGCACGGCCTTGGCGAAGATCACGATCGGCAGCGCGGCGATCAGGTCGCGCAGCACGCCGTTCGAGGCGAAGGAGGGGGCCTTGAGGGCGGTGGAATTCAGTGCGGTGTTGTTCATGGATGTGCTCCGAATGCGGGTGAGTGACGGGGTGGGTGGGAATGCGAACCTCTGAATTATAGGGTTTACCCTGGATTAGGGCAAACCACGAGTGACATGCCCATTTCGCGAGCAGGGCACGCGGAGGCACTCCAGAGTGGGCTGCGATGCGGTCGACCTGATCGCGATGGGCATGCCGAAGACGCCACCGACTTGCATCAAGCGACGCGATCTCATCGCGCGCTAAGACGGCCATGCTAGGGAATTCACGGGGGTCCCGAGCGGGCTCCCTTCGAGGGAACTTGACGAGGGTCAAGAGTTTTTGGGTCGCTCCATCCGACAGTCATCCGCACGCAGGAGGCTGCGGGTCGAAGGTGCCGCGCAGCGGGGCCGACGGGACCGGAGGATCAGCCGAAGCGTGTCGATTGCGCGATGCGACGCCGTACTTGTTCGCATCTCCGCTTCGGGGACCGGTGACTCGAAACGAAACCGGCGGCGCCTCGATGCGATCCGCCGGACTTCAACTCAAACACAAAGATGAAGGACATTCAATGACTCGGCAAACGACCACGATCGCGGGTGCGAACCCCGCGATCTACTCCCCCTCGGGACACCATGGCGCCGCGGCGGCGCAGCGCTCGCAGAGCTACCGATGGGGGCAGCTCCTGATCGGCATCGTGTGCATGGCGATGATCGCCAATCTCCAATACGGCTGGACCCTGTTCGTCAACCCGATCGCGGAGAAACACGGCTGGAGCCGCGCCGCGATCCAGGTGGCCTTCACCATCTTCGTGCTCACCGAGACCTGGCTGGTGCCGATCGAGGGCTACCTGGTCGACCGCTTCGGCCCGCGTCCCGTGGTGCTGGTGGGCGGCGTGCTCTGCGGCATCGGCTGGGTGATGAACTCCTTCGCGGCCTCGCTGCCGGTGCTCTACATCGCGGCGGCCATCGGCGGCATCGGCGCGGGCGCGGTCTACGGCACCTGCGTGGGCAATGCGCTCAAGTGGTTCCCCGACCGGCGCGGCCTCGCGGCGGGCATGACCGCGGCCGGCTTCGGCGCGGGCTCGGCGCTCACCATCATCCCGATCTCGGCCATGATCAAGAACAGCGGCTACGAGGCCGCCTTCCTGTACTTTGGGATCGGGCAGGGACTGATCGTGTTCCTGCTCGCATGGATGCTGACGCGCGCGCCCGAGCATGCCAAGGCCGTGAACACCCGCAACGTGCAGCAGTCGCGGCGCGACTACGCGCCCTCCGAGGTGCTGCGCTCGCCCGTGTTCTGGGTGATGTACGCGATGTTCGTGATGGTGGCCGCCGGCGGCCTGATGGCGACCGCGCAGCTCGCGCCGATCGCCAAGGACTTCAAGATCATCGACGTGCCGGTGAACATCATGGGCCTGGTGCTGCCCGCGCTGACCTTCGCGCTGGCGATCGACCGCGTGCTCAACGGCCTGACGCGGCCGTTCTTCGGCTGGGTGTCGGACAAGATCGGCCGCGAGCAGACCATGTTCATCGCCTTCGCGATCGAGGCGGTCGGCATCCTGATGCTCTACAAGTACGGCCACAACCCGCTGCTGTTCGTGGTGCTGACCGGCATGGTGTTCTTCGCCTGGGGCGAGATCTACAGCCTGTTCCCCTCGACCTGCGCCGACACCTTCGGCGGCAAGTACGCGGCCTCGAATGCCGGCATGCTCTACACCGCCAAGGGCACGGCCTCGTTGCTGGTGCCGTTGTCGAGCGTGCTGGCCGCGAGCACCGGCAGCTGGGAGGCGGTGTTCTTCGTCGCGAGCGGCGTCAATGCCGTTGCCGCGCTGATGGCCTGGTTCGTCTTGCGCCCCATGCGTCGCCGTCACATCGAGCGCAGCGAACTCCCGCACTGAGCGCCGACGGGTCGCGAGCCGCTACCATCGACGCCTTTGTCCAGGAGAACGGCGTGACCCTCTACAGACTCGACGAGCATGAACCGTCCATCGACGCCAGCGCGCGCGTGGCGGACACGGCGAGCGTGATTGGCCAGGTCGTGCTCGGCGCGCGCAGCAGCATCGGGCCGCGCTGCGTGCTGCGCGGCGACAACGAGCCCATCACCGTGGGCACGGGCAGCCACCTCGAGGACGGTGTGATGCTGCATGCCGACCCCGGCTTCCCGATGACCATCGGCGCCGACGTGACGGTCGAGCGGCACGTGATGCTGCACGGCTGCACCATCGGCGATGGTTCGGTGGTCGGCGAGGACACGGTGGCGCTCAACGGCGCGGTGGTGGGGCGCGAATGCATCGTCGCCACCGGCGCGCTGCTGACCGAGGGCAAGGTCTTTCCCGACCGCTCGCTGATCTCGGGCCGCCCGGCCAAGGTCACGGGCCAGGTCGACGATGCCGAGGCCGCGCGCCTCGTGCAGCGCGCGCGCGAACTGGCCGCGCGCTGATCCGCGCGGGGCCGCCGGCGCGAACGGCCCCGCGTTCTTCCCTTTCCGTTCCCGCGCACCGCGACGGATTCGCGCGTGGAATACCTCGGTGTTGCGAACGGTTCGCACGCATCCCCGAAAGGCCCCCGGATATTCCGGCCGCGGCCCAGCGAAAGAGGCCTTTTCACAGGGCTCGCTCGCATTGACACCACCCCTGTTTCGATGGAAATTGACCTGCGTCAAGGTCATCCGCGCGCGATTCATCGACAGTGAATCCCGAGGCAGATGACCGCGCGCGGCTTCCGGTCCCCGCACAGGGAGGCGAGCGCGAATCGACGCCACGATGACAACGGATCCGCCGGCAGGCAGACAGCGGCGGACCGGTAACGGCACCAGATCGGACGGGACCATGACAACAGAAGCGCTGAACGCGTACGTAGCACGGCAGCCGGCCATCCGCGCATCGCGCGTGGAGGCTGGCCAATGAGCGAGGCCCTGCGACTTTCCGCGGCCGACGAACTGGCCGAGGTGCGCCGCGTGCTCGCCGCGCATGCGGACGAACAGGGCGCGTTGCTGCCGATCCTGCACGAGGTGCAGGACACGCTGGGCTACGTGCCCTCGCATGCGGTGCAGACCATCGCCGACGCGCAGAACCTCTCGCGCGCCGAGGTGCATGGCGTGATCACCTACTACCACCACTTCCGCGCCGAGCCGCCGGGCCGGCACGTGATCCAGATCTGCCGCGCCGAGGCCTGCCAGTCGATGGGCGCCGATGCGCTGCTCGCGCATGCCGAGAAGCACCTGGGCTGCGCGGTGCACGGCACCACCAAGGACGGTGCCTTCACGCTCGAGCCGGCGTTCTGCCTCGGCCTGTGCGCCTCCTCGCCCGCGATGACGCTCGACGAGGAGCCGCATGCGCGCGTCACGCCGATCCGTTTCGAAACGCTGGTCGCACAGGCGGGAGATTGCGCATGAACGCCGCCGTGAAGATCTACGTGCCGCGCGATTCCGCGGCGCTCGCGGTCGGCGCCAATGCCGTGGCCCAGCGCATCGCGCAGGAAGCCGCCGCGCGCGGCCTCGCGATCGAGCTGGTGCGCAACGGCTCGCGCGGCATGCTGTGGCTCGAGCCGCTGGTCGAGGTCGAAACGCCCGCGGGCCGCATGGCCTACGGCCCGGTCACGGTCGAGGAGGTGCCGGCGCTGCTCGACGCCGGCCTGGCCACGGGCGCGCGTTCGCATCCCTTGTCGCTCGGTCCCACCGACGAGATTCCCTACCTGAAGAAGCAGGAGCGCCTGACCTTCGCGCGCGTCGGCATCACCGACCCCGTGTCGCTGACCGACTACCAGGCGCACGAGGGCTATGCGGGCCTGCGCGCCGCGCTCGCGATGGCGCCGGCCGACATCGTGCAGCAGGTGCTCGACTCGGGCCTGCGCGGCCGCGGCGGCGCGGCCTTTCCGGCCGGCATCAAGTGGAAGACGGTGCTCAACACGCCGTCCGAACAGAAGTACATCGTCTGCAATGCCGACGAGGGCGACTCGGGCACCTTCTCCGACCGCATGACGATGGAGGGCGACCCCTTCGTGCTGATCGAGGGCATGACCATCGCGGGCATCGCCACCGGCGCGACGCAGGGCTACATCTACGTGCGCTCCGAGTATCCGCACGCGATCGCCGCGCTCAACGAGGCGATCCGCCATGCGGAAGCCGCGGGCTTCCTCGGCGACAACGTGCTGCGCTCGGGCAAGCGCTTCCGGCTCGCGGTGCGCAAGGGCGCCGGCTCCTACGTCTGCGGCGAGGAGACGGCGCTGCTCGAGAGCCTGGAGGGCAAGCGCGGCATCGTGCGCGCCAAGCCGCCGTTGCCGGCCATCGAAGGCCTGTTCGGCCAGCCCACGCTGATCAACAACGTGATCACGCTGGCCAGCGTGCCGATCATCCTGGCGCGCGGCGCCACCTTCTACCGCGACTACGGCGTGGGCCGCTCGCGCGGCACCTTGCCGATGCAGCTGGCCGGCAACATCAAGCACGGCGGGCTGGTCGAGAAGGCCTTCGGCGTCACCTTGCGCGAACTGCTCTACGACTACGGCGGCGGCTCGGCCTCGGGCCGGCCGATCAAGGCGGTGCAGGTCGGCGGCCCGCTGGGCGCCTACCTGCCCGAGTCGCAGTGGGACCTGCCGCTGGACTACGAGGCCTACGCGGCCGTCGGCGGCACCGTGGGCCACGGCGGCATCGTGGTGCACGACGACACGGCCGACCTGTCGAAGCTGGCGCGTTACGCGATGGAGTTCTGCGCGCTCGAGTCGTGCGGCAAGTGCACGCCCTGCCGCATCGGCTCGACGCGCGGCGTCGAGGTCATCGACAAGATCCGCGGCAACCAGAACCGGCCGCAGCAGGTGATCCTGCTGCGCGACCTGTGCAACACCATGGTCCACGGCTCGCTGTGCGCGATGGGCGGCATGACGCCGTTCCCGGTGCTCTCCGCGCTCGACCACTTCCCGCAGGACTTCGGTATCGAAGTTCCCGATCGCAAGGCTGCTTGAAATGAAACACCAACAGCCGGACGCAGAGGACGCGAAGGATTCGCGAAGAACGCGAAAGAGAAATTCAAAATTTTTCCTGTATTCCTTTTGCGTTCTTCGCGTCACCTTCGCGTCCTCCGCGTCCGGAAATCCGCTCCCGAATTCGGTCCAGTGAAAGCCCCAAACATGTTGAACCATCTCAAGGAAACCGACTACGGCACGCCCAAGCGCGAATCCGAGCGCGAGGTCACGCTGGAGATCGACGGCACCGAGGTCACGGTGCCGGCCGGCACCTCGCTGATGCGCGCGGCCGTCGACGCCGGCATCCAGGTGCCCAAGCTGTGCGCCACCGACAGCCTCGAGCCCTTCGGCTCGTGCCGGCTGTGTCTGGTCGAGATCGAGGGCCGCCGCGGCTTCCCGGCCTCGTGCACCACGCCGGCCGAGGCCGGCATGAAGGTGCGCACCCAGACGCCGAAGCTGCAGGACCTGCGCAAGGGCGTGATGGAGCTCTACATCTCCGACCATCCGCTCGACTGCCTGACCTGCTCGGCCAACGGCAACTGCGAGCTGCAGGACATGGCGGGCGTGACCGGCCTGCGCAACGTGCGCTACGGCTTCGACGGCGCCAACCACATCAAGAGCGAGAAGGACGAGTCGAACCCGTACTTCACCTACGACCCCTCCAAGTGCATCGTGTGCAACCGCTGCGTGCGCGCCTGCGAGGAAACCCAGGGCACCTTCGCGCTGACCATCAGCGGCCGCGGCTTCGAGTCGCGCGTGTCGCCGGGCCAGGACCAGCCCTTCATGGAATCGGAGTGCGTGAGCTGCGGCGCCTGCGTCGAGGCCTGCCCCACCGCCACCCTGCAGGAGAAGTCGGTGATCTGGCTCGGCCAGCCCGAGCACAGCGTGATCACCACCTGCGCCTACTGCGGCGTGGGCTGCGCCTTCAAGGCCGAGATGAAGGGCAACGAGGTGGTGCGCATGGTGCCGTGGAAGGACGGCAAGGCCAACGACGGCCACTCCTGCGTGAAGGGCCGCTTCGCCTGGGGCTATGCCTCGCACCAGGACCGCATGCTCAAGCCCATGATCCGCCAGAAGATCACCGATCCGTGGCAGGAGGTGAGCTGGGACGAGGCGATCAACTACGCGGCCGGCGAGTTCAAGCGCCTGCAGCAGAAGTACGGCCGCAACGCCATCGGTGGCATCACCTCCTCGCGCTGCACCAACGAGGAAACCTACCTGGTGCAGAAGCTGGTACGCGCGGGCTTCGGCAACAACAACGTCGACACCTGCGCCCGCGTGTGCCATTCGCCCACGGGCTACGGCCTGAAGCAGACGCTGGGCGAATCGGCCGGTACGCAGACCTTCCAGTCGGTCGAGAAGTCCGACGTGATCATGGTCATCGGCGCCAACCCGACCGATGGCCACCCGGTGTTCGCCTCGCGCATGAAGAAGCGGCTGCGCCAGGGCGCGAAGCTGATCGTGGTCGACCCGCGCCGCATCGACATCGTGAAGTCGCCGCACATCCGCGCCGCGCATCACCTGCAATTGCGTCCCGGCACCAACGTGGCGGTGGTCACGGCGCTGGCGCACGTGATCGTGACCGAAGGCCTGATGGCCGACGCGTTCGTGGCCGAGCGCTGCGACACGGCCTCGTTCGCCGAATGGAAGGCCTACGTCGAGCGCCCCGAGCAGTCGCCCGAGGCCACGGAAGCCTTCACCGGCGTGCCGGCCGCCGAGATGCGCGCCGCCGCGCGGCTGTTCGCCACCGCCGGCAACGGCGCCATCTACTACGGCCTGGGCGTGACCGAGCACAGCCAGGGCTCGACCACCGTGATGGGCATCGCCAACCTCGCGATGGTCACCGGCAACGTGGGCCGCGAGGGCGTGGGCGTGAACCCGCTGCGCGGCCAGAACAACGTGCAGGGTTCGTGCGACATGGGCTCGTTCCCGCACGAGCTGCCGGGCTACCGCCACGTCTCGGACAGCACCACGCGCGGTTCCTTCGAGGCCGCCTGGGGCGTGCAGCTCGATCCCGAGCCGGGCCTGCGCATTCCCAACATGTTCGACGCCGCGATCGGCGGCAGCTTCAAGGGCCTGTACTGCGAGGGCGAGGACATCGTGCAGTCCGACCCCAACACCCAGCACGTGGCCGCCGCCATGATGGCGATGGAATGCGTGGTGGTGCAGGACATCTTCCTCAACGAGACCGCCAAGTACGCGCACGTGTTCCTGCCGGGCTCCTCCTTCCTCGAGAAGGACGGCACCTTCACCAACGCCGAGCGCCGCATCTCGCGCGTGCGCAAGGTGATGCCGCCGAAGGCCGGCCTGGCCGACTGGGAAGTCACGGTGAAGCTGGCGAACGCGCTCGGCTACCCGATGAGCTACAAGAACCCCGAGGCGATCATGGACGAGATCGCCGCGCTGACGCCGAGCTTCCATGGCGTGAGCTACAAGCGCATCGACGAGCTCGGCAGCATCCAGTGGCCCTGCAACGACGCGGCGCCCGAAGGCACGCCGACCATGCACATCGACAAGTTCGTGCGTGGCAAGGGGCGCTTCATCGTCACGCAGTACGTGCCGACCGACGAGAAGGTCACGCGCCGCTTCCCGCTGCTGCTGACCACCGGGCGCATCCTGTCGCAGTACAACGTGGGCGCGCAGACGCGGCGCACCGACAACAACATGTGGCACGGCGAGGACCGGCTCGAGCTGCATCCGCACGACGCCGAGGAACGCGGCGTGAAGGACGGCGACTGGGTCGGCATCCAGAGCCGCGCGGGCGAGACGGTGCTGCGCGCGACGGTGTCCGAGCGCATGCAGCCGGGCGTGGTCTACACCACCTTCCACTTCCCCGAGTCGGGCGCCAACGTGATCACCACCGACAACTCCGACTGGGCCACCAACTGCCCCGAGTACAAGGTGACGGCGGTGCAGGTGATGCCGGTGATGCAGCCTTCGGCCTGGCAGCAGGAGTACAGCCGCTTCAACCGGGTGCAGAACGAGCTGCTCAATGCGGCCTCGGCGCCCTCGCCCTCGAACGAGACGGTGCCCGCGAAGTAGGGCACGCGAGCGCAGCGCCATGAACATCGCCACCCTGCCGCTCGCGAGCGCCGACACGGCCGCTTTCTGCGAAGGCGCGCGGCTGCTGCCGGTGCGCGGCGTGCGCGGCGGCCAGCCGTTCGCGGTGCAGGACTGGGTGGCCGAGGAAGTGCCGGTGGCGCTCGAATACAACGGCATCTCGCATGCGGTGATGCTGGCCACGCCGCTCGACCTGGAGGACTTCGCGCTCGGCTTCTCGCTGAGCGAGGGCATCCTCGAGGCGGCGCACGAGCTCTACGGCAGCGAGATCGAGAGCGCCGAGCGCGGCATCACGGTGCGGCTCGAGGTCTCGGCGGCCGCGTTCGCGCGCCTCAAGCAACGGCGCCGCTCGCTGGCCGGGCGCACCGGCTGCGGCCTGTGCGGCACCGAGAGCCTGGCGCAGGTGGCGCGCGAGCTCCCGGTGCTGGCCGCGGGGCCCTCGTTCGAGCGCGCCGCGATCGGTCGCGCGATGGCGCAGTTCCAGTCGCTGCAGACCCTGCAGGAAGCCACGGGCGCGGTGCATGCCGCGGCCTGGTGCTCGGCCGACGGGGAGGTGTCGTGGCTGCGCGAGGACGTGGGCCGCCACAACGCGCTCGACAAGCTGGTGGGCGCGCTCGCGGCCAACGAGGTCGATGCCGCGGCGGGCTTCATCGCCGTGACCAGCCGCGCGAGCTTCGAGATGGTGCAGAAGGCCGCGATGGCCGGCGTCTCGCTGCTGGCGGCGGTGTCGGCGCCGACCTCCTTCGCGGTCGAGACCGCGCAGCGCGCCGGCCTCACGCTGGTGGGCTTCGCGCGGCGCGAGGACCTGGGGGTCTACAGCCACCCGCAGCGCCTGCCGGCCGACACGGTGCCGGCTGCGGCGAACGGGCAGCGCCCGCATTGATGACGAACAACCTCACGACGACAACGAGCGGAGACACAGCGCATGCATGACCAGTCGGTGCAATTGATCAAGATGGCCAACCAGATCGGCACCTTCTTCGAGGCCCAGACCCCGTCGGACGCCGGCGCGGCCACGCAGGCCATCGCGGCGCACCTCAAGTCCTTCTGGGCGCCGAGCATGCGGCTGGCGCTGGTGCAGAGCTTCGACCAGGGCAAGGCGCAGGCGATGCTGCCGATCGTGGCCACGGCCGTGCGCGACCACCGCGCCAAGCTGATGCCCGATGGCGGGCACATGGTGGCGGAGGCGAAGCTGCTCTATCCGCAGGGCGGCGGCGACGCCGGTTGAAACCCCGCTAAACCGCCGCGTGCGACAAGGCCTTCGCCTCGCGCCGCTCGGCATTGCGCGCGCGGCGCCGCTCGTGCGCCTGCAGCAGCGCTTCGTAATAGAGGCCCAGCGGCATCGCCACGAACACCATGCCCGCGACGTAGATCACGAGGCTGGCGATGGGGAAGCTGTCGCCGCCCCAGTGGGGAACGGAGGCCGCCGCGGCGATGGCCGCGACGACCGCGATCGCGGCGCGGAAAGCGCCGCGCAACCAGGCGATGCGGGTTTCGTCACCCTGCGGTGCATCGTCTGCCGGACGGTCTGATGCCGTGTTCCTCCCGCCTTTGTCTCCGTGCTCGTTCATCGTCGGCTCCTTGGAAGGCGTCTTCGATGATTCTTATCACGCGCCATCGCGGGGTCAAGATCGAAGTCCCGTACGAAACGCGGCTTCGCGCATGACGCGCGCGCCGCATGCGAACCTCAGTCGTACTTCACGGTGTAGATCAGGTCGAGGCCGCTGGTCTGCCCGGCCTGGCCGCGCAAGGTGAGGCGCTGCGTGAGGTCGTAGAAGATGAACAGCGTGCCGAAGGTGCCGCCGATGCTGCGCTCGTAGGTGACGTAGAAGTCCTTCGACAGCCGCTTGCCGAAGGTGACGGCCGAATCGCGCACGTCGCCGCCGCTGCCCGGGCCCTTGAAGCCCAGTTCGTCGAGGCCGAAGCGGCTGGCCAGGCTGCCGCCGCTGGCGCCCTTGCTGATGCGCCCGAGCAGCGAGAGCGCGGCCTGCTGCAGCAGCGCCGATTCGCCGCCGCTGGTGGCCGAGGCGCGGCCCAGCACCACCCACGACAGCGTCTCGGCGTCGGACAGCGCGGGCTCCGAATAGAGCTTCACGCGCGGCGACTGCGCGCTGCCGCTGATCTGCACGCCGGCGCGCTGCGTGATGTTGGGGCGGATCGCGAGGATGTCGAGCTGCGGGTTGTCGTAGGGGCCGTTGAAGCGCGCGATGCCGGTCTCCACGTCGAGCTGCTGGCCGTAGGCGCGGTACTGGCCCTTCACGGTCTTCACCTCGCCGGTGATGCGCGGCGGCGCGTCGAGCCGCGTGCTGCGGATGTCGAGCTGGCCCTCGAGCCGGGTCGTGATGCCGCGGCCCTGCACCGCGAAGTCGTCGCCGAGGTCGAACTCGACCGAGATGTCGGGCGGCTTCGCGGTCTGCGGCTTCACGGCCTGGGCCGCCTGCGCATCGCTGCGCGCGGCCTCGCGCTCGCGCGCCTCGGCCGCCTCGCGGTCCTTGGCGGCCGAGCGCACCACCACGTCGCTGCCGAGGCTGGGCGCGGTCTCGTCGGGCAGGATGATCACGGCGCGGTCGGTCTTGAGCTTGCCGCGCACGATGAACTGCCGGTTCTCGAGCCGCGCCTGCAGGTCGCCCGACAGCGTGACCTGGCGGTCGGTGCGCACCAGCACGCGCAGCGCGCGCAGCTCGGCCTGCAGCGCCATGCGGATGCCGGGCGCGCCGGCGGTGGTGCCCGCGCCCGACCAGTTGAGCTCGCCGCGCGCGCTCAGCGTGCCGCCATCGGCGCCGGCCTCGCTGGCCGCGGTGCTGCGGTTGCCGCTCTGGCCCGCGATGCGGGCCGTGCTGCCGGCGCCGCCCTTGAGCGTGAACTCTGCGATCTCGACGCGGTCGCCCGACAGGTTGGCGCGCAGCCGGCCGTCGCGCAGGTCCAGGCCCTCGACCGGCGCGCGCAGCGCCAGCTTGTCGGCGCCCAGCGTGCCGTTCCAGCGCGGCGCCGCGCGGCTGCCCGAGAGCGTGGCGTTGGCGTCGAGCGTGCCCGCCACGCGCCAGCCCGGCGGCGCGAGCATCGACCACACGCCGAGGTTCGGCAGCCTGGCGGCGACGCGGCCCGTGAGCGGCGCATCGGGCGCCCACTGCCAGCCGCCGGCGCGCTGCTGGAAGCGCGTGCCGGCCTCGGCATCGATCTGGCCCGCGCGTTCGCTGTCCCAGGCCAGCGTGGCGCGCACCGCCTCGCCCTGGGCGTCGAGCCGCAGCTCGGCGCGGCGCAGCCCGGCCGGCGTGCTGGGGCTCAGGCCGGCCTCGCTGGAATTCATCTTGCGTTCGCTCGCGGTGCCGGTACCGCGGCTCTCGATGCGCGTGATCAGCGCGGCCTCGCCGGCCTGCACGCGGATGTCGCCGCTCTGGCGCGCGAGCCGGGCCTGGGCGCGCAGCGTGTCGCCGGCATCGATGTCCCAGTCGCCGTCGAAGACCAGGTCGCCGCTGATGCCGAGCTCGCCGAAGGTGGTGCTGGCGCCGAAGGCCTCGGCCCAGGACATCGGCAGGCCCTTGAGCTCGCCCTTCGACTGCACGCGGAACACGCGGTTGGCGGCGGCGCCGCTCTGGCTGAAGCGCAGCGGCTGCCAGTCGATGCGCACCGTGCCGGGCACGGGCCCGCGCAGGGTGGCGCCGGCGGCCGAGGCCTCGACCTCGAGGCGGTCGCCGCCGGTGCGCACCGTGGCCGTGACCTCGCGGCCGAGCTCGAGCACCCAGGGCGACTTCTGCGTGGCGGGCTGGGCGCTGTCCTGCGCCTGCAGCCGCAGGCTGGCGAGCGCGGCGCGCCATTGGCCGGCGCCCGCGAGGCCGCCGCTGGCGCGGGTGTCGAGCACCAGCTTCTGCGTGCCGGTGGCGGCCTCGCCCTGCAGCGACAGCGTGGCCTGCGCGATGCTGCCCGCGAGCTCGGCGCGCAGCGCGCTCAATTGCACCTGGGTTGCGGCGGCGCCGGCCTGGGCCGCGGGCAGCTGCAGGTCGAGCCTGGGCACCGTGAGGCTGGCCTTCAGGCTCGGCTCGGCGTTGCCGCGCGCGAGCGGCGCGGCGGGGTTCTGCAGCCGGCGCTGGAAGTTCTGCCAGCCGCCCTGCCAGCTCGCGTCGAGCCGGGCCGAGCCCTTCGCGGCGCGGCCCGCGAACAGGCCCGCCATCTCGGGCAGGCTCTCGATCCAGCGCTGCACGGCCTCGGTGTCGTCGATGCGGGCCTTGAGTTCGCCCGTGCCCTGCGCGGGCGCCATGCGGGCGTCGACCTGCGCCTCGGCGCCGGGCATCGCGAGCTTGAGGTTGCCGCTGCCGGCCTGCTCGGCCACGCGCACCTGCAGCTTGCCTTCGACGCTGGCGCGCTGCGCATCGATGCGCAGCGTGCGCAGGTCCAGCACCTGGTCCTTCCACTGGCCCTGGGCCAGCACGCGGTCGAGCCCGAAGCCCGGCAGCGCCTTGCTGCCGGCGCCGCCCTCGGCACGCAGCGCGAGGTCGAAGCCGATGCCGCCGTTGTCGCCATCGCGCTGCTGCGCGGTGACGCGGCCGCTGATCGGCGCGCCCGAGAGTTCGCTGTACAGCGCGCCCAGCCGCACGCCCTGCACGTCGGCGCGCGCCTGCCAGGGCGCGGGCGCGGGGCTCCAGCGGCCCGCGGCGTCGATGCGGCCGCCGCCCGCGCGCAGCGTGGCCTGCGGGATGTCCCAGTGGGTGCCGTCGTAGCCGACCTGGGCCTGCAGCTGCTCGAGCGGCAGCTTGCCCTGGTCCCACGGGCCGGGCCGCGCGTTGCGCAGGTCGGCCTGGGCCTTCCAGGCGGCGGGGCCGGTGGCGGCATCGGGTTCGAGCGCGACGCTGCCGGTGAGCAGCGTCTGCGGCGCGCCGGGCCACAGGCTCGACGCATCGACGTTGCGCAGGTCGGCCTTGGCCGCGATCACGGGCTGCGGCTGCCAGGGCGCGATGGTGGCCGCGAGCTTGGCCTCCATCGGGGCGTCGGCATCGGGCTCGGCCGGCGCGAGTTCGGCCTGGACGTTCAGGCGCGCGTCGGCGCCCGCGAGCGTGCCCTGGATGCCGGCCTTGGCCAGCACCTCGAGGCTGCGTTCCTCGGGCAGCGGCGCCTTCACGCGGCCGTCGAGCGTCGCCTCGATGGCCATCGGCGCCGCGCCCTGCAGCTTCACGCGCGCGCTGTAGTGGCCCTCGGCGATGTCGACGCCGTCGACGTCGAGCTTGTGTTCGCCGCCGGTGTAGCGGTAGTGGCCCGCGAGCCGTTGCGCCTGCAGCGCGGGCGGGCCGGCCCAGCGCAGGTCGTCGATGCGGAACGGCAGGTCGACCTCGACCGGCAGCACGATCTTCTCGAGCGGTTCGGCGGGCTTGTCGCTCGGTGGGCCGCGGCGTTCGATCAGCAACTGCGCCGCATGCACCTCGCCGAGCTGCACCTTGCGCTCGAACAGCGGCGCGAGCTGCCAGCCGATCTTCGCCTCGCGCACCTCGACCGCGAGGCTCTCGCTCTGCCAGCGCAGCCAGCCGATGCGTCCGCCGGTGCGCAGCGAGCCCGTGACCTCGCGGCTCTCGAGCGTCTGGCCGGCCGGCAGGTAGGCCGCGGCCTTGGCGAGCGCGAAGGCCAGCGACTGGTTCGAGCCCAGCCACCACCAGGCGGCGCCGAGCACCAGCAGCAGCGCGACGAACAGGCCGGCGATGGTCCAGGCCAGCGCGCGCAGGGCGCGGCGGGTGCGCGAGCGCCGGGCCGGCGGCGTCGGTGGAGTGGGGGTCTCGGTCGCTGCGCTCGCCATCGTGCTCAGAAGGTGAAGCCCAGCCGCACGTGCAGCCGGAACTTGCGCGTGTCCACGCCATAGGCCAGGTCGGCCTGCACCGGCCCGACCGGGCTGCGCCAGCGCGTGCCCACGCCCACGCCGACCTTGGGCTTGAGCTCGCTGGGCTTGTCGGCCACCGCGCCGGCATCGACGAACACCACGCTCTCGAAGTCGGTGAGCTTGTCCTTGTAGACGAAGGGGCGCTGCCACTCGAGGCTCAGCACGCCGAGGTAGCGGCCCGCCACGGTCTGGCCGTCGGTGCGCACGGTGCCGATGTCGCGATAGCCGTAGCCGCGCACGGTGGTGTCGCCGCCGGTCAGGAACATCAGGGTGGAGGGAATCTGCGCCGACTCCTTGCCGACCACCGCGCCGGCCTCGGCGCGCAGCTGCAGCCGGCTGCGGCGCGCCAGCGTGGCGGCGTCCTTGTCGTCGGCCCGGCCGATCGGCACGATGCCGAGCCAGCGCGCGTAGGTGCGCGTGAACGGCGACTGCTGGCCGGTCAGCGTGTAGCCCGCGGCCAGCTCGAGCGCGAGGGCCCAGCCGCGCCGCGGTGAGCCGTTGTCGTCGAAGTAGCGTCCGGTCCAGCCCCAGTTGGCGGTCACGGCCGAGGCCGAGGGCGGGGCGTCGGTGCCGCGGTTGGTCGCGTAGTCGTACTGCAGGAAGTAGCTGCGGTCGATGTGGTCGCTGGTCTTGTTGCGCCCGCCGCGCAGCCGGCCGCTGTCGACCACGTAGCTGCCCGACTGCTCGCTCTTGAGCTCGGCGCCCGAGAACCAGCGCCAGCCGTCGTCGCCGGGGATCGCCTTCCACTCGGTGCCCAGCGACTGGATGTCGCGGTCCACCGACAGCCGCGACACCGCGCGCCAGCCCAGCAGCGGCAGCTGGTTGTGGATGTGGTCGATCGACAGCCGCGGCCCGTTGTCGGTGGTGAAGCCCACGCCCAGCACCACCTTCTGCAGCGGTGCCTCGCGCAGCTGCGCGATCACGGGCGCGGCCAGCGGCGTGCCGCTTTCGGTGTCGAGCGTGAGGAACACCGAGTCGAAGTAGCCGCTGCTGGCCAGGCGCTGCTGGGCATCGAGCAGCTTCTGCTGGTCGTAGTCGGCCCCGCTGGGCAGTTGCGCGATGCGGCGGATGCCGTCGGCGCCGTAGCGCTGGTTGCCGCGCAGGAGCAGCGGGCCGAACTTGTAGGCCGGGCCCGACTGGTAGGTGGCGCTCAGGCGCGCCTCGTGGCGGTCGGCGTCGACCTCGGCGCGGCTGATCTCGATGTTGCCGGTGGGAAAGCGCTTGGCCGTGAGGCTGCGCAGCGCGACGCCCTTGGCATCGTCCCAGGCCTGCTGGGTGAAGGGCTGGCCGGCGCGCAGCGCCCAGGCGGTGCGGATGGTGTCGCGTTGCGACTCGGCGGCCGGGTCGTCGGCGATCGGGCCGGCATAGCTGATCTGCACGTTGCTCACGGTCGTGATCTCGCCGGGCTCGACGGTGACCACGATCTCGCGCGGCGCCTTGTCGCTCGCGGGCGTCTCGTGCAGCTCGAGCGTGAGCGCGGGCGTGAAGTAGCCCAGCGTGGCGAGCAGCTCGCGCGCATTGGCCTCGGCCGCGACCATCAGGCGCGAGATCTCGGTCGCGCCGAGATCGTCGAGCGTCTTGTAGCGCTGGATCTCGAGATGCAGCGAGAGGTACTCGCGCACGCTGTCGGGGCCGCGCACGTCGACCGAGAAGGCATCGCGGCGCTTGCCGTCCTTGCCCTCCCTCTCGCTGTCCGTGGACGCGCTGGCCGCGCGGTCGCCGCCGTCGCTGACCAGCGCGGGGGTGGACGCGGCCGAGTCGCCCGCGTCCTTTTTCGGCAGCAGGCTGCAGCCTTGCAGAAGCAGGACCCCGGAAAAAAGCAATGCCGGCCAAAACGCCGGCAAGACGACACGAACCACCCTGACCATGGGCGACGATTCTGACAGCATGACCCGGCGCGTCCATGTCGGACGCGTTCGGATACATGGATGTGCGGGCCGAGGAGCCCGCGCGGCCGGGGCTCGGGGGCCGTCAAGGCCCGGTATGCCGGCAGGTCTTTTCGGCTACTTGGAGAGCAGCCGCATCGCCTCTTCGAGGCCGCGCAGGGTCAGCGGGTACATGCGGTTGGACATCAGCTGCTGCATCACCGAGATGCTCTGGCGGTATTGCCACACGCCCTGGGGCTCGGGATTGATCCAGGCGAACTTGGGGAAGGCGTGCGTGAGGCGCTGGATCCACTCGGCGCCGGCTTCCTCGTTGTTGTATTCGACGCTGCCGCCGGGCTGCAGGATCTCGTAGGGGCTCATGGTCGCGTCGCCCACGAAGATCAGCTTGTAGTCCTTGTTGTACTTGCGCAGGATGTCCCAGGTCGCGAACTTCTCCGAGAAGCGGCGGCGGTTGTTCTTCCACATGAAGTCGTAGACGCAGTTGTGGAAGTAATAGAACTCCAGGTGCTTGAACTCGGTCTTCACGGCCGAGAACAGCTCTTCCAC